>Ga0065711_1001856_pt1 | contig 38692 bp, 30 predicted proteins | sample Hoacrofraction12_FD_59098 | JGI IMG/M metagenome (GOLD analysis project Ga0065711, IMG submission 59098) | Hoatzin crop microbial communities from Cojedes, Venezuela - Epithelial fraction 12 v2 (version 2) | ecosystem: Host-associated > Birds > Digestive system > Esophagus > Crop | place...
CCCGGCTGTGCCCCTTCCTGGATTCTGGTGAAAATTAACCCTGTCCTGGTCGAACGCAGGACAAGGCTGAACAAGCCCAACGCCCTCAGCCTTTCTTCATAGAAGAGGTGTTCCATCTCGCTGATCACTTTTGTCCCCCTACTTCAAGAGGTCCACGTCTTTCCTGTGCTGAGGGCTCCAGAGATGGACTCAGTACTCCAGGTGGGGTCACACCAGAGTAGGTTAGAAGGGCAGAATCACCTCCTTTGACCTGCTGGCCATGCTCCTTTTGTTGCAGCCTCAGATGTTGTTGGCCTTCTGGGCTGCGAGTGTATGTTGTCAGCTCATGTCCAGCTTTTCATCTACCAGTGCCCCAAAGTCCTTCTTGACAGGGCTGTTCTTAATTCCTTCCTCCCCCAGCCTGTATTGATACCAAGCGTTGCCCCGGCCCAGGTGCAGGACCCTGCACTTGGCCTTATTAAATTTCATGAGGTTCACACAGGCCCACTTCTTGAGCTTGTCAAAATCCCTCTGGATGGCTTCCCATCCCTCAGGCGTGTTGACCACATAGCTCAGCTTGGTGTCATCTGTAAACTTGCTGAGGGTGCACTTGATCCCACTATCTGAAGATGTTAAAGACTACTGGTCCCACGTGGGACACCACTTGTCACCAGCCTCCATCTGGACATTGAGCTGCTGACCACTACCTTCTGGATGCAACCACCCAACCAATTCCTAATCCACCCAACAGTCCACTCATCAAATCCATCTCTCTGCAGTTTAGAGAGAACTATGTTGTGCAGGACTGTGTCAAAGGCCTTGCAGAAGTCCAGATAGGTGACAACCATAGCTCTTCCCTTGTCCACTGATGAAGTCACTCCATCATAGAAGGCCTCTAGGTTGGTCAGGCAGGACTTGCCCTTGGTGAAGCCATTCTGGCTGTCTCGAATCACCTCCTGTCCTACATGCATCTTAGCATAGCCATTCCATGATATTCCCAGGTACAGAGGTGGGGCTGTCCAGTCAGTCGTTCCCAGGGTCCTCCTTTCTACTCTTTTTAAAAATAGGCACAATGTTTCCCTTTTTGCAGTCACCAGGGACTTCTCCTGACTGCCATGACTTTTCAAATATCATGGAGAGTGGCTTGGCAACATCATCATCCAGTTGCCTCAGGACTGTGGGATTCATCTCGTCAGCTCCCATAGACTTAAGTATGTTCAAGTTCCCCAGGTGGTCACGAACCTTATCTTCTCTTACAGTGGGAGAGACTTTACTCCTCCTTTCCCTGTCTTGTGGTCCATCCACTCAAGAGGTGTGGGAAGAGAGATTGCCATTGAAGACTGAGGCAAAAATGTTGTTGAGTACCTCAGTCTTCTGCTTGTCTGTTGTTACCAGTTTGTCATTCTTGGTCATCAGGGGCAGTACACTTTCTTTGGCCTTCCTTTTCTGACTGACATACCTGTAGAAGCCCTTCTTATTATTCTTTGCATCCCTTGCGAAGTTCAGCTCCATCTATGCCTTGGCCTTCCTGATGCCATCCCTATACAACTGGGCAGTGTCCCTATTCTTTTCCCAAGATACCTGTCCCTGTTTCCACTGCCTGTTCATTTCCTTCTTGCCCTCTAGTTTGACCAGCATGTCTCAACTTAGCCATGCAGGTCTCTTGCCTGCCTTGCCTGATTTCTTACACCTGGATATCAAGAGCTCTTGCACTCTATGGAAAGCATCCTTAAATATCTGTTCAGCTCCCTTGCTCCTGCGGGCAGATTCCCAGGAGGTCCTATTGACTAGCTCCTTGAAGAGCTGGAAGTTTTCTCTCCTAAAATTCAGGGTCCTGACTTCACTCTTCGCCTGACCCACATCCCTCAGGACTCCCTACTCCATCAATGAATGATCACTGCAGGCCAGGCTACCTCCAAGCTTGACGTCACCGATGAGCTTATTTGCACTGGTGACCAACAGGTCGAGTATTGCACCCCTTCTGGTAGGGCTGTCTATTACCTGTCTTAAGAAGTTGTCCTCAATGCACTACAGTGCCTACGCTTGCCAAGCTACTTTTCCAGCAGATGTCGGGGTGATTGAAGTCCCCCAGCAGGACAAGAGCCTGCAAGTGCAATGCATCCTGTATCTGGAGTATGCAGTCTTCATCAATAGGCTCCCCTTGAGAGGGTGGCCTGTAGTAGACACCAAGCACAAGGTTGCCTTTATTGCCTTACTGTCTGATTCTTATCCATAAGCTTTCAACCTGTTTGTGGCTACCCTTCAGAGACAGCTCTTCACACTTTATCAATTTCTTGATGTAGAGGGCAACACCTCTGCCCCTTCTTCCTCACTTGTCCCTTCTGAACAGCCTGTAACCATCAATAGCCACACTCCGGCCATGGGATTCATCCCACCCAGTTTCAGTAATGGCAACTAGGTTGTAGCTTCTTAGCAGCGTGATGGCTTCCAACTCCTCTTGTTTGTTGCCCATTTTGCATGCATTGGTGTAGAGGAACTTCAGCTGGGTTGTAGACCATGTCGCCTTCTTAGACAAACACCTGCAACTGGAAGGAGAGTGGAAAAAACAACCTGTGCTCCAGATTCTCTTACCACCCATCCCAAGGCCCTGAAGTCTCTTTTGATAGCCCTTGGACTACACGTTGTGGCTTCATCACCACCCACTTGGAAGAGCATGAATGGGTAATAGTCTGAGGGCCGTACCAGGCTAGGAGTTTTCCCAGGGATGTCCTTAACCCAGGTCCCAGGGAGGCAGCAGACTTCCCTAAGAGAAGGGCCTGTCCAGAACAATGGACCCTCTGTTCCCCTCAGAAGGGAGTCATCTACAACTATAACCCATCTTTTCTTCCTTGTGGAGGTGGTCGGGATACAGGGGATAGGCCTTTCTGACTCTGGCAACACCTCTGGTGTAGATGGACCATCATCCACATCATCCATTGACTGGTCTTCCACATCCAGAACCTCATAGCTGTCGTAGAGAGGCACCTGATAAGGCGAGGTAGGCAAGGAGGGAGTTCGCCTGCCACCCTGAGCATGGACTTTCCTCTATTCACTTCCTTCCTTTAAGATACCATCTTCAGTCTGGCAGGGGGAGGATACAGGATCCCCTTGGTCTTGGGTTTTTTCTGATGGCTGTTCCTGTTTCTGCCTCAGGAAGGGTAGAACTTGGTTCCACCAGTCTATCTCTTTCTCAGACTTTCTGATGCTTATTAACCTTTCTGCTTCGTCTCACAGCTCTGCCACCAGGTTGAGCAGATCATCCACCTGGTCACATCTCACACAGCTATTCTCATTACTGTTGCCAGTGAAAGCCTGTGGCACTCGCTGCAGCCTGAGACCTGGATGGTTGCATGTTTCTGTGGGAGCTCTGTCTGGGTTGCCACATCCATTCTGGTGAGTTGCGAGGACATGGCTTTCCGTCAGGTGGAAATCGTAGCTACGTTCCTTCTGAAGGGGTGGTGACCCCCAGCTGAACTCACATCTTCAGTTGGTAGGGTGACTACACCCTTCCTGCATGCCCTTCCGTGCAAACTGCCATGCCACGCCACGCCACGCCAGGACCTCCCTGCAGCACCAGACCCTGTTCACCCGCTTTGTTGGCAGCGCTCCTGGTCGCTCACACTCCCTAGGCTGCTTTTCATAGGCGTAGGGGTGGTCACAGTTGCTCTGGCAAAGCCCAGGTCTTGTCAGCATCTCCCAAAAGAGCTGCTGGCTCCTGGAGGGTCTCTCTGCTGCCCTGGCATTTTCCAGTCTCAGGAAACCCCCATGTGTGCAAGATTTGCCGTTCTGCTGTGGATCGGGCCAGCTCCAGAGCAGCTCCCCTCATCAACAATTTCTTGTGTTCTTGTGACAGGGCCAAACGCTAACATGCCCATATAACTTTCTCTTTCCTCTACCTCACCCCCCATTTGGAAGGTTGTATGAGAAGGGAAAGACAAACATACAGAAGTTTCCTGTTGAAAACTCCGTACTCAACTACTAAGTAGAAAAGATTTAGAAGATAAGAGGGATCTTGACTTCACAGTCTAATGCTTACAGCACTCCATCAGGCTGTGCAGTCCTGGATTATGCTCCCTGTTTTGTGTTTTACATTTAAGAGTCACTGACTTCAAAACACCTGTAGTAGTGTAAAGGACTGATTCCCAACTGGGTTTCCTAGCCGCTAGGATAGTTACTAAAACTTTAGGACTTTAGCTGTGAAGAGAGGCAATGAAGTATTCTGGGACTGTTGTTAAATAACAATACAGACTCTTTAAGTTTTAAACTTTGATCCTACATGGCTCAGTCCTACAGAGATAATAATTTACAATAGTCATAATCTTTGTTACCATTAAGCAATTCATTTCATTTTCCCCTTAGCTCAGCACTCATTATTACAACTTTTATAAAGTAGTTTCAGTCAATATTCTGCAGGACCTTGATTCACAAGGGCATACAGGGATGTGGAAGAGGATGTAATGTATCACAGAGAAAACTCCAGATACTTTTTTCTCGGTATTGTTTAGCTCACTTCCTTTTCTACTCAGTCAAGATATGTGTTCTGCTGGATTTTTTCTCTTTGTGTCAGGTAAAATGGAAGGGAAGTAATTTCACACTGTACAACATATTTTCACCTATTGTTTCTCAGGTAATGAATAAAGTTACCTACATTTGGCATTTATTGAGCTTGCTCGTATGTTAGATTGTACTTTCCTGAATAATTCATTATGCTCCTTACACTCAAATTAGGATAGGTAAAGGAGTCTGGGAGAGAGACATGAAATTTTCTAGGAGTTGCTATCATCTGAGTAGAAATTATGAAACAAATTTGAACCTCTAGTAAACTAAATGTGTAAAAACAGTGCAAAAATGCAAAATCTTTCCTGTGAAAGCTATACATTGAGGAATTCGCAATATAAAACTTCCAGGATGCAATTCAGTTAACAGAAAGGTGATAAGAGATTAAAAGATGGCAGTACAGAAACACTATGCTATAATTGTTAGACCAGTGCCTCAAAACCACAGCCTTTTTAAATCAGAAAACAATCTACTCTTCTAAAAATACAAAGGTTATCTTATGCAATGTTGGCAGAATGGTTTTCATCTACATACTATTAAAAAACTAAACCAAGCATGGAATGCTCAGTTTATTATTTTTGTGTTTTCCCATTTTGATTGTTTCCCTGCCTGCTTGTAAACAGGTATCCTTTCACGAACTACTTTCTCAGATCCTACAGATTGCTGATAATCCAGAGATCATGAGTTGAGAAACAGCCTTTGATCTGGCTGCTCCAAGCGTTTCTTTGATTAGTCCTTCTACTCAGATGAAATGTCACAAGTAACACTAGCTGCTATAAATCTTTAGGAGTTAATCTGGTTTTTGCTAGAAGCTGTCTGATAAAGCAAGGGACCAAAATCAGTGTTCTGGTACATCACTAATGTATACTGTTCATCTTCACACACATACACAAACACACATGCACTCATTTTACGATGTTTTCTCTTGAGGTTCGATGGAAGTTGGTTAGTTAAAAAGGTGTTCTCTGTGGTTTGATCCTGAGATACTAATGATCTCTCTGAAGGTGCTAAGGGCTTAAAACACATTCATATCATATGACACCTGATTCTGTGTCTAGAAGTGTATTTCTGCAGCCATGAAATCTGTGATTTTTCCTACTGACTTCATTGGAAACTGAACTGTACATTTGTATCGAAGTAAACAAGGTTGGCAGAAAGACTGACATTCATGAGAATTCATAGATAACTAGAAACTAATAATTATTTCATTCTATACTCAATATATTATGAGATGGGGTTTTGTACTGTTTTAACTAGTATGAAAGAAATGGTATGAGGGAAATATTCACAGTTAAAATCCCCATGGAACTCATTATGAAGATGAATTGATTACAATACTGATAAAAACAATGAAAAATTAGGCTGAAAACAAAAGTGAATATCACACGGGTTTTGGCCGTGTGTTTTAGGGCTTTTTTTAGTATGCTTTTGTTTTATTGCATTTTAACATTTTTGTTACTTGGTCGTCATTGGAAACTTATTTGTGGTGTCAGAGAGGATCTGGAGAAGAGCAGAAAGGCTGACAGAAGTGTAATAGAACTCAATGAGTTGAACTGATATTTTGGGGAAAAATGGATTTTCTTGTTGCTCTTCAGGAAATCTCTCATTAGGTAATTTGACAAAAACGTGATCCTTCTTGCAGCCACAATGTCTAAGTATGAGGAACAAAATGAGAAAAAGAAAATAAAAGTCCTGTAGAAGTTTTCAAGCACAAAATTAACTCTCAGACGATAAGTGTGAAGTATTTATAAGCTTTTTTCCTGTTTGTAACTTTGGTTACAAAGTCTTGGGCAGCTGGCTTTAGGTGACCCTGTTTGAGCAAAGGGGTTGGACCAGATGACTTTCAGAGGGCCCTTCCAGCCTCAACTATTCTGTGATTCTGTGGTTAAAAATTTTACCACACAAGTCAATGAACTACAGAATACTATTTTTTTAATTTCTCTTCAAGTTAACTGTAAGGACAGTTCAGAGGGAAATCAGATTGGTGTCATTCACTTTGTTTCTTCAGAAAGAAGTGAGTATCTAGGCAGTGTAGCTTATTTTGAAGATGCCTGCCAACTCCATAACAGACGGTGTTTGGTAGGGTACATGCATAGTATTTTCACTCCGATGGAGCAGTGAAGTATTGTTCAGCAAAGAGAAACAGTTTATGAATGCCACAGTCTCCCAGCCCCATTCCCTTGCCTCAAACCCTTATAATGACTTAACACAAAGAGATTCCTGAATTGCAGCAATGTAGGAGAGATGAAAGTCAGTCTTACAATGCAACTATATGATCTTTGGAAGGCAAGCAAAACCCTCATCTGCCTTCCTCTGAATTGGTGTCAATATTTGTAGGCTCAACTAATCCACACACTGTGTTGCTGTTGTTAATATAATTATTTCTGCAGCTAATGTGATAGTGAATATTTCCATTCTACATATACAGATATACATTTAATCAACACAGGAAAAAAGTAAAAAATGTTTTTACTCAAATGATCATTTTTTTCTTATGAAGATTACTTTTCCGAATCAGTTATGGGAGTATTTTGCTTAATTATAAATGGTTTATCCATTGCATATAAAATTGTATTTATTACATTGCATTACAGTTACCTGGTTATGAATGAAGGTTTCAACATGCTTAGCCATATCTAAGTGTACATTTTCCTTTTTATTTCCTATAAAAATTAATTCCCTATAATCACTAACGGAACCAATGATAAATGAGATCAGTTAATACTAACATACTAAGAATGTATTCTGTTTAATGTAGTAGAGTATTAACTCTTGTTCTAAATCCACGTATTGATAGATTTTCTGTAAGTGCAAAACACAGAATTTTAGGGTTAGATCCAGTTGACCAAACATAGATCTCAAGTGCCGTTTCAGAAGCTTTGCGAAATTCCTTCTGGTCTACAGACACTTCCTTAAAAGTACATGGGCTATCCATAGATCTCGTATCAGCTAGCCTTGTGTAGATAGCTGAAATGTCCAGGAGTATCTAAAATTGTACTTGGTGTCCACGTACAGGCACTCAACTCCTACTCCAAAGTTATTATTCACCTAAGTGCCTACCTTCCCATTACAGTCCAATGAGAGGTGGTATCACTTCATCAGTTACATCATTCTGTAGACTCTGTTGGCTACAAAGCAGTTGAAAAGACATTGGTGACTGGCACCATTTGAAATACCGTATGTTATTCTATTCAGACCATACTCTTCCAGAAGGACACGGGACTTTCATAGATCTTGTGTAAGATCTGCCAATGAGTAATATCTGAAAAGCACCAGAAGTCTTTGAGTGGGCACCTGAATAAAGTCTAAAAACTTCCACAAACGCAGTGGCATCTTAGACACTAGCTTACAAGTGGACACCTAAATGTAGGTGTCTAAATCTGCTTTGCAGCTTATCCACATTGGCAATTGTCTTGCTTTTGCTATAAAGGAGACCACATACAACAGCTGTTTTAAAATTGAGGATATTCAATTTAATTTCCCTACAGCGCATGGTGTTTGTGCTACTTTTGTGGAGTCATTGGCTAGCAAGACCCTATGAATTAAAAACAGAGCATGAGCTGACTTTGCATGAAATTATTTAAAGGACAAAAATTATAGTAATATCAAAAATAAAAGATAATAGAAACTATTAATAAAAGTATCTCTTTTGCACAAGAAAGCTTCCTTGTAATGCAGTCTAAATTCAGATACTGTTGCTTACAGATCCAAGATAACAAGAAGCTTTAAACATGGAGATCTTCTCAATTACATTGCATTAAACTTCTCAGCTACTTTGCCTTGAAGTCCCTATTTGTAGCTCATGGCATTTGTGCTTAAAAGTGTCTTGTATCAGTATTTGTTTTCTTTTTAATTTTAAATAATTAAAATATAAAAGTCATCAATTCACCTTTTAAATTTCTCACGTAATTTAAAGTAGATAGGAATCAGAAGTCTTTTACTCATTACTCTAGACAGTCACCACTTTATATGCTTAAAAGCTAGTAGAGTAAGTACCTGCAGCTGTTTTGTAGCAGAAGGCTATAGTCAGCATCCGATATTTTTTTTACTGCTATCGAATGCACAGTACTTGTTTCAATGGCCCAATTAAAAAAAAAACCAAACCAAAAAACCACCCACTGACCATTTTAGGATACATAATTTGTTTTTTCTTTCCCTTTGCCTTAGAATTTCCATATAGCATCATCATACTATTTCCTTGGCTTGGTTAAGATTTTTCGGTTTTGGTGTGTTTCAAGACTCCTGCTTGATAGGTTTTGAATTAGCATTGTATGTACCTCCTGCAGACATCCTCTCCTCTGAAGGAAACTTATGCAGATAGTCTTAAGACTTCATTTCACAGCCTCAAAAAATTTACAAATATTTCAATCTCGTTTGAAGAAAGGCTGCAAATCAAGAATATAGCAATCAGGTGAGATTTTTCCAAGCATACTATAAATGTAAAAATTATTCACTTCATCTGGAATGCCAGAAACTGAGGTAAAAAAGTCCAAATTACCTCAGACAACTTCTAGCCCATTCCTCATGGAAGTGAGGAGGGACTCCGAGATTACGAGGTGTTGCTCTACAGGTTTCTTAATGTATAGTCGGTAGTCCACTGCTGATCAGTAATGACATTTAAAGCAGATCAAAAAAATATTGTCCTCGTAGTTGCTTTTTTTTCCCCAATGAAGTTCAACGCACAACTGCCTATAAAACTTTATATATGTATGCACACCAGTGCAAGTCATTAAGAATCTTTAACTGAACAACAAATAACCCTCCCATTAGAGTGTATTTACTAATATCTAGCTTCATAATCACCCTGGTTTTTATGCTAAAACTGTAAAGAAACATCTTTTCATTGAAGTTCCTTTACTGTTCTTTGCGCAGGTTTCGTAGGCTCTTCATGGAGAAAACTGCTTAGGTCTGGCAATTTCAATTTCTAAAGCTTTGCTGAAGGTCATTAATTTCTGCACTGCCCTGAAGAAGGAACTGTTGGAGGCTTTGCATTCAGAAGTCATATGAAGTACAAGGAGACAACTACTTCTAAAAAGCTGTGTTCTACCTCTGTAAATTTTAGGACCTTCTAAGAGCAAAGTGAGTGTATCCCAAGTGCAAATATCAGTGAAGTCTTAATGGATCTCTGATTAACATATAGTTTCTGTTAATCAGAGTTTATTTAATCAGCTGTCCACTTGATTCTAGAATAAATTGAGAATTATCTAAGAAGTGTCTTAGAAGTATCTTAGAAAACAATCATACTTTGCAGGCTGATTGGCAGATACATTAGGCAGCCTTAGGCTTGCTGTTGCCACCCTTGTAAACAGTATTTTCCCTTTCTCATTTATACTTTACAATTAGTTCTAATGCAGTCTAAGCTAGTGTGAGTGTCATGAGAAAGGACAATGGAGGGAGCAGCTCTAAATGAAAATTCTGCAGCTGTTTTGTTCGAGTCTGTAGCATACAAAAGTAGAGGGTCGGACAAATACAGTAAAGGTGGAAGAAAATCATAAAAGAGAGGGAGTCATAAGATCTATAAATCATACTAAATAAAATATCAGGTGACGTGCTTGCTTTAATGCCAGTTCTCCCATGCAGACTATTAAATAGAATAATATCTTGCTAGCTGGAACCCAAGGTATCTTAATTCTATCTCTCTAGTTTCAACAGCATCATTTGTAGTCATTCTAAAGTTGTTTGGAGAATTGAATTATTCCTCTCCCTTCCCACCAAGAAGATAAACTAACCTAACATATGGAGAAATCAAGATCAGAATTCCATTATGAAAGCTGCTGTAACACAATTTGGGAAGAGGTACTTTTAAAGACAGTTGTTATACTACCTCTTGGGAAAACATGCCCCTGCTTTGAGTGGGGTTTTGGAGATGACCTCCAGAGGTCCCTTCCAAGTAAATAATCCTATGAATCTGCAATTCTAAAGCCTGTTCTACCTTTCAAGGAGTTTGTGGCTGAACTGAAGACAGGTCATAACAGCCCATACTGGAAAGAAAATAAGGATCAGAGCAAAACAAGAAAAACTACCATACTACTATATCATGCAATGCTCCTCATGCACAAATCAGGAGGACTGGTTGCAAGGAGAGTGAGCTATAAGACTAATTTTTCCAACTGGAAAATTTTGTCATTAAGTGCCCCCTACTTAATTCAGGACTTATACATCATTGGAAGAAGGGCAGACTGCAGTGCAACATCTTGTGACAGGACTACTGAAAGCTGTCAGGCTTGTTATTTCACTGATAAATCCACACAAACACAAGATTACTGCTTCCAAATATGTAAGTAGACATCACTGCACTGGCTGCTCTTGGCACAGGTTTTTAGTGCTTTCTTTACTGTTGTGTGAGTTAGAACCTGAGCGTGGTAAAGGGAGATTTTCTTTTCTCTTCAGACCTTTGCTTTGTCTTCTTTAATTAAAGGTAGACAGTCCAAAAATCCTGCAGAACCAGAAGGTAAGGCCTAAGCTTAGGTTTTAATCTGCTCCTGGAATTTCAAAACATGATGAATGTAACAGAAATATTCCTTCCTTTAAAGCACCTACCATAGTTATGCTGTTTGAATGTAAAGGGCATAGTTTACTGTCTTGTACAACAGCACTAAACCACACTGATCTGTTGCATTGTATCTCCCCATCACTGTCTAAGAGTACACTGAATAATTTCATTCTGTAGGAACAGACTGTTATTCGAACATGCTTCTCTGAAATTGTTATGGGTGCTTGAGTAATAACTGATTGGATGACCTACCTAACTCTAATAATGAACAGAATATAGAAAGTAATACAGCATACTAAATTGAGGATATAAATCTCTTTCTATTACTACTGTCTTCCACAACACTAATGGAAAGTTCAGCTTTTTATGGCAGCTTAAATAAGAACTGGAAAATGATGAAGCAGGCAAGATTAACTGAATGCCTAGGAGACATCACTGTTGCTGGTCTGCCTCCTCTCTGTTAGTCTTCTGCACTCACCCTCCAGTACATCTATGCGTTCACCCTCCATTTAAATTGCATACTTGTGTCAGCTTGGGTTTAAGGCTTTGTTGTTTTGTTTGATAAGATTAATTTGCTGCAAGACACAGGGGCCATTCTTGTGTTGACATTACATGTTTGTGCCTAAAACTCAAAATTTCCAGTTAGGATACTTGCCCACTCTGTAAGTACAACAAATAAGCAGTGTCCAACCAAAACCCTCGTTGCTAAAAAGAAAAAGGTTGTGCTGGTTTTGTATCCAGTATAAAAGTGTGTCTCAATCATTTCCCTTCTTGTCAGATGCATAAGCTTTCTTTGAAACTTAATGTTCCTGGGTTTAGTCTGCATAATATTCCACCTAATGTGCCTATAAATTAAATTAAATCTGTGAAGAAAAACACAGCTTAAGAAGTTTAAAAGAAACAACTATATCTGATGTTGCTGGTTTACTATTTTATAGAAGTCTTGCAGACCCAGAGTTTTTTTTCAGAGTGAATTTGGCTTTGGTAATAAGAAAGAGAGGTTTTTGTTGGCTTATTAAACTCTTTTGTTGAAGTATATTGACTTAGAGTTTAACATCAACAGGCAAGATAGAAGTTAATTACTATTCAGTACCTTTAATTGCAAGCTACAGTTCAAATACTTCAGGACAAGGTAAAGAAAATAACACTTGTCACCAGTAATTACAGCCAGTTTTCACCACCCTGCCTTGAAGGCATTGAGCTGCTGTTTTCTTAAGAGGTCACAAAAGACAAATGAGTGAAAAGGAGATCACACTTCTAAAATATCTGAACAACACTTCACTTTGAGAATTCTTTTCTTTATCTTCAAATATTGCTTGTCCTTCACCTTTAAGATTGTTTAGACCCAAAAAAATGCATGTAATTTCTATTGTTTTGTTGTTAGGCATTCCAGGAAGTCTCCATATCATTTACTTTTGCTGACTGTGTAATACACACAAGGTCTGAGGTCAGGAATGAGTTGGTGGTTGTGGGTTTTTTTATTTTAACAAACTTCCAGAAAGACCTGGGAGTAGGCAAAGTGCACCCTTGCAAGTAAAATGTGCAAGAGAAAAATAAACAGAAAGCTGTATAAAAATGAAATGGTCAAAGGGAGACCGTACTTGCTTCTAAAATTCACAGATACCTCTTTTTCTCCTATGCAGCACGTGTGGAAAACATAAACAAGTAAATGGAAGAAGAAAATTTACATCAAGCTGTTTCTTAATTGAGCTCTAATAGATCCCCTTTGAGACCTATCATAACAGAGAAATTCATATGTTGTCTGATTTGCATCTGTGCGTTGAGCTGACTCACGGGTGTTTACCTTTGCTATCTAGCAATAACAGCCAGTTTTTAGGACTAGCATGTGATCTAAATCCTCCTCTCATCCCTTCTAGGCAACACAGCAAAGAGCCTCAAAAATAAGCATGCTGATAACTGTGAAACTGTATTTCCCTTAAACATCTGAGCCTAAGAAGTGCTATTTTTAACTTCTCCTCACAAAGTTTCCACAATGCATAGGTGAGTTCAATAGTTAAGAGTAGAAGTTTCCACAATGCGTAGGTGAGTTGGATAGTTGTGAGCAGAAGACAGAGAGCATGAAGCCGGAAAATGTCTCTGCCAGACAGTTCCTACCACCACCACCAGCTTTAGATGCTTGCTAGTGATTATAAATTGTAACTGACAGAAGTGAGGTGAATGTGTGGTTTCAAGACAGTGTCTAGTGAATTAGCAAGTACACCAAAAAGTTCCCATTTACAATGTATTCATTATTTTCTAGTATATGTGGGTGTGCATTCATTGCACACACAGAAACGTAACCAGTTCTCTGAAATTGATTGATCTGGAAAAGGTGCGGCCTGTTGAGAGATGAAACAGCATAAAGAGATGAGTAGAGCTTATATTGCCTTTGAAACTACAGCCACCCTGCTCTAAATGGTGACACATGCCTAACAAGAAGACTTTTGTTTCGGGTGCAGAGCTCCACTCACTTAGCAACCACAAACTACATGAACTGCCTGGAATTACTGGCTCCTTCCTATGAGGGTCTTCACTGACTTTGTTCAGATCACCCAAGTAAGTTATGGTCTGCCAGGACAGGCTCTAAAATGCTGCCATACATAAAAGGAATCCTAACTTTTGGACTGGTTAATGCTCATTCTTCTGGGTCATTTCTTCCTTGAATTTTTATCAGCCCCTCCTGCCCAGCTGTAGTCAGAGAGGAGTTATTTGCTAGCCATTTCAACGGATGCTTGTTTTCCTCCTGACTGGTCTCCAGAGGGAACTCTCCACAAAGCCTGCATGTACTAGCGTGTATGAACTTAAGAGGAATAACAAGACATATTGACGGCTTCAGAATCCAAATGTACTCTGCTTATTTGGGATCTTTTATTTGCTTTTCTTCAAAGTTCATCATCTAACTTTGTTTTGAGACTCTTTAGGTACCTGAGATGTTCAAATGTACAGTTAATACTTCATTAGAAAGTAACTCATTCCAGTCAGCTAAATAATCCCTACGAATATCTTTTTGACACAAATACAAATTCAATGTTCAGAAGAACTGCTATCCTCAAATTCACTCCATAAGTGTAGGACTAAACTTACAATAATTTAGAGTTGTGGACCTCATCACATTGATAAATATACATATGTACGTAACCATGTATATAATCTTATATACGTCATACATGTATAGTCTTCTGATTTTATCAAAGTTTCCCATCAAAAAAAAAAAAGTCATGGAGGATGGTCTGGGGACAAATGACAGGGGAAGAACACGCATGAAAGTGTGGGGAGAAAGGAAATACCTGTTTACCTTAATAGGCATTTCATCTGTGTCATTTTGGGAAAGGTGCGGATGATCAGATGCTTACATGTCAAGCATGAAGCATTCAAGTGAAACAGTTTATTAAAACAGTTGCCTCCAACTGAATTGTCAAAGGCGAATCAAGCCAGAAGTTCAGGAAGTAAATACGGTGTCTGCAAGAATTTTGAGGGCATGATTTCATCACAAATAAATGAAGGTGTTGAAGGTGCTAACCCAAAATCCTGGCGGTAATCAAAGTAGAATGTGTTCTAGATACTGCTAAGGACATGTTATAATGTCTCTGCCAATTCACTGCTTAGATAAGGGCTATCAGTTTCATTATTTTTTTAGTGAGTAAATAAATTACATAAAAAAGACAACTTTTACCTTCAATAGTGTGTACCATGCATTTGTTTTGGAGATCTAAAGGTATCTTCTATCCTTTCCACTTTCCTGACTGTATAGACACAATCATGAATAAATTGTCAAGATCTGGACAAATATCAGATTAAAAGAATGAAAAAAATCTTGAAAAATAAAGGGATTTAAGATGGAAAGCTAGTCCAGGACTATGTCTTGCTTCTCTTTTATCAGTTGTTACACTCTGTAAGTTTCTATGCATCACCTTGGCTGTGTGAGACTCCTCAGCACCCACAGCAGGGTGAAAACACAGTGTTGCAGTGTCAGTGCATTAAAAGTGAGCAGATGACACAAACCTGAGCTGATGTCTTCATCACTGGCTTGGCTACACCAAGCGCTTTGTCAGCAGAGCCCCTAGCGCATATGCAGTGCGTGGCAGCAGAAAAGGGTCTTCTGACATCATAGTCTCACTAATCCTCTGAATGACATAAACTAAGTCTGACAAAGACTCTCCTCTATCAGCATACATGTCTCTGCATAAGGTATTTTTCTGACATAGCAATGTCAGTAAAGGGCAAGATTTTTTTCACACGCTCGGCTACGAAAGCTCTACAGATAAAAATTTTGAGTGTAATTTAGACTAAGTCTACAAGAATAAGAATTCAGCATTAAAATCCCTAAGAACCCTCTCTCCTTTGCATCTGTGTGGAGGAAAAGCTGAGAATGGCAGAAGCAGGATTTGTGAGCCACAGAAGGATAACATCACGATGAGTTTGATGTGGGGCTCTAAAATTAAGTGTTCATGTCACCCTCATTCAAAGATGATGTCAGGGAGTTTGGGGAGAACTAAGTACTCTTTGGGGACTGCAGTGATGTTAATCTATGATGTGGTTATCAAGATGCCACTTTCTGTACGGTGATATACTGGAAAGATGTTTCTATGGAGTAGTCTGTATAATGGAGGCTATTTTCCTTTGCTTTCTGTAGGATGCTACTAGGCCTGTTGCCACTGCTCTTAGTCCAATGTCAGTGACAGTGCTCTGTAATATGAACTGAATTTATTATGAATAACATGAGAAATGATAGTATTTCATACCTTTCTCTTCTCAGTTACCAAAAATGTGCTACTCTAATGGATACATAACAATATAGGTAAATAATGTGCATTCGATACCATGCATACACGTACATATATACCTAGATCTAATATATAACACTATACTCTATATAGTATATGTAAACATATACATCTATATATTCACATTATACCCAGATATACGGTCTTGTACCAGTATATTCAAGATAGTACAACTTCTTTATGAAGACAAGGCCTAAGTTCTGGACAACTTCTTCTCATCTGTTACATTCAATTTTAAACTTCTAAAGTATCCCTGGAATAATTCTAGCAAAGTTCAAGCATTTTGCCCTCATTGTTTTCAAATATAGTTTGTAATTAATTATATTGTTATAAGGCACTGCTTTATTCATAGTATTCATTCCAAATTTCAATTCTCTCCGGTGTTTGCTTTTGACTTCATGTGCCTCCTATTAACTATCTGTATTTATTTAATTTAGCATGGCTGCATTATCTGCAATTCACATACACTTGATTACTGCAACTAGGTAACTGACCTTATGAACTTGAACTTATCATGCAGACAGTAAGCAGCTGAGATTTTCTGGCTTTAGTGTGTTTTCTTCTTTTTATGTTTTCTTCTGGACTGCAGATTTGTTGCCTGAGTAGTTGTTATCTTCATTGCTCTTCTCTTAAGAGTCTTCTGGTTGATTCACAGGCATATCAGGCTTCTGATTCCTGCTCACTAAGCACTCCTCACTTCAGACAGTGCCCAGTTGTATAGAGGTCGTTTTTACTAGTTCTGCTTGAATACCCCAGTCAGACCATATAATCAGGTCTTCTCTCCTTGCTGTCCATCCCTCTGGCTCCATGTCTCTTGTATCGCTGCTTACAGAGGGAAAAACACTTTTTAAAAAGTGGAAAATCAAAGTTCTTTCTCCAAAATATTCTAATACTTAGGGTAGTGCCTTAGGAGGTGAAAGAAGAAACTCAGGCTCCTCTAGGGAAATCTGTTATTCAAAAGGTGGGAACTTACAGTCTTTGTGAGAGTTATTTCAGACACTGACAGGCAGACCTAATTCTCTACAACATGACAGGTGCTTAGTAGACATCTCGTGACTTCGGATACTGAATCTGGGACAAGCCTGTGCTCCACTAGTCCTGTCTGTTGGGTGTGGGAGGTCCTTCCTCAGCTGGAGGAGTTCCAGCATCCTCTGAGGGAGGCTCCCTGGTCTGTCCTTTGCCTGTAGATGAGAGGCTAAATACAGAACATCTGCGGTCTGAATCATCACCTAGTTACAGGTTCCTCATGCCTGTGTCTGGATAGATAAATGAATCTCACCTTTGGCTGACAGAATATACTGTATAGTGCCATATAATGAGACTAAACTGTAGTATTCATCCAGTTAAATTATTATACTGTTGTCAAGAAATTATTGCCTTTCAGGAGAAGTGTATGGTGTAGAATACAATACCTATAAGCCTTGGGTAAAATTTTTATTTTACTGTAGCAGCTATTCAATCTGTAACATTCCTTATATTTTTTTATGTTATATTCCTAGATTAAAAGAGGTGACTTTATTTTTTTTTTAGTTCTCATCTATAATTAATTACTGCAGCAGTTTAGATAATACTGCTTTTATTGTTAATGTATAATATTTTTAATGAAATGATAATCAAAACTAATTATATTAGCAAAGACTCAGCACTCGCACAGCTCAAATCTTCTTCAGGGGTGTATAGGTGCTTCCTTTTTATTAGGTTTATCAATGGTTTCAACATCAATAAAATCTCCAGTGCACCAAAACTAACATTAAGTTGCTGTGGCCTTCATTCCAGGTCTGGTTTTGAAGTTACACAAAAAGAAGAGAAGATTTGAGGTAGTCTTTTCAGAACCTGGGGGCAGAAAGAATAGAGAAGGGCTATCCTTAGATCAGGAGCTCCTGGTGTTTGGAGACTGTGAACACTGCCACTACGGCTTTTAAATACATAACCACAAAGGGCATTTATTATACATTACTAATCTACTGAAATAGCTGAACAGGAGGGTCCTCCTGAAGATGTCCCCACATGTGAGAATTTGTAAGGGTATTTGGACAATGCAGCATAGTACAATGTCAGGCAGAGGCTGTATTCCAGCTAGTTCTGAAACTGGAGGCACCTTCATGCTGTGCCTGTACCTGCCAGGGGTTACCTTAGCATGCTTCTGTTGCTTCCAAGATCTAATGGAGCATAAATCTGCAAATATAGTATGGTACTGCAGTGTGCATGCACATTGCATCTTTTAGAGATAGCTGAGGTGTTTCTAACGGACTGTTGTATTGCTTCTTGTAAGCATGTCCTTAAAGCCCTAAGAGCTTAGAGTGAAATAAATTAATCTGAGATAGCTGATGCCTCTATTCACTACAATGACAATGTTATGCTATAGTGGTTACAGTATTGCTGAATGCAATTTCTTCCTAGAAAGCAGAAATGAGAGTTCTGTGGATGGACATTGCTCTTCGGCTATCAAATGAAGATGTGCCACATTAAGAAGAATCTTCGAAATCAATATTTTCTATTTCTTAAATTTTATTACTTTATTAGACTCAGCTATCTGTCTGTTCTGGCCAGTTACAACCTCTGTATCACAAGAGGATTTTGATTTGTTTTCTTCTAATCACAGCTTTCTGGATATTGTCCTTGTTACTATCTCTGTATATGAAATAGTCAGTATCGTCTTGAATTGCAACAATAAAATTTCAGATAACTCACTTTCAATATTCTCTCTCAGGCATCATTTCTTATAACAATTCCTTAAATTTAATATTCAGTTTCTAGAGTTATCTGTGGTTTTTTATTTATTTTCACACTGATGGATTATTGTTCTTGTTCCACTAGTATTGGAAACATATTTCATAGCTTTTAGTTCCAGCAGCTGGAATTTCTATATATAATGTAAGAATGGGATACTGATGATTATATAATAGATTTTTGTGTACTTGATTTCAGACAATAAATAGTTCAGCAGGTACTAAAACCTTTATAAAAGTTTCCCAACTGTTTCTCAGAATGCCACGAAGTACCATTTTTTTAAATCCATGTTTTTCCAGGAAGTTGAATGCCTTTCTTTATGTCTAAATGTCAACAACTACTACCACTTGAGACTAGGTGAAACATGTGCACAGAGTTGGCAGACAGAAGGATGAGAAGGTAGAGGATGTATAGCAGACCTGTGCCTCTCCGGAGTGGAAACAACAGCCTGGGCAGCATGCTCTAAGATTGTAAAAAAGGCCCCAGATACCTATCTTTAAGCACCTGAAAGAGTCCCTAGTTAAAAGCTTTGTCATTGATGTAAAAGAGTTGAATAAGTGTAGTTTCAAAACAAGATTTAAAAGCTAAAATCTCTCACAATCTCATACTTTCAAAAGAATTACCATAAAAAAAAATTTATGGGCATTTTTTATGCATTTAACACTTAGTTTTCCTATAGATTTTATTCAAATATGCAGGATGATGTGTGGTAGGGTCTTGTGTGACTATATACATTACCAACTTTGTGGAGAAACGTGCACAGACTATTTCTGTAGAAAAAAAATTACAGATCTGAAAGAACACGGAAATGAGGTCCCTTTGAAAATTAGAGATAAGAATGATGTATCAAACTTAGTAAGCATTTAGGTCTGTGCAACTGCACTTGTGGAGAGACAACTGAGAATAAAGTCTTTCCTGTGAATTTTAGCAGGAAGGCGACCAGATTCCTTGCCACAATAAATTCAGCATTTGATCTTGCTGTTCCAATACTGCACTGAATTAAACTTATGGGTCACTTAGCACTTCTGAAATGAATACCATTTATACCCGCAACAACTGTCTATAATTAAACTATTCCATGATCTCTACTATGTGCCTTACAGAATGGGTCAGAAGAGTAATTAATACTCTTCACTGCAGTAAAAACTGTTATTAACCAACACTAAAATAAAGACATGGAAACAATTGCAAATTAATGGCTTTGTAAATTAATAGGTTTGCAATGTGAAGATCAGAAAAGTTTAGCAGCCATTTAAAACAGTTCAGTATTTTTGTGTTCCTAACAGCAAACATGAACTTTGCCCATCATGTGTTAGGTAGATAGATAAACACCTGCAATCTAAAAATTTCAACACAGATGAACATTCGTTTGAATTTGCCATCAGATTTGGTAGCATTATCTCAAGCTGTAGGTAAAATGAACGTATCAGAGAGTTCACCTTCTGACATGACATGTCTACTTTCTATTGTAAAGTTCGATTTTTCAAGATATTTATAAAATCATAGTGTTTTTAACCTACTGATTTTTCCTGAGTTTTTTGCTCAGCTTTTCTTGAAGGTAGCATAGGACGAGGGCCAGAAGGTACCTACTTGCCCCTTACTTGTGTTAAGTGCCAGCCTTTCCTGTGCTTTAATGTTACTCTGAGTTCATTGCCCCTCACAGCAATTGTTTCATTGTTTCATTAATGGCATTATTGGAGAAAAGCCAAGGTTGGCATCATGGGCCTGAATTCGCACGGGGGTTCTACAGCGCCTCTCGCTCCTGGAGTCGGGCTGCCTATGCTCAAAGCCAGTGCTGATGTGGCGCAGCCATCTAACCTTGCAACAAACGGCTGGGAGAACAGCTTGGGTGGCAGAAGGACCTCATGGAGGCTTTGCTGGAGGCCTCTGCCCCATAGCTCCAAAGCTGCACTTATGCTCAGACACACAGCCTTGGCCCTTGCCTGAGCTATGCTGTAGGTAAGACCATGCCCCACCTGATCCCAACCCCCTGACTCAACTTCTTGGCTCCTGCTCAGACTTGACTGGCTACTCAGTGCTCACAGGACTCTTGGCTGATCATGGTGACCATCACTGGTCCTGTTCTCTCTTCTTACTTACATACTGCAGGGCAGTGCTCTTCCCAGCAATAGCCCACTGCTCTGTCCACCTCGTTTTCTTCTTTGGCATCACGTGGGGGGAGTGGAGATGATGACGTTCAGAGGGAGCTACCACTGCTGCTGAGCTTCCTCAGGCAGGGCAGCACAGGTGGGATCAGGACTCCTTTCCTGGAACAAAGGGGCTCCTCAGCTTAAGGCTGGGTACAGGCACAACTGCAACATAGCACAGGCCAGGAACAAAGGCAGAGGCTTAAACGCAGGTCCTGAGCAAAGAAATTGGGAGTCCCTGACAGGCTACCTGGCAGGTAGCTTCTTCACTGTCCAAAACTGGGGATCACCTTCTGTCTCCATAATGATTCACCAGAGTTACTAGTTTTTCTTTTAACCCTTTGTTGAAGATCTGTGCTTGTTTTCTCAGCTCAGGATGAAAGCACCTGTTGCTATTGTTGATACAGGGTTGTCATTCACTGGCACTCAAAAATCATTCTGAATCACAAGGTAAGTTTAAAACCATCTCTGTTAGTTCTCCCTTTGCCCTCAGTATTGTCAATGTAAGAAGTTCATATTTCTTTGCCTCTTTTTAATTAAAAGCTCACATTCTCAGGTAATGATACAGAACTTAGGACATCTGAAAAGAAAATCATTGATTTTGTGAAATCTAGTGACTCTGAGCAATGGTTTCATGGACTGTCATGTGAACCAATGTTGCTGGTGAGTGATGGTGAGTTCAGAAAAATCCTTTACCTGCAGTTATACAATGCTTCCCAATCTCCTCTGTCATATTATTAATATTGTGAATGAATACCTGAGAAACCTTCCAAAATTTTCTTTGAAGTACTTAGCTCTCCTACGCACTCGCATTCAGCTTGCACAACGATTGGTATTGCAAATGATTCCTTATGTCTCTTCAATTCAGTTTGAAGACAAATCAGTTGAGTAGACCACATTCATGTAGACCAGCTGATGATGTTGATACAAGGAAACTTATTTTTGCTTTCAGCTTCACCTCACGCATGAAGTAGCAGCAGCTCTGCCAGGCAATACAAATGTCTTGGAAAGAAGTGTAAAATTGCCTTAAAAATGTCCTTCTGCAAGCAAGAAAAGATACACACAGAAATGAGATGTTAAATAGCTTCCATTACATTTATTTGAGCATACAATGTATCAGTTTCATCTCCCCGGAGCAGTATAAAAAGAAAACATATAATGGTATTAAAACTCAGACTAACACTGTAGATATAATTACTCAACTTTGCAAACACTACTATTATCCATTGTGAATATGTCATCCTGAACAAAGCATTCACCCTCTTTCTCTTCTTTTACAATAAAGGCATACATACAATGTAGAGGTTCATGTTTTCCTAATTGTGTTTTTATGAGCAAATGAACAGTTAAATTTTTACTTGATCATGCAGATCTAGAAAAATTAATAAGGAAAACAGCATGTCTCCCACAACATGTAGAAACTTCTCACTTATCCTAAAAATGCCCAGAAAAAGCAACAGCAACCTTCTCGCTCATATTTTATTTGTACCAGTAACAGTAACCCAGCATCCTGGACTGCTTTGAGAGAGCTGGGTTCAGATACTCAAGGCACACAGGGGACTGGGAGGTTCAAACCAAGTCCGCACTGAACGTGTTCTGGACTGTGAGGCCAGCAGAGGAGCTTCCTGTACAATCCACTGGTGCACCCACTTTCTGCAACACCATTGTGGCCTGTATTTAAAATATTTATATTGCCATGTGTTGTCTCCATGATTTTTTATCACTGCAATCTCCTCCAGACAATATCAAATGTCCAAACACTGCTCCAGATTGCTGAATTTCCTGACTGAAGTGTTTGTTTTCGTTTTTTTTTTAGTGAGAAATAGAATCACAGAATTGTTTAGGTTGGAGGAGACCTTCAAGCTCATCAAGTCCAGCCATTAACCCAACACTGTCAATTCCACTACTAAGTCATGTCCCTAAGCTCTTCATTTATACATCTTTTAAATACCTCCAGGGATAGTGACTCCACCACTTCCCTGGGCAGCCTGCTCCAATGCCTGACCACTCTTTCAGTAAAGAAATTTTTCCTAATACCCATTCTAAACCTTCCCTGGTGCAATTTGAGGCCATTGCCTCTGGTCCTGTCACTCGCTACTTGGGAGAAGACACTGGCATCCACCTTGCTACAACCTTCCTTCAGACAGTTGTACAGAGCAATAAGGTCCCCCCTCAGACTCCTCTTCTCCAGACTAAACAGCCCCAGTTCCTTCAGTCACTCCTCATAAGACTTGTTTTCCAGACCCTTCACCAGGTTCATTGCTCTTCTTTGGACACGCTCCAGCACCTCAATGTCCTTCTTGTAGTGAGGGGCCTGAAACTGAACACAGTACTCCAGGTGCAGCCTCACCAGTGCCGAGTACAGGGACACGATCACCTCCCTGCTCCTGCTGGCCACACTGTTCCTGATACAAACCAGGCTGCCGTTGGCCTTCTTGGCCACCTAGGCACACTGCTGGCTCATGTTCAGCGGCTGTCAGCCAACACCTCAAGGGCCTTTTCCACCAGGCAGCTTTCCAGCCACTCCTCCCCAAGCCTGTAGCGTTGCATGGGGTTGTTGTGACCAAAGTGCAGGACCCGGCCTTTGGCCTTGTTGAACCTCATACAGAAGGCTTCGGCCCATCGATGCAGCCTGTCGAGATCCCTCTGCAGAGCCGTTCTGCCCTCAAGCAGACACTCCCACTCAACTTGGTGTCATCTGCAAACTTGCTGAGGTTGTACTCGATCCCCTCAACCAGATCATTGATAAAGATGTTAAACAGAACTGACCCCAATACTGACCCTGGGGAACACCACTCATGTCCGGCCACCAGCTGCACTTAACTCTATTCACCACAACTCTCTGGGCCCAGTCATCCAGCCAGTTTTTTACCCAGCAAAGTGTACACCCATCCAAGCCATGAGCAGCCAGTTTCTCCAGGAGGGTGCTGTGGGAAGCAGTGTCAAAGGCTTTGCCAAAGTCCAGGTAGATAACATCCACAGCCTTTCTCTCATCCACTAGGCAGGTCACCATGTCATAGAAGGAGATCAGGTTATTCAAGCAGGACCTGCCTTTCATAAATCCATGCTGACTAGGCGTCATCACCTGGTTGTTCTGTGTGTGCCATGTGATGGCACTCAGGATGATCTGCTCCACAGGCTTCCCTGGCACCGAGGTCAGACTAACAGGCCTGTAGTTCCCGGGATCCTCTTTCCAGCCATTCTTGAAGATGGGTGTCACATTAGCCATCTTCCAGTCAACTGGGACCTTCCCAGTCAGCTAGGACTGCTGATAGATGATGGAAAGTGGCTTGGTGAGCACATCTGCCAGCTCCTTCAGCACGCTTGGGTGGATCCCAAGTGGCCCCATAGACTTGTGTGTGTTTGTGTGGCGTAGCAGGTCACTGACCATTTCCCCTTGGGTTTTGGGGGTTTCCTTCTGCTCCCCGTCCCTGTCTTCCTGCTCAGGGGGCTGGGTGTCCAGAGAATAACTTCCCTTACTGTCAAATACTGATGTAAAGAAGGCATTAAGTACCTCAGCCTTTTCCTCACCCTTTGTCACTAAGTTTCCCCCAGCATGTAACAAAGAATGGAGGTACTTCTTGGCCTAGAAGGAAGCTGACTGCCTATGTACCTTTTTCTGAGGTACAAAATCTATTCCAGCAAACGCTTGCATCTGTTTAAGCTGTTTTGTCTTCTTTATTTTTTTTTTAATCTTTATGGGCTTTTTTGATTGGGGGGGGCGTGTGAGGATTTGGGAGTTGGGCTGAGTTGTTTTGATGTTTGGGATTTTCTTTTGTTGAATGGTCCAAAGTAGCTGAATCTCAGGGTTACTCATGAAATATTATATTTTGTTTTTCATTACAGGAGAATTTTCCATTTTCTACAGGACTGTTTTATAGTGTATTTTAGAATTTATTTGTTTTTTAGAAATTACCTAACAGCAATATAATACTAATATGGAAGTACAATTGAGAAAGGATTGGAATATTTATTCCATATGATGAATGTTTGAGCTCTTTTTTCCTTAATACAAGTAAAACCCATTGTAAGACTCCTAATGAATGTAAACCTGATTTAAATATGTAACAGAAAGTTTCTGACCCTGTGACTTTTAGAAATGTAATCTGTATGACTAATAATCTTAGTTTTATTTGATCTCTTAAATTTATTTTTCTTACCAGAAACATAGCTTTGATATAATAAAAAGTTTAGGGATAATTTAATATCTTATTTTACCTGGAAACCTTTAGCAAATGACTCGATTTACTTGCTTACAAATCAGTCGATGACAGTAGATACAAATTAAAGTCATTAATCTCTGTATATGCATGCTGAGTTTGGACTGTACCCAGAAAGTATATTACTTAAATATACTGGCCAAGACAAAAATCTTTGAAAATTATTCTAACTGCTGTTTGGATACAATAAAATATGAAGCAGCTGTCCCATTTCTACAAGTTAGCAGTGAAGATATACCTTTCCAAAACCTTCATGTCTAGATTCAGGTATAAGCTTTATATAATTTCAATATCTTTCCACTCTGACCTAAAACCCCTACTTTTATCTAAAAGTCATGAGTAAACAGCTACAATAAGTACAAACATAGATCAAAACCTGTACAGTAGAAGCAATAATGCTCATAGTTGCAAATAATCACCATCTGGATGGCTGTATTCATACTTCTCCATTTCCTGTCATGCCACTTAACTCTGTTTAACAGGACTGCAGTTGACTAGGGGAGTTTTGAGGGATTTTTTTCTTTTTTTTCCTGTTTTTTTGTAAAAGATTTTTTCAGAAATTTCTCTCCTAACTCTGTAGATCCATGTAAGGTATTTTTTTCCAGATCTGGGTTTTCCAGGGTCCTGTGACAGAAATAAACATGTGTTTCTGACTTCAGCCATTGAATTTTTGAGTTTTACTTTCCCTTTCCATATGGACATGTTCATATTTCTGTAAGCTGTTCCCCATGTTCTATGCCACCTTCCTGAGAGAAAATGGAGGAGGACAGTATATCAGCTTTGGCAGAGTGCTGTGCTAATGTGATTATACTGCTTCTGGTGTATGAGGTAGATCTTTCAAGCTGGATTCTTTTTGATTCACAGATATTTATAAAATTAAAATGGCTTTTGGGTTTTGTTCTTACTTCTCTTCCAGCAGTCTAACTCGGACTTACTTTGGGAAATTTATACCTGCACTTTCGACTTTTCTTTCCTAACTAGTATTTTCTTTCTTTCTCCCTCAGAGTTTACTCCTGACAACCTTACAGTTGATTTTTCAGTCAGGAAAGGCCACAATGGCTTTCTACAAGATTTTTCCAGGATATGGATCATTCTTTTAAAAGTGAAGGAGTGCTGGAATTTCTATGAATCAATACCTTTAATCTTCTCAGTGCAGTATCACTAATTCCCAAAAGTCATTGAAATCTGACCAGTTCGAACAAATAACATGTATTACAGAACTCCTTTTGTGTTTTTTTTTTAATTAATTTAAATTGAATGATTTCAGGTTATTTTCTGTTGGATCTTTACAAGGTGTCACCATTTTGAGCAGGGTGGCAAAAAACAGCGTGGCAGATGCTCTCTATTAACCCCCACCCCACCACCACCACTGGAGTGGAAAAAGGAGGAAAAGGGAGAGAGACTTACAAACTGAATATTAAAACAGCTTTACTAATAACATTAATAATGCTAATAAAATTGATGGTAAGAGAAATAAAACAAAACGTAGAAAACCGATATTGAGTTTCCCAGAGCTGGGTGCCAGGGCACTGGCATCCCTACAGCAGCTGCCAGGCAGCACCAGGAAGTCCTGGACCAGACTCGGCGGCAGATGGGGACTGGACTCAGGAACGCACAGATCAGGATTTGGATCAGGATCCCAGGCAGAAGAAGGAGCAGGGTCCTCTTCAGAAGCCGGCCATGGACTAAGAGAGCGAGACCCTCGTGATCCCCCAGCTTTAAACTGAGTGTGACGTGCATGGCATGGAATACCTCGCTGGTCAATGTCGGGTCACCTGTCCTGTCCACCCCTCCCTGCAAGTGCAACCCTGCATGACCCCTCACTTGTGGGACCTAAGGGATCAGTCGGTGACCTTGGTTGCTATAGTGATAATTATAAACAGAGGCCTTTTCCTGCCTTCCATTCCTACCGTTAGCTCAGTATAACTATAAACATTAGGTGTTCCCAGCTTTGGAGCAGACACTGTCTGAAAAATACACAGCCAGTTTCAGAAAATTGGAGTTGCTTAGAAGAACTTAGCCGTAAAGAAGATTCACTAAAAGAGAATCGGTTCTGTTTTAATCAAAACCAGGACACATGGATATCCAGATAAGTATAAACTTAACACCACTTCTTGTTGATTCACAATGACTTAGCAGAGAAATCTGACATCTGTCACAAATCTGAATAGCCGAGGTTGTTCAGCACTAATACCATTATTAGTCGCATTTGTTCTCCAACACTGCATTTAACAAGTTAAACACTTCTGTAATGATACCCTTCCCAATTTGCCATCTGTTGAATTATGATTGGTCTTTATACAACACTTAGAGCAAATTAATATCGAAGTCTTTTATGGTGATTAAAAAATTACTGATTCTTGAAACATCAGCTATACATTTTCACAAATGTGTCTTCAGAAAGATAAGAGTGAGAAAACAGCCTAAAGCCTTTTAGAAGATTGTAAACAAAGAGCACAGAAAAAAACTGTAAATCAGGAAATGCTGGTGAAAAAAACTAAAAGACTCAGCCTAAAGAACCAAGAAACAGAGTAGGATTATCCAAAAGACCAATCATAGCGAACTAGGAATCAGGTTCTCATAACAGCAAGTTGAAGTCTTTAGCTTTAATCTGTTAGAAAGAAAAACAGAGACAGCCTGGTTAGCCTAAACTAGCTAAGAGACACTGAGGCATTTCAGGCAGTACTTCAAGGACGGTCTGTGTTTAAATTTTCTTGCCCTAAGGTTTCTTTTGTAAAGTTTTCCTTAACATCATGATATTAAGAGTCTTTTCGTAATCTATTTCACTGTGTGCTTGCAGGTTTACGTGAGAAATGGAGGTGCTAGAGACCTGGCCCATCTGCATACCGCTGCAAAGGCCCATTTTGGGATGGGAACTCCCAAATATCTAAGTTGTGGAGGGTTTTGACTGCTGCTGCAACAGGAAAAAAGAGTACCAAAATGACTGTGGTGTGCATGGTTGTCACGTTGGTCATCATACCCAAATCTAGCTCAAGGGACAAGAGAAGACTCTCAAAACCAAACAGTAAAATCTCCATTATTTTTTTTTCTGTTTTGTTCTCAAAAGATTGTCCACTATTCACACGCTCTGTGTGCTGATGTTTCTATGGCAAGCAGGAATCCTGTAAGAGAGTTTCTGATAAAAGGAAAAGAAATATTTAACAGAAGCATCAGTTGGAATAGGTGATAAAAGAGTGTCCATATTTTCCAGAGCTAAATCTTTCACAATCAAAATTCCTGAAGCAAGCTAACTTATCTTCAAGAGATATATAAAACATAAGCCTGTACTTTTTTCAGGACTCAACCTCTGTCAGACACAGATTTCCCAACCTGCTGTGATAAAGCAATTACCTCAAGTTTTGAAGTCAGCTATAAGAGAAAATATGTAAGGATTCCATAGTCTGGTGGAGACATCTGGCTGGAAAACAGAAATTACTGCAATTAGTGCATTCCAGCCAACAGTCTCAACAAGGCACCTGATGCTTTTTGGGGCTGAATATGTATTTTAGAAAACAGAATATCTGTAAATACATTGGATATTTAGGCCCTAAAATAAATGAAACTATTCACTTCTTTTCAGTTGTCTAAACTGTCTTATGTTAGGCAACAAAGTCATTGAGATGAACTGTTTAGCAGAAAGTAAATTTTTTTTTCATTTTAATTATCTTATAACTGCAGTTGTTTTGTCCTTCGTATTTATTTAAAGCTGACCAAATTCTGTTCATAACATAGGTGAAAATCCTCATGAAGTATTCAATAGTTTTCAAATCCCATAGGTGGGATACACCTTTCTGGATGACCTCTGTGTTTGCATCACTTGTGCAGGTAAGCCTCTTACAGAGCCTAAAATAAACGCAGCACTTTCAGGGATTTAAAATTGAGTGACCTTTCCTGATTAATTTGATATTTGTGAATTTTGCCAACTCTCCTTTTACATTTCTATTAACATTTTTCAAGATACTTGGAACAATATATCTTGATTTCTTTCTTTTAAAGAAAATTGAGTCAAATTATGCCATCATTCAAAGGTAATTTTCAATTTAACCTGTAACTCCTTTACTTATTGAAAATAAATTTCAGACTGTGCAGAGCACTAAAAAAATACCCAGATATACCCAAAACAAAAACAAAATATTTTTTTTCAAAAGGTCAAGTTTATACTAATTTTCTTAACCTGCAAATACACTCATACAGGAAACTGAAAAGTTTTCCTGTCTTCATGAACATAGACATGAACCATTTTATCTGAGCAAACGTATGGGAATGATGAGATTAGTAGATGTAACCTGCTAGGTTTCCTCTTTACCTTTAGATTACAAATCTTCTTCAATCCTTAGCATAATCCTAAAATTACGTCCTTTTAACAGTCACTTTCCATGTATTTTTAACTTGATCCATTTTTTTCCTATCAGGAATGACAGAGAAAATAAATATTACTGTTTTTTCCATTAAATTACCTAACCCGTTTCACTTCTGAAGTGTCTACTGACACTCAGTGATTGTGACAGGACTGTACTAGACCCTTCAAAGACACTTCCTTTGGGTGGTTACCCCTTCAGAAGTAGAATACCTAAATCTTTATTTTTTAATTTAGTGATTAACCTTAGAGTTTTAGATAGCAGATTTTTAAAAGGTTAATTCAAAGTCCTAGAGTTTGTTCTGTTTCCAATGCACAATAAATTATTCAGTCACACAGTTCAAATAATTTTGATGGAAATTCTTTTTTCTTAGGCAAAGAACCTATACTTTTATTGAAACATAATATTATTCATAAGGTGCTTGCTTAAAAACTGTATCTGGTATGATACGCCAGCTAGGTGATATTAGTATGTTACAAGTGTGCTTCTTTCTTGCTGATAACAAATTATTTAATGAGCTTTTCCACTGGAACTTTAGATCATCTGTTTCTCCTTTTAGCTCTGTTTACATAGTCTTTGCTGGCACAGACTGCAGTTGAAGTGCAATTATCTGTTCACTTAGGGCACCTCTGAACTTACCACCTTGCTAGGTTAACAAGACTTCGACGCTAGAATAATAAAAAAACGTCAAGTTTTTCATGCTGTTCATAACACTGGTAGTAACAAGAGAGGCGCACAGTCTGACAACTGTGAAAGAACCCCCATTTTCAGAAGTGACTGTGTTGACATCGAATCAAGATGAATGGGCATGATTTCTAAAGAGCATTATGGACTTTTAAAATAAATGTTAATCACTTCTGAAAACCTGTGCCTTATTATGAAGAGTCTAATGTGTTTCCTTGAAAAACTTTTCCCTCTCTATTCCTTTAACTGTGCATGTATACTGAGACCACTATTACTCCGAGTGATCATGATGATACTGCCAGGCTGAAAAATACAAACAATCTAACATAGTTTGACCTTTTAAAAGTAGCATCAATTTTAGATTAAGAAGAAATTCTTCACCATGAGGGTGGTGAAACACTGGAACAGGTTTCCCAGAGAAGCTGTGGCTGCCCCTCCCTGGAAGTGCTCGAGGCCAGGTTGGATGGAGCTCTGAGCAACCTGGTCTGATGGAAGATGTCCCTGCTCATGGCAGGGGAGTTGGAACCAGATGATCTTCAAGGTCCCTTCCAACCCTTATCATTCTATGACTCTATGATTCTAAGAGTTAGGTATTTTCATCATTTGTAGAGGTAGCACATTACAAACTTCTGAACTTTTGTAACAAAATAGTATTCCTCTGTCTGTTGGGAAGACCAGCAATAAAGAACAACGGTAAGGTACTTAGGGGCTAGTAAATTGACATCTGGTTTCAACTAAAACTCTAGGTTTGGACTCCGCAGTAACTTCTGAGAAACTGTGCCCAAACATTCTGTATTGACATTGTGGTTTAACATTTACACCTTCATTTCTGGCATCTAAGTTCTGTCTACTCACTTTGACAATATAAGCTGTATATTTGCACTTCTGTAAAGTATGGAACAAGCAAAAAGATAAAAATCTTCCCTCAGTTAAATTTTAGATATGACAAAAAATGAAAGCAAATAAAAAAGATGGACAAGGAGATGAAACTAAGGTGGTGTAGTAATGTAAGCTTGTTTACACGATTATCTGATCCTAGGGTATGAAAATTCTTTTGCCAATACAAGAGAGAAGGGATTGTGAGAGCTAAGACAGCTGACTGAAATTTTCCAGTTTACACTGATCCTTTTTTTCCCTTAAATGTTTTATTCCCCTTGACTCTGTAACATGAAATGATACTCTCCAATGAAGAGTATGCACCTTTTTGTACCTGAAGGATGAATATGTACAGTGATGACACAAGCGATTGTTACTGTCCACATGGAGGTAATATCTCACAGAATAAGAGGTGAAAAGAGAAAAGCTTGAAGTTTACATAAAGGCTGGAATCAGGAGGAGGTTTTGGACAAGCCTCTTTCGTATTTTATGGAGCGTTCGCTTTTGTCAAAAGGAAGTCTTCAGGGAGTGTTTTAATAGCACTAACAAAGTCCAGACCATTGAAAAATTGATTGAGAAAAAGGCAGGATCCTGCTTTGTATCATCCTCTGGAAGAAACTAACTTTACAGACTAAATTAGCAGCTGAGAAGCCTTTGTCTCTCTCCATTGACTATTAAGGAAGAAATGAAGACCAGTCTCTCTAAGCACAAATCAATCCTTAAGAAGATCTTTCACTTAATTGAATCAGGCCTCTAGATGACGTCATATTGCAGGATGGTTCTTTCTTAATGCAGGCAGCCCCGTGTGATAGCTGGCTCTAGGGGCAGAGCTGCAAAGGCAGGGGCTAAAGCTAACAGTTGGCGAGCTATATCACGGATAGAAAGCAAAGGAGAAACACAGGATATTTCAGATTGAGAACAAGAGAGTTCTCTGGAACACAGGGCTCATTGAGAAACACAGGAATTTTCTTGCTCCAGATTGTTAAGCCTTTCTGCAATTTTATTCCAGCTGTGTAGAGAGAAGCAGGACTGTGAACATATTTTTTCTGAATAACCAGTATTGCACAGAAGAAATACACAATTCCTATTTCAAATTAATCCAATCAAATATAAATTAATTGCATAGGCTTATGGCCAATATTTTCAAGACAGCTGATAATCTTAAATTTGTATTCAATAAGATTTCATGAACTTGGAGCTGCGTGGAGATAGGTTTTGTTTTCCTACATGTTTGGAAAGTTTTAAAAAGCTCTGCTTTGGAAGTTGTTTTCTTCTGAGACAGCTGGAATCAGATGCGTTGCTAGTCAGTGATACGGGTATTTGGAAATGAACTGAACATGCACTCCGTTGCACAGAGAGGTGAAAGCTGCTTTCAAATGGAAGCAATTTTTCTCCAGTGGCACTCAACTCTGCATTCATATGAAAATACAGAGGTAAATGCTTGATGTCCATGACCAGTCTCTGCGTCTCTGAGATAGACATAAAACTTTTTATACATATTTTTCTCTGTTAATATATCCTGTCAAGACACTCACCGATGACTTACTTTCAGAAAATAATCATTTCACTAACAGCAAGGTTACATGCATGCAATTATCCATATTCAGTTAATCAAATCTACTGCAGCCAAGTTTTAAAGTAAAACAAATTTGCCAGATCATTGTATCAGTGATTCACCAACCAAAATGTCCTGTGGAGCTGTATCATTACTGGCAACATCTGGAAAGTTTTGCTTGCCAAGCAGATACCCAAACAAGCCATGTTGCAGTTGGGTGTCCCACCGTACCAGGCTATGGCTTCTAGCCACCCGCTGAGGAAAACAGAAGCAAAATGTCAAGCCCACAGCACTTGAGGATGATGTTTTAGACTCGTGGTTCTGCGTCAGCTGGGACTCCCCGCTGCCCAGAAGTAAGATGCTCTTTCTGACTGGAAATGGGGTTGCATTCACAGCTATTTAGCACACTTCTATACCTATTTTTATACCTATTTAAACTCTTAATTTTACAGGAAATAGATACACTACAAAATGATTATTTACATACTTTTGATATTATCTAACAAAAGACCAAGTAAATCACACTTCAGTCTTAATAAGTGTAAAGATATAACTAAGGGTGCTAAAATTTAATTACAATTATCTCATTGGAGTGGGACTTACATTAGGCAGTTCTTTATGTTCCCCAGTACATCCCTAATTTGCTTATGGTAGGATGTTTGTACCTTCACCAGTAGAAAAAACATTGTAGCAAACTAGAAATTATGATTTTAAAACAAAAATTGTGGCTGAAATTCAAAACCAGACTCTGGGTGCATTTAGCTGAACAGTAAATGTACTCCTACAAGAAATCTCAGATTAAAATTTCAGTTATTAGTAATGCTTATACTTATGGCAGTATTGTGAACTTTCCCTATTAATGTCTCAATTTGACTGGAGTTGGTCAGTTAATCCAAGTGTGTAACTATTGATAAAACTGGGAAGCCTTGCACATCAAAAAATAGTCCTCCTCTAAAGAGATAATGCTCATGATTAACTGATTAACTAAGATTAATTCATTGAAATTTAGCACAATCACATTTTCTGAGTTTATTTATGGACATTGATTTGTTTATTTATTTCAAAGATCTAACGACCACTTCATTTTTTAGAAATTAAACAGCATTTGAATAAAGGAAGTAATTTTTAGACTATGAAATCAGTGGGCTAAATTCCCATTTCTCTGATACAGAAGATACTCATTGAAATCTGGATATGTTTGTATGAGTGTAACTGGGAAAAAATATAACAATAAAGTTAGAAGTAATGTAAGTAGAAAGGAGGAATATGACATGATATTTGATCCTTGGTTATTTTGTCAGATATATCCCAATCCAAAACAAGAGCTGTGACAATGACTGTATTAGAAGTAGCAGTCTGTCCCATTTGTAAATTTGCATGTTAATATTTGTATTACAATCACTTTTTTCTAAATATGAAACATTTTATAGCATATCTTTAACAAACTTTAAAAAGACTATATATCAAAGCTCTTCCTGGACTATCTTCTCTTTTCATAGCAGCCACAAGCCACATTTTAAGAATTTATGAGCACAGAAAAATCATAAAGATACTAAAACATGAGCATATCTGTGGAGATAAGTAAAAGTTAAGCTAATGCAACAAACATTACATTGAACTAAGAACAAATTCAAGTGGTCACATGTTGGAAACATTTGGAGATGCACAAGAGAAGTACTTTGGCCATGCTTCTGTCTCTACTGAACTACCCTTGATAATGGTAGAAATACTCCCTTTGCTATTACTGTCGGGTATCAATTCTTCTACGACTGGAGTCAAAATAGTCGGGACTATTGCTGACATGAAGATGAACCATTTGCAAGCAACCACTCACATTCACATCAAGCAATAGTGTTCTTATAAGGGAAGACAATAATGGCATGAATCTCTTTGCTCACATCTCCAAGACATGATTCAACTTACCCTAGTACAAATGTCAAAACCAGGTGAAGTGAATTAATTCTGAAAGTGTCCACCTTGGACTTAGACATCCAAAATTAAGAAAGATATTTCTCATCCTAAGTGATTCTGAAACAGATTCTGTTTAGGCTGTTCCTGAGTATCTACCAACAAGGAACCTTTCCTTAGTAGTGAAATATTTTGTCCTCACGGGTAGGATACATCTCACTTAACTTTAGACAACTACAATTGAACTACTTTCCTATGCTCCTTTTAGAGTTAATAGAGATAAACAGGCATCTTGAATCAGACTCACTGTCTATGAAGACAGTCTGGACAACTAATCAAATGTAGACATCCTAATTTACTTATTGGAGTCCTAATATACATTGCTAAGTCTAGATACAATGTTTTCAGTGACAACCAAACACAGCTCTTTTTGCCTTTTCTCTCCCTTCACAATTCTTACTCCTCACTACATTATGAAGATACTTTGCAGTCCTATTAAAAGTGATTAAACACTAGTTTAAGTAGATAATCAACGTCTGCTAAGACAGATCACCTTATTAAAGAGAAATTTAATTTTAGCCATCTCCAAAAACTGGGATATAGTATGTAATAAAAACTCAGGGCAGTTCATCAAGGTCAGGTTCAGAAAGAAATGTATCAGATCAAGCAAGAGCAGAAATAACTACACACAAACAGTCAAAGTGAAAATCACAGATGTAATTTATGTCTCAATATAGGCAGAGCAGGACTATGTTTTATGAATCTCTTGCTTAATCTTACATGACCTCCTGACTTCACACTTAAATTATCCAGAAAGAAAGAATATTTACTTCATTATAAGATGGATTTTTTTGGGCTATGTTAATGATAAGGCCTGTACTGAGAAATAGTCAGTTACTTCAGTCATCTGCTTAAATTCCAAGCATTTTCTTCCCTTCTGACTAACGGAAGCTCCATTTTTCTTCCTTTTTTATGACTTCATATATCATCTGATCTACTTCTTTAATGATGCCAAACCGATAGGATGATTTGCCACCTCTGATGTACAGGTGGCTTCAGAAGAAATCTTTCTAATGATTCTTAATCTGTATTTAAAAAGCACACATCAGGTGATGGATAAGAATTAGTGCTCCGTGATACAGGACAAAATCTGAAATTTTCTTTGCTCATAATCCTTGTGGGCATTAATAATACTACCAAGAGGGAACTTGAGCAGATAAAAGATAGCTCTAGGGGCTAGCATGAAAGGTATAGCTGCTCAGACAGCATCCTCCTCAATGGTCGAAAGGAAAGGATTGGAAAGTCAACTCCCAGCTGCTCAGCTGGGGGTCACTGGCAGGTCTTTATCTGCTCCAACCATTGAGTCCTCTTCAATGGCTGAGAATTTCTGCAGAGAGAAGAGACAAGATCCACCCAACGAAGGCAGGAGGCAAGATTATCTTTACCAGCAGCATTGCTGACCTAGTGAGAGGGACTTTAAGCTAGGCTCGGTGGGGATGGAGGAAAAAGAACCTCAGAGAAATGGGGGAAAAGGGATGAGGGGAAGCTCACTGGGGACAACATGATGGAAAAGGGTCTCAGACTTCCCTTGAGAGGGCAAGGTGGCTGTAAACTCATCTCAAGTGTCAGTAGCCTATGATGTAAACAAAAGAAATCAGAAGCCTGCACCCAGTCACTGAGCTCTGACACCACCGGGATGACGTGGCAGGATAGCTCTATCACCTGGAGTGCAGCAATAAATAGACATAGACAGGCTTTTACATGGACATAGGTGGAAAAGATACACAGTGTAGACTTGTGCAAACACAAAGGAGCAGCTATGGAGCATGGAATTCTGCTATGGAGCAGCCTACTGAGATCTTACGATTCAGGATCAGAGAAGAGCCGGTATTGGGTCTGGCTAGGAAGGAGTTACGCTTCTCCATAGTAGCCCTCATAGTGCTGTGCTTTGCATTTGTAGCTAGAACTGCGTTGGTAACACACCGATATTTTGGTTACTGCTGAGCAGTGCTCACACAGAATCAAGGCTGTCTCTCCAGCAGCCCCCACCCCAAAGGCCAGTAGGCTGGGAGTAGGCAAGAGGCTGGGAGGGAACATAGCCAGGAAGGGTCACCCAAACTGACTAAAGAGATATTCCATACCATATGACATCATGCTCAGCAATACAAGCTAAGCGAAGGGGACAGGGGGGTGCGACGACATGATACATTTGTTATCAAGCCATTTGTCTTCCAGAGCAAAAGCTGCATGTACTGAGGCCCTGCTTCCCAGGAAATGGCTGGACATCGCTTGCTGGTGGGAAGCAGAGAATAATTCTTTTTACTTTCTTTGTTTTGCTGCGCGGCTTTTGCTTTTCTATATCAAACTGTCTTTATCTTAACCCCTGAGTCTTTCTTCTTATATTCTCCCCCTGTCCTGCTGAGGAGGGTCAGTGATAGAGTGGCTTGGTAGGCACCTGGAAGCAAACCAAGATTAATCCACCACAGAGCCAAGAGGCAAGACACTGTAGTGGGCATCTCATATAGTCTAAGCAAATCAAGAAGAAAACATGGATAATGCCTTCTTAAACCAGCAGAAAAAGTGTCCCATCACAGGCCCTGGTTCTCACAAATGAGGAACAGTTGTCTGGGTATGTGGTAGTCACTGTAAGCCTTGGCTGTGGTCATCATGAAATGGAGGAATTTTAGATCCTGGGAAAACTAAGGAAACCGAGTAGCTGACTAAAAAGCTGGACTTTAGGTGACCTGCCTGACTTATTCAGTTAACTGGTAGGCAGTGATAGCAATTGGAGGCTATCTTGAAGGGCAAAGGAGCCCCAGAGAGTTGGTTATTCTTCCAGAACAGCTTCCCCAAAGCACAAAAATGGTTTACCTCAATTTGCCAGCAGGAAGGAAGGCAGACCAGAAAGTCAGCTTGGTTGACTGGGAGGTTCCTGGCTGAGCCCAAATCAGAGATAATCCTAGAGGACGAACGGGCTTCACAAGCAAAGGGTAAACACATCACCTTTCCCATTTTCTGGGGTTAATGATGACATTTACACACAAAATTGACTGTCCAAGTGAGTGTAGATTAAACAATGCAGTACTTCTCGTGTTCTTCTTGTGTCTGCACTATCAGAGTGCATTTAACTGAGTGATTTAGCTCGCAGTAAGAGTCTCTTTTGATAAAAGCATCATTGTGGCCTTTCTTGCTGCATGTTCAGGGCACTCAACGTGCAAATACTCATTTCCTTTGTGTGTAATAAAGTAAGAATGTGTGCATTTCAATGCCACGTAGCTAGCAGTGCTGCTGACAGGGACACAAGGCACAGAAACAAGAAATGGATCATATTGGTGCTGAGGTCCACCGGCACTGTCTGATGACATATGGTTTTGCTACGGTTCCATAGGACTTGATATTTTCAAACAGTCATAATGGAGATTAGTCTTTTGCTGTTGTTTTGACACTTTGCTTGAGACAAAGCATTATACACATCTATCACAGGCGCTTTCACTGGTTTTATTTTTGGAATTCATAATTTCTCTGCATTCAGTACCACCACATATCATTTCCCCAAATTCTTATCTCTTGTGTACCTCAAAGCCTTGCCACATCTCCACCTGCAATTTGATGTGGCAGCAAATGAAGAAACCAAAATCAGGAGAGGTATCTCTGTGGTGCCAGAGACACCATCTGAGACTCTCACACCTGTAAGTCTTTGCAAAGAGAGAGTGTTCTGGGGTAGTGGGAGAAGGGAACACAGCCCACAGGGCAGGATGCCAAAAATGCTAAAACACCTGACTGCCATCAGTTACCAGGAGACCAATAGCGCACTAACTTTAGAAATAAGAAGGCTGTTCTTCTAAAGACAAGGGATGGCATACAGGACCAAAAATTTTAGACCACAACTTCCCCACGTATTTTGGCGTAGACCACCACAGACTGCCACTTTTAAAGGGACTAAGGCAAAGATACAAAAAACCCCACTTTTTTGTCTCTGACCTTTGTGCAATGCATAATCAATGTTATCCTAGAACACAGGTAGAAACTTTTAAGGGGTGAAAGGAGTAAAAGAAATGTGTTTTTTGTAGCTGGCTGCTGTTCCTATAACTTATTTCGATAGGGATATGTATCATACCTGTGCTTCTACATGCAGAACTACCACCTTTACACAGATTGCCATGCTACAGAGCTGTGTTAACTGGTAGACCCATTTCCTTTCAATCTCTTGTGCAGCTAGGACAGAAACTTTTCTTCTGGAAGTTTAATGCTTGGAATAAGCGGCCTCACAATCACAGGCCCTGGTTCTCATGGGGGACTTCAACCACCCTGACATCAGCTGGGAAGACCATACAGCTAGGCAGGCGCAATCCAGGAGGTTCCTACAGAACATCGATGATAACTTTCTGATGCAAGTGGTGG
>Ga0065711_1028885_pt1 | contig 38684 bp, 16 predicted proteins | sample Hoacrofraction12_FD_59098 | JGI IMG/M metagenome (GOLD analysis project Ga0065711, IMG submission 59098) | Hoatzin crop microbial communities from Cojedes, Venezuela - Epithelial fraction 12 v2 (version 2) | ecosystem: Host-associated > Birds > Digestive system > Esophagus > Crop | place...
GGGGGGGGGGGGGGGGAAGATAAATCACACTGTCGCACCCAAGCCAAAGCTGGCTTTTAAGTCAATATCCTCTTTTTTTTCATCAAACACTGTATCTGTGTCAGACAGACATACCCTTATCCCGTTTCTTTCATGGCAAAGTGCCCATGTCCAAGCAACTCAAAACCTTCCTGTCAGCATCAGCCTCTGCCTGAATTTTCATTCACAGCTGAGTTGACTGACAAAAAAAATCCCCTGGTTTCTCCCCAGAGCCTGAGGACTTGCTCAGGATCACATCAACCACTGCCATGAGGCACGCTCAGGCTCTGGCAATGGCAGGGGGTTTGTTCATGGTTTCCTGAGTTACCAGATCCAGTTCTTATTCCTCCTCTTTTTGATGCTATTCCAAAGCAGGTCCTGTCTGAAACACGACCCTCTCACTTCTCTTTCAACCCTCCAACTAAACCTGCAAGTGAAACTCTCCTGCAGTGTAAGTTCATAATCTTAGAATAAACATTATTTTGTAGCCAGTAGCTAATCTTCCAGAAGAAAAGATGCAAAATTTAGCCGTGTGGTTTCTTTAAGTGAAATATTCTGGAACCACATTAAACAAAAACATACCCTTTGGTGTTTCTTCTGACCTTCTTGTGTTATTATAAACCAGATACAAGGGAGTCAATGACTTTCTCTCCATACAAGTGCTTAATTTACCTTTTCTGGGAGGGAGTAGGGGGAGAGTTCAAGTGCAGCTGTACAATATTACGTTGTGATCTTCATTACTACTCCTACCTACTGGACACATGTTATTCTGTCTCCCTAGGAAATATAGACATTCCAAATATAAAAAAAATACAAGCTGATGTTACTTCTGTCTCTATTTCTCCTTCCTCTGCATTCACACTTGTGTGACTGATTTGTGTGTGAAACAGCTTCCAAGTTTTCAAGCAAAAAGCAGTTAAGAAACAAAATATTTATACTCTTCTAACTTGTGCTTTCTGCCTAGCTAGATCCAATACAGATGCAAAGTCAGTGGTCTGCAAGAGCCTTCCACAGATCTATAATAAAATAATTAAATTAGTGAGTTGCGTTTAGATCAGAGATTCTTGGCTGCCAGCTCCTAAAAACTCGGGGAATTCAGAACCACAGAAGAATCATTTGGAGTCCATTTGGCAGAAACGTCAGAAACTTGCTGCTCCTGGGAACATCCTTTTCCAATAACATTTATAGCTCTAGATGGAAGTGAAAAGCACCATATGTTAAGATTTTCCTGCAAAGCTTCCTGGTAAGAGAGGAAATAAATTCAACTTGTCACATCTGCTCGTGGGCCAGTCAAGTAGGATTTTATCACAGCTTTAAGTGGTTTACAAAACTGTCCTGTTATCGACAGAAGGGAGCTTCACTTTTCAAGGGGTTTTTTTGTTTATATAATCTCAATCATTAAATTATTTATTTGTCAGAGGAATTTAGTAACATGTATTATTATTTATCTCTAAACAACAAAGATTACTCAGTTATTCAGCTAACAGTAACAATTCAGTTGGGAGCCAATTTGCATGGTTCAGCTGAATAAAGCTAAGCAGTCCCATTCTTCCCTTCGTTATTTTGACCCTAACTCTGTACATTGTATAAAATTTTCCATTACAAAGTACATTTAATTAGACTAAAGTCAAGCTTCTACCATCTTCAGAAATCCTAGGTCCTAAGCACTGTAAATGCAATGCAAACAGCTGGCTTCAAGTTCCCAGCGAGTCGCGGATCCTAAAGAAAATATTATGAACCAATACATGTTGTCTCTGCAGTTGCTCAAGAAATCATTACTCCCTTTACAGAAAGCAGAACTTTGTTATGTGAAGTGCAAAGATAGCACAAAACAAGGCAACAGTGTTCCGCAGCAGGAGTTTTTGCAAAATTCACAGTGCTGTGAAAGTACACATAGCCAAACTCCACAAGCTACGCACGCATTTTTGGCATCTTGTCCCATTCTCATTGAAGTCAGTGGGAATTTTGCCACTGACTAAACAAAGAGGAGGACTGGGCCCAAACTATGCAGCTATTTGCCAAAACAATGAAGTTACAGGAAATTGCTCCTCAAAAGGTAGACGTGTTTCAAAATTCCAGATGCCTACACAGAGCTGATCTAATTTACACACCCTGGGCCGTATACCGTTCTCTGCCTCTGCACACACTTCGCTTTGATGTTAATGGGAATCTGATGCTGCTTCAGGGCAGTATGGTACACGTCCCTTGGAGCCCATTCATTCTATTCTATCAGTAAAGAGTGAGCACAAAAGTGAGTGGAAGTAACACATCACATTACATCCAATATTCATGCAATTATTGAAGAACACTGTATGTATTACATTTGCAAACTGTCCATAATAATTTAATTTTCTCTCCTCTATCTATAATATGTTAATTAGGCATGAAATGAAATGCTTTTTAACATACAACTGATTATGCTATAATGTATCCAACAAAGATTGATTACTGAATAATAAATCATCATTTGCATAAATATTTATATAATTTATTTAAAAAAATCCCACACTATATAAACAGATGACATGGGAAAATGATAAGTATTATGACAGAAATTGTACTTTGCCATTTAGAAATCTTTTTTCTTGAGACTCATGGAGACTTTGCTAGATAGTAGGGAAACTGTACTCCATACAATAAGAAGCACTGCATAGCACGGCACGGCATTCCTAACGTACCAAAAAACAGAAAACTTGCCAGAAAAGAAGAAAATTGGACTTTAATTGCAATACAATGTATACTAGCTTTACCCAAACGGGAATATTCATAAAAAGCTGATGATCTATTAGGGATCCATCCTTACTCTTGCTCGTACCAATGGCAAAATCTCTTTCTGATCTTGTACCTATCATTACCATATCTGACCCCCACCAAATCTTACTGCAATAATTTCAACCCAGGTTTCTCTGTACTCACTACAAAACAGGAGTTAAGGAGGGATATCTTGTGTTTACAAGACACAAAGGAAAACTTTCAAATATGCTCAGAAATTTACAGAAACTCCATTAACAGAGGCTGCCGAGAACTTGTTCAGCAGATTTCTCTGCGATTCTGGGCACACACCACCTGCTTGATAGCAAAACTCAGTTTTTATGGACTACTTGTCCTTGAGGGACGTTCTACTAGCAACAGCTCAAATACATTCTCCCTCATCCATACAGTGCCTGCTCCAAAGTTGACTGAAGTAAACAGAAAGACTCCCCAAGACCTCCTGAGCTTTGGATCGGCTTCACATCTTGCATGATCTTCTCATAAACCAAAGATCATTTACAAGCTACTCCCAACACTGCACTCAGGCCTGCCCAGACCAAGTGGGAAGAGAGACTCAAACTGGAGTTCAGCAGGAAAGAAAAGACAAACTGCAAGTAACTGGATAAACGGCTCTACCTTGGCTAACTTTGTTTAGAAGTGTCAAAGATATTTAAAAATAACATGCTTATTCAAAAACTTCAGCCAAAACACTGAAGTAAGATTTTTTGGACATACTAACTTGCTGCTTACAAGCCAGGAGCAACAAAGGGTTTGGGAGAAATCACATTGGCTAGAACACCGTATCCTCTTGTAAAAAGAAAAATGAATTTAACTCCTGATTTAAGATGACCAATTAAAAACAAATTTTAATGATATAAAGAGGAAAAATTTCTATGAGAATAGAAAACTGCAACTGTTTTTTTCCCATATCTGTTTGAAAGTCAACAGCTAGCCAGCAGCAAGTACCAAGGAGATGTATTCCACACAGGGAATAAGACTGAACTAGAGCCCAGCTTTGGTTCACTGCTGCAAGCTGCTGTGCACCTCCTGAGAGATACTCGGCTCTACAGAAAAAACAGTGGGAGTTTTAGTGACTCAGACTGTTACAGCATCAGATTTTTGGATATTAATGTGGATTATGTTTAAAAAGTCTGTTTTCTTGCCCAGAAATTGTGTGATGAATTTGATTTTCAGTAAGTTTTCAGGAAGTACTCATCATTACTGGAAGGACGTGGTATGATATCAGCTATTATGAAAAGTTTTGAAATGATACTTCTGCTGGCTGCTGCAACCGTATATCTGAGAAAGGAGGTGGGAGTTCCCGCATAGCTGAGAGCTCGTGGATGAGGGGGCCTAACGGACTGCCCAGGAGCTCTTCGTGGGCTTCTCCCAGGGACCACACAGAAAACACCATAAAGTTGAGTCTTACACAGGCAGTTTCTGCAGAAGTGTATTTTTTCTTCCTTTCTTCTACTTCCTACTCCTCTTTCTCATTCTCAATTACTTTCTCCTTTTTGTTTCCAAGGTACCGTGTAAAAGGATTTTGTTTTTAAGGAGTGATGCTCTCTTTGAGACTACTCCATCACAACAAGTGGAGAATAGACCATCCTTGTCTGCTAAACCACACTCCACCCTCTTATTATTGTTGTTCTGTGTTTGGCACCAGCTTCAAACCCCGTTTCCCAAAATGCACAGAGCACTGCAAGCTGCAATCCCTCAGGTACAAACTGGTAATGCTCCCCAAGACACTGATTCCTTAGAGTCTTTTCCTATGATCTCAAAATGCTTAGAAGCATCAATATTTCTTCTGCACGCTGAAAACCTGGGGTGCAAATATATGAGGTGACATAGAGTATGCATCCAATCAGTGAAAAAGCTACAACCTGGTCACCCAACTGGCAATCCACTGGATGATCTGACATCCCTGAAGTAACCACATCAATCTTTCCTTCCTCGCAAAATTTGACCGTTCACCTCACTCTTTCTGGTTCAGTTTAAAATTGCTGTATATCTTCCTTTTTAAAGATTTTTTTGCAACTGTTGGAAACTGTTCTTACACCATTCCCTCCTCCACCACACCATTTGACCTAGTGGCCCCTCAGCCAGGTATGGAAAGGGCAATGCACTGCCCTTCATGACTTCACTGCCGTGTTCTGCACTTCTAGCACTTGGGCTCTTCTGCATCCACTTTTTACTACCATATTTCTTGTATGCTGCACACTGTGAAAGTGATACAGGATGTTACATGAGGTGTACTGAAATGTTTTATTATTAAATATTTTAAATTAATCATATATGATAGCTAATTATTCATTCAAACAAACCATGAAAAATAGGGACTGCAGCAATTTCTTCTTTCCAATATCAGATTGCTACTAAATGTATGGCACAATAAAACATTCAGATTAAAACTTCCTGATGTGACACCAAATTACTAAATATCCAAACTGCTGAAAAATTGGAAGTATAACCCTCGCACAACATATTTGTTATATTCATGTCCTACCTCAAGCTGCATCTTATTTGGAAGAAAAGAATATTCATGATCTCTCTTCTACAGATTGGAAAGGAAGTTTCTTGATTTGCCTGAAACTTTGGAACAGCAAAGTAAGCAAACCTTAAGGCAGGCACATCATGGGCAAGCAGTTGGTGGTGTATGGTGAAATTAAATAATTACATAGCAGTGTAATCCTGAAGCCAGTCTTTCCCACCTGAACAACTTCATTTTTATTATTCCTAATTATTTAGAGTGCCCTTCACCAACAGTGAGTAAGAGCAAAAGTTCACTGCCCCAAAGAACTTGAAAATGAAAATCTTACTACATCCTCCCTGAGACAAGACCAATGTTGGTAGAACTGGTCCTCGTAATAAGCAGCATGCAAGATAGGAATAATTTGCAGCAAATAAGCCTGGAATAACAAAGGAAAAACAAAACACTTAAGAAACATGTTTCTAAAAGAGATGAAGAGTAAGTTGCAATAGAAAAGTTCAGCTAAACCAAAATACGGTACATAACCCATTAACTCTCCAATGCTATCTTACATTTACACAGTCACCCCTCTCTGGCGCAGGCTGAGTAGCCCCTCTCCCATGCCTCCCTAACAAAAACCAAAGCCATAAATAACACCAGAAAGATTAAAAAAATTAAAGAACCCAAATCCCAATCTTATTTTTGTCATGATTTTGTTGTAATTTTGTCATAAGCACTCGGCTGTATAAGTTTACCTCCTATATAATTCCCAAAACCTTCACAATAGGTAAACAAGACTTTTGACTGAACTTAATGATTCTATTTGGAGCTGCCTGGGTTCTGGCAGAGATACCATTATAGTATATATTCCTGCAGACTCAGTGTAACGATCAAAGCACTCTCAAAGTACAGCGATCAATGAAGAGCTGTTTGTCTGTCAATCCTTCAAGCGAAGCAGGAGTGCCCGGCTCAGCAGAACAGCAGGAGAGCATGCTGCTGTCTGAGGGAATCACGGCTTGGTCACGGTCTCTCCAAGGTAATAATATTTTGTCAGTATTATTTCTTTTCTAACTATAAAAAGGGATCTGTCTTCTGTGAACCCAGTTGTTAGATTGCAATTTACAGGTTTAACCTTTCATTAATCTCTATCCACTTTCATTAAAGCCACTAATTTGACAAGTGAATGACTTCTTTTTGAGAGGTTTGTCCTTTCCTTTCCAAAGAGATTTTTTTCACCTCGCCTATCAGCGTGGCCCAGGCACTGGGTGTCATTCCTGCCTTTGCTGCTGACAGAAAGCAGTTGGAACAGCAGAGTGCCTAGGCAAAGGTTTGCTTAGGTGCAAAGAGATTACACATACAGACAAATTTTAATACTGGTCATCTTTTTACCACACTCATCCATCCTCTGTTCTTCCTTCCTGCCTTCCTCCTCCAGTTGCTTTTTTCCCCTCTATATAGTTGCTCTTTGTGTGCTGCTGACTTAACTTTCTTTCTTTTCCCAAATTTTGAAACCTTTCCTGGAAAACTCTTTGTTCTCCTCCCCTCCCCCCGCCCCCCACGCTTTTCCAGTCTTCCTCTGAAGCACAGCAACAGAAGCAAATCACTGCATTTTGTTAATTTAATCTAGTATCTCCTCAGTATTGTTCTTTTCTGGATCATCCTTCTTCCTCCTGCTTTTCTTCAAGCAAAGATAGACAATTTCTGCCGGTCAAGGTCAGAGAGAGAGGAAAAGATCATGAGCATGCTCTTCTGCAGCTCTCATGATGCTTGCCAGAGCCATGTGCAAATTTTTATATCTATTCTCTATTTGATTGTTGCTACCATCAGAAAAGCCTTCTCCTTGGAAGCTCCACATAAGTCAGATTGCAGCCTTTCACTGTTCTCTATCGTTCTATGGCTCTCCAGCCTTTTTTATAGTAGTAGTGTAGAAATATATTCTGCATAGAGTTACTTGTAACCTTCCCTCTCCCCATCCCTTTCAGTTTTTTAAGTGTTATTTAACTTTATAAATGTTAAAGCTTGGGAAGCTGTATTTTAAAAATACTACTCAGCATCTCTGTACTGGAAGACCCGTGAGAGAAGAGAAAGTACAGACTCTCCTGAAAGTGTTCCTGTTCCCTGACCAGCAGCACATAGAGCAACTGAGAGTCATTAGTTTTCTTCAGCCGTTACAATATGGGTGAAAGTTGGCCAATACATAAGAACCGTCTGGAAATAGCCAGCATAAGCGGGGTCAGTGAGGGAATGGGTTCCGTTCCATACAATAAGGTTTGTTCCATACAGCCACTGCTTCACACCTGCCAGAATCGATGAGCTGCGACAGGTTGTTTCTTCTCTGGTCAGGAAGACTTGTACATGTGGGGAGCAGTGCATGAAGAAAAATTGGTAGAGAGTCCTGAGGTTATTATTATACAGATGAGGCATAAGCAATTGGAAAAATGAATAAAATGCAAACTGCCATGAAGAAAGAAAAAGAGTAGAAAACATAAAATAAGAACAACATGCAGTGCACCAGGTCAGGCAATCACAAGGTAAGCAGAGAAAAAGAGGAGAGAGGTGGGAGGTAGGGCATTTTATCTCCTATCCACACAGTAAATCTCCTCAGATTACTCATAAAATGTGAAATTATACATAATTCTCCTCAAAGTTGTTGACAGTAAAGCTACCTGTACAATATGGTTTGCTCTTTACAGACATCAGCATGTAGCAATAGCTTTTGTCTATGATTTATAAAATCATGGTGTAATGTATATATATGTATACAGCAACCTTATAAAAAAAACCCACAAGCACTTCCTAAGAACAGACACTTAAATCCTCAGCTAGAGGCAACACATTTCTTTTCCCTAATTACATATATGGGTTCTTTCAGCTGAAAGTGTTAAGTCTTAGACAAAAGCAGCACAGTAAATAAAAAGCAAAGCCAGGAACAGAGATAAGCATTCTGTTTTCGAAGCCTGGCTCTGAGCACCCTTCACCCTTCTTCAAAAAAGATATGCTGGAGAAAAGACTCCAGTTGTAGCAGGCACGGACACAGCTGGACAAGCAGCATCAGAGAAGTCCTGAAATGCAAGCAGGTTGGGAGACAAGACAAAGAGATAATTGGTTGATATTTACTTGATAATTATTGGATGTCACCTTTCTCTATACTAAAGGTAAAGACTCTTTGAATCTTTACTATGCGGTTCTCTGTCTGGGAAAGTAGTTTCCCATACAGACAAGCCCTAACTGACATGCGGTCTCAGGCTGTTGAGACAGCAGAACAGCGGTCGTACAACAAAACACTACACCGACTCACGTAAGGAATACCAGAAAGTTCCAGCAACCCCTCTTTCTCACTAGATTTTGTAGATCAGTATTTTAACAATCTGATTTGGAGACATTAGCTGCAGGCTGATTAGATTCACTTTCTACATATGTAAACAACCAGACAAGACGAGCATGGCACTCTGCGTTTCAGTAGAGACGAAGATTCCTGCCTTGAGCAGATGAAACTTCAGATACTCCTAAAAGACTGAATTATCAGTAAGAACAATCTTCAACTAAATTAGTAAAGGGATTTTATGGTTTACGTTGCCATTTCTCTCTTTTCTAAGGAGAATAAGGTTTTATTTGATTTGATTTTTAAATGATCAATTAAGGGAAAGTTACCTGGTGACAAGAATTCTTCTAATTACTAAATTTTCACAGTACTGAATACTTTAAGTCAAATCAACCAGCATTTCGCAAACTGCTGCTTCCCCCTTCCACACACACACGGTTTTTCTTCTAAAGGCCCTCCATTGAATTAGCTGTTAGGTGCTAATTGCAAATGATTAAGCACTCACCAGTCTTACACTTCTTTCTTTAATATTAATGAGATGTATTAGCATGGAACATGGCTTGTATTAATATTATAAATGGAATCCTGCATGGATCACTGCCTACTGTTCTGCATTACAAGGAGCAAGCAGCTAAAGAAAAAAGTCCAATTTAGACCAGAAAAAAGCCTAGTACACCATATATTTCTGATGGCAACAAAGAAGTAAAAGGACTGAAGAAAATAAAGTTAAATACTCTCTCTATATATAAACAGCATATCATTTTTTCCATAATCTGCAGCAGCAAGGTTCTATAAAAAGATAAATTTCTCTCATCAGTCTCTGAAATAACTGGAATATATGAAGCTGAAGTTAAATTACTCTATTAAGCAGAGCCATGCCACAGGGAAACACCTTTTCTGTCTTGCTTAAAGAGGTAACTTGAAGTTCTTCTTTTTTCTGTGTAGATCAGGTTCAAGGATTGTACTCTATTCAAACTTCTTACTTCTACTTTCCCATTCATAGGATGCCAAAGTGTACATAGTGCGTTTTTAAAGTATGAACAGATGTAATTATTTATCCTTCCTCCAAGGCAGCTTTCCCATTTCTTCAGCCACCATGGACAGGTAAAGGATAGCTGTGTTAGCATGTACAACTTCACTAGCTTGCCTTGTATTCATCATACACAATAAAAAATCAAAACAAAACAAAAATCAAAACAAATCTGTTAGAAGTGAAAAACATTGTTTTCATTCTTCATTGCTTTGTGCAACTAAAAATGAGCGTAATATGTTTAGATGATAGGCAAATGAAAGCTCTCCACACACAAACTATGTCAGTTCTTAAGACAAACACTTTCTACAAAGACTTTGCGTTTTCTGGAGAGTCTAAAGAGTCTCCTTCAAGATGAAAATTTTAATGCTAGTTATTGGAGAATTATGGAAAGTATGATGTGCATACTTCAAAACAAATGACAAGTTTCCCTCATCTGGAAACTACAGTACTTCTTTTTTAGCATTTCTCTTGAAGTTGGTTATGAGAAAAATCTTGTGGAAGGCAGGGAAATTATTTACACAGGGTTCTTATAAAGAAGTTGGAAGGATCAATACAAATGTGACTTTAGAGAGCGAAAGCCTGAGAGTAGGAATATGAAACCAGCAGCAGTATCCTGGGATAGTTTTGTCATTATAACAGTAGCAGGACTGCATGGCAACAATTGAGAAAGGACTGTTATCAAGCTCAAGGATATAATGTCCCATATACATACTTTACTGCTGTTGACATCAATGAAAGGCATCCACAAACAGCAAAAGGAGAATCTGGGCCAGAGAACACACTCAAAGAGAGTGAGCGGCTCAGCCACACCACACCATGCAACACAGGACAATACCACTAATCAACCAGCTCCTACAGGTGACTGGTGCTCCACTAGCCCCTAGTTACATAAGAACTATGCCTGGATCAAGAAGCATCAACACAGAAGCACAGTGGAGCTAAAAAAAGCACAAGCAGAAGAAGCCGCCACAGAACCAAGGAGTGATGCAAGACAAGATCCCTCCCGGGGAAAGCACCACCACCTCGCTGCCTCCTCTAATCTGCCTTCTCCTGTGGCTCTTGTGGCACTCCAGGCTCAACACTGACCCCGCAGTAGGGCGCACTTGCAGATATCCCAGGCACGTAAGCTGAGCCCTGCCGGCTCCCATTGCCAGCGCAGGACTGGGTGCAGGCCAGCAGATAGGACTGCTTTAGTACAGAAACGAGAGGTGACTGCAGCTGCACTATATCGTATGCTGCCCTCGGTAGCTGACACATCGCCAGCTTGTAGCTAGTTACTTGGTTTGGTTGTTTTGTTTCTTTGAATCTTCTACATCTATTTCTGTTTCCTATTACTTGTTTATTTTGAGTTTAAAACATGGTACGTGGGAATGAGTAGGTTCAGAACTTGTAGCTGTGGATCTCAGCTACAGGTTGGGTTAACTGGAATTTGACTTGCACAGATGTTACAGTCAAAGACACATTTGTGAAACATTGTGATTAGAAAAATATTTATTTTTCAACAATTAAAAAAGTTTGAATTATTTTTTTAACCATTACTAGATTTCTAAGGGGATTATGAAGATGTGCCCCTAATTAGTCTAATGAATATTTTGTTTTTATTTTGTGTTCTACTGTATATCATTATGGAAAAGCAACAACATTGGCACAGTGTAACTTCACCCTTTCATGATTTCTGCTGTCATCATCCTAAACTACCTTTTGCACAGGGAGACTTCTTCCCCAGTTTTTGTTATTCCCCACCATCCGACAGAGAGAGATGGGAGTACACTGAAGTACCCACTGTCACAGAGGGATGCTATGCCAGATCCAAGAGTTAACCCAGTTCATCTGAATCCTACTGACTCACTCTTCTGTCACAGAAGCTGATGTACACTTGTTCATCTAGGAGGGCTGGAGACATACCTTATACATGTAACGGTCATACAGATCTTTCTGAGACTGAGGTCGATGAAAAACATCCACCTCCCTGTGAAAAGATGAATAAAGGTTTGTTCAGCTTCAGCTTCTTCATTATCCCAAAAATGCAATATTAGTAGAGCTAAATTTATGAATATATATATATATATCCAAAGGAGGAAACATAGGAAAAATAGTCATCAAGTCATTAAAAACACTATAGGATTACATGGATTCTGATACGAGACTGGTATCAAGTTAAGGTTATCCTCCAAACCTTGAATTCCAAGTCTTAAATTATTAAATTTACAACCTTAATAATGCCTGAGATTTGCAATGTATAGCTTTGTTTTGACTGCATATATATAGAACCGTCATAGAAATTCAGCAGTTGTCCATATTTATCGCACACTGTCACAGAAGTTTCTCAGCCTTCTGTTCTTAGAATTGGAAATAAAACTATTGCTAAGAATATAATTTGCAATAGAAACTACTTCCTACAGGAGTACTAAGACTGATCATTCCTTGGAGTAAACACTGCCATTTCTGCCCTTGAATCAATGAAACTGAGCAGTCATTTCAAGTCAACTCCATATCTGATTATTATTCAGCTTGGCTTTCATTTCTAATGCAGGACAGGAAAACACAACAGCAGGTTCCCATCTCCAGCGAGGGCTGTCCTCTGGGAAATAAGTGTTTCTCACTAGCGGTGGCTAAATCCTCTTTGCAGCTGCAAGTCAACCATTTATTCCTCAGTGCCTCATACCGCAAAAGAGACGAGCAGACAAGCCACATGCCGTCTTCCTGGGTGCCACAGCTCACCCATACAGGGTTCTGCTGCAGCTCTTTCATTTCTTTCATTTATGTTCTCTGCTGCACCAAAGTGACTTGGGATATTTGACGGTGGAATTGTGCTAACATGAACTTTGGGACTGAATAGTTTTAGATTAGTGAATGTTCCTATTGCACATTGGTGACTGCCCTTGCAAGTATTTATTCTTCAGATATGCTACTGAGGCTTTTTCTCTGAAAATGAGTGTTTGGAAAGCAGAGAAAACAAAGGAAAAAGTAACAATAAACAGTAAACACAAGAGTTCTTGTGGTAGGAAGCAAATCAGAGCAAGCAGTGGGTTGGTATTTGGCTACACACACCACTGAGTTCAAGGATTGTTCTGTTACTCTTTGTTAAATATCAGTTTCTGCTGAACTTTCACAGGAAATTTCCACTGGGTTTCCTTTTGAAAAGAAAGGCTACATTAATGGCTACATGGTAAAGGAACTAGTATGGTGTATGGCTTTACCAAGTAGGACACAAGAAATATGTCTCCATGCTGTAAGGCAAGATCCCTCTGGTCCTTGCCTGAACGTATATCATGGAATGGCAAAAAATCCTGATGCTCACCTTCTAATCCATGGGATGCTAGTCTTGGCAAACATATGCTTCAATTTCCCTACTCTTCCTCTTATACAGCAATGACCTGATAAAGAATTAGGATATCATTCTTGTTATAGCAGTTCACTTGCAACAGTTCTAGGGGTTTTTATAATTTTTTTGCAACATTCGATGTCTACAAATATATAGTGACTTGATCTTAACATGGATTGTAACTGCCAATCCCCAGCTCAGGAAAACATTTCAACACTTGTTTAGCTTTAATCCAATAACTTTAGGCACCAAAGTAGTTCGGTGGACTTCACTTAGGCAATTTAAGTGCAATAAAGCATTTAAGCATGCACTGGGACAACCTGCATTGCACTATTGAAGCTCATACTCCTAACTGAATAAGTCTTAACTGACTAAGTCTTAACTGAGCGTCATGCTTAGCAGTTGTGGAATGAGGGTCTCACTCACTTTACTTCCTTTTGTCTTCAGTTCTTACAACAAGTACGTTATTCAGTCACTGCTCGTTGCACCATATCAGGTCTGCAGGCACTACAGCTTCAAAGACGCAAAGTGCTAAAAATGAGGCAGGCTGATCTGACAACATCAAAAATGTATAATAATTTGTGTAAGGAAAAAAAAAGGGAATCAAAGCATGTGCTTACAATCCCTGGACAAGAACTGCTCTTTCAAAGACAACGTACTGTACATATGTTATTTATATGCCACCATTTTAATGGCTCTTCAATAAAAAACATCGTGTTACCATAGTAACTGCCACATTGCATGCTATCTCTGAGACTACTACATCATCACACTAGACACACACAGTGTTTCACACTGATAAGTCATGGGCATGTCTGGTATTTTACGAAAGAATGGCGTGTACATATTTTCTCTGCCTTAACCCATTATTCTGCACACACACCATTGATGTGAATTTCTCAACTTAAAGAAGGAAAATTGTGTTCTTGTTATTTCTCTTATTCTTTTGGCAGACAGCAACATGTGCTTATAATGGCAACTCACAATAGCAGGAAAAACTTTATTTTCAGTTGTAATTTTACCTCCCCAAGCATCCACAGGCTATTTACAAGTTGAAGAAGAATTTTTTGCATTGTTTCGTCTCAATTTGAAAGTGCCTACTTAATCTCTTTTGACATTTCTGTAACACTGATTTTTCAGGATACTTTGCAGAGAGTTAAACTTGTGTGCAACAGAAATTCCCTGCAAATACTCTCACTGTGAGGTGCAGGCAGAGGTCTGTCTCCATCCTTCACTGCATCATTTATATATTGTAAGATGTGTTCTGTATCTTACCTAAGCCACTGAACAAGTAATGCCTGTTGCCCCAGTTGCTTCCATATTTCTATCCAGTGCTATATTCGCTGTCAGTCATAATTATTTTAAAGATTTAAAACAACACAAAAAGAGGACTGAATTTTCCCTTTGGGAATGGGTGCAAAAAAAAATACTTTGCCATGAGCCTAAGGAAGTGTTGGGTGTCTGTACACAGTCTCCACAGGTAGAAATTCAGAATATCCATGCAAGAGTGTCTGCACCCTGCATAAAATAACAGCTCTGAAACTTGTGAACTAACATCCAGTCAGTGGTATTGCTGCAGAAAACAAAGGTAAACAGTCTGCTGTTTCTAATTTGATCAGTATAACATCTCCAGGTGTTTAGTTCACTTTAAACAGGCAAGTTTATTCATTTCAAATGCATTATCACATAATAACTTCATGGGGTTTTTTTGTTTGGGTTTTTTGGGGATTTTAGTTTTTTGGGGTTTTTTTAGATCAAAGGAGAATTAATCCTCGATGCTATCTGTGGAAAATAAAATATCAATGTCGTTGACTACATTTACAATACAATTAGCAGAAACACAAAGCTGTTAAATTTATGTCATTATAATGTTGTGAAACACAGTAGCAGATACCGCATCAGGATATGGCTTAAAGATCTGTTGAGATAGGGAGGAAGAGTAGGAACCATCATTGCCAGACTTAAGGCTCCTGCTCTGTTGTGCAACATATGGACAATAAAGGGATATGACAATTTTTCACTGCAAAAAACCTCCATCGCAAGGCAACAAGGATGCCAAAATTCAAGACAGCTTCTTGCCACACCTCAACATTAAAAGCCCCCAAAGGCTCTTAATTTGAGGATAAATGAAAGTCAGGTGACTTCACTATGTAGTCCAGGAAATGACCCAGAAGACATTTATACAAAGGGCTGAGGAGAAGTTCCATAGCTGGAGGACCACTGCTAGAGCAGCCCCATATCCCTGCCATGGCTCTGCCTCGCAACACAGGCTCAACAAGGAAAATGGATTTTTGGTCATGTGACTTATAATCACATCAGCAACCAGTGTTTTCCCCTAACTTATAGAATACATGCCTAACCAATGCGCTAAAAAGCTGATTCATCTGGAGAGATATTTTTTCTTTGAATATTCAGGGATATCCTGCATTGTCACTGATAGGGACAGAACTTGCTTGACTTAAAACTTTTTAATTGACTGGAAAGTCTGCAAGCCCTGAGGCCACGGATGCACATTGCACAACAGACTGTGTCTGCTTTCCCACTATGAATCATGAGCAGCCTTGCAGTATTTTCCTCTTACTCATGCAATTGGAACTGAAAAAACAACGAATTTCTCACACTGTACGGAAATGAGCTCAGCCCCAAGACAGATACTGGGAGCTTTAAACACTCACACCAGAAGTTATTTCAGACTTCACAAAACATACTTGTTTGTAATATTAAGCATAGACTCTAATGGCAGGAGTCAGCATATCTGCACATTCTAGGCCCTGCTGTTGTGCAAAACTGTGGGGTTTTGTTGTTGTGAATTGGTTTTCTGTCCAGACTGGAAGGATCCTCTAGTCAATTGTCACAGAAAGTCACTTGACAGTCTGTTTTTCTATCGAAACACAGAGGCCACGAAATAAGACCTTAGTATAACAAAGTTAACGTGTCCATATAAACTATTTCTGTTACCAAGTTTCAGACACAGAAGAAAGTCATGTAAAAGTTTATATTTTGCCAGTTTTAGTAAAGGACAGAATGAAATAGCATTAAGGATTATAAAGGGGTTCAAATCTTCCTTTGGGCGTAGAAGTCAAGGAGAATAAAAACAAAATCTTTAACATTCAAAAAGATGCACAAATTAGTAGAATTTTAAGTTTTTAGCTTTTATAGTCCCCTGACTTCTCCAAGTTTGGCTGATTATTTCAAGCTTTTGTCATTATTTCTGATTTGTCTCTGTGCTCCTCAAATTCTTAAATATTCTTACACTTTGGTCCCCCTTGTAGCTTTTTTCACTAACATCCAACTTCCTTTTCTACTGAACTACTGAGACAATTTAAAAAAGGTTGTTGTACATCTAATTGCACAGCACCAATGATGTGTTTCTTTGCTGTTTAGCATCTTTAAATTCTGCACTTTAGATAACAAAAACATGCCTTTTCTGCTTGCTCAGAAATCATTATCTGCACTGTTATTCATACCAGCAATGAGGGACCAGACTCTGAATGGCAGAACACAGAATCTGTGGCAGAGATGAAGGAAAGTGAAACAACTGGACGTCACTTTGGATTTGGTTTCTTTGCATTTTCAAATTCTTCTGTGCTGGGCAGGAGCAATATTGTATTAAAAAATAAGACAAGACAAGTAAGAGACCACTATTTCCTGTATTTTGGTCAACTGAGTACATAGAGTTCTTCCTACCTATAACTCACCAGTGGCGCATGGGAGAAATCAAGGGAGTGTGGGAAAGAGATGGGAAAGGGAAATGTACATTGGTTATTTTAGAAGGCTTTTAATAGCTGCTAGCAAACTAGCTGGAAAAAAAGTGAACCATTTCCAAACCTTCATATGTTCTAAAGCCAATTTGTAATAGGGGGTTTTCCACATTGGAGAGAACTAGTCACTCGTTTAAGCATCCAAAATCCATACAACCAAGACCCAAGTGTGAATTCTGTTACCCATCCTCAGCTGCCTGTGTTTCTGAAGTGTTTCCCATAGCTCACTGCATTAAAGAAAGAAAGGGACAGCTATGATTTCAAAACTTGCTGAAGCAGCACTTACTAAATTATGCTCGCAGGATTTATTTGTATTTGAATTCTGTCATTTCCTAAATTTTAATCCTACCTTTCCAGGCACCACTCGTTGTAACCTGAAATTCAGGACCACAAGCAAGGAAGACTGTCTGAACACATGGTTAAAAGAGAGCAATTTTCCTAGCGAAGACAGACATGTGAAAGCTTTCAGAACTTCTTTTCCAACTCTTGTGAGCTTTTAATGATTTGGATAGCATGGGTAGTGGAAACAGATGCTATCATCTCTACATTTTTGGCAGAGGATAAAGCAGCAAAGGCTAACATATTCATGCTGTTTGCAAACTGATGTATACCACAGATCATCTTTCCAAAATACATTTGGGCAGGACAGAAAATTTCCAGCTCTTGATGGTATAAATTTGTACTGTTAATGTCTAAATATACCATTACTTTTTAAAAGAAAATATACCACCACCACCACCCCACCCCCCCGCAATACACAATCTTTCCTGTTGTATGATGGATAAAGGATACATATCTGGGTAGCCATGTAGATTCTTTTCCCTCCCACAGAAGAAAATTAGTCTTGCCTAGTGCTTTAGAATCCTCAGATGGAAGACACTTTGTACGAGTGAATTCCACCCTTTATTGCTACCATGCAGTACATCCATAAGGCTTCCTGCAGTCTGAAGACTATATTAAGACCTAGTGCAAGAAGCTGTAACTCCGCGGACATCAGCAGAGCTGCATGCACTTACATCAGGCCTCAACATGGTCTAAACACTGCTGCCTATGGTTTATACATTGTCTGCTCTTACCAGAGAAGCCTTTGTAATTTAATAATAATCATCTAGACCTGTTCCAGAACTCAACATGCACAAGCTACTCAGAAAAGATCACTAATGCAAGGCAAACATCCATCTTGTTTCACCCTGTCCTACAGCAGCTTGGTTTGGAGCCTTAAAAATTTAAACTTTAAAGATCACAAAGCAATAAAGCAGTGAAGTATTAAGGAGAACTGATAGAGGGCTTGAAGCATTCTACCTTTCTATGTAACACAAGACACTACACCACAGCCTCTGCAACACATAACTATCCCTGTCCTTTCTGTTATCCCCTTTTAACTAGTTGTAGGTTGTATGACTGAGACACATCATGTAGCATGTTTAATGAATAGCATCTGTCATCCCATAACACGAAAAGACTTCAGCTGCATTCCTGCAAGAGATTAAACTGCATTTAAAGTTGTGAAAGAAGAGGAAGGCAATTCCAGAAGACACTCCATATGCTGTCAGCCGAGAACCTAATTCTGCAGCTCGTTTTGCACAGGCAGATACCCTGTGCGAGTGCACGTCCCGCTTAGGGTCACTGGGACTATGTGGGTAATTATGCCCCAAAAAGGCATCTGGTTTCAGGATGAGATTTTCCAAGGATTCCCATAGCACTGAGGCTCAGGAGAGGCATCAACTCATATCAAGTAAAAGGCCACTCAGATAGTTTGGACTGACAATTACTCAAAATTGACAATAAAATGCAGGATATTTGGAGGGGGTTCACAGATAATTAGAAAAGAAATCTTGACTCAAGATTCACTACCTGACCTTTGATCTGCTGCTGGAGAGTACTCAGGAAAGCAAAGGCCCTATTCCTAGAATCAAGCTGATATCACTGACAGCATCATCAGGGATTCTGATGAGTAAATCATACTAATGCTGTCTTGCACTGTATGAAAAACATGGGGGAGGCCGGATATCAATATTTTTCACACTGTGGGAAACAAGGCTACTAAAAAGGGAAAGGTGTTACTTTCCAGCTTCTATCTGCCATGTTCAGTAACAATTAAAACCAAGCCACTTGCTATCATCTCTTTTATAGTGTGGTGAAAATATTGCAGTATGTTTTGTATTTTGGCTTTTGAAAGTGACAACAATTTGCTTTTTCCCCGATTTCTTTACTTTTAGCAAAGTAATGACATAAGTTTTTATACAGCATCTTTTGAGAACAGTATCATGGATTTTTGAAAAAAACCTCCAGGCATCTTAAAACCAGACGTGTCTCATACCAGACTAATACTTAAAACAGGTGGTGTAGAAAAAAAAAAAATCAAGTGCGCAAAAATCAAGTCTCAGTTGTATTTTTTTTTTAGTTAAAACTACAAGAAATCTCCCCTGTCTCTTTTAAAGTCTAATGTCATTTCCATATACACTATAGCTCAAGAATTATTAGGCTAATCTGTGAAGTAACTACAACCCTAATGAGTTACAGTAAGAATCCTAAGATTCAGTTCCAATCATTTTTACCAATAATTAGAGAGGTTCTGTTAAGTATACTTTAAAACACATTATTGTTTAAAAAAAAAAACTTGCAGTGAATTGCCAGAAAAAGACAATTACGTATTATAGTGAGGTATTCAATTAAAACTTCCGCCTTTCAGAATAAGCATTAAAGCAATATACCATATTTCCTTGTTTTCCTTCTAATGAGTAACACTGGTTGAACGGTCTGGAATCATGGTGGAGTCTTTGAGTGCTCTGCAAGTCCTGATTACTGCAACTGTTTGGACAAGCAGTTACTACGGCCTGATGTTGCTGTGTTTTGCTCTTTAGAGAAAGCTGTTTTGGTGAGAGAACTGCCTAGAGAAGGTACTGCTGCGATGGAGAAGATGGGAAATATAAGGAGATCATTTTTTCTTAGGATTACTGTGTACCATATCTAATACTTCTTATTCCATCTGTATGCTTGAAGCAATAAGCCCTACCAGTAAACCTTTCACCTTTCACATTTTCTATTCAAAGATTGTCAAGACAGATGGCAGTAAATGCCATCTTTATTGAATTATGATCCATGGTACTTTACCAGAAATAAGCAAGAATTAATCAAAGTACAAAGGTTTGAAAAAGGTAGAGCCGTGAGAGCTTTGGGAAGAAAACAGCTTGGCAGGCATGCTCTCATTTTTGACAAACATTAAAATAAAGAACCTTTACAGGAGTTATAAAATTTGCCAGATACCAAGCAGGGCTGGATGAGGCATCTATCAGAATATTCAGAGTGTTCTGCCTTTTGTTCTGTGCCATGTCTACATGTCTAAAATGGCTGTTTTCCTGGGTGAAAGCATAATTTATTAGATTTTAATTTTTTTTATTTTGATTTTCGTTAGTTCACCAAGCCTTTTCAACTACATATGGTTGTTCTGATTGGTTTAGGGGGTTTTTTGTGTCTTGTCTTGGTTTGGCTTTGGGATTTTTTTTTTTTTAAATCTTTTTGTCTCTTCTTGTGGTCTCACTGGCTTTTTGTCATTGTAACTTCATGCTTCTGTAATTTGTTTTGGCCAAAGGACGGAATCAACACTAGCCTCTCTCAGAGCAGAGTCCCGTTCTTTGCACTGCAGGCTGGAGATGGGACACCGCAGTAAGCCTGCACTCACATGCTCAGTGCAGATCCAGAAACAGGCTGCAATTTGTCCCCTGCCTAGGAGGAGCTGGGAGCTAGCAGGTAATCTGTTAAACCAAAAGCATATATTAGACTTTGAATCCCTTAGTACACTACAGCTCTGGAAATCTTAACAATTATCTTTTTTTTAATTGCCAAAGGACTATTTTCTGTAATATAATAGAAGCTCCAAGACAGACAGATCCCTGGTGGAGTACACCCACACACAACCTAGGTCTAGCCGTGACGACCAGGCAAATGCTAATGAGACACCAAGGACTGTTTATCCACCCCCCCTCCTCACCAAGCCAATCACCGCACACAGTCCCAGCCACCCCATAACACGTCTGCTGTTAGAGCCGCAGAAGCAAAATGAAAGACCTGGCGACCGACACGTGGGAGGACGTGAACACGCATTAGAAGAAATACCTGTGGATGACCTTTTCTCTTATTAACTTTCTCTTAGGAGTGTGGTTTAAATACGAACCAGCAGGTAATTTGCTCATGCGACTGCATGATAAATACCTTGAACTGAAGAAATCAGTTAAGTCATATCAGACTTTGAGGAAGAAACTCAGACTTAAATATTTTGTTTGGTTCAAGTTGGAACCAAAAAGCTGTACACATCTACCAAAGACAAAAGCATTTTGTCTAGTGAAATCCCACTAGGTGTTTTCCAATAACAATGCTCATTTAACAAGTGCACTCTGCCATGCAGTTGGGACCCGTTAGGAGCAACAGCACATTGGAACATAAGCCTTGTATAATTAATATTTATTGCTTACAAATATTCATTTTATTTACATCTTCATAACCAGCACCGTGCTCTACAAACCAGTGTGGTAGGAAAGTAATAAAAGTTTTCACTAGCTATATGCACCTTCTACTGTATAAATATATCCCTAAACACCGAAATACATGCATTTCTGATGATGTATTAAATTAAATAAAACAAAGTATCAACCAATATATCACTTGTCATAAAATAAAATAGGGAGTGACTCCAGAGGATGAATATACAAAAATGTCAACATTAGGCAAATTACAATTAAACAAGTAGCTCACTGAGCTGATTTGCCCACGTACATGACATGACTCCGCAGTAAACCTGATGTGATCTTGTTTACCTGCTAACGAACGCAAGTGAGTTACCCTGCAAATACAGGTGGGCAAAATTATGCGCAGCTTATGCACTGAGGTCAGAACAGCTGGCAGGCTGCTAATTACTCACAAAGTTACCCCACAGTAACCCAGTAATGTGTTTGCATTCTGGACGCTGAAGCATAAGAAGCTCCAGGTACCACAAAGCCTCTCCACTTATTAGCAACAGGCAGTGTCTCATAACACTGGCTGCTTATTAACTATTAAGGCTGGTTCTTTCTATAGGGAGCTAGTACAAGACCTGAAGAAAACTTCATTTTGTAGGACCCATAATTTTGAACACACTTAACTTGACACCTAAATAGCATCTTAACCTTCTTTACAGCCTTTCCTACTAAAATAGTACAGTAATTATTATTCTCTTTCCCATGTAATACTCCATGTTATTTTCCATAAAGAAAAATATTGATTTATCTACTGTTCATTGTTTGTTGTTACTGGTAGCTTCCTTCCCCTAACAGCATTTTTTGTGACATTTGTCTGGTATGTTGGCATTTAAAGAAACTGTGGTTTTACTCTGCAAAACACTTAACTACTTAAATTTGGTTCTGCTGCAATCAGTGAAGTAAAGTACTTGGGTAAATGCTTTGCTGAACTAAGGCATAACTAAATATCATGAATTCTAAAAACCTAGATTTCCATTTTGTCTCCAAAAGCAAAGTAATTCTCTGAAAGGCCAAAATAAATCTTATGTAGATCCCACTCCAGTGTATGATAAATGTTTTTACTTTTCTTCATATATATGCAAATAAAAGTATATACACATATAAATACATGCAGAAAGATATAGATATTCAAGAATTAACTTTGACACAAAACAAAACAGCTAGTTTTTGTTCTCTCCCTTGCTCAACGATTTTTATGCTAAAAGAATTTTTCAAGGATACAGAAAAAACTATAAGATTAACTGACATGCATTTTATTTTATTAATTTATTTATTAATACTTGTACCTTTTAAACAGGATATTTTAAGGACTGTAAACATAATTTAGGCTTTAGAGCAATTTTAGACTTTCTGCACGCTTCTGTGTCAGATGGCAAGTTCTACAAAGTTACTATCCGTTTTAAATGGTAAAGAATTTCTAGTATCTATCTGTATTTCTGTTAGTATTTGTGGTTGACTTTTGTGAGACCTGTGATAGATGTAGAAGAAATTGAATTTGAATAATTTTTAAGTCATGCTTCTGCAGTTTTTAAGACAAATACTTCTTTCAGAAATTAGATAACACCATTCTATTAGCAAGATTTGCAAAGCTGTGATATGATATAGCACTACACATGTAAATCTGTTCCGCAAGGGTTTAGAATGTGTGATCATCCTTGTTTTTTTCCAGGACATTTTTGTCTGTTGGAGGACAATGGGTCAAGTAGCAAAAACTAAGCAGTTACTCCAATATAAACTTCTCAGTTATTTGCCATCTGCAGTTATTTGCCATCTGCAGCTATTTGCATTCAAAGCTAGGAGGATGGAAGACTAGAATCTAGTCCACAGATAGCTTATGAGATAACTTACTTGGGCAATCTCATGTCAAGGCTGCACCAATGGAAACTGTGGAAAAAAACATGCAACAATAAGAAGCTGAACAAAATAGTTGAAATTTCTATTTTTTCCTTTCTCCTCCTATTTTAATTCCAGGTTGCTTATTGCTAAACACAGAGCACAAGAAATCTGATGCACAGTAATGTAAATTCAACTTTCATGATGCACTGAAAAATGTCTTATCATTACCATGATCAATGTATTTCTGGATACAAGCGAATTTATAGCATTTTGAAATAAAGCCCTAAATCCATTATACTTTTCCTACAGAAAAGTAAAGGCTGATTGCTAAGGACAACTGTAACAGTACTTTGGCGAACTACAGACCCCGCTTGTCATTAGTGGTCAGAAACTAAATTAGATCTCCCAATATATTTTTCTGTATATATTCTAAACAATCTTCTTGTTACTTGACCCATGTAATTTCAGAAAATAGGCTGAACACTGGTAAGTTTGACAAAGCTGCAGCAAACCAGACTGCTCTAAAGCTCTGTTTCTGATACATTCCTAGATTAAAATAGCTGGTAATTTACTTCCAAAGATATAAAATAAACAACTCATGAGGCATTGAAGTTGGAAGCACAACTCCTTCTGCAAAACTATGAATAACTTATTCACTAGTATCAACAGTAATTTCATCTAGATTGCAGTCCTTACATTGTAGGCACTGAAGGGATATTAAATACAACAGTATTAACTTCTACCTTTGTTATCAAACAATACCTCTTACTCTTTGAAATTGAAAACAATCACACAAAAATAAAAGTCAAGAAAGAACAACATGACCAAAATTAACTCTGCAAATCCAGAGGATATGGATAAGTGTTTGTGAGTCTATTGAAATACTTAAATGAAACACACTAAGCCTTAAAAATACAGCTAGATTATAGCCCTACTTATAAACTAAGAATGACAATTCTGATGCAAAATATTAGACCATGCTGAGTGAAATATGTTACACACTTGTTCGAGGTTGGAGGTCCATAAAGACTGTTTATTCTTTACCTTGTTCAGATACTTTTGAGAACTCAAAAGGGGAAAAATCAAGAGAGAGACAAACATCAAGTATTCAATATTTCACTATCAGCCACTTGGTTTCATTTAGTCTTAATGCATATATGCTTTGGTGCTTAGAAAGAAAGTTCCAAAGAGCACTGGGTGTTATTATATTGATAACCACCTCATATCCCCAGCTTGCGGCTCATAAATACTTAAATATATGCAGAATAGTTTGGAGAAGATAGTCTTCATTTGTAGTTTTAGGTCATACTAATGTGATTTTCTCTTTCAAACAGAACTAAATAGATGTGTCAGAAGGGGTGAAATTCTTAATGGAAGAGAACACAAATAGTTTCTAACCTGCTGGTAAGGTTAGAAATGTCATGGGTTGTTGTCATTACCACGGAACAGAGAGTTCTTCATCATTTCGAATGCATTTTCATATCCACAGGTAGTCAGATAAGTGACCATTACCACATGTAGCAAAAGGACAAACAGATGAGGTGCAGCTCATTCATTTTTGCCTCTCCTGTACACTTTCGTTGTTTTCTAAGTTTGCAGTCTTCTATTGACTGTATGATGGGAGTGGTTCACACTTTTCTTCACTGAAAAGACACTTTATGTGCAACAAGTAGTATCATGTCTTTTGGAAAGCTACTTTCTCCAAATTTAAACAAACTCCTTATTCATTTGGATCTTTGAGACAGTATCTGCCTGGCAAACTACTGATGTGGGCACAGTTCTGTCAGAGACTGAAGGCAGAATCAAAAGGAAGATTTGAACAAAAACCCCAAATATTTGATATTTCTCTATTATTTTTCATCAAGACAAAAAAATAGAATGAGGTAAAAATTTAATAAGTGAAACAGTAATATAATCAGCAAATTTATAACACTGACAGATCATATCAGAGTATCAATCATGAGTCATGATATGATCAAGGCAACTGACCCAACACATCATTCAAAATATTTTAAAGGAAACCCATCATGTTCGGTATATCACAGCTATTAAGAAAAGAATTCCTAGCACATTAACATTTTCGGCCATTGAAAATGACTTCAGTCCATTTTTGCATGCAGTTTATGCAATATGCCTCATATATACATAGACATGTATATAGCTTGAACAGGTAAAGTGCAGTGAATTGTGTAGTGTCCAGCATAAGACTGCAAACAATCCATCTCTTTGCACATCTGCTTACAAAATTATAGAGCAGGGAAGTCAGTGGTGTGCACAGTTCATACCCATGGTTGTTGCTGCCTAAGGACAGACAAAAGCATCTCTAACTAGACAACTGAGTTCCTTTAGGCACTAGCAGCATGTCTTCATTTAGTTTGATTTCAGTAAGTGAGCTTTCAACAGTGACTGCAGTGCAAGGTTGTAATTACGTCTCAGGAGTGGAAAGACTGAAGCCCAGATTCTGCAAAGACTTCAACATGTTCTTAGCTTTCTGCGCTGCAAGAAAACCTGTTCATCTTCATGAAAACACTGCTTCCTGTGTGCGCAAATACATGCATATGTCCTTGCTGGACTGGGGTGCAGGCTGGAATTTTATTTCAGTCATTTCACTGTGCAAACTTGCCAATTTCAATCAAATTTTATCAGTCCAGTAAAAATGAAAAATTGTTGTCACCCCTGGCTGAGACTAATGCTATGAACCCCTCACTGTTCTTCGCCCAGCGATAATTCTAGCCCAGAATGACAGTTTTCATACCACTCAAAAGACAGATCAATAGAGTAATATTCACATTGGCACAGATGGCCAGAGAAAGGCCTAGTGCACTGTATTTATTGGCATCGAGGTTTGATATTATCAGCTGTCACCAGTAACTCACACTGGAGATGTCATGGAAGAGTGTGCAGTGGTGGACACAGAATAACCCATCTGTTAGACGTGCACTGAATGACGGAAGGAGCAGAGAAGCAAGCTGCATAAAGGGACACACAATTTCAAGTTATATAGGACTCTACTCCTAGCCCAATTTGGTGGATGAGTGTTCCACTAACGGGGCAAAAGAGTCCATCTTTCAAACCAAAATCAGATTTTTAGGATAGGAGATTATCAGGGCAGAAAATGGACAATAGTTCTCCTATTTTGTCTGTGCCAGAGCCCTGCTGCTGCTGTACCCCTAGGAGAGGGGGTAACATTCTTGAGCCTGAAGTAACTAAGATGTCGGCCCCATCCTGTACCCATCAGGGGCTACTGCAAACCCATCTCTTCAGGTGTCCTCCTGTACCCCAAATGGGCTTTCCATCCCCAATCACCTATTCTCCTTCTTTTTCTTTCAGGCAAGTGATTCAGTGGCAAGTATCTGGAAGGCTCCCATGCATGGACAACAAGACCAGAATCCTGGGCATCAAAACACTTATTGAGAGAAGTAAGAAACTACAGTATGTTGCTTACGACCCTTAAGCTTATGACACTTCCACAGACTCAGAAAAGTTCTCATATTTCAAACCAAATCAGATCATCCTGCCAATCACTTTGATTCTCACTCTGAGCTTCTGCCTAGACCTTTCCTAGCACACACGCTGCACATCCACACAAGCACAACGCGCTTCCCCCAGCCTTCCCATGAAGACAAGTTACTCCATCCTCCCGTGAGAAACCAGAGTTTCATCCCTAGGTTGCAGGAGCTTTCTTTTTATGTCTGAATAGGAGTGTCCAGTGGCCTGGATTCCACTATGCCAATGCTAGGTACTGTGGAGGAAATGGGAAGAAATTCTGGGAAAGCTTTCTCCTAAGGAAACTTGAGATTTTCCCCAAATCAGCAGCTGACTTCTGCCTTCAGACATACATGTCGCTTAATGTGCACTGCCCGGGTTTTACACCAGGAACTCCATTTCAGAAACGAGCCTGCCACTGGAAGAACTCAAATATAACATCATAACCACGTACAAGAGAATATGCTACTAATCAAACATTTCACTGAAGGTGAACGTACAAGCAGTCTCATGTATACAAGATCTTTCTAATTGATTCTTCAGAGGCACTGAACTTTTCAAAAATATGCTAGTTTTGAAATGGAAATCACCTAGATGTGGTACTTAAGTTGCAGCTGGGCCACTTATCACGTCCTCTGCCTTATTGGTATACAGCAAAGTAGCTGGGTTGGAAGCATTATTCTAGCTCTCATGGTAGGCAGTGCTATCATTGTGGTCACATATAGAGTTCCATTTAAAAGTTCTGTTTTCACTCGTTATAATTTACTGGGGAAGATTTTATGGGGCGCAGGCAGGGAGGATGATGAAATTTTTGGTGCTTCACCTCTGCAAGTAAATTACTTGCTTTGTTAATTTGGAATACATATCTTACCACTGCTTGATTTGTAAGTCTGCAAAAAAGGATAATTGCTCTTGTTTCCCTTCACTACACCATCACTCTCCATTATCCACGCTATCCTTTTAATTTTTTACTTATTATTAGTTATAGAAAGAAGTAAAGAAAAGTTATATAACACTGTAACAAAACAGCAAGTAAGGTAGTTACAAAATGTAAGGAATTAGGGGACAGGTATTGCACCACTACACTGTAGTAAACTCACAGATGTGAATTTAATATTCACACAAAGAAAACAATGAAATTAAAAGCTTAGTGTAAAAACCTTAGCAGACCCTTATCCGTAGTTACTAGTAGACTATCTTTACACACACATCCTCTATTGCAATATCTCTAACCTTTTTTCCTCCTTAAATTATGTTATTTCATCAGGCTGTAAGGAAATAGCTGAAGCTCTGCTAAAACATTCTAATGGCTTGTAAGACGCTGTCGTTTTCTGTTTTACCTATCACCACTTATAAGTAAAAAGTTGTTTTATGCTGGTCATGTAGAATACATCTCCATTGCACGTTTCCTCCTTTTCTCTTCCTAGCTAATAACTTGGAGTAGGAATTTAAGTTAAATGGTTCTACACCTTGACCTCCATCTTGATGTGAACCATAGGTGGCAGAGACTGTATTAGAGTTGTCTCTGGGGTGTTATGCAAAAGACTTTAGTGCTTATATAGTAAAGAAAATTGTGCTTTAGTGCTAGACTGCTGGGTATGCATTATAATTCTCTAACTATTTTCAGCAAGGTGTTTTATGGGATTCAGTGCTTTCAGAAGCCGTATATTTGGTAGGAGGTGGCATTAAATTTTTCACATAAGGTTCATTATCTAGGTTTACATGTTAAATTTAAATTTTTTTCTTGTACTTTACACAGAAGTATGCCAAATGGCTGACAGAAAATCTAAATCTCAGACCCTGAAACTAAATTCCTGTAGGTTTTGTTTGGGGTTCTTTTAAAGAAATTGTCTAAACTGTGCAATTCAATATAGATGTGATGAAAAAAATATACCAGAGGAAAATATTGCCTCTTATAATCATTCAGACTTCATAAAACCAGTGAAATCTGCTAAAACCATTTCTGTTTTACTCAATATCAGTCTGGTGGTATTGTTCCAGACCCTTACACAGCAAAGACCTAACTTTAACATAATGGATTGTGGGGCTGGAGTTACTCTTCATAAAAGGGAAACCCTTGTCAAGAGCTGAAACTTGTCCTGTGAGACAGAATTCGTGTCCAATGTTACCCCATCATAAGTCCTTCTTTCAGTCTCACACAAGGGGAAAAAAGCAAGCCCTTTTCTTCTAGTTATTTAATTTCAGTCTGTGATTACATCTCGTTAAACCAGAGTGTGAGGTCTTTGGGAGAGAGATTGTGTGTGGGGATGTACCGGTACTGAGCTCAGAACCGCAGAACCAATGGTTCAGGTTGAGGTATTTTATGACATTCCGATATACATGATAAAGATGCTTTCTAGATCTATGTACATATATATCTACAGTCTCCAGCCACGTGGTCTTTCTGCGCACATAAATAGATACACACACACATAAACATGCCTATACATGCACACGTACATATCAGGCGAAGTATACCCATGAGGAGGAATTCCACTGAACAGCAATCCAGAAGCACAATTCATTGTCAGCTGTCATCGGAAGGATTTAAAATTTACCGAGAGACTTTTCCTGAATTATAGTTTAGTGTCTCTTTGTGTCTTTTAGTCCTTAGCTGTTAATGTACTGATGAAAGTTAAAGATTTTATATACACCATTGACACAGCAGAGCTGTTAATGCTCTGTCAAAAAGCAAATGCCTCTACTCTGCTTGCTATGGCATTCATAAATTTTTTTAGCTGCTTTTGATTCCCAAATCTTTTATGCTGAAATGCAAACCAGGAAAAACTCAGTTTGCTTAGGATAACGTTGATCTTACCCAGCTACGAGAAAAACAATTTTGTTTTTGTTATTGAACTTAAGAACGTAACGTTAAGCAAGTTCAAGAAAATAAATAAAGACTACTCCTTTTCTATTTCTTTTGGAAGCCAAAATTAGAGCTTTCTGCCATTTGTAAATTTTCATTACATTTTTTTTCAGATAAGACATTATTAAAATGAGTTGCACAGCTAATTCCTCTTAATATTCCATTAACTGTGCTGAATGCAGTTTTATTTGCATGTGCTATTTACAACCTACATGCACCAATGTTCTCTCCAGTTCATTTAACACACATTTAGATAGGAGAAAAAACATTACAACTACAACAGGACAGTGTAATTGGGAAACATACCCAACCTATCAGCCCAGAAAAGTATAGAAGTCTACTCCAAAATGGTTTAAGCTGACAAGCTAAGAGAGGAAAAAGACAGAAAAAAAAAAAGCAGACACTTTTTTTATACATTGATGATATATTTGTTCAGCTAAAGTATTATGTTTTTATTCTGCCTTTGATACAATTCCCATCATGCATTACCATTACCATAGCAGTCTGATTATAAAGTAGTAATGAAACAGGCTACTGAACTCTTCTGATACAAAATGCTGGGTAGTCATTGCCACCCTTTGCTGATCCATACTGAAAAAAAGAGTTCAATTTAGATGTTCATAATTCTTCTTGCATTCATATAATTCATATGGGAACATTATTTCTACCTACCTAACCTTCCTTCTTCCTCTACTTTATTTTCCTCCTCTCAATTATCATTCTCTCCCCAACCTTTCTCTGCTTTGCCCTGCGTGTTCCAGCAATATCTTCTTTTAACTACTCTTCTTAAGTGCGATTACTAGTCCAGAACATTTGGGTGTTTTATATCTAACCCAGTCACTTCCTGGCATACACATTTCAGAATTTCTCTGAGTCATTTTTAACCTTTGTTCAGCTTTTACTGCCAGGACATAAGTCTCAATACGTATGAGATGTTTTATGTACCATTAAAATACCATACTATCCTATTAACTTTCTTTATCTGAGTGTACCAGTTTTTTCAAACTACTTTGCAGAAGAATGGTAGTTTTTGCTGTCGTCTTACTAACTCTACAAATAAGAATTTCCCCCACTACCCCAGAATAATTGCATCTTGGGGTATTGCTCAAGCATGCACTTCAATATTACATTGCCACATTGCACTGTAATACAGGTGCCACACCAAGAGGTGGAAAAAATAACTTAAAACCTTATGCGCCACAGTTAGTCGTAAATAAAAATTAAGGGAATCCCCAAAACCATGATGGGGGACACTGAATCCCAGTTTTTAAGCCAGTTTAAGATTATCTTTCAGCATTTCCTACTCACATGGAACCCCATTTTGGGGAGAGAGGGAGGAGAGGCACCTACACAGGTGTATGCCAGTGACTCAGAACAAAGCAACTGAGTAACTAAAAACACCAGGTCTAGAAACATGGAACACTAATCATGATTGAGTTATAAAAAAGTCACTTTCAACTGTTTCATTAAAATCATTGCAAATACGATGCATAACAATTTGCTGTAGTTAGCTAAGACCCTGCAAAGCTGTGTCCTTAATAAATGAGGTTCATCTGTAGCAAATGGCTTGGTACAACACTGGCGTCTCTAATCAAATTTGGGACAGATGAGTTCCATAGATTCAGTTTATTTCATTAATTTACAACTGCTTAGTGCTCATGGTAGATGGTCAGATGATATTATTTGTGACAACACTAAATAAAATAAGCAAAAGAAAATGAGGCACATGATGTATTACCAGGATAAATCACACCACAAAATGTAGGGAGATGAAAGCCTACAGCAGCAACACTTAGCACACTTCATTTGATTCCCATCCGTCAGCTTCAGTGCCAGTGGCTCAAAAAAGAATGCAAAGGTAAATGAACACCAAAATATGATTTACAGCACTTGGAAAAGAATCACACAGAAATAAATCAAATTCGTAGTATTATTTTAGGCCAAGGATTATTCAGAATATGGGACTTTTATAATAATATACGGCCAGTGTAAAAACACCACAATACAAACACAGTTATAAAACCCCCAATATAATAAACCCCATCCATAGTTAAGCCTGTCTATATAAGGACTGGGGGTTTGTATTTTTTTTAGTAGATAGTTATATTCATTCCATCTTAAAGAGAATGCACAGTCACCTAAAATTTCAGCTGTGGTTTGTGATGCTGACTCGCCTCAGTTTTTGCAAACAAGTGGTCCACTTCTCTTTTTTTATTTTAACATCAAGACAGCCTTCGGAAGGGCTCACAAGTTGTATGCCTGCGGGTCATAGCTCTGAGGGGGTGCAGGCAGGGTGCCTTCACCAGCTAGGGAAGTTTCTTAGCCCTCACCAGCTCTTGTGTATCATGGTGGCTCTCCTGGTCAACAATGCCTCACGCCAGATGGAGCTACATGACAGACTGGTCAATTGTATCTTGTGCATGGGGCTACCAGCATGGGGAAAAACCTGGGGTGCTGCTTGCTAAGGGGTGAGGTGTGCAATCAGGAACTGTCGTAAAGCTAACAGAGCAAGAGATCTGTGTGAAACACAAGATCTGAAAGATCTCAGCACACAGAAAATGGATTTTTCCAACAGCCTGCTTATCCTGGAGCAAACAACTTGGCTGCTGGGAAGAGTCACGTGTGGCACACAGAAGGACAGAAAGCAGCAGGCATTTCCCAGACACACAGAAACAAGGAGCCATTTGTGCAGTGGCCTGTCCATCCTCCACCTTGCAAGTGACACCAGAGCAACAGCCCACACTACTGCCCTAGAAAAGTGCTTGCACATTGGCTCCACAATCCGTGGGGGAGGTTTTCTCCATCTCTTCTGACACTTTTTATGAGCCACTGTTGGGACATACTATCCTAATTAAACGCATAAAAGCCTTAGTAAAACCACCAGGTCTAAGAGAAATCTTAGGGGAAAACACAAATAACTACTGCAGGCTTGTCCTGCGTGAAACAGGAAGAAGAGAAAAGAAGCCTTTACATGTCCCACTGTATCCAGGTCAATTCTATCTAGACTATCCTCAAGTAGCCACTCTATGTACAGTTCTTGGACTAACAATATTTCACAGGTATATCAGCTTTCATTATTACACTAAGCTTAAAGTGTTGATTGTTTTTGCTTTCAATAATCGGAGCTTTTTCTCAAGGTTAACTAGTCCATGGCTGCAGCTTGAATTTTTTATTCCCTTTTTTCTTAATTGCATGTAGAAGCAACACATTGGAATGATTTTTGACCACCTACTGCTATATCTCAGAAGATTTATATCCAGTACTTTTATTAGCAGGCTAAAAAGCAGCAGCAAAGAAAACCTTTGATGATAATAATGAAAAAAACCCTAAACCTTATTTCATACCTGCAACATCATTGCAAGATAGGTATTTTCCTAGTGTTTGCTCCACAAATGCATTTTATATTACTGAAACTTAAATTGTAATACTGTTGCAGTAGGGATGAAACATTAACAAATCTAGGCTACTAGAGCTGTATGAAGTTAAGATTATACATTTCAAAGGTTTAAATAGGTGTTTGCCTAAGAGCAGCAATCTCTATGGAAAACAAGTTTGAGAAAGAAAACACCAGTTGGATTTTCATTCTGTTATCATTGAAATGTCATGGGGCTTTTTTTGTTAATGACTGAATAAATCACAATTTCAGCTTTATATTCACAACATTTTCTCCTAGTTATTCCGTATTTGATGCAAAACCAAATGGCAGCTGAAGAAATACCTCACTTTACAATAACACGTAGAATCCGCAAATTTGAATTGGTCATGCAGTTGGACTAGATGAGCATTGTAGGTCACTTTCAACTAAAGTATTCTATTCTATTCATATTAGCTGAATTACTTCTCAAGAAAAAGCAACCCCACAATAAATGTGATTTAATTTATCATTACAGCTACAAAAAGAAGAATCTGGAAGATTGCCCATGTTCTTCTTATTGAGGTGGGAAAGATGAGAAGGGTGATCCAGGGAATTATAAACTCATGACACTCATTTAAGTACCTAAGAAAATTGTTGAGAAAGTCATTACGGATGTCATTATAAAGCACTTCAGGTGCAAATCATCATAGCTTTCTTTAAGTCTAAACTTTATCTAACATATGAGAATTTGTTAAAATGGTGAATTATGGGAGAAATGTTAGATATACTGTAACTTGATAAGGTTATGATTAAACAACTCTCAGGTTTATTACAGTGAAAGACTGGTAAATTTTACAAAACAAAGATAAAGAATTAAAGAATGAATCTTACAGCTTTTGGCATGTAAGCTACCAAGTATCACGTGGTACCTCAATGCACATTTAAAAACTTCCCTTCCTCTCCTGCCCTGAAGCAGGCAGTCTCAGCACTGTATGGTTGAGCCATTAGGTTTCTCTTAGGTCTTTATAACCCAGACAACCTTCCTTTAACAGAAATGCAAAGTCTTTTCCTACTCACTATGAATTTGGAGCAAATCTTAACACAGTGGCTCTCCCACCAGCAATAGCCGTAACAGATTTTTAAAGATTTGGGCATAAAAAACACCCAACCAAAACACCACACCAGCACCACACGCAGATATAAACACAAATTTAAAATTCATGGCTAGTGAGAATCTCTTTCAGTGCTTGTCACACCCCAGTATTATTTCCTACCTGCATAGAAAAGTTGAAAATAAAATGCTTGATGCCTGTGATTCAGTATTCCTGCTGTCAATAGAACCGACAATTAAATGTTGCACCAAAGAAGATTGATCTATATATACACAAGGACTAGTAGAAGCAATTACGTAGTTAGTTAAACTTAAGAGAATGTAAAAAAAACCCCTCCTAAGGTGGTTAATGCAATCTGCATTAGGTATCTGATAAACGTCTGCAGGCTGAGGCTCTTGGAGCCTGATTCTCAGCCCCTCCACAGCTTTTGCAGTTATTCACACCTGCAGAAAGCAGGTGTAAAGCTGGTGTTCAGATCTGGCAGTATTTACATCCACACAGCACAGCTGTGAATGTCAACAGAAATCAGCTCAAAGCACTCTCTCATCCCAGCTCATCTTTCAGTTCAACATGCTACTTTAAGACTGGAAAGCTGCAAAAGCCATCAACTTTATTGCCTTAAAACTCAATGTCCGTAAGAAGTTCAGAGTATACTTTAATGTCTTTCTAACTGTTTTAATAAAATCTGTAATTAACTAAATGCGGATCATAAATGTTTTGATGGTTTAGATAAAATGTGACCTGATCAATATATGTAAATGACTTGTCCATTTTGTTCTTGGAGAAAGCAACTGAGGTTCATAGAAGTATTAGTAACGCATGGCCTCACTATGGTTTCCAACAGAAAATTCTACAGGAGGAGAGCTATTTCATTGTCTTAACCATTAATATGATTTACAAATAATTCTTGCAGCCCCAATAAAATAGGCAAACTCTGATCTATTTTAATCTAGTGCATTAATAGTCTGAATGATACTCAAAAGCATGAGAATGGCAACAGCAGCAGCAGAAAGACTGGTGGGGTCCCAGGAGTTACTCTTCCTCAGTGCTCCTCCTGCAGCTGCCTCCCAGGGATGAGGCTGGAAGGCAGAGCTACCAGCATGCTCCTGCTGTCACCGGGACTGGGTGAAGTTGGAGGTTGGCCAGGAGATTTCATGCTCTGCTGCGTCTCCTTGGCACCCAAAGATGCAGCTGCATATGAAAGCGAGTGGTGAGGAGACCAGGCAGGAGTGGAAAACCAGTGAAGCTCACTGGAAACCCTGTGAGCTTCACCGTTGGGAGCTGGAGGTATGGAGCTGCGTGCAAGCAGAGAAGCCCTCTGTTCAGAGCCATGCAAACCACTCGAACTTTGACTGACGATATCTTTAAGAAGAATGACAAATCCTAAACAAACCACAGGCTGAGCCAATAAATCGTAACTTTATCTTTGTCAAATTATTCATCTCTGTCAATTCAGAAATTTTTGCACAACACTCTGTACAGTAACTGCTTTATTCATCATTACTGTCATCTATAGCTTGCTCATAAGCAACTGCGCACCAGAACTCAATAGTCTAAAGTCAAAGCCACATGGCACCTGCCCATCTTTAGCATGGAAGAGCATGAAGTCTCAGCCCATTGCAAATGCCTACTGAGAATTAAGTTGATGATTTCCGTGAATGTCTCCTATTTTCTTTACATTACTTCTCTCAAAAAAGAGGTGGAGAAATGACAAAAACAACAATGAAAAATTCATTATGAAAGTAAAAGGAATGTTTTCAGGTTATACAAATTGAAGGTAGGGGCTGTCCAATTCCAACAGAAACATAACCAAACCAGCCAGTGTTCCTATGAGTGGGAGAGCAGAGTACAATGTAAGGAAAAGGAAGGGAGTGAGAAATCAAGAGTAAAGAAAATATTCATTAATTCTACTCAAAATTTTGGAATGGAGGAAGGGAGCAGACCATTTCAAAATAAAGAGATCATAAGAAACTGTTATTGACCCCAAGGGATGGAGAAGAAAGCAGATCAGGAAATGTTTACATAGATAAGGGAGGTATGTAAAATGGCTGGTCTATTGCCCATGAGAGGTTTCTATTACTTCTCCAATTGGCACAACAGTGGGATCACAAAGAAAGCATTCATTTTCCTGGAGTTGGGACAGAGTCAACAGGTTTCAAAAGCTGTTCTGGAGTTAGTTTAAGGCATTAAACCAAATAAAATGGGCAAACATCTATAGTTTAGTGTTGAGAACAAAGTTTCAAATATGCATGGCTAAAACTCCCTCAAACAAAACACTATACAAGTAGTAAAGTTTTAACAGATAAAAATATAGGAAATCCTTGTTCAGATTAAATAATTTGAAATAATCCATAGCTCAAGTTTACTTTCAAGATCAGTGAAACTGGGTGCACTTCAGTTACAAGATAGTTTATAACTTGTACTTTGCTTTCATTTGTATTCATTCCTGATACAGTATTTTGCTTAAATGAGAAACAACACGTTGCCATTAAAAACTCTATGAATATTTGGTACTCTTCAGTAATGTTAAACCTGTGCTACCGGTCTTTCGATGCTAAAATAAACGAACATAAGATACTGTTGCTCCAAGGAACTTCAGAGATTTAAGTATGTAACTTCACGCAGTCTATACATTTCCAAGAGGCTCCTGAGAGCATCAGCCTTTACAGTATTATAAATAACATATTGGCATCTTGGCTGAATGCCATGATATAAAGTGAAGTATCTAACCTCATTCTAAGAGAATTGGGAGCATTCATGCAATGCTTGAGGGGTGGTAAATTGCAGGGAAGGACCAGTAATTTCTTTCAGCTCTTCCAGTTAAGATTCACAACTCCATCTACACTTTGCAGATACTTCTAAACCTCAGTTCAACAGATCCAAGAGATTCAAGTTAGATTCCCTTTCTTCCTTCTTCCACAAACTTCCACACATCCATACACTTAGTCCACTCTTCACTCAGTCTCCTGCCCTCCACACACACTCTTGTTCTTTGTCCCATTTCCACGCTGTACAAATCAGTCTTGTACAAACTTTCCAGATGATATTGCATGGGGACACAAATCAAGCACACAATATGTCTGTTGAGAACAACTGGTGGTCCCAACTGGCAAGTGTCCCCTAATTATCAACCTCAGTTACTCCTTCCCCCTCAAATCTATTGCCTCAAACAGCATTTTGAATGGTCATATTTTAAATTTAACTTCAGATTGAATAGATATTAATTTATGTCTCATTCCCTGCTCAGAAAAACTTTACACATTTGTCTCTCCTAATGCTTCACCACAAGGCAATCTTTTTGTTGTGGTGTTTGGCTGCTTACTAGGTGAGCTGGTAAAGACTGGGAGACCCATCAAGGGGAAAACACTAGCAGAAAAAATAATGAAAAAAATAAATCGAAAACTACATAACATTTTCTCTCACTGATGCACTGGTTCTTCATATCTGGCAAAGCTCTTCACTTCATAAACTGATCCAAGGCCATTAGCTGAGGCACTGAGTTTCATTTTAAGTTCAAACAGACCCTTGGCTATTACAGGGAAAGTGCTACAGTGTTTCCAGGCCTACACACCTGATGTATTTTTTTAAAATCGGAAAAGGAAAAAGAAAGTCCTAAGCTGAGTAATCAAGGAATCCAGGTCTAAGAAGAAAAAAATCCAGTTGTAATTCTGCATTGATATGAAACAATGTAACTGGTTTCTTTGATAAGTGTTGTTTTCCTTTCAAAGTTCAAGGCCAACTCCCTACTTGTTTTGGTAAAGTGAAGTGATAAATTGTGTTCTCATGCGTTGTAGTGATACATTTGCAGTTACTGGAAGAAATCTTATCTTGCAATTTACAGTACCAAGACTCAATCTCCCTTTGCCTGAAATCCTGTAAAGTGTGCTTAAATGGGACTGTCAGGCCTTTTCACTTGGCAGCTCAGGGGCCATATCCCTGCTGCAAAGGACAGTAAAGTAACGCACAGACAGTCAGAGAAATTATGAAATTAACCCAGCTGGAGCCCAGCCGGGCTCACTGCCAGGGCTAGAGACACCCCGTCTGCACAAGGGATGAGAGCTGCTGGCTACAATTGTGGTGACACTAGTGCAGTGGTAGCGTAGGACAGCATACGACAGGGTGAAGGTGAGTGGTGGGGACAAAGTGGCCTGACATCAGGTACCCCAGAAAGGTACCCCAGGCCCTGCCTGTGGCAGGGGAGGAGAGGAGCCGGCCTGCGCAGGGCCCCTGGCACAGAGCACAGCACAGGAGCTCAGGGTTCGGGAGGCAGTCGGCCGTCGAGGGCGAACAGGACTTTGGGGTTGGGCATCCCGTTACCTTTCTGCCTTCTCCCTGCACTGGAAATAGGGGTGGAAGATGGCTACTGAAAAAGGTGCAGAATAAGATTCTCGTGGCCCATTTGCCCCTTTTAGATGGGAAAAAAAAGAAAATTTGCAATATACTCAAATCATGTTCAGGTCACAGATCTTCACACTGTTTTACAACATAAGTCAATTATTAGAACACATATGTAATTTTCTCAGGCCCAAGACAACGATGCCAAGCAGATTCAGGTCCAGTTCTTAGATCCTCCCAGAAGTCTCCAGTCAAATAACATGAGGGGCTCTAATCTTTCAGTATTTTTCATACATTGCATATTTCAGAGCCTGGACCACTTTTCCAGATGTAGCTGCACCACAGGAAGGAATGACTGACTTACTCCTTCTGTGATGGAGTGTTTTTGGATATGTTGACCAAAACTGAAATGACTTTCTCTGTTCCTAGTGCTCACTGAACACTTACACAAGATCTTCTGTTCTTTATTGCACCCCTTTTTTCTCTCCACCCCCCCCCCC
>Ga0065711_1028886_pt1 | contig 38683 bp, 34 predicted proteins | sample Hoacrofraction12_FD_59098 | JGI IMG/M metagenome (GOLD analysis project Ga0065711, IMG submission 59098) | Hoatzin crop microbial communities from Cojedes, Venezuela - Epithelial fraction 12 v2 (version 2) | ecosystem: Host-associated > Birds > Digestive system > Esophagus > Crop | place...
CCCCCCCCCCCCCATCCTGATTCTATTCCCTACAGCTTCGAATTAGAAGAATGAAGTCTTTTCCAGCCATGTGGTGTGATATGGCATCGTCTCTCTTGGAGCAATCGCCACATGTGTTTGCCATGTAACAGACAACTATAAAAGCAAAAGCAAAACAAAGCTGCCAGTAGAAGAACTCTTCTCCTAGGTGCTTCTCCAATACACTTCCTCCATGAATGATTTTTTTGTCATTGCAATAGCTCAACTGAGTTACAGTCAGGTTTTGGTCTTTTAGACAGATATGTGAGTGGAAGGATAAAAGGGTTGGAAGATAAAAAGGAGAATAATAGAGGAAGAGGAGGAGGGAGAGAGGGTAAGAGGAAGAAATGAAAAGACAAGGAGAGATATGTGAACAGAAGAAGGGGAAAAATGGGTGAAAAACTGGAAACGGGTGTGGTGGGTCAAAAAGCAGGACTGGTGATTCAGACCTCTGGGAGGGCAAGGTCTGAGGCTTGTGAGCTCTTCTTGGCAGGGCAGAGCCCTGCAGAATGCAGTATAATCTCTATCAGGACCCTTTACTTTAGGGGCATACAAAATGGAGCGGGGTTTATTGCAAATTCTGGTTAATAACTTTCTCAAAGGGGAAAACTCCTGTATTCTCTTTGAAATACAATTTCTTGTCTTATAAATTGAAACAGCTGTGACTCTTCCCTCTGCACACAATTTTTTTTCATCTTTTGCCTTTTTTGCTGGGTGTATGTGTGTGATTTTGTTTAATGATTTTTCCCTGCAGAAGGGACTCAGACTATGGTGCTGTATACAGGTTTGTGATCAGTGTCTTTGCACAAGCACAAGAAAAATGCCTAAGGCATTTTCTGCTTTTAGAGAGGAACAAGTGGTAGGCTATTAGTCTGAATCTAACTCAGACTGCATTTCTCCTGAGAAAACTCAGTAGGAATTTCTGCAGCCTCATTCCCTAGAAAGACTCTTGCCTAAACTGAGATTTAATCTATCACCTAGACTCCAGTCTTGGAACTGGAAATGCTGCAGAGAGCAGAGAAGAGAATATAGGTGAGCATCTTGACAGCCTGTGCTGCTGCCCCAGCTCTTAAGGCATCCCCTCATGCACAGGGCTGGGGATGGGCACCACAGTGCATGGTGGGGAGTGGTATTCCTGCCTGGAAAGGGAGGTGAGACCATCTCCCTCCTTACGACTAAACAGTGCTAGATACTCTCTGCCAGCATTAACCCATCTCTGTCTCTCTGAGGGCTCCTAAATGTCTATTCTTTTTCTTTCCCTAATTGAAAGAGCCAAGCTTGCCTTTGGGCTAGTGCAGAAATCAACCACTTCTGTGGATGATGGAGTGTACAGAAACACAGATGAGGACTCAAACCGTCCTGCCTCCAGCTCACTACCTGCTCCAAGTTAAGGTGGTCAAATCCCTGAATCATTAAGCAAGTGATATATGAGTTAACATAGCATGCTGGCAGGAGCAGCATACACGAATGTCCCAAGGAAGTTCAAATTCAGAGGGTTATATGTCACCTTCAGCTAATTTCTGTTTGGAAAGAGCTCAGGAAGGCTTTTGGGTTAAGTGAAGAAATACCTGCGTAAGTATCTCAGTTTGTCATTCCTCCAGCTCTCTCCCATGACTCCCTACCAATGCCTCCAGCTGGAAGAGGAGAGGGTGTGGAAAAAGCCAGGATTTTTCAGATACGAGTGGAGAGCTCTTCTCCCTCATAGCAGACCTCAGCCTTCCCATTGTATACGGCAGATGAGAGTCTCTTTGGGCAAGCTGCATATTCAGGAGATCACAGAGCAGCAAGGCCATTTCTCGTGCTGCGTTAGGAGCAGACCCATGGTCTCCAGAAGGTTGGGCTTCATCTCCATCCCCTCTTGCAGCAGCTTCCTGCCACATCCCAGCTTGTGGACTCCCTCCCGTGCGTGCATCAGGCGGCCCCGCTCCGCTGCGTGCAAGCTGATGCAGCTGGGAGATGCAAGGAGCCTTTGCCCACCAGAACAGGTTTGCAAGTGCAGGCACCCAAATCTCGGATGACCTCAGTGACAAGAGACTGGAGAGGCTCACGGTGTTTCTTTCCTCCCCGAGCCTCTTGGCAGCCACACTGGCTTCCCTGCAAACCAGGGCTTGTTCAGAGCAAAAGCCTAGGGAAAGAAGAGGGAAAGAAATGCATGGGAGCTCTTCCAGGGCAGCACGGAAAGTGCTGGAGGTTATTTTCTAGATGTCCTGCAGTGCTGGGATTGTTTGGGGGTTGGGACTATGGCTTCTCCCTTGTCTTTTTGATCCATGAATTGCAGACTGTCTCATAACATGGAGCATTTTATTAACTGAGACCTTCTAGAGGACCTCTCTGTATTTGAGAAGGTAGCAATGAGAGCACTTGTTTGTCTAGAAATGTGATGATGGTTAATGCTGTATTTTATCTGCCTTTAATGAGATGAAGCAGGTAGAAAGTGGGGAGGATAAGGAGGAGGAGTTAGCACCAAACGTTCTCACTCTGTCCCAAGCTCTCACTACCTCTACGTCTCATGCATGTATAGATATGATCTAAGTGTCTGAGACCCTCAGTGGTACTGCCAACAGCCTTGTATTGCCCGTGAGCAGTGCAGTTGTTTACCACAGATCAATATAACTGTAATACATCTGAAAGACTCGGGCCTCAGTTACCACTTGTATGTTGTATTCCCAGCCAACACTATGTTCCCCGCTGCTTTCCCATGGTGATTCACCTTGCTCAGCGCTCTGCTTGCTTGCCCTAACCCTCTGCATTCTGGTTTTTTTGTTGTTGTTCTTGTCTTTCCAGTTCTTCCTCTGTTCTCCATTCTCCTTCCTTTTCTTCCTGCTTGTTGCATCCCCCTGCACGTGCAAGCTGCTACTGCCTCGAAATTATCTCAGGACCTTCTGCTCTCGAAGCAGTGAAAAAATACAGTCTGCAGGTGAATTTGTCATTTTAATGTAGTTAACATTCCTCCCCTCCTTTAAGTGTTCTGCAATTGCAGACTGCTGAGATTAGTGGCACAAAATCCCACCAGGATATTGACATAATCTATAAGCCAGGAAGTTGTTTTAATCAAACCCAGCATCCCATTTGGATCGCCGGACTTAGAAATACAAGGACAGCAATTTTGAGAGCAGCTGAGAAATAAGGAAATGGGTGTGGGGAGAGGAGGTTTGCAAACCTCTTTTTTCTGTATTATTTCAATACCTTACGGTCAGAAGTTGCAGGATTTTTTTTTTTTTTCCCCACGGAGTCCTTGCCTACACAGAGTGCTCAGACGGAGTATTGGTATTGAGGAGGTGATAAAAAGGAATTTGACTGGATGGCTGGATTATTAAGAGGGGCTATTATCCAGTAAAAGTGTCAGAAAACCTCAGTCCCTGGGGCATGGATGATTACTGTGGATGAATTCCTGGTCCTTGGAGGCCAGGTGGGAGGGCACGATTGTCGTGTTTCTCCCCCACCCCCAGTGAAATTTAGAGCAGCCTTGGATGAGCCGCTCATAAAAATGTTATGTTGCATGGAAAGCAGTGAACGAACGAAAGGATAGAAGATACCCAAAACTATTTGTCAGTCTCTAACTCTCAAACTCCACCTCTCTGTTTCCCTCTGTCCGCTCTCGGGTTTCCGAAGAGGCGATGTCTGTCAGCGTGTGACTGGCGTCCACAGATCCGCAGGGCAAGGACAAAGTAGTGACAAGCCATTGCAGATGCTTCCAGTGGCAAAGCTGACCGAGAGCAGAAGGTGCTGCAGTAAAGGAGGGATGGCTGGACGCTGCGTGCTGTGGTGCCAGTCGGTATGCCTGCTGTCAGTCCAGTCCAGTGCTGCAGCACGGTAATCTGCCAGGAGAGAGAGAAGTGGCCCATTTGCAATCTTGGTTCATGCACACAGCAGCGTGAAACCCACATAAAACATGCAGACTGTACATTATGGTGATGAGAGACAAGGGGAGATTTCTGTCCCCAGCTGGCGATCGGTTTATTCGCTGAAGTATGAGGATTGATAGCACTTGTCACCATTAGCCCAGCTAATATAGCTGCAGATGCTACATTTAATCATATAAACTATGTGGCGCAATTGCAGAACAAGGGCCTCTGGCCTGCACCACTGGAAGAGCAAGCGGAGCAGACTCCTAAAGCGCTGGTGGAGAACGGCAATCGTCCTGCACCCTTGTGACAGGAAAAAAGAGGATGTGTCCTGCTTCGGCATGGCAGTCTGTGCAGGGCTATGTTTGTGTGCATGCGCATGTGTGATTTACTGAGTGTGCATGAGGGAACGAAATGAAAGGATCTTGTGCATGAGATAAAGAGTGTGTGTGGGAGAAAGCAGAGCTCTACTGCATATAGAAGAAAGGAACGGAGTGGCTGGGGCAGGAGGATGTACCCAGTCCCCTTTGGCTGTCTTTCATAACACACCGTATTCCTGAAAACCGTGTCTTGATATCTGCAGCCAAAAGGAGAGTCAGAGCATCTGAGAAGATGTGATGCTGCCCAGCAGCACAGCTTTGTAAAGCGGGGAGCAGCTTCCACACAACTAAGACCAGAACCCTTCAACAAGGTGTTTGTAGCGCAATGAGGACAAGTTAGGGGGAAAAAAAAAAAAAAAGAAACTTAGGAGAAAGCATGCCAGCCTTTCTCCTTTGCATGGGCAGGAAGCCACGTCATGCACGGGAGAGGTGTTCACCCAGGTCCAGGCACCAGCTTGTCCTGGATGCAGCACTAGCACTGAGAGGAGCTTCCCACCTCTCTCAGCTTTGCCCCCTCACCGCCTGGGCCAGGGGAAGGGAGGGAGGTCAAGAGCAGAAGGAGCAGATGAAAGGGTGAAACAAAAGGGCTGAGACAGCAGGAGGGACTTTGCTGACTGTCACTGTCCCACCTGCGTATCTCTTGACAGCTAGCTATGTTGCAGGAGCCCTGACCTGTGTGCTGATCCCAGCTAGGAGCGAAGGGGAAAGACTTAGCACCATTACCCTGAAAGGGGAACATTCACCCCCTTTTGGTTGGCTTGGTTTTGAACTGGATCTGTTCCCCTCTCTGCTGCAGCATAGGGCCTGACAAGCACTGGAAGCGTGCCCAGGTTCAGAGAGGGAAGGTCTGGAGTTTCTTATGGTCCCCATCATCAAACGGCAGCCTTGCTTCCCTTCTGCTGCTTTTCATGAGTGCTTGAAAGAAGCCATTATAGGTTTTCAGCCAGAAATGAGGCCTCTTCTCTTGTCCCACCTGCCAAAAGGTGCCTTGTCGCAGGTGTGCACAGGGCTGCGTGGACGCAGGCATCGCGCAACACTTGGGGCAGTGGAGCCAAATGATGCTCTGAGCTGTGGTTCTCCAAAGAGGAGAGGAGACAGCGAAGCACCCACTCCTACATGACAGCGAAGCACCCACTCCTACGTGATGTGCAGCTCTGCTGCCCGCTCAGAGGACCACAGGCACACCCCTGTGCTTGTCCCCCCACCGCTCCTTCCCTGCCTGCCAGCCTTCCCCTGTGCCCGTCCTCACGTTAATGCTCCGTCATTCTTTCAGTCCCACGCTTCCACCTGCATTCTTCCCGAAGCCCGCACACACACAGGCGCGCGTGGGGAGTCTGACTCCCGCAGGCTCCCCACCCTCCTGCCTTTCCCCTCGCGTCCCCACAAGCTTTCTCGCTATCTCCTTACGATGCTCGGCAGCTCCCGCCCACGCTCCCAGCTGGTGCTCGCCTGTGCTCACCACGCTCTCACGTTCCCCGTCTCCGAATGCCCAGCCCCGTAACCCAACTGTTATTAGTTTGGTTCAATCATGTGTGTGTCCTGTCAGGCACCCGTCTACAGTCAAGTGGCCCAGAACAAGACTGGCATGTCTCGAGGTTAGAAATTAATATGCCGGGAACGATTCTCTTCTCTGAACTCACACCCTGATAATACAGCCCCCAAGGGGAAGAGTTTGCAGTGTAAAGACAGCTGGTTTGTGGCTTTTATTGAAGGAGGGTGGGGGGGAGGAAAGTCCAGCCCAACACCGAGCCCTTCAAATGAAGTGACTTGTCAAGTATGCAACTGTGGCAGAGATCTGAGAAGCAGTAAATTTAGCAGCACTCACTTCCACTGACAGCCTGTCATGGGCTTGAAACATAAATAGTGGTGGAGACAAATCACTGCTGTTTTGCTATTAAGCTTTGGCCCACTGGCCTCCTAGCTTGCCAGCAGCATTTCTACCTGGCCTGCTGGTGTGCCTCGTCTCAGGGACGGACGTGCCTCCCTGCTGCAGGGTTTGGGAGAGTCAGGACGGGAATTAGCATGCTGCTCTTTCCTCAGGTGTCCTTGGTGTCTGGATACTTGCTCATCAGCTGATGGATTTCTCACTCAGGCCGTGTGCTGCTGGCACCTCCTCCCTCGACCCGAGGCTGTGGAAACATGGACCCTCTCCCTAGAGGGCTCGTGGTTTTCACCCCTGCCCCTAGTTTCTTCCACGTAGCCTGGCAAGGTCATGCTGTTGGGAGTAAATGAGGCACTGATTTGAATAAGGGAGTAGAGGTGAAGTTTTCCCGTGCACCTGAGTGACTTGCAAGCACAAATGCCATTGAAAGCCACTGGGTCTTGTCCTGTTAAAGCATTTAGTGGCTTTTGGAAACCCTGCTTTCAAGCATTAATTATTATATAACCATTTAATAAAACATGCCATCAGAAGCTCACATTAATCTTTACAGAGATGAGAGACATCCCTTAGTGCTCTAAATTGAAGAACCAGGAGCAAATGGACTCAGCACATTTCCCCTTCTTCCCTCTCTCTTATCAGTTTTAATTCCTCTTCCCCTCTCTCCTCAAGGAAGATGAAATCATGCCGGTGATTAAGGTGGCCTGCTCTGTGTTGGTTTAATTAGAACAAGTGCTGTTTCAGTTACAGTAAAACTCTCACTGGTGTGCAGTTGCAAAGGCACTGTAATGAAACCCCTGCCTCTTCAGGAGCTTTGAGAAAAGGAGCCAATGAGTCCTCCACATAAAGTGGATGGCTTTTCATGCTTTTTTGGGTCTTTGGGCTGCCTCTGGCTCCTGTAGGAGCTTGGGGCTTGTGTCAGAGCAAGACATTTATCTCCCCAGAGGAGACAAATGAGTTCGGGGAGGGAGGAGGGACAGGGAAGGGAGAGGTAAATGGATTCCTGTCCATGATGGTAACAGGCAGATACAGAGAAGTGAAGCCCAGTGAGGCACTTTTGAATGACACGGTTGGCCACGGTCTCCTCATGCCAGCAGTGTTACAGTTGTTGGACATTTTCTGTAACTGTCATGACAAGAAAGAGTGTTAGGGAATTGGGACAAAGGCAATGAAATACCTTTTTGGTTTGCCCTCAGGCCCCCTCCTGAACTTATGGGGTAACCTGGAAGAAGTGAGAAAGGAGTTGGTTTGAAACTGTTTCTTCTACTCATCGTTTTCTGCCTTCTCCCTTTCTGGTGAGCCCCCTCTTTTTCCCATACCCCTGGTGCAGAGACCCTGCCCCACAGCCATGGTTTGCAGTGATAGTGCTGACGACCAACAGCTGTGCTTGCAATGGTAAGAGCTGCAGCTGGGAGCTAAAAGAGCTCAAAATCGGGGTCTGTTTCCTCTCTGCTTGCCCCCCCTGGTAGGACTGTACAAGCTGCAATACTGGTCGCTGAGCAAATGCCTTCCTCCTCCTTCACAGTCACTGCCTTGCAAGTCTGAGAGAGAGGGTCTCCTTATTCTTTGGGAAGCAAGGGAGTGGCTAACAGCATAGGAATTAAACATCCTGGACTGAAGCAATCATTTATCTGGACCACTATCACTACAAATCAACAGCAGATACCTCAGATGATAATATCACAGGAGCCAGCCCAATTGATCAAAAGTCCCTGCAGTGTGTGAGCCCAAACAGTATCTTCCAGCACACCCCACCCTGCTCAAAACCTCTCTGATCATTGCCTTGATACCTGGGAATGCTTCATGCCTGCTCAATCCTAAATCCAGCCATTTAGCATCATCTCCTGATCCCTTGTTGTGCTCCCTGGAGGATATCCCCTTTGCTCCTTCCGCCAGCAGCAGACATGGGGGATGGTGTCGGGCAGTCACCATGCTGGATCTAATTGAGAAACATTGCAGCAAGGAGAGTGGCCAACAGAAAAGCAAACAAAACGATTTTTCAAGGGGCTAATCCACCTATACAAATATTGGCGCCTGGCATCACAACACTCTGACATGTTTTTGAAAGGGTAAATCTTGCTGAGAGGTGGCTTAACTCTTCGACCTCATTTCCTCAGTTGAAAACTATAGCTGTGTAAAAGATCAATGGCAAGATCCAGGCTGATACGGAAATCCCAGTCTTTAGGTTTTAGTTGTGAACTCGGTGTTCAGAGTAGCCTCAATGAAAACAGGGATGAGCTACAGGAATTGCCATCTTGCAAAAGCACAGGAGATTCAGGGGCTGTGTGATCTGGCCATGAAATGTTTGGCTCCAGCTTGCAGAGAAAGAACCACAGCAATGTGTAAGCCATTTCAAGTACATTTGGGTGAATTTATAATTTCTCAAGCATTGTTCCAAGTTTCAAACCTAAAAGGATGGAATTCTATGGGCTAAGTTGAATCTCGGGGAGGGGTTACATGTTTTTTTTTGTAATTTTTAAGTTAGGTTGAAGTTCTGGGTTTGTTCTTATCCCCTTATCTCAAGAAGTATGAGTGGACATAAGACAGAAGGGAACAAACCCATTATATTTAAAAACAAGGAAACATTTTCACGAATGCCTGCGAAAGCGAGCCACACAATAGTATATCGAGCACGTCTTGCGTTACAGGAGACACAAGACTCTTACAAGGAATGTAACAAGGATTTTTAAAGATGCCACCAAGCCCAGACCAACCCTGTCATTCCTAGATTGGCAGACTGGGACAGTCAGTACCACTGAGTGTCATCACATGAGGTTTCCCTAAGGTCTGGGACTGACAGAAAGATTTGTGGAATTAAACTGGGGACTACATTGCAGTCTACCCCTGCTCTCCACTGACAGGACAGAAAGGACATGGTTCAGTCAGGCTTCTTGTGGAACTTGCCCCAAATGGGACTAGTTGCTGTTGATCTTTTCTTTGGTCTCGAGTCTGCAAGGCAGAACTCGCCTTCAAACTCGGTAGCGACGATAGCATGAGCACTTTGTCCAAAATGGGAGAACTTTCAGTGAAAGGAGCACGTGAGGCCAAATGAGAGCAAACCAGCTGACAGAGTCACCAGAGACTGCAACGGCTGACTGTTTGCTGTTGTATTTTAATTGCCTTTCATAGATTTCCATGACATGCAAGAAAACCCTGTCCCCTGCAGCAGCTCTCGGCTTGTGTTACCTTCCTGTGCTTAACACAGTGGGAAGCAAACACCAACTGATTTCTTTGCCCCTTGCTGTTCCTCTTGCTAGGGGCAACCACTGGCCCGTCCTCTTCTTGTAGGTGGTGGAGGAAGAAGTTGCAGCTCCCCACAGAGCTGACCGCACTGCTGGGAGCAGGAGATCAGTGTGCTGCCATCGATGTGTACACATCGAATAACCCCTACGCCTGGGCTGCGATTCTTTGCCAGACCTCCTGTTTCCAACCTCTGTTTCATTAGCTGCTCCAGCATGGTGCCCTCAGCCCTGAGGACTTACCAACTCCTGCCTACCTAAGACACTCAAGGGTCTGGTGTCATCTCAATGATTCCTCTAGCTGATGACACCTTCTGCCTCACGTTGTTGTAAAGTAACCTCCAAAAGGCAGCAGGCATAAATTTGGGGATGCAGAAACAGTGCAACTTATTGGTTTGTTCATGTTTATGTGTCATTTTCTTGGCAGTGGAATTAGGGCTTGATGTTTGGTAGCATAGTCATGACAACTCATATTGCAGCTTGCAACATTTAGGGAGTATAATATTGTAGCTGTGACATTAGATGACTTAATTTACCTCATGGTTCATAATTTACTTTACACATTGGCATCACAGCCAAGTTTTGTTCAAGAGCAATTAGTCTATCTGAAAAATGCTGTTTGTGTTCATTTAAAAAGTCTTTGCAAATTTGGGTTAAATTCAGTAAGCAATTTTGAAAAAAAAAGTAATAGATATTAAAAAAGTCATTTTCTTTGACATGAAATCATTTTTTTGAAATTGTGTCTCAAGTTGAGTCAGCACATACTTCCTTTTTCTGGTTCAGAGACGAGCAGAAGAAAACCACTGGTCAAACAGAAGGTTTTGACCTGAAGCAGGGTTGGATTTTCTTGTGGGCACGGTTCCCTTTCTTTCTTGTGTTCATGCGTGGATTTTGAATGGAAACTCTAATTGGTCGCTGAGATGTGGTGGTGTATCACACACCTGCTGCGTGCCCACGCTCAGGGTTGTGTGTGAGAGACGATGGTGACCTTCAGTGGTCATTTATGAATACAAGTGAAGAGGGAGGGGAAATTCTGGGACAGTAGCAGACCTGCCGTGGCTGCGTCAAGCACACAGCCCTCGCTGGCATGCATCCACGGCTGGGATGCAGGCTGCGTCGGAGCTGTCAGCTCTTAGCTTCTAGCTCCTGAGCGGAGACATCCGCAAGGGTGGCTGGTTGTCCCAAGAGGTCTCTCCTGCTGGGTTCGGTCAGTGCTGTCCCTCGAGAGAGAGCAGAGATGCAGTTCAGTCTGGGGAGGCTGCTCTCGACCGAGAAGGTTTTATTCACGTGCTGGATGCGTAGGGTTTGGGGATAAATCCCACGAGGATAGCAAGCTTTCTTCACCCTGGCCGTGCCAGCCAGGGCCCGCGCTGCCCGAGCCGGGGAGCTCCACGGGCGCAGCCCTTGGCTCGGGGGGCACGGCAGCCGGCTTTGCACGTAAGGAGAAAATGCAATCACTGATGAGCAAGGTCCCGTGAGCGCCAGGGAAAACCGTGCCAGGGTGTTTCCCCCTGATCTGACTCATTCTCATTCATGAAGGCAGAGTCAGGCCGGAGCCCTTCCTGGCACTGCGCTCATTTTTTGGTTTATGAGTAATAGCTACAGACCTAAGGGCATGGGAGGCGTGAGGCCAGCTTAAACAATAAATACCCTGCTGTGCCTTGCTGCTTAAACACAGTAATTATTGCCTTACTACATGTGACCCCTCTGTTCCTGTCCCTCCGGCCGTTGTTATTTCATGGCTCCCTTTACACAAGGGACGTCTGTGCCTCTCTGTGCCGTACATCTCTCTGTTTGCCACCGCCTCTCCTCCTGTCTTACCCACTTGCTCGGTCTCAGTGCATTTCTCTTTGTCAGTAGCTGACTACCATTTTCTCTTTTTCTCAGTCACTGAAGAATCTCGCTGTTTGCATTTCTCTCTCCCAGCCTCTGTCCCTCTCTTCATTCCCCCTCTCATATTTTTCTTTTTCTCCATCTATTTTCCTCTCACTCCCAAGCTTTCCCCATTTTGGCCACTTCCCATGCCACGCTAGTTTTTCTGCCTTCCCTCCTCGCTGTAGCATTGTAGCGCTAGCTGTCCCTTTGCTCATCCACCATCTGCTGCTCTCCACTGATGTCTTTGCTAAAAAAAAGCCTCTTCAACTAAGGGACAGGAAAAAAATGCCAAGCTGATTGGAATCTGTGACGGCTGAGGAGAAGGAGACTGATAAACGAAAACTTCAAAGTTTTGCATTTAAAAAAAAAAAAAATCCCAGCTGGAGGTAAAACAAAAAAAAATTATGTCAAAGGCTCCCTTAGCTATTTTTGTCTTTCGGAAGCCTGTTCCTAGGGAATGTAAGGTGCAGAGGGAAGGAGGAGAGGTAGGTGAGCAAAACCTTAAACAATAAACAGAGAGTGCAGAGAGAACAAAAACTGCAGTTCAGCATTGGAAGTTGCTACACGCAAAAAAACTTCAAATGGCATTTATTGATTTGCAATCTTTTTTATCCCCTTGCATTTTGTTTTAGGCAAAGGAGGGCCCAACAAAGATGCATAACCCCTTCTGCTCTTCCCTCCTCACAACTACAAAGAGGCTTGGAAGGAAAACAAACACAGAAGCAGGGTATCTGATCTCTTTCTCCGCAAACCAAATGCAAGCAGATACTTTCAGTGGGTCTGAACTTCACTTTAGTTTAAGACCACAACAGTATTAAAAAAAAAAAAAAAAAGAACTAAGGTAATTTCTGCACAAGAAAGAGCCCAGTGTTGGATGCACATACAGGAGAGGACAGAGCAAAATGTGGCTGCCACCTCTGCAGACACGCTTCCCCTTTGGAAACGTGAGGAACTAGGGCACGAAGGGAAAGGCCTCTCTGGTAAAGCGCGTGGCTGAAGGCACTGCTGGTCCCCTGACTGCCTGAAAGAGCTGTCTGCGCCGAGTACAAGTGGGGTTTCGTGTGGGTGTGCATCATTTCTAGAAAGGAAGAGTTTAGCCTTTGAGAAAAGAGTGACGGTGCGTGGCAGTGCAAGGGGCTGTTCGGGTGGCAGTGGGGAGGACCCACTAACACACAGGGAGCATGTAAATCTGCATTTCTCCACACACAGTGGGATTTATAGATATAAAATATAAAAAATACATAATATATGAAATACAGAATATATTTTTTTATATATCGTATATATACGAGAGCATAGGCAGGTGTGCACGACAGCAGGGGACAATACGCAGAGCCCATGGGGTTGTACAAGGCTGCCTTCAAAGGGTGGGGGAAGCGAGGGGGCTTTTTGCCAGCAGGCTAGCATTGCTGAGCGAGTTTGCTGTTTGGGTTCGTTATTTACTTTACTGGGTCCAATTAGGAAGCCAGGGGATAGGAAACGTGGCTGAGGCAAGCGGGCCTTCAAAGCCTTCCTCCCGCACACATCAAAGCTGTCTGCTGCAGATCCCTCTGCAAAAAGGGCTCTGCCAGCTCCGAGCAGCGGCAGGCGCCTGGCTCGCTCTGCTCGGGGTCGTTCCCTGTTGGTTTGATTGTCAAGCCTCCCAGGCTCGTACTCTCTATCTCCAGCCTCCAGAGCAGAAAACTCCTCTTTCTGATTTACTGGGACAGAGTTAAGGAGCTACAGCTTGGCAAGATGGTGCTTAATGGGGCTGCAGCAACAAACCAAGCTAACTATGAGCATGCGAAAGGCAAAAAACCTGCAGGGAAGAAGGTTGCCTGGAGTCATGGGAAGGGATGCTTTCGGATGAGAAGAGGTGCATTGCACGAGGAGTTATCCTCCCCCAGAGAAACCTGGAAGGCCCCTCACTGGGAAGGGGTTGTACTCAACCAGAAAACAGCCAGGGTACAACCCTTGGCAGCAAGGAAGGTCTGGCAGTTGGGTCAGGATTTCACCCCTGGATAACACGCTCAAGGCAAATGTCTTCTGTTAATGGCAATGGAGTGGCTCGCTTGCCAGGAGCTGGCAGTCCTCCTCTTCATCTATTAGAATGCGTTTGTTGTTATCGGTACCAAAGAGCATTGTCCAAACCTGCTCCCTCCCTGCTTTGATAAACTGCATAGTGGCAGCCATCAACTCCCTGCCAAAGCTGGCTCCTGCACAGAAACATTTGTAAATTCGCTCGGTGTACAAAGCTCTGTTCCTGCTCCCCCCCCTCGCCCCGCTTTTGCCTTAGAGGTTGGAGTTAATATGACTCACCTAATCTGGCTGCCAGGGTGAATTAGTGAAAACACCTCTACAGCTCTGTGCAAGATATTACAACCTGACGTTTTTCTAACACACCGTGATACATCTTTCCTCTCCCTGATCTGTACTATGACACCTCAATTTTATATAAATGCTTTTTGTTAGAAATGGCTAATGTATTCTTAGAGGGGACAGGGCTGCAAGCAAAAGGGTCTGTCTTGCAAGTGAGAGTAGCTGAGTTCTTGTAGCAAAATGTTGATGCCCAGGGTTGAAACAGTCACCAGCGCAGGGACAAGAACAGTGCTACCACTATTTCAGCAAGAGACTGTCACAGAAACTTTCCCTGAAGTGTTATGCTCACATCTGTGTTCTGGAGCAGGGGAATGAGGAGCTGAATAGGTCTATTGATGTCTCTGGCATGCCCTTTAAAACAGAAGTCCTCCCTTTCAGTCATTCCCAGAGAGCTCCACTGGGCAAAGCAGCAGCTCATCATGTCTTGGGTCTTTGGATGACCCACAGAGGTCCCTTCCAACCTCTGCCATTCTGTGATTCTGTGATTCTATGGGAAGGGTTGTGCATAGCTGTGAAAGCTCTCCTGCTGGACATGGTACATGGTTTAGTCTTTAAGTGCATGTACGTATGCAGGGGAGAAGCTGGAAAATGTCTTCCCTTAGGAAAGTATGTACCCTTTTAGGATACTTTGGAGCTCCATTGATGTAGTTCTCTGACAGACAGACTTAACAGCACCTTTAATGAGGGTGCCATTCCATTAGAGCTGGTTAAGTCACCCTCAACCCTCTTTTCATTACGGTGACAGTCTTGTGACAAGGGCAAACTGCAGGAGAAGCAAGTCCCACTTGGAATGAACCCTGTGTATAAACAAGGCAGAATTGCAGAGCAAATGATTTGCAAAGCAGAGGCAAATTACGTTTTAACCTTTTCTTTGTGAGTCTTCCCCTGATGTCTGATTAACTTTCCAGTCAACTGGCTGACCTACCAACTGGGAGTGCTGCTGTAAAAGGAGGGGAGTGTTGGTTGTCAGCTCAAATTGGGGGTGAGATTTTCAAAGAGCGTTATTAACAGGTATGTAATAAGAAGATCAGGGAATTAAAAGAATTCCCAAGCAAAAATGAATCAAGCTATGGCAAAACCACAAACAATGTATTGGCTGTACAGACAGCAGCACAGTGCAGAAGCTGCGATGCAATTCTTCATCCGCGTTCAGCCATGGTAACACCTCTTCTGAAATGCTGTGTTCGGTTTGGGGTATTGCACTTCCAGAAAATTGTGAACTTGTCGGAGAGGTCTAAAAGGAAAAAACAAGAATTAGCAAGGGTCTAAAAAAACCTCACCTACAGAGGCAGGTTGAAAGACCCTGGCAATGTTCAGCCAAAAAAAAAAAACAAGAAAAGATGACAACTGAGGGAGGAACATAAGTGATTTAGAAGTTGATAAAAGGCTATTGCAGAGAAGGAGGGAATTATTTTTTCTTTTTGTCTGTAGTGGCTAAGAAAAAAATAATAGCTTTAAATTGCAGCAGGGGAGACTCAGGTCAAACTTCAGGGAAACTGCTCCAGTGGTAAGGACAGCGAAGGATGGGAACAGATCGTCTGGAGCGGCTGCAGAGTCGCTGCGGCTGGAGGGCAGAGGGTGGCTGTCTCCCTGGCGTGACCCACGTGTCCTGCCTTGAGGTTGGGGAATGAGCTAGATGGTGACTGACGTCCCTTCCAGTACTATAGCCCACCTGACTCTGGTCCTACAGGGGTTAAGATTCCCTAGCACATTCATGAGTTGCAGCAATAAAAAGTGCCTGTGAAAATCCCACCCTGCTTCCTTCTCCACTGACGCTCCACAGCATCAGCCCCAGTGCACAGCAGCGGGTTGAGAGCCGTGTCCCGGAGCACTGGGTGGGCAGCAGGAGCCAGCTTTGCCTCCCTACCTTCTGAAACACACTGGTGCCATGCAGTAAGCCCTTCCTGCAGGCTGTTAGGGGATGTGGAAACCTGCGTCAAAGCAGCTGTAAGTTTTAGATACGGCAATGAGATTTCTACTCACCTGAGCATCTGGTAAGAGCTGGAAGAGGGACTGCTGGTTAGCCCCGCTGAAGGAGAGCGGGAGCCTTGTCTTCGCATGAGTTTAATAGGTACACCGCTGTTTTCATGCTGAGTCTCCGTTACAGGGGGTGGTTTTCCCCTAGAATGGTTCTGAAAATTGCCTGGGGAAAAAAAAAATAAATAAAAAAGGCAGAAATAATTGTGTAAAGGACAGAATTCTGAGCAGATTTTGAAGTTGCTGAAGTCCCTCCCTCCGATGCAGACAGGAATGCACGCAGCTGGCGTTGCCTGTGTGTGCGGCCAGCGTGACCCGGCCAGCACGCTGCCGCACGCATGGTCCTTTACAAAATTATTTCTGTCTTTTTTATTTTTTTCTTCAGGCTTGTGCAGTGGGATTCACTCGGGTGGCTCCACGGGAGCTTCAGCTCGGGAGACGGGGCTCCCCCACTGCTGTCACCGGTGCCACAGGGCCAAGGACAACAGCCCCGTCCTCGCAAGCACTATCTGAACTCCATCAAAGAGCTCCAAGTGCTTTCGTGAAGCAGGCAGGGTTTTGGGAGTGCTCGTTACCTGTTGAGCAGAAAATGTCTTCTAGGCAGAGAGCGGCTTTGGAAAAATCTGACTGCCCTCTGCGGAACCTGAATGGGAGCCACTGTGAGCTGACATTTTGGGTTTTTTTTAAAGCTGTCTTTTACTCTTTGAGGGCTGGAGGACACTTTCTTAAACACACAGAGGCACGCAAGTGGGGCTTGTGGCTTCGCACACTGCAGACCAGTGCTTGCAGCCCTCTCAGAGGAGGGAAGCATCTCCCTTTACACTGCTGCCAGTGCGGTTCAGGTGCTTTCCAGGAGAAGCCTTTGCTTTCTGAAGGAATAGGGTAGATACACCATTCCTAATATTTCATGCTTCTCTGGCACCGTTCATCCAATGATTTTAATGTGTTTTACATGGGTTAACCTCACTGCCCTTTGCTGACCAGGAGGTGATGGGAGAGGAGGACTATTAGCCACAGTTTGCAGAGGGAGAGCAAGGGAGTGACTCACCCAAGGTCATACAGTGAATTAAAAACAAGGCCACAGACCTCCCCTGATTCCTGCCCCCGGCTGTAACCCTGACGCTCAAGTGACTGCTTTCAAAACTGCGTTAGCGAGGCAGCGCAGTTTAAATATGTCATTTTGTATGTACAGTAGATCAGGAATTCGTGATGATTATTGGTCTCCGCGGATCAAATTACACTTTGTTTCCCTCAGTTTGGCCGTGTTTAACAGTAGCTCGATCTGATCGATGGCACTTCAGCCTGGTGGTTGCGAGACAGAAAGACATTTTTCACAGTTTTGCAGTGGAGAAAATGGTGCTGACAATACATCACCACATCTGAGGACCCAGCTAGCCCTGAACCAGCCCATCAGCCACAGGCTGACTAACCTCCCCAGGTTCTCAGCCATCACACCAGTGAACTTGCTCCAGTCTCGTGTGCTGGAGATTTTGCTTCTTGTCCTGGACAGCCTGTGAGATGGAATGCTTTGGTACCGCTTGTATGCTTCCTTCCGGGTTTTCAGAACCGAAGTTTTCCATAACTAAATAAAATGCTAGTATCTTGCTGATATGGCTTCTGAAATAACTTTAACGTCGCTCATGACTGTTGTTTATTTGCAGAATCCGTGTTGCGATTGTTCCTTCATAGCAATTAAGCCGACGGCTTCCCAAATCTGAATGCCTAACAGAGCCACAATCTGTATTTTTCTGTCCTACCAGGCAGAGAGTTTGAAGGCGAGGAAGAGTATCTGGAGATCCTAGGGATCACGCGAGAGCAATCGGGCAAGTACGAATGCAAAGCTGCCAACGAGGTTGCTTCAGCAGACGTCAAGCAAGTCCGGGTCACTGTGAACTGTGAGTACATCGCAAGTGGAGCAGGTCAACAGGGAGAGCTTTGCCCACGGGCATGGGTGACTTTAGGATAAATAGAGAAGCCTTTCTGGGTTTTTATTATATGAGCTGAAATGAGGGAGGGTGCTGAGGAAACTATCTGCCATCAGACACTTGTCGCAGGGTATACTTGTGCTTTAAATCTGGTAATATATAAGAAAAGAAAGAGAGAGAGAGAGTAGAGGGGGAAAAAAAAACGAGCTGTGAGTTGCCCCTGTCTCTCCCCTCAGAAAAGCTGGCGATGCCTTGTTTTCACTCACTGATATTCAGGAGAACAGTAGCGTGAAGAGAAGCTTCAGCAAGGCAGCGAGGAGAGATAAGGGAGGGTTCAGCCGGCTCAGAGCAAACACACGCCTGCCTGCACCCGGCCGTCTCAGCAGCGCCTACGTGGGTATCACAGCCCGGGGGCCTGGGGGACGTGCGGTAGAGGCACTTGTTAATCAGAGGGTGCAAAAACTTGACTTTTATGCTGGTTTCAAGTCATTAGCTTAAAGCCCTCTCTAAAAGGCCCTCCGTGCACCCATGCGATACAGAAGGCGACTTGGCCAAAGGATACGGCAATCCACCTAAAACCACCGAGAGGCACAGTTAGCTTCATGGGTTACATCCAGACTGGTGTGAGTGGGCCATGGTTCCCATTGCCCATCCGTGCTTAGACAGATGTCTACTTCACTCTGCTGGCATGCTCCTCTCACACTGACACAAGATGTTTCAGACTGCCGCTACCCTTATAATCCTACATGTGTATGTGTCCACGTCCATATTTGTGTGGCTCATATTTGGCACTGGAGTGGTTTAAAGTGAATATCTCCATCTACCCGCTCTGTTTCCTTGCTTGGAGGCTAATACCTCTGCAGCAGGGGTGGATGAATGGGAGGTATGTCCTCTCCTGACCTTCTTCAGTTTACACACCAGAATATTAACCGAAACTGAAACTGGAGATGGTTACAGACATGTTTCAGGGTGCATATGCATGGTCTTGATTCATGGGTTACACTCTCGGAGAGTGGGTTAGGTCAGACAGCTGATGGCAGCAAGTGTTTCAGCCCATCACAGTCTAATTTGCCACCACAGGTGATTTTAGCACCTTTTAATACCGTTCTTCTCTTTGTCTCTTTCCTTCCCTTTGGGCCATCACATCAAATCAACGTGTCTGTCTTGCTTAGAAGTCAAGGTTATAGGCTCCCCACAGCATCTTCAGAATCCGCAGAGTTTTTTACAATTCCCTTAAAAATTGTGTGGCAGTGGTTTAATACCAGCTGCTTCATGGGCCAGGTTTGGCACTAGTGTGAAACTGTCGCAGCAGATTTTCTGCGCTAAAACTGTTGAGGGTTTTTTCCTGTCAAAAACAGCTGAGTTTATAAACCCGAGACATTCCATGAGAACCAATTAATATTTTCAAATATTTCTATGAAACATAATTTCAATGATGCTTTTAACATGGTTGAAACAGATTGTTTGTATAAAGTCAGAATGTTTGATTTTGACTTAGTTTCAACTCGTAACTATGCTACAGTAAGATCTTAAACATATTTACTGTTGGAATATATGAAAATGTAATGTGACAGAGTATTGTAATATTATTATATGGCCTAATTTTTAATGTAAGCAACTTATAATTTCCTTCAGGACAGATCTTTTCTTCCGAAACAAAGGGAAAAAAATCTAAGAGGTCATGAGGGACACGCACAGGAAAAAATCAGTGCTGTCTGGGGAACGAAAGCTAGACATTTGCATACATCTTTCCTTATCTTGCTTCCTTAAACCACACCACAAGCAGCAGAAAGTGGGAAAACTACAGTAAGTTTGAAAAATGGGATTTGCCCAACCTCAGGAGCTTCCTGGCCATCTCCTACCATCCTCTGAGGCTGCGGAGGAGCAGCTTGTCAGCCGGGGCTGCAGGAGGGAGCGTCCTCGCTTTGCTTCGGTCTCACACCACCACCTTCAGGCTGCCCGAGTAACGGCCCGGGCACATCGCAGGCAGGGAAACTGAGGCCTGGGGAAGAGTCGGGGGGAAAACAGCCGAAGGGAACCCACTCCCAGCTTACCGGCAGCAGCCAGCCGAACACGGAGCGGCTGCTTTCTGAGTGCAGTCGGCCGGTTTGTTCAGGGCCACCGCCATCCCTTCTGCTGGGCGAGCTCCGCAGCAAGCTGGCTGCCCTTGGCTGAGCCAGCAGTGCCGCGGCCAAAGCCGTGGCACAGGGGGTATGGCCGGTCCACCCGTCTGGGCTCCGTCCTTTAAACACCGGCTGAGGAGGGTGGCGAAGGCCAGGGATGCTCGGAGCGAGGGGCTGGGCTCCCCGGCAGCGCCCCGGGGAGCACGTGCCTGCCGGGCTCGTTTTCTAGGCCCACGGAAAGGGGCTTCTTCATGTTGTGACTCGCGTCTTGCGTTGGATTCAGTGAAATGGAAAAGGCTTGTCTCGCTGCAGACAGCAAGAGGATACACTGCTCGAAGCAGAAAATTGAAGGATACTTGAAAAATCACCTTCACTATCTTTTTATTACCCCTCCTCCTTTCCAAATTAAAATATTTACGTGAACCCACAGCCTTTGAATGTAGGATCCTATTTATGTACACTTATTAATATTTATGATGTTAGAGGGCGCACTGCAATATCCCTAAAGCCCTGCATAAAATCCCGATTAAGGTCAGGAAAGGGATCACATTGAGATAGCTAATGTGTCCACAAACAAGCTTCTTTCCATACATTTTCCAGACAAAATTATTTTTTTCTTTGGCTGACATGATCCTTTTTGATTCTCTTTTTGGCCTTTCAGTGCTGGGATGGATATAGACGGTGCAGCTGTAGTCTCTACACGCAGAGTGTGCTTTCTGGTAACTTGAGTCTCGGCAAAGTCACCATCCAAGTTGCAGCCCCGTAATCTCAGGCTATGCGAGTATTAGTGATGAGAGACAAGGTATTTATTCCCTGATCCGTCTCGGCAGCCAGGTGGAAATAATTCTGCTTTTTAACATGTAAACCTTGTCACTTAACTTTTTGAACATGGGGCTGGGGTTGAAGATGCCGGTGTCTTCCCTACCTGGCACCCAGCCAGCTCTGAGACCTAGCTCCAGCAGAGCACACCGATGTGTTTCCCAAGTTTTGTTTCCCCATGGCACAACTCTGAGGCTTCAAAGTAAGCAGAGGTGGGAGCACAGTGCGGGGCCGAGGGCAAGTTTCATGCAGAGCAATCACGAGCAAGCCTTCTTGGAGCCTGTGACAAAGCATGATGTCCAGGAAGGTTTGGGCAGGATTTGTAACATCAGACACCTAAGGGAAGTGTCTCCACAAGTGGTCTGGCTCTCAAAGTTGCACCCACAGTGCCTGCTAAAGCTCTTCCCTTCTAAGCTGTGAATGTATTTCTATCTAATATGTGTTGCCTCAGTCCTTTCCTGTCTTACTGTAGTTTTGACATTAGACACACAGGTTGTAAGGAGAATAATTTTCATGCTAGTGTTAAATTTCCACTTTATTCCTTTTACTTTTGCTGTCTTCCTTTACCCTTGATGATGTCTTTCGATCATCGTCTTCTCTCTGTTCAGCCCGTGTGAACTAGAGATCCACGGGTAAATATTCAAAAATTAGAGAAGTCCGTCATTAACCTTAACTCTGCCTGTGTATGCCTATGCATTTAAGACAGAACTTTATTCAGTGTTGCTGAAGAGAAGCACGTGTAAGGAGCGATGCTAACACAGTGTATTAGGGAGGGTTCATTCTCCGGAGGGGCAGGGGGGAGCGTGTGCCACAGCAAGCAGCAGTCGGTGGCCTCCACCGGCCCCCGTGGTTTCGAGGAGGAAGCCAGCCCTGGCACAGCGTCACTGTTTTGTTCCGCCTGGAAGTGTGTGAAGTGACCGCGTGTTTCCTTCCTGCAGACCCTCCCACCATCACAGAGTCCAAGAGCAATGAAGCGGCCACAGGACGACAAGCCTTACTCCGGTGCGAGGCGTCAGCAGTGCCCACACCTGATTTTGAATGGTACAGAGATGATACCAGGTAGGACCTTTAGCTCGCCTCTTCCCTTCTCTCTTTTTCCGTCTACTTATCAGTGGCCTGGAAACAGAGAATCACCTACCATCCTCCCCAACTCTCCTCCTCAAACAAATCACTTTCCACAAACCACATAAGCCATGATGGTCCCACCAGGCTTGGCAGAGCCAGCATGGTCAGGGCTGGAGGAGGCAATCCCTCCCTGCACTGCCGGTGCCGAAGCAAGTGCGGAGGATGGAGCTCTCGCCTGTAAGTCAGTTATGGGCCAATACACAATTAAGGCATCAATAGTGCTTGCTTCCTGACGATGTTCACGCATTCAGTAGCCCATGACACAGACTACAAAAATAGGCAGTGTTAGCCTCCAAGTAGGTAATGTCACTCTAGGTGCCTTCTAGGGAAGGAGCTGCTGAGGTGTAAGATTTCCCCATCTGTGCGACCTGAGCCAGCCAGATTTGCATATGAGAGAAAATGAGAAGAGAAAAGGGATCTGTCCCTTACACCTGAGCATTTACCTGGCATTAAGAAAGTTGTGTTATTATCCTACTTTTTAACCTGACCCATGTGCACAGGCTTGGGGTGACTCAGCTTTGGTATATGCACGTATTGGAACACATGAATTGGTGTGTTTCACTAAAAACCTTTTGTTCAAGTACAGACTAGCCCTCAGCTGGCCATGGTGTGTTCATTTCCAAGTGCTAGTCAGTGCTGGGTGAAGTCTTCCTCCCTTCCCCTTGGCTTTTCTTGCTTCTCCACTGCTTTACCAGTGGCATTTCACCCCACTGTGCTCCTTCTTTCCATTCCCTCCTCCTGCTTTCTATCAATGTCTTCTCTGGTGTCTTTCTTCTCACGTCTCCTTCCTGCCTCCCTCCATCCTTACCTGCCAGCTGGGCTGAATGACTTTGGTTTACTGCCTGCCAGGCAGTGGTTTCCTTCCCAAGACACAACTGCCATTGCACTGCACACTTCTTCTCCTGTCTTCCCAGGATAAACAGTGCCAACGGTCTGGAGATAAAGAGCACGGGGACCCAGTCTCTGCTGATGGTGGCCAACGTCACTGAGGAACACTACGGGAACTACACCTGCGTGGCTGCCAATAAGCTGGGAGTCACAAATGCCAGCCTATACCTTTACAGTAAGTATGGGAGAGGGTGAAGGGAGGTCCGGATCGCTCTCGCAAAGACCAGGCTGTGTAGGAAGCACACGGTGATCAAAACTCAGGAAAGCATCCACTTGCCACCCCTACCCCACCCCCAACCTCCAGCCATGAACTGGCTTTCAGTGCTCTGCTTCACATACCTACATGTTCCTGCTGGCCGTGAAACACAAACACCATGAAAGGTTTACAGTCAAGCCCTTTGAGTGACTTTCTTTGCTGAAGTCAGATTTTGTTAAAATAATAAAAACATGTTTGCTTTACAGCTGGAAACAAAAAAAAAACCCTTAGAATGACAGCCCCTTTAATAAGGAGACAGAAGGCCAGGGCTCGGAGGGTCCGTGACAGCTGAGAAATGACAAGTAATTCAGAGAGATGGAGAGAACTAGCCACTGAGCCTGAGGAGAACAAGAGGGAGTCAAAAAAAAGAGAAATGAGTTTGAAAATGAAAGGGAAAGAAGTGGGAAAAGACAGAATGATTTAAAGGGGCATACCACAGGGAACACGGGGGGAAAGGTAATCAGCAGATGAAATATGGAATAAATTCCTTGGATCTCATTCTGCTACCTTTCAGTTACTGAGTTTGTCGTAGTAAGTGTAAACAGCCACAAGTTGGGACTAAACCAAACTCTAGAGCAGAACAACCTGCTGGTTCTGAATTTTGCAGCTGATTCAAACCTGACCCTAAGGAAAGCCCCTGCCCCTCGCCTACCACCCACGCAGACATACAAACTGTGGAATATTCAACACACAGTTCCCCATTCCAGGTCCAAAACTTGGGCTCAGCTTGGACCACACATTGTTACTGCCACCAGAAACAGCCTGCAGCAGAATGACCCACTCACATGAACGGACACATAGACGCAAAAGTGACTTAGGGCTGTATTCCTCCGACTGTCCCAAACTGAATTAAAACACTGAGGCCATGACCTGCATGTCATTTTAAGCAGAGAAAAGATAAGCTGTGTAAATCAGTGTTAGTGTGGGACACAGTTTAGTCTAGTTTCTGCTGCGTGTGGTCAGATTAATCCAGCCATCAGAAAAACAACATTTTGGTTTGGTTATTTTTTAACAGATATAGTGCAACAGGATAAATCCATTGGCATTCTTTGTTTACCACCTCTGGATTTATTTCATGCCAGTTTGAATTTTTGCAAAATTTGGGTGTATTCTATGGAAGTTTTTTTTCTAAAGAACAGATATTATCATAAAACAACATATATTTGATTTCCTGTAGCATTGCAGCACACAACGAAAAGTTCTACTTTGAAAGTCTTTCCATCCTGGTCTTGTGACTGTCATGAGATTCAAGTAAAATCCTCAGGCAGCAATTTGGAACACAATTTTCAAATACTCCAGATTTGTTCTTGCTGATATTAATATAATGCTAAGTTTAGAATCCATTATTTGTGGCTGAATTCTAAATTTGGCCCTCTCTGTTGGTTCCTGTTACACAGATGAGCTGAAATGCATCGCTGAAACAAAATATAAGATGAAATTCAATAATGTATGTATGCACACATGGTTTTAGCTGGGGGGTTGGTTTTGCTAGAAAATCATTTTGCATGACTTCAGAACTTCACCTCAAAGGATCTCAAAGGATTTGCTAGCAATGAATATTTTAATATGACAAGTTATTTAGTGAGTGTTATTAGCACCATTTTGCAATAGGAAAATAAGGTACAGAGCGAGGAAGTGCTTTACCCATGGTCATAAAACGAGTGGCAGAACCTGTAAGAGACCCAGGGAGATCTTGCAAAGTTGCCATTAACTATCCCAGGAGGGAATGTGGCAACTATTAAAAATGACTTGCAACAGCGAGGGTCCTATTTTAGTCTCCTTTTGATGTGTATGAAGAAAACTTTCCTGCTTTCAAGTAGTTGGATTTTGTTCATATTTTTTCCTTGGTCTGTTTATGCTGGAAAACACCAGAGAACTTCACAAGAGCCAGAAGAATGGAGGTGCAGGAGCAGAGAGAGATTTTCAGTGGACTGTTTCTAACTTTTGGTTTTGTTGTTTAGTTAAACCCCTATTTCTTCAGTGTGCAACTGCTTCGTATTGTTTCAGGAAATCTATGTTCTCCTTCTAGTTAGTGTGGAAGAGAGAAGGAAAGAGAAAAATAAATTCAGGCAGACTACAGCTGCTATTTCTAGTGTTAAGAAATCAGGGGATAAATGAGTGAAGGGAATCCAGCCTCATAAAGACAAAGAAAGCAGCTGAAAAAAACTACAAGCCCATATGAAAAAAATCCAGTAGTGATTGCCCTGATGAAAAAAATGCAGTAGTGATCACACAGTAGATGAAATAACAGGTAATGCACACTCCCAGGCACACACCCAGGCAGAAAAATAAAGCAGTGCCAAGTTTTTGCAAGGTACAGCAGATACTCAAATACTTGGGAATGTTTTTCATCCCTAGAATCAGAGATTTTATTTCTTTTTTAAATAGAGAACAAGCTCACTGCAGGGCAACATCCCACTAGGGAGGCAGATACAGCAATGGTTCCTCAGTGTCCCATTGCAGCACAAAAAAGAATGGCAGCCAGGAGTGAAGAAACAACCAGAGAGTTAATAACGAGGTCCTGGCAGCTTTGCCTGAGGTGGAGGGTGGAAGGGGAGCTAGCAAAATGATGCGAAAGAGCCGTTAAGCAATAGAGAAAAATAGGTGACTACCATTCCAGGAAATCTCAGCCAGCACTGAAACACTCTCGGAGAGACCAAGTGCCTTAGATGTCAATGCTATAGACAGAAGATGCATTAAAATACAAAAGCAGCTCCCTTGAGCTGTATGAATAGATAGCTAGTGATCTTTCTTAAAGGATGTAGCAGCAGGATTGCCTGCTGTAGGTGGAGAGATTTATACCACTCACTCCTGGAGACTGAGTTTACAACAACATAAAAATGGCCATGCCAAAGGTCTATCTCCAACAGGAACCTGTCTCCAACAGCAGGATGGAATATGTTTGCAGAGACGGTTCTCGGTACGATTTGATCATACGACTGATCTAATAGCTTGCTGCCATCCCTTCCTCCCTACCTTCTTTTTGGGCACCCTGCTCTCTGCCACATGCTTTTGTTGTTTCCCTTTTCTGGTGCTCGGTGGACAACCCCCTGAGCCAGTTCAACTTGCTAAACCACTGAGAAAGTAACCAAGCTTTACCGCCCACCCCCCAAAATGCCCCCAACGTTTTCTTTCGTTGTACTGAGCTGAGTTGGTCCATGGAACAGCTCAACAAACACCGGAGCCCATGCAAGGCGGGGAGCCAGATCGCACATCTGTGGATATGAGAAGCTGGGAGGCAGGACCATGTCTGGCAGCATTAGCAAGGCAGTAGATTGATTCAGCTCTGCAGAGCCTAGGAACAGGGCTTGTAACCCCCGAGCACAAAATACTGTGAGACCTAGGAAAGGGGCAGTACTACAGATCGCTGTGAAAATTACCTGGCAGAGAGGCCAAGCCAGGGCTGCCATCACAGAGCAACAGAGGTGAAAAGCAGTGCCACAGCTGAAGGGAAAAGTGTTTTTTCCTAAGTGTATTAGGAGGGAGGGAACATGTTTTCTTTTCATTCCACTCAGCTGACAGAGTGCTATGAAGAGCGTTATGAGTAAAAGCCACAATCTGTATCTTAACCCATGCTAGACAGAAGCATAAATATGTGCATACACATACCAGATACACACCTGCTATAGAAACATATAGATACGTAGGTTTGCGTGTAGGTGTGTCCACACACGTGCGCGCCTGTGTGATGTCTAAGCGAGCGCCCACACCCCCACAGGCACACAGAGCCAGGCGGGGCCCCTGGTGCACTCTTGCAAGGCAGAGAAAAGAAGTGAAAGCTCTTCCAAATTACTTGACCTCTGCCTCCCACGGAGCTAGCCCATCCCGGAGGATAAAACAGGAGACAGCATGGCAGCGTCGCGCATCCTTACGCAGTCCCTTACGCTGGCTGAACTGTCTCAGTCACAAGAGGCTTCCCCCTCCGCAGGTCCGTGCGGCATCCTCTGCAGCTGGCATCCTCCGCATCCTCCAGGGAGTTGGGCAGCGTGGAGGGGAGGCAGAAGCTGGCCAGGCCCCTCACAATTAGAAGCAGCAGCAGGGAGGATCCCACCCCTGCCTCCTCGAGAGGCTTCAGGAAGAGTTATGGTTTCAGTCCCCGTAGTTTTGATCCCAGCAAGAGGCACATCGCTAAGATGAGCTGGCGCTTGCCTCTAGTTTGTCGCTGCTGGTCAACACCCCGGCACAAGCGCTGGCTGGGTGCACACATTTGCACCCCCCCTCCTGACTCTCTGCCCATGCTTTATTGCTCCTGGGTTTGCTTGTGGTGGTTGCTGTGAGGCTTTGGAACGTAACTGTGGCCGAAATCTCTCTTTGGTGGCTCTTAGTGCAAACCCCGTGTTTTCCCAGGGGCTGCTGGTAACGGGGAGACTCGGGAGGAGAGGAAGTTGGTCAGGGTGACAGCCTGATGGGGCAAGGCTGAGAAACGACTAATGAGCCAGGGTGGAGCAATAAAGGCAGCAGGCAGCAGCGAGGGGAACAGAGGTAGAGTCCTTGAATAGAAAGCAGCATGATAATGAGGCCGTAGCGCTTTGCTTTAACTGCTTGTGCTGTGCAGTCTGCAGCCTGCTGTGCAGGAAGAAGGTAAGGGGGAGTTGAGTTATTTAACCAAACTAAATAACAAGGAAGTCATGTCAGCACAACAGCCTGCTTTCGCAGAACAATCGTCTCCTGTTGCTACATAAACACAGAGATCCAGGCTAGCCGTGTATTTTCTAAGCAAGAGACAATCTCCCTTGTGCCTGCTGGGGATTCAAACAGCTCCATTACCACTATGAGGGCAGGAGATCCGCCGGTGTCACAGGGATGAGCCTGACCTGCTGTGTCCCCGTGGGCTCCAGCGAGTCAGAGACTAGCTCCTTGCGCCAAGGGTGCCGTATGCAGAGCACTGGCCTCCAGATAGCTGGGCCTGGGTTGATCAGAGAATCATAGCGGACTGCCGATGTACCCTGGCAAGCTCCGCGTCCGTCGGCACTGATCTTAGCACCGTCCTCACAGGTAAGCCAGGAGACAGCTCATTGCTCCAGGCCTATCAGTTGCGTAGTGGCGTACCTGTACAGCTAAATGTCTATCTACCCATCAGTCCCTGAGTAGGAACTCGTCTCAGTCAGTGCGAGGCATCCAGCGAGCTCTGAAGGTGATGAAGGGGGACCCAGTGATCAGAGTCAGGCCGGGGGATCCTGTATTCTCGGTTCTGCTCCTGGCTCTGCCAACAGTTCAGCATTTGACCTCGGGCAAATTGCTTCCTTGCTCTGTGCATCAACTGCATGATCTGTAAAACGGAATTAACACTACTGTTAGCCTCAGACTGAGGATTTTACACCAGTTTCCCTCAGTGTCTGTGCAACTCTTTGAGATCCTTGTGTGGAAGACGCAAAGCGTGAAGTCACCAGTGACATATAACGAAGTCCTGCTGTGACGTGTAACGAGGATACATTGTAAAAACCCTATAAACAAAACAGCAGGCTCTGCGTACCACTAGAGGTTGATGAGTCCGCAAAAACTCTGTTCACATTGGAAGACAAAGGCTAAAAAGACACAGAGTGCCCTTGAGGATTCACCAGGGTGACTCTCCCATGCTCACATCCTCAGGGGACCTGTCACTGGCAAGAAATCCATTGTGGAGAAGGTTCTAGGGAGGCAGCAACTATTCGTGGAGCACTTCCACAGCTCACCTCTCTCCCAAGCCTAGCTTCCAGCCAGAGGTGTAGCTAAGAGAGGCTGTAGTGCAATGACGTGAGTAGTCTTGAAAGTCAGAGGGGAGATGTGGCCCATCAACTCCAATTACCTTCACTGCAGGTGCTTAATCCCTCTTGCTGTGTAGGTATTATTTGTTTAGTTTTTCAAATGACTTCTCTCTGACTCCCAGTGCCAGGGGATGTTGATGGGTATTAGGTGTGTTGCTAGCAAAATGCTCTGTATATGAAACCTACTCTAGTTCATCTAATTTGAGGATGGACAACTCCATCAGGTTTGTATCTGCTGCGTGCTTGGTGTGAAAAGTGGCTTGTCCTTTTCTCCTGCATGTTGCTTATTGGTTTTTTTCCCCCCTTAGAACGAGTTTTACCCACACTCCCCAATCCTTTTCCAGGTCAGTATATGTTTTATGTTGAAGTAGCTCTTTAGCCGGGTCATTCTCCATCATCCTGATAAATGCTCAGAGCTAGGGTTGGGTAAAATAGTTCAGAAATGCAGGAAAACAAGGGCTTTCCCTTCTCGTCTATACATCATTTGGTCCCTCCTGTTCACCTGCTCCATCCTTCCTCTCCCCCCCTCTCCCTCTTCAGAAACCAAATCAACTAAACAGCAACACCCTTTAGCTAAGCTTTGAGCTGTGACGTTGTGTCCTTGCCCAGGTCTGGACAGTCTTCAGCGAGGTTCAATTTGTCTGCAGACCTTCTCCTAATACATATTCCAGTCCTAAGGTGTCTTTGCCCACGCGTTCTGATTTTGATCAAAAGCATAAGCAGATCTAAAATTTTGCAGAGATGGTGAAAGGGACAAGTGAGAAGCTAAAAATTAAATTGCTGCCAGGAGTTTTTTTCATTCTAGTTGTGCAAACTATTCATGGTGAAACACTTTGTTTTCTCAGTCCTGTGTCACACCCCCCCCCCAGGTCTGCCAGTCACGTAGAGCTACATTTGAGGCAGAGAGCATGAAAAGAGATGCACAGTGAGTTGCTGCTGTCTGCTTTATTCCAAGGGAAGAGGGTATGAAGGCAAAACAGGGTCTGAGTATTTTTCCTGTCTCTGTGCTGCCCAAGCATGCCTCAGGTCCAGGCAGCGCGGCCCTGACGTCCACGCCAGACTTGGGGCTTGGATGCGACCTTGAGATTCTGAAAAAGCGCAGAGACCGGGTGCTTCCAGAAAGCAGGCTACAGCGTTTGAAAACAGTGTTTGAAACTAAGTCAACAATAAGGCAGCCAGTCCCCGTATTCACTTAAAAAATCTTGGCCTAGGGCTCCTGAGTATCTTTGTTTTACCGCCATACGATGAAGATGCACTCAACTCATGGGATGTTCAGAGGCCCAAATAGTTAATGTCTGTGCAGAGCTTTGGGGTAGAGTGTTATTGCGAACCCGTGTTGTTTTCCAAAAGGGCACCTGCCCAAGTAAAGCACCTGCAGGTACTCCTGTGAAAAGAACAATAAATGCTGGGTGTTCCACCAGCTCCCTTTAACTACTCTGCCGTTTTCAAATCAAGCTCTGCTCTTGGCAACTTACTCAGGCTCAGGATGTAGTCACAATTGCCTATTTAAAAGGCAAATCCACAAATACAATTAAAGAAAAGTACCTACAAAAAAAGGAGGAGGGGGAGGGAGAAATCAAGCTACCATTAAAATTAAATCCCAGAGAGTGATTTGTAAATAACATTCAAGGAGCTGAGAAAAGGAGTAAAGTAGGCCATTGGGAACCTAGTGTGGAAAAATAAATCCAATTAAACACCATTATCGTATGTATTGCAAATGAAACTTGTGCTTGGATATGAAATTGAAGTTGCTGAGGCTGTTTGGGATGTAAGGTTTTGAGGAGTTTTCCAATTTTGGGTGTTCGTTTTTTAAGCAGAATATTCAATGACAAATATTTTTGTCTGATGGAAAACCCAGGGCTCTTTCTTTTTATGATTGTTTTTATTATATATCCTTAAATTGCACAGGCAGGCAGTGTTAATTTTTTTCATAGCCAGCCCTGTTTACAGCAGGTTTTGAATTAGTAGCCCATTAAGCTAAATGATAAAGCAAAACCTGCAAGTGAGCAAGGCCAGGATTTCCATACCAAATACCCCTCCTAATCAAGCTGCCAAGGCCATCCTGCACAGCTTTAGTCAGTCCTTTAAAACACTTTCCCCCTCTGTCTTTGAAGTTGTTCTTTTTTTTCCTTTTACTGCTCCCCAGTCTCTTGAGATCATCTCGAAGGACATCCTGGTGTGACATGACTCCTGTGAGGAGTCTCCAGTAATGTTTTGGTGCCAAATTCTGGGATATCTTCAGTGACCCAAGACATGCAAAGAGGATTTTGCAGAGGGTGAAAGTAGAGTTTAAATACTCTTATTTGTTTTCTGAAAGCCCCTACCAGCTTCTCCAATGTGGGCGTTCAGCACAGATAGTGGCACTCATCTCAACATTGGCTTTTACTTTGCTGTTCACTTTCAAAGAAACCTTAGGCATAAAATTTTCTTGTTAGATCTTTTTCTCCCCATGCGTTGATGTTCTGAGATGCAGTCCTCAGCTTTCAAATGAGCCTCTCCTCAATGACCAGATTCACAGCCTCCTCCCTTTTTCTCCCTCAATTTCCATTTCTCTTAAGCCTTGGTAACACTGCCCTGCCCTGTGGGGTTTTGAGCATTAATTTTAAAGGAAGGTGTTTTGAGATGAAGAGTGCTGTAGTCACAGCTAAGCATTGCTATCATTAGCGAGCTGCTGTGGAAGCATCATGCTTTCAGGCAGGCTTGGAGACTCGGAAGCAGCCCATTCAACTAAACACGTGGGACTTGAATTTGATGAGGCAGTGTCCTAAAAGGCTGGCGGAGCCCAGCTGATTCAGCTCTCAACACAGTTGTCCCTGGTAAATTTTCCAGCCCTCCTAATTTTGCAGCCGGGCACTCAAAATGCCCTGAAATGTCTTCTGGGATGATGCCACGTCATCGCATCTTCCTGTCTGCTTTGTAACATCATGTTATAATGGGATGACACAAGACCTGGCTGTCACAAAGGAGGCCTTACTGCACCATCAGATGGCTTTTCAAAAGAATTTTCTTCTGGAAAAGGAGAAATTGCTCATCCCATACCACACCTGCCAATGACAGGGCAAGTGAGATCATTGCTGGACCTCAAAGAGGTTATGGTCCATCTCTGTCCTCCACTGTCCCTTGCCCTCAGCCCTCTGAACACAAACTCCCTCCCCTGTGATTAGCACCTGGTGTCCACAACAGAATGGCTTGGCTGGACTGATGGGCTTCAAAACCCACCAGTCTTCTCAGGAGATTTGCGATGAGGTCTTACCACAGATTAACCAAGGGCTTTCTCAGCATGGTTAGCCTGAATGCCCTGGGAGCTCTGCAAGGGTGATGCCGTGTTTCCCAGAGAGCAGCACTTCCCGAACTGCCCGCGGGGCATCAAGGGTGCCAGTCCTTGGGGCCTGATCAGACAAAATCCAGTCATGGCCATCAGCAGGGTGGAAGAAGATTTATAGCAACAGTGTGTTAGTAACTGGAGGAGGGGGAGGGAAAAGGAGAATGAGCAGTCTTGTCTTTCTGCCAAAATGCAGACTGATTGGAGAATGACCCTGTATGGCTGTAGATCGTAGCTAGTCTCCATTTAGCTGTAGCCCGTGTAGCCTGTACTGTCACTAATGCCTTCATCAGGCGGGTGGGAGCTGGGGGAAGGGAAAAAAGAGATGTTCATTGGGGTCTGATGACCAGAGTGGGGAACAGAGAGCAACTTTCTTTCTAATACCTTCTCAGTCCTCTTCCCTCCCTATGGAGGTCGTAGCTGTGGAGAAGAGAGCTCATCTGTTGCAGTGGTCACCTCCATCCATCCCTGCTCCCCTTTCACTTTCTCTAATGCATGGCCCTGTCAGTCCTACTGAGCAGGCAGCTCTCGTGTCAGCGGGGTCTGCTTTGGCAAAAGGATGAACATCTAAATATTTCGAAGCTAAGCAGAGAAGCATAGAGTAATACATCAGAGAGTACAGACTGTAAAGGGTTAACACATTCTGGGGGTTTGATGACTAGGCAGTGGTGTGGGAGCAGTCCACAGAAACCTGTCCTCCCAGTACGGTGTGGTCAGCTAAAGAACCCGTTCGTCTCTGGAGTCCTCTTCACTGGGGCCGGTGGGTGCTTTCTCAGCCGGGCCCCAAGTAAGGGTCAGTGAAAACCCAAGCCTTCGCAGCGTTTGAAACAAACTAGGTGGCAATGCTGGGGAAATTATAGCATAAACAGGCCAAAATAGCCAATCTCATCCTATGGTGATCCTGACATAGAAACTACCAGCAGAGAAAAAATAATGGCCGTAGGGACCAAACACAGGAGGGCACATTTGGAGCCATGTGTATGCCTGGGATTTCCATAAATCCTCAGGCATTCAGGGGCCATAGTTGAGCTGTACTCACCACTCAGCAACTGATGTGTGCCTGACTACCCGGAGCATGCCTCTCTCTTCCCTGAAAGCTGGCTGAGCCCCAGGCATCGGCACCTGATAATGGCCATGACCTTGGGTGGGAAGCATAGCTCAGGATCTCCGTGCTTCCCGCTAGTTATATCCCACCAGATTTTCCAAAGAGCTCATTCTCCATTTCATGAGTGCAGAAGGGGGTGGCTCTGCAGGGTGGATGTTCTAGCAGGCCAAGCTCCTCCTGCTGCTTGGGGTCAATGTCCGTCCATCCTGCCAGCTGTGCAGGCACTGAAGGCTGGGACCACGTTGGGTACCAAGACTGCAGGGGTTTCAGGCCAAGAGAACAAGAAGGACAAGACAGGGTGAAGGCAGAAGGCCAACTTCATATTAATTGTTTCTTGCTATTTTGTAGGTACCAGGCAAGGTGTGGCATTGTATCTCATTTTGACCATCTGGTTGAAAGTGGATAAAATCAAAGTCAGAGGTGATGATGGTGTCTTCCAAAAGGGGTAGTAGGGATGTAGCTGGAAACAGCACCTTAGAGAAAAGAGACATGCCAAGAATTATCTCTACTACAGCTATTGGCATTGCTTGATGGGTTTTTCTGGATAGCAACAGACAGTTTCTGTTTGCTGAGATTGCTTAAAAAAACCAAAAAGCAAACCAGTCTGCTGCTTCCCCCAAAAAAAGCATAAAGAAACCATCTTTCTTCAAAAAAAAAAGAGAGACACGGGGGAAAGAGAGAGAAATGGCTTTACTGCTTGATCTGTTTCTGTACTTTTTGTTCATTATTTTTAATTTAGATTGATTTATTCCAAAATAAGCCCTGGGTTGCATATATTTGCATAACCCTCTCCAGTAGCAATGCTGTAGAGAATCCAGCGAGTGAGGAAGAGCACCAGAGGGAAGGAACCGAGACTGGAAGTCCCACAAAGATATTCCTCTGAGCTGGGCCCTTGCACTGGGGTAGGGAAGGCATTTCAAGATCTGTTTAGTCACAGGTGTGGCTTTGCATGCATGCAGAACAGCCGTGCAAAACAGAGGTTAGGGCACAGCAGTGAGGTGGGAGAGCAGCGGCTGCGTGAAACCAGTGGGGGAGAAAACACACAACTGCACTGCAGAGATTAGAAACAAACCCATGGAAGAGCAACTGCTGTGGAAAATCAGTTGTCCAGTAGGGACACTGATAGTGTCAGCGGTGTAGCACGGGCAGATTACCCTGCAGAGCGGAGCTCTGGCAGGCTATAACCCTCCTGAGACAGATATCCTCAGCCCGGGGGACACTTATAGCCTGATAGGATCTGTATGTTAGATGAGTTTCTGAAGCCATCAACTGAACTTTCCTCCTTGGAGACGATGAAGGCAACTCATACCCACTGCACAGCAGGTGTACCTAAGCCCTTGCTCTCTCCCTCCCGTTCCACTTGCTTCCCATGTTGAGCTGCCAGCTGGGCTGACTGGGACCGAAGTGTGGAGGGCAGCAAGGAGGAGGATGAAGAACAGCCACTGTTGTAGTGATTTAATCCTTAGGTGCACACAAAAACTCCTCCCACCCCTGAGGGAGAATGACCAAGGAGTAATTCCCACCTTCATCCCCCTCCTCCCCCTTCCATTTCCAGTTTAAACCACCCAAGAATTTGCCTAACAAATTGGCCTCCCCTCTGGTTATTGTCCCAAGTGAACAGTCTCTCCATTCACTAACCCGTGACGGTAGGTACGTCGGCTTGGGAAGCGGCAGGTTTATCTTCCCAGCTCAGGCACTGCGCTGGGCCCGCTTGTGAACCGGTTGCCATTCAGTGTCTGCTCTGCTGTTGATAAAGCGCATTACACATGGCTGGGCTTGCGTGATTAATACAGCTGTCTAAGCGCTCTCTCTAAAAACAAAAACAACCGGGAGAAGGGAGGTGTGGGATTTGGGAGGGAGGGGGTGCACAGGGAAAAAGTCAACCATTCCAAAGAAATCAGGCTTGCAGAAAAAGCAGAGTGCTCCTGGCAGGCCTTCTCTCCTGTGGGCGAGCAGGTCTGTCAGCAGAGCTCCCCTGCAAAAGGAGGAGGCCCGGTGGCAAGGCCAGCAAAGGAGAAACGCGCTTGGCCCTTCCCTACCATCGCCTGCGTGTCCCTCTGCAGTCTGGGGACTGAGTGCATGCACAGGAGCAAGGGGTCAGGCCGTGGAGAAGGACATGCTGTAACCAGAAGAGCTTCAGAGAGGTCTGGCCAGGCAGCCTCTACGGTAGGTGTTATAGACACGCGTGCTCACTGATGGACCGGTACACTCCTGAGCCAGGTCACCTTATTATGCACCCCGTGCTCGGAGGCACATCCCGCAGTCACTGAGCAGTTTCTAGGCACCCTAGAACATCTAAAGGATGAAACGAAGTGGCTGCAGGCATCTTCTCCACTGCCCCAGCTCATCCAGCTGAAGGCCAGCTTAGCTGCCTGTATAACTTTCCCTTTTTAATCACTGTTCTGAGAACGGGCTGTGGGAAGCCACTGTGGCCTTCGGCTCCAGCTTTCCCCATGCCTGGGCCAGGCATTAAAGCCATGCTTGCCCTGTTCGGGCACTCAGGCGACCAGGAGTCTCGCTCCGGAATTGCACACGCGTACACGCGTCCATACCTGGATGTCACTACAGGTGACACAAAGTAATACGTCCTTAGACCACGCGCTTTAGGGACATACACTGGTCTGTGGGCCCAGCCTGGCTCCGGTGACATCTCTAATTCACTGCCATGCTGAGAGAAGCGCACAGCCTTGTTCATAGTGTTCCCATGAAATGGGTCCCATACTTGTCATCATTCACAAGCAGCCCTTGATGAAGTCTAGCTGAAACCTCCTTAGCTTGTTCCATGCCTGGGCAAGGAGGGATGGGGACCAGGGTTGGTTTTGGCTAAGCTCACTGCAAGGGAGTCCCTAGAGAGGAGTGGTGGCCTTAAGAAGACCTCAACGACAATTGAGGGGCGTTCCGTGCTGCAGGTACTAGAGGAGAAGGATAGGAAGGGCAGAGGCAGCCATACGACTGGATTTCAGTACCAGAGCAACCTCAAGCATGCTGGTCACGCTCCACCCCAATTTAGTTCTCCTTCTGCTCCAGTCTCCTTTACAGTCACCCCTCGGCATGTCCCTCCCTCTTCATTTCTGCTCACAGCCACTCAAATCTTTCTCATGCCAAATATCCGGCAAAGCTTGTGGAAAACCATAGCAGGGATGAAGTGGGTAAACAGACAGATGTAAAGCTGATGAAAATATTAATTTTTCAAGAGGTTCCAGAGTGTCCGATTAGCAAACCTGCCTCCTAGGGCTGTGTGTGCTCCGGGTGAGGGGGGCTGTGCTGTTTGTTCCCTACTGAGACACCAGACTCTGTGCTGGCGTCACCTTTGGTCTGCTGAGCCCCACACGTGTGCTTGAGAGGTGAGCAGGGGAGGGACTGCTATGTCCTAGGAAAGTGAAAAGCAGAAAAATCTCAAATCTTCCCTGTGACGGACACTGAAGAAGTCTGTGCTATGTATTTTTTGGATGTTTTGCTTGTAGTATGAGAGTCTTCAATGAATGGTTTGAAGACAAAGCAGTTTTAAGTAACTGATTTTGTGTCAGTAGTTTGCCAAATGGTTTGTTTTTTTTTAAAATCTCCTCCAGCTGCTAGGGAAATGGAAAGGGTGGGAAAACTATTTTTCAGCTGTGAGAAAACCTTGGAACTTTTTGATATATACAGGGGAGATCTGCTGATGAAAGATCTGTGTAACCTTGCAACACTGGTGGTCTTCTAGCCACCACCAGCCTCACTGGTCAGGATAACAGTTCAATTCTAGACTAGGAGTACTGCAAACCAGCTATAGGATAAATGGCATAAGCAGCCAGCTCTTGAACAGCACGACCTTCTCAGAAAGACACTGAGAAATACAGTTTCAGGGATATTCTTTAGACCTCAGGGAAGGATGGGTGCGCTGCATTACAGAATGAATCTTCACGAAGACATGAGGTATGATAGATGAGTACTTAGCACACCGTGAATGAGCTCCAAAACATGGGGAAGAACTGTTCGGTGCTAAAAAAGCATGAGCAAATTCTGAAATACATTAAACCGTGTGCTAAGATGGATAGACACCAGAGACATTTCCTTAATCTTGTTGGAGAGTTGCTGGAGGGCATCCTCCCTAGTTTACACAGTGGTACTTCCACCTCTAGAAAAGGCAGCCTATTGCCACTGCAGTCACAGTCAAGTTTTAATTACAGGAGCAGAACTGGTAGTGAGCATGGGGTACAAACAGGCAGTGAACAAAATAGTTTCAACATTAAGAGCACGGAGTGAAAAATGGTGTTTTCTTCTCAAAGGGGAGGCGGGGGGACACAGGAAAGTGGTAAGGAAAAAAGCCCCAAATGAACCCTAGTAAGTAAAAGCTGCTAATCCCTAAAGCCTCAGTGTAGAGTGCAAAGCCCTGGAAGAAAGAAATTAATAACTTTCAAAGTATGACCTTGAAAATGGAATTAACAGTATTCCTCCCTTTTAAGCCTTCATGATAATAAAGATTTCATCTTCTGAAGCCCTGGCAAGAGAGTCAACAGACTAGAAAAATTATTTCCTGCAGAGGAGCTGGCAAGTGTAAAACCTAAGACCCCTCCAGGCCCCGGAGAGTGAGATGACAGAGAGAGACCGGTATGGTGCACATCCCCTTTCCCTTGCACCTTCTCCTTTAGAGGTTTTTTTCAGTCCTCTCTCATTGTTGGTCCTTTTCTTTGCTCAAGAAGCAAGACTCCAGCCTTCACTGTAAGTAGAGTCAGCCTGTGAGCAGCATGGAGCCCAGATCCACTCAGGGGGGAGAGTGCTTGGAAAAACAGCAGGCCAGCTCTGCTTGGTTCACCATCACTCCTTCCTTCCCGTCATAGACAAGTCCTCCTAGCCTGTCCCATGCCTCCTCCTGGCCTCATGTCCACTTAGAAACTCACAGAGGCTGGCTGTCCTCTTACCCCAGGTTTCAGCTTCCATTGTTTGACAGGATCCCAAGTGCAGATTCCCTAAAGTAAGTAAGGACCCTGTAGCTCTCTGATGCCCTTTGAAACTTCTCTGTGGGCTCTTATCCGTCAGGACTGCAAACACGTCAAGCCCTCGAGTCTTGTTAATGTAAATAAGAGAAAAACTGGCACCAGCTGCCTCTTTGCCTATCTCCATTTTGGTTTACTCCGATGATGGGACACAGGATCCAGCAGAATATTCTAGACTGGCGAATGTGGGTGTGAAACGAGTAGATGGGTGGGTGATTTTTTCCCTCTGGGTACGGACCCACACATCTGCTTTCTGCTTGCATCTCAGATGACCCTTTCCGAAGGTCTGTGTTGGGAACCTTGGAAGGCATAGGTTCCATTTCTGCCGGTGGTGATCACGTTGCTGATGGCATTAGGAGGCACGCCTCTATGCAGTCAGGAGGATTTGTGGATTTACTTTGCAAGTCTGACCTAGTTTGCCTGCTTGGCAAGGGTTACACGGCAGGGCACAGCCCCTGTCCCCCTCCCTTACGGGCCCCTTCCTTCAAGGGTGCTGTCGGGGTGGTGAAAGGGAGCTGGGGGGCGAGAGGGGGGAATCTCTGTGCGGAGGAAGTAGAGTGGGCTAGAAACTTTACCACCACTCCCTGCAACCTCTGCTTGAGGTCTAGATGTCTTGCTTTTGGCGGGGATGCCCAACCAGCAGGCCAGATCTGCCCCCCCCGGCAGTTCTACCAGAGACACTGCCGCGCAGCGGCCGCGCAGAGGGCCGGGCGGGCGGGGGTCTCCTGTGCCACAAACCACGGCCCCCCCGGGCCCCCTCGGCCCCGGCCGGCTCAGAGCAGGCAGCGCGGGCACCCCTTCCTCGGCGGGGTCCCGGGGGCGGCTCCGCCGT
>Ga0065711_1028887_pt1 | contig 38681 bp, 25 predicted proteins | sample Hoacrofraction12_FD_59098 | JGI IMG/M metagenome (GOLD analysis project Ga0065711, IMG submission 59098) | Hoatzin crop microbial communities from Cojedes, Venezuela - Epithelial fraction 12 v2 (version 2) | ecosystem: Host-associated > Birds > Digestive system > Esophagus > Crop | place...
CGGGGGGAGGAATGGCGCCGAGGCGCCCTACATGCCGCAGAGCACCTGGAAGGCCGAGCCGGCATATCCTGCCGGTAACACCATGGGCCAGGCTCCTCCCGGGCTCTACCAGCCGCCCGGCACGAAGAAGACCTACATCACCGACCCGGTGCTGGCCCCACAGCCGCCTGCCATGCAGCAAAAGGTAGGAGATGCGGGTGCTCGCCGGCCTCCCCTGGGGAGCGGGGAGCCACATGGCCGAGTGTGCCCTGGGACCCTTCCTGAGCGGCGGTGTGGGAGGGTAAATGGCGCCTGTGGGGGCTCAGGGCACGTCTGCCTCCATACAGCTTCTTACAAGCTGGAAATCGAAGAGCTCTCATGTGGTTTGAAGGGAGACTTTTGTGGGGGCTTAGAAACACCATCGGCCCCAAAGGGTGAGACGGCCATGTGCAGAGGCGCGGTGTCACCCCGCGGGCGGGAGGGCGGTTTCGTCCCTTTGACACGCTGGCACCCGAGGAGCTCGCTGGTCGACCCTCCCTGCAGCATCGCTGCCCACGGGCCTGCCCTTCCGAGCCCTCCTAAGATCAAATGAGAGGTTGGGTGTGAGCTGCTGCTCCGTGTGCGGTGGGCACGTCTGGTTCATCGGATGGATCCTGCCTCTGCCCAGGCAGATGGGAGGTACGTGGGGGGCTGGTTTTGATTGTGTTTCAGAGCGATGACAGAGGTTGACCTCTGGCATGTCACTGTTCAAAAATCACCTATCGCTGAAACCACATGGAGATGAGTTCCCACAGAGCTCAGCTCTGATTTTCCTCTTGGGTGATGGTACAGCGGGTGGCCTCCATCCACTTGAACCAGTACCCAGACCTCATAAAGCGAAGCTGATTTGGAATACAAAGTTCAACCAGTCTGCCTGGTTTCTTTGCCCAAACTTTGGCCCTGACTGGCTTTTGTCACTTCTGCTGGTGGCCATCTCTAACATGGCTCTGGGGGGTGAACAGGAGCCTTAGCTTTGTGGGGTCCTTGTAGTGTATCACGGGCTTAGGCTCCACCAGAGGGTGAGGATGACCGAGCCCAGGCGGGGAGATGGTGACCCCATCGCTGCCCAGGCCCACCCTGGCTCGTCTCAGCCTGTCGCGGCCCTTCAGCTTGCGAGTGCTTACGGGGAAAAGGGAAAAGTCTTCTGACATGTGACAGAAAGTCTGTCCTTTTGGCGTTTCCTTCACTGGAAGCACACAGACTGTTTTCCCCGAATTCCAGATTTCCTGACAGTGGGAACTTTTGAAGTCAAAGGTGTTTCTCCAGGCCGTTTAGAGAGGGCAACGAATTACAAAAGTCCCTGAAATATTATCTAATAGCAGCTAAGAAACTCCTTTTTCTCTTTTCTTCCACTTCCTTACCAAGAAGCTCGGACTGGGGAGAGAAGCAATACCAGTACCGGCTCTGCAGGTACTTGGTATAGAGCTTAGATTGGAAAGTAGTGAAACACATAGAATTTGCACATAGCCTTAGCTGGTGTAGGTCGTTGTGGTTCCAGTGGAGTCACTGAGGAAATGCTGAGGCACAGCAGATCCATATTTAGTCTTTTATAGATACAAGTAAGCTTATATATATAAAAAATTTTAAAACTTCAGTCAGCATCTCTATGGAGACGCAAATCATCTCGAACCACAAACAGCACAAGCCTGTTAGTCTCATTTGCATTACAAAGCTGAAGGGACAATTTAATTTAGCTCAAGTTTGGGGTTTCATGTATGCATATATATATTTTTGTATATATATGTTTGTGTGTGCGTGCACGTGGCATTTGCAAATTCACGTGCAGAAATACTTCATATGTATCTCTCTAAAAATAATTTCAGTTCTTCTGCAAAACAGAGTATTATCTGCTCCCTGATAAATCCTCCCAAACTGTCATTCCCTTCCAGCCTGCTAAATATCTGCATTATTATCTACCTCACTTTTGAACTTACAGCTCTTCTCTAACATATTGGTGGCAGACTCTGCTTGATGGCTGCTTTGCTACATACGTAGTTTAATTGGTGAAGAACTGAAGGTGAGCTTACAGTCTAAGAGGAAATGCTCAGTAGTGAAACGCTGTGTGCTTTACCAATGAAGCAGTGTCGTCCAGTTTTACCACATGCCGTTCCCTTCCTCTGCAGATGAACTCATTCATAAAATCAACTTTTGGAATTATTTTATTTAAAGGGAAAAAAAGGAAGGCTGTATTAGAGCCAGATATCTGATAGGCAGAATTGTCACTGTAATTTGACTTGTTGGCTACAATGTGAATTTTAATATATTTTCTTAAACGTAACTGGCTTCTGCATTTTGTTGTGTTTTGCTTTTTCAAGGCTGGTTTGAGGCCTTTCAGTTAAGGAACTTGATTTGAGAAGCTGGTGTAAGAAGCAGGCACTTACATGTATCACTTAAAATGTAAGAAGACCTTTAGGAATTTTTCTTCTTGCAAGGGAATGATCTTAAAAAATAAACCAATTTCTAAATGTGTTCAAAAAAATGCATTCTTAATTCTGAACGCACTTTGTGTGCAAAATATTAAGGATCTTGTAACAAATCCATCTCAGATTAGAAGTTCATGGCCCTTAATTCTAATACATACCATGTTCCATCAATGTGAGAGATGAAGTTTTTCATTAAATTTGTTTAGGGTTTTTAAAGGGTAAAAAAAATAAGAAAGAATGCTTCTATTTTGCATTCCGGCTAGGAATAGGTTCATGGTACTGTGGCTCTGTGTTTTTTGCTGTGTACTAATCGTGTTGAAGTTGTTGCTGATCCGAAATAAATCTGGAATGGTATGGGAACAGCAAATAATCTGTACTGGTTGTTAAAGCCCACTGAGAACAATGAGTTTTACTCACACACAACGCTGTGTTGCATTCTGTCCTAGGGCCACTTATGGAAGTGAGACTCATGCATGCGAAACCTCTGTGCATTTTAGTCTTTTGTAGCACCCCGTCTAGCGTTAATGCCCAAGTCCTACTTAGGAAATGAATTGGTGTAGTGCATGTCCTCATTTAAACCTTCATGTGCTTCAAGGGCATTCCTGGCCAAAAGCCTCAGGAGCTTTCTCCTCTGGGTGGTAGGTGGTGGGGGTTTCTGTAGGAGCAAGAGTGGAGTTATGAGACCATCGCAGAAACGTGTGATGTGACTGGCTCCTCTCGGCCTCGTTGCCAGTGGTGCTGTGCCCGCTCAAGACCAAGTCAAAACCTGAAGCTTCTCTCTTAGCTTCTTCCCTCCTGAAGGCCAGAGAGAACAAGACCAGGGCGACTCGTTAAGTACGCTGATTTCTGGCACCAAGATGTCCACAGTAGAAAACAAAAGTGGCAAAGCCGGTTTCTGACATGGAGAATTCCTGCAGGTTTGCCCTGTTGCCAAAATGGAGTTGATGAAATTCCCACCACTGACCAGCTCAGCTGTCATTAAGTGTTTCTGTGCTGCACTGATTAAAACGCCCTTGTCAAACTCTCATATCTCCAAATAGGTCTAGGTCTTTTCACTGGTTTTGGTCATGTTGGAGTGTTTTTGAGACGCTGTTGCATGTCTCCCAGATGGCTTTGTGGACCTTTCAGGGACCTCATGTGGCTCCTGGTGTATTTGAGAGGTGGCCACTGTGGACACCTGGGAGGTCTGTTCTTCCTAGATCTCGAATCCCTTGTATTCTCCTTCCTCTTTCTGAATCTACTCACAGCCCTGGGGAACCACATTCCCTCTCAAAGGGACCTGCAAATTTTCAGCATCCAGACGGGGTGCCACTGAAATCACTTGAGACAGCTTGTGGTCTTGATCCAGAGTGGTGGAAATCTTAACAAAAGCATTGATCTCTTGAGAGCAGTCTGCCAATTTGGGGAGGACATAAGTATCTTGTAGCTCTGATTTAGTATAGCATCCAAATCACAGAATCACAGAATGTTAGGGGTTGGAAGGGACCTCTGTGGGTCATCTAGTCCAACCTCCCTGTCAAAGCAGGGTCACCTACAGCAGGCAATCCATGTTCCTTTGGTGCAGATTTGCTGAAAGGAGTAAGGGAGCGGTGTTGCTTTGGTAGCTGTGTCTGTTCCCACTAACATGGCACAAGTGTACAGGTTCCCTAAGGTGCTTAGCCCCCACCAGCCATGAGTCCCGTTGTCTCCATTTACATATATACAGGCATGGGTGCGTGTGGAGCATGACCTCCTCTTCAGACAGCCCTTCAGCGTTGTGCGCTGTTCTGGGTGAGTGCCCTGGAAATTAAATGGGGAGACAGCTGGAAATCAGGAGGTAAAATTAACGATGCAGCTTATGCTTTTGGCATGGTTTAGGTGGTGGTGACCGCTCATGATTAGCAGACCTCAACCACCGCATCGTTTCCGCACTGCTGGAGGTGGCGTTTCTTTGCTGCCTGCTGCAACCAGCATCGACACGGTCTCATGAAACTTGTAGTGCCCAAAAGAGGACTGTGACGGCTTGCTGTTTTCTCATTTTACACAGCTTTTGTCAGTTTTTCCACTGATTTAATACCTGCGATGGAGACATTCGCTTGGAAGTTTCATCTTTGCCTCCGAAACATCTGCTCACCAGTGTTCTTTGCCATGACTGATGCACTTCTCTTGTACTGGTTTAATAATTTTTACAGTCTGCCATCACTCACATAAAGTAGATACCTCCGGCACTTGCGTTTGAACTGAGACTAATGCTCTTGCTGTTTGCTGTTAATCTAGTGACTAGGAATTTTTTGTTCTCTGCAGATGAATAAATGCAATCTGTCAGATTCCCTCCTGCTGTCACAGGGATATATTCTTTCTCAGTGTTGCTTTTTGCTTGTGGAGAAAAGCAGGATGCTTGCTGTCCATTGCCTGCTTCCCCCTGAGTGTCTTCTCCCCCAGAATCTCATATCTCTGCCCAAGTGTCCTCTGCCCAAAAGTCACGTATCAAAAATTTCCGCTCAATGGGATTCAGAGACTGTGCAAAATGATGGCTGAAGTTGGTTTTCTATTAGTGTGAGACAGTGGCTTCCTATAGTTTTAAAATGCTGAAATAAAGCAAAACCAAGTAAAATGAAAAAAGCTTATTTAGAATATTCTACTTTGGCATTTAATGAATTAAAAAAGACAGAAGGCTAATGTAAAATGAAATAAAAGGTGAAATTTCAAAATTCAGAGTGAATTTGTGATTTCAACGTGACATTTCAAAATTTTGAGATGAATATGCTGTTCCTTTCTACCCTGAGAATAGCAACAAATGTCAAAATGTTGACATTCTTCACAAAACAGTAATTCCGAATTCTAAGCAGCACTAGCTGTATTTCATCTGCTGACTCCGTCCTAGCTTCTGGGTGGATTAAATTAAATGCTGTTAAAATGAGGAGGAGGGGAAGAAGGCAGTGGTGTCTAGCGATGAGATGAGAAGCTCAGAGTTAGGACTCGGTGGTACTCTGTGGCATTGAGAATGACTTTTTTCCTCTTCAAGATATTATAAATCTCTGCATCAAAATCTGTGTGGAGTTCTTCAGGATTTTCGGGTGAAAAGGTTCTGGCAATAGTGCAAAGAGGTGTTTTGAGCATGGCGTGCTTATCCTGGCTGCAGGAATCCAACACAGTGTGGTTTATACCCTAAACTTTTGAAAGAGCCCAATTCTCAGCTTGAAATATGTTTAACATTTTTGTTTCAGAACTTTACTGTTTGTTCTTTGTATTATATTTGTATTATTTAAGCACTACATATACTAGCAGGAACCAGCTGACGACAGAGCAATTAATCAGATTTGTCTCTTAGGAATCATATATTTGAGGTGCTTTCCTGAAACAGAGAAACAACGAGTTGCCAAACAATTACCTTGAAGTTAAAGATAACAGGGAGCCTGCAGTTACAGGAGTAAGTCAGGTCAGCATATACTGAGAAACCAACTTAAATTTACGGCTTCAGGATGCAGCTTTTGCAGCTTTACCCTGTACTCAGCCACAATGGGTTAGTAATGTAAAAGGAATAATTGAGAAAGAGGCTTTTGGCATAATACCTGGATGTTCTTTCTTGCTCCTTCTTAAAATAAGCTGAGGACAATGCCTCCATACATGATAAGGCATGGGGCAACCTTGAAGTTAATTAAGGGCTGTTTCTGTGCTGTTTAACTCTTCATAACCAAATGTCCACCTTGACAAAAACTGCCAGATCATCTTACAGTGTAACAGATGAGCATTTTGTATCTGAGGCCATAAAATGTAGTGAGCGTGTATTTACCTATAGGTGGAAAGGAACATCTGATGAGGAGGCTGTGTGGTTTTTGAGCAATAGTGCTTAACTGAACCCTGGGGTTGGCTGGGCTAGGGTCCTTGGTGGGCAGCCTGGTCTGTAGCACGATGAGGCAAGGACACTTGGCCTTGCTACTGGTTTACAGCTTGCAGTTCAGAAAGCAGCACCCATAAAAGTGAGTGCCACTTTATTCGCAGGCATATGCTGACTGTTGAGTGTGATGATGCTGCTGATTACTGGAGGAGCTGTTTCCGTTTTAAAATTCACTTGAGTCCAACCACATAGTAATTCTTCCAAAGCCAAGGCACCAGAGCACGTGGTGAAGCTGTTCTTCTATCAAATAACCTCTGTGTTATTGTCAGGTTTATTACAATGAAGCTAGGACATGAGTGAGTAGGGAAACTTGCCCAAGCTTAGGCCCCAATCAATTAGGAGAGCTGGGGAGAGCGAGGAGCTTCTCGGTGTCATTGGGTGGCTCGTCTGTTCGAGGTGAGAAGGGCTCTGGCTGCCCTGTTGGTGTGAAACTCTTTGGGCCTCTTTCACTGACCTCTGTGAAGCATATTTGTGGTCTTCATCCAGTTCTTAATGGCACAAGTACACATATTACAGTAATGCTATGTTGCTAAAGCACCACTTTGTGTAGGGAGCTGTGCACAGTTTCAAAGATGATTCATTTCTCCATTGGTAGGCATGGTTGTCTACAACTAGACTCTTGAGCCTAGTACTTCTATAAGCAGCCAAGTTAGGAAGTGGTCATGGTGCATAGTGAACAGTGCAAGCTGTGTAGGATCCCACCTAAAATAGATATTCAGTTATAAAGAGCAGAAAATAGTCTGTGATGGCTGCTGATGTAATGTTTTTTCCTCCAAGAGTAATGGTAAGAAATAATTTAGAATATATGGTTAGGTTTACTGATCATAAATATTCTGGTACTAAACTAACTTAGGCCCACACATAGTGGGGTCCCTGTTAGGATTCACCTCTGGATAACTATAAAGAAACACAATATAGTAAATTAAATAACAGACTTTGGAAAAAAAAAGTTTAAAAAAAAGAAGAAGAAGAGGTTTCCTATCACAAGCTGAAAGAACTCCTGCGAGGCAAACAGAATCTGCAATTATACTGCCAGTTTTGTTCTTAAATGAAAATAATAGTGAATTATAAAGTTGTAAAATTGTTTTCACAACAATATTTTGTTTTTATAACTCATAGTATTTTACTTAGTAGCTGCCTGGCTCCAGAGCAAGTTACATAACATGATATTATGAATACGGTGCCTCGACTTTTTGTCTAGGGAATTAATTTAAGGGCTCTAAACTTTCCAATCACATTTTCTTCTTTGTTCCAGATGCAGTGTATTCTCTCTGCCTGAAAAAATATCAGATGAACTGTGTCTTGCTTGTAGCAGAGTAGCATTCATATGCCTGTTTAGCCACACTAACAGGGCAGTGACTTAATTTTACATGGATCCTCAAAATAGTCTGGGTTGAAATGTGCTGTCTGAAGTCAGCTACAGAAAACAAATTAGAAGAGCGGAGCTGCTGTGTGTTAGCTGATCAATCTAGCATTAGCAAGGATTTTCCACCGCGTGGTTTAGCACCAGCACAGACAGAAGAATTATTGTTACTGTCAGTATCACTCATCCTCCCCAATTAAATCTTTTTCTAAACAAACAAACAAAATTTCCTCAAATGAATTGGCAGTAACTTCAACTGACGTATTAGGATTACTTTAGTCATCAGTAAAATGGAACCACACCTGAGCTATGATCCTGTTGTTGCCTAGTTAGACTCTGTTACCAGCACCTGAAGGATACTTTTTCCAGGGGTTTCCTCCAGCTTCGTGAGAGCTGGTCGCTCATTAAATGAATCACCTTCTTTTCTGTTGTTACTGTGTGAAAGCTTCAAGTGAAAACTCATGGCTTTTTCAGGGGAATAAATTGCACAAGTGGCCAAAGAAGCTCCTGCTGTGTATGTGCCACTGATGGATTCCTTCTAGGCTGTCACCAGGAAGCCCCCTGGGTTTTATTTTTCAGTCTGAGTCAGATGACAGGAGAAATCTTTCAAGAAGAAGTTCCCTGTAACATTTGTGCTCTTGTAAAACTTGGTTTCATGAGTATCTTGCACACTTGAAGTCCCAGGTGACTATCGTGTTCCTCTGGTCTGATGATCTGAACCAGAGAGATGTCCTGCACCTCCTTCTCCAGCTTGTGTTAGAGGGCGGCTTTTCTGTTTCCTTTGCCGCACCAAAGTCCTTGCTCCCTCCTGTTAAGCAACACTTACTTTGTGACCGCTCTTCCTCCAGGCTGCGTCCCAAGAACATGCTTTAGAAACACCTCAGTTCTTGCACAGCCTCATTTGAATACTTCAGTTAAACCTCTCTCCTGAACACATTTCCCTAACTGCATTTCCCATAATCGAGATTTTTAATATAACTGCTACGTGTTTCCACATTGTTTCCCCTGAGGGTGCTTGTCCCTCGAGGCTTAAACTTAAAATTGGGGCTTTTACTGCTGTTGACTTTTGAGACCACTGAGCTAGTGGTGAATGAGTCTTTCCAGTAGATTTTAAGTACAAAGAAACAACACAGATGTATTGCAGGCAAACGTGGCCCTGTAGAGAACAGAGGATGTTGGAAATGCGTGTGCTTGTGTTTGTTTCTTTGTGAGATTGCTCACCAATAAATATGTCCAAATATAGTTTTCAAATCTGAGTTCAGCTTCCCACCCATCTTTCTTTATCCTTTCACCATCAGGTCACCTTCTGGTGAATAAATACGGCACAGCATTTAAAACCGTATGTGTAATTAGAAGAAATTCAGCATAAATTTAAACAGCATGAAGATAAGAAAGGTAAAAGGATAAAGACAACTGGAAGCTCAGTTCTGTGTGACCCGCTTTTGAATAAACAATGTTGTATTCCACAGTCAGTTATCCAAAAAGTACAATGTGTTCTGTTGCCAAAAAAAGGTTGTCAGATAGAAGTGGCTAGTCAAAAGGACACATGCACTGGCGTGAACATTGGTCTATTGTACTCCGCATAATATTACACAAACAGGGCTGGTTTGTTGCTGGCTTCTTTTTTTTTTTTTTTTAATTTTTGACCACAGACAAGATTATGCAGCTTTTTAATATTATTTCATAAGCATCTAATTGCAGGCTTCAGCAAGAGGTGCAGGCATTGCTAGGAAAATCAAATAAGGTATGCTCTGTGCAGCACAATAATAAGGCTTCCAATACAAAAGTGGAAAAACAAGTCATTAGTTACAACCATCAAACGGAAGAGGTCTAATGGGAGCCACAGGATAAACATTCCATTTTATTATGTCTTCGTTATATGTTTTGCAAGACTCCGTGGTTATAAATTAAAATTGCTTCTTGCAGCAGTGGCTGTAAAAAATTCAAAATCTGTGAATGTACCTATTATTTTTATTTATATCACAGCAGGCTGCTAGCAAAATTAACTTTTTTCCCTTCTGTTAGTTAAAACATTACAAATGCACATCTGCAGGCAGCACTCAAAAATGCTCCTGATCCTTTTGTTTTTTTTTAAATCAAGATGGCATCAATTGAAAGTGGGAGAGAAAAGCAGAGGAAAACTCGAACACCTCAGATAAAATTAACTTCTTCACCATTAAACAGGTTGGTAGGGTCTGGTGTTTGTTTAGAAATTTAAATTAATGGAGCAAAAGCATCTAGATTGTGTACTTTGATGGAGGTGATGGGGTTTATACTTGAGACCACGTCGCTGACGAAGCGGAATACTTTCCAGGGCTCTTCTCCAGTTGAACTGACAGTCTTGAAGAACCTGATGACCAGCAAAAAAAGCAGCATCAGAACAGGATTTGCACGTGCTGTCTCCTGCCTTCTGAGCAAGCACACTGCTGTGTGAGGGAATGCGTTCAGCCTCTGACTCTCTGCCCCAGACTCTTTTCCAAGCCTTCCAGTAAAACAATTAATTTGTTTGTTTTTTAATTCAGCTTTTGGAAGTCACTGCCCCAAGGTAACAGCCAGAGCAAGAGATTTGTGGAATGGAAGTTTGTAGTGGTTGGAAACATCTGTTTCTGCTTTTAAAAAGGATACAAAGGATATGCAGTCATAAATCCTCATCAACCCTGCTGCTTCCATTTAGAAGTTAATCATTAACTGTGGGACCATAGTGGCTTCTCTGGAGGACAGGCTATCCCGTACCTGCACAGTAGATTGGTGGCTTTCACCTTGCAAATCCCAAGCGTCAGCAAATTACTTCTGAGCTCTACTTCTCCCTGATCTATGAAAGCCTGTTGTCAGAAGTCTGAATTCATTATGTAGGGGTCTGCAGGTCCAAGGGAGAAAAAAAAATGGTATGCAAATTAAAAGAGGCAGAAAACCACTGCCCTGGGGACTTTCCTACTCTTGCACGTTAGTATTCCCCATGGGCCATTGAGGAGGCAAGCCAAGGTGGTCTCAGTTGGGCTGGGAATTTCTGCTGTAGGGGGTAATGAGGTTCATGGGCAGCTTTCTCCAGGGACTGGACAGAACGAACCTCCAGGCAGGGACCATCCCTAGCACATCCCTAGCATGGATCAGATCAAAGCAAAACATGATACATGCTTTTGAGTCTACATAGTGCTGCAGCTGCTCCCTGGTTATCACCATTATAATTTTGCTAGTGTTGCTTAATAATTGTTCTAAATACTAGATAATGCCAAGAAATCAATACCATGGGACCTAATTGTTTTTCTGTCATCAGGAAATTAAAAAAAAAGTGTGTTCAGTGCCGAGGGACCTGTTTTAGACTAGAAACCTGAATTCTTCTACACAAGCTGAGTTCCTGCAAACCTTGCCTCCCACTGTGCTGACAGTTTCTGAGAAATTATTTTATTTCCCATTTTAGATGTTGGACAGTGACTCAGTATGCCCTGGAAATGCTATCATTCTAGCAATTTTCTCATGTGGTAGCTCAGCGTAATGTCAGAGAAATGGGTAGTTACGAGTCCAGACACTGTAACGTCGGACTTAGGTTCTAAAAATAAATGTTTGGTTAACTTTTAGTTGTCAACAACTTCTCTAGTGCCACACATGCTAGGAAATGGAATAAGTGGCCACATGCAATTCCAGGCACCCTCTGTGGTCAACAGAAGTATCTATAGGAGATTAAATATGCTGGTAATACAGATAAATGCTGTGGCCACTATTGCCATGTAGTCTGTATGCCCTGCTGTAGAGAAGTTTGGGAGCAAAAGAGTTGCCTGTGTATGAAGAAGAGCAAGTGTCCATCTAGATAGGCCTTGCTAGCATGGCTGATTTCTCCTATGTCGCCTTTCTGGATCTAGGCTAGGGAGTTTAACCTTTTTCCCTCTTAGTTTCCTCTGTAAAACAGGTATAATGTTTGCCTCCTGTATCACAGCGGGGGTTTTGAGACTTGATTGTCTGCAAAGTAGTTTTAAAGTCTATAAATGCAAAGTATTATTCTTATTTTCTATGTGAAAGGCAATTGAAATCATGTGCAGAGCCTCTCACAGCAGGCACAGTGGTTATTTGCAATGAAGGATATTTCTGCACTTTTGTATGGAAAGGAAGAAAAGACCTCTCTCAAATCTGTGGCTATTAAAAACAGTTACCTTTTCGCATTTATGTAGTGTTTTATATTTTCAAAGCCCTCTTATGAATCTTAACTAAATTCTTCACAAAGTCTTTGAAAGGCATATGGCAATATTCTGCTGTTATGGTCATCTCCCCATACTCCCAGAGGGAGAAGGTAACTCAGCCGGGCTCACCTGGGTGGCAGCCACATGGCTTTCTCCTCCATCGGTCTGCGTCTTGATGCAGTGACAGAGGGGTAGCTGGGTACCTGTGCTGAGGAGATGAAAAGGTTGCCTCAGAGGGAATTAATTAACCAAGTCATGTGGTTTTAAAGAGGAGTTAGCTTTAGGACAGTGAGGTATATATGTGCTAACCTTGAGGAACAATGCAGTGTTCTGACCTTGTCTGGATCTAAGGGCTTTGGTGGGATTTAGGATGAATGTGGCCCACTCTCTCATCTGCTGAGTGTGTGCTTAGAGCGGGAATAGACAGTGTCTCGCTGTGGCAGAAGTCCCTGTTTTATTTTGTTGCCAAGTGTGAGGAAAGGCCAGTGAGATCAGGCATGACTACTAGGGTCCTGGACTGTTCTGTTACTGAAGCATCTGCGTGCTTTATGGTGAACCAGATGAAAAGAATGTGGGAGCTGAGGAAGAGTATTAATGTTGTTGCCCAGTGTTCAGGAGTGTTCAACCAGTTTTCTTTGGTGTTCGAGCTGGGATGGCTCATTGGATGTTTGGTGGCCACGTTATGCCCCATTTGGTTTTAGAAGGGTGTAAAACAAACCCATTTATGAAAGGAGCTGTTCTGCAGCTGGAGTCAGGCTATCTCTGTACAGTAATTCCAGCTGTTGCAAGTTTATGAAACGAGAAGCCAGGAATGGAAACATGCAGACATCCAAAAAAGGTGCAGCAGATACAACACCGTAGATATGAAGTCCAGATACAGAATACGTATAGAATAATATTTTAACAGTGAGTTTGATCTATCCTATGAAGGCAATTGAGTTGTAACATGCAGGTTACCGTTTTGTGGCATGTACGTTGGACCAGAGTGATGTCGGTATAGCTGTATTAACTTTGGAGCAGCTGTGTTGATTAAATAACAGCTGGGACTATAGATCAGAGGTTAACACAGTGTTTGTCATCTGGGGTGCTCAAGCAACAACTAGGAGACTGAGTAAATCATAGAGTAGCCTCTTCTATTCTGTTACTTCTTGCCTGCCTAAATCAATTACACATTGAACCTAATTGTAGTGTTACAGTGACTTTATGGTTAGCTTTAGGGGAATTGCCACTTTATACTTGCTCATTTGTAGGAAAGCTTGGACTGGTGTATACTATCCTTAGCTTTTTTCCATACTTTCTTCCGTGAGACATTAATTCTGAGCAAACAGAGATTTTACTTCCCATGTAACAAGGTATCCATGTGTGAGTTGTAAAGAAGGAGGAAAAGGAATGAGGTAACAGAACAGCTCAAGTAAATGACACCCCACAGTGGATACCCGTCCATTTCTGGGGAGGTTTCCTCTACCTCTCAGAGTGGGATGTGACTGATTTGGGTTGCTTGTGCACTGACACCACCAGGGATGTGGGCCTGATCAGAAAGGGCTGTTGGCAGTATAGATAGAGTGCAAAGATAGGTGTCAGGAAGGGTTGGTTATGAACATGCATCCTCACAGATACAAAGCAGGAATAATATTGAACACTTGGGCCATTTTTGCAGATCTGTGTCTCCTCTTAAGCTTTATTTCCAAGCCCTCTACTCCTGATTTTTCCCAGAAGGATTTCTCTGTATCTTACATCCTATTTTTCTTGGAGAGAGTTTTTTTCCTGCTTTTTTTACACTGTGCACAAGAGGCAGCTGTTCACTCCTCCTCAGTGATGAATATATACAATGTCTGTGTATGAGGTTCAATATACAAGGTCCAGAGCATTGTGATGACAGTGAGCAAGGCAGACACTGAGCTTTTGCTGATGAGAGTTTATTGCTGATGGTTTTATACCATCTCATATCTGCCTCAGCTGTTCTGTAGATGGCATTCTTCGCCAGGACTGATTTTTCACTTGAATTGCAAGAGACTGATTCCTCGGCAAAGGTGTGTAGCTTTCCTCAGACCTATGTGATTGCCACTGGATAGATTTAGATTGGCAGGAGCCCAAGAGATTGGAGTGCTGGGAAAACCATGAGGACTCATAAATCAGGGGACTACAAGAATGAATATAAAAACCTACCTCACAAAAGGAAGCAACCTGGCAACTGTATGACATACGTTGAGTCTGGGGTTTGCTGTGCAATATTAACAACCACGTGCACGGGCATGTATGTGGGCAAGTATCAGCTGGGTAATTGCACCTCTAGAACTCTACCCATGTTCTTGGTGTTGGCCATTCACCTGTGATCACCCATGATTTCTTCTGCTTTTGTGCCTCCTATCCAAGAAATTCAAAGTGCTGATGCTGAGGACTGCAACTTATGGCCGTCAGCTGAACATGGGCAGTGAGTTGTTTTCAACAAAAACATGGGTTAGTGTAAGTGGCCTAACGTCAGCCTTTAGCACACTCTGATCAGAGAGTTTGCCAGCTTGGTTTGATGGCTTGGACCCTGTATGACCTCCCTTTCCCCTGAGGATTACTGTGGATGAGCTGTTCCACGCTGATTTCCCCGCACAGGCCGGCTTGCCCCAGGCATGTGTGATTCGGGTGGCTCATTCTTCTTTCCTAGGGACTGTGATGGGATCCCTGAATCTGCCTACAAGGGAGATTTCTATGTGCAAGCAGCGAAGGACTGTAAGAATGCCTCTGAATAGTTGGTGGTCATCATGCAGACAGGGAAACCAGACCTTGCTTGGGTTAATTAACATGCCCAAGTCCAGAGAGTGAGTTGGTGCTGAAGTGGGGAAGTGAACCCAGAGGTTTTGACATGCAGCGGTCTGTGCTTCCTCTTAAAAGGAGAAGTTGTGATGGCACCTGTCAGGTCTGAGGGTTGCTGTGTGAGGCCATCCAAACCGCCAAATCCAAGTTTCAGTGGGTCTTTCAGTTTTCCTCTGTTCCTGCTGCGTTGGGTTGTCAGCAGCTCTGAGGGAAATGGGCATGTCTGGGTGTCCTCCTGGGAGCTGCTGGGCACCACAGGTGAGCTGAGGCCAGGATCTGGAGTTGGGATCTTTCAGGTGGTGCTACAGAATGACATTGCCACGCTGGCTGGGATGCACAGGCACGGGGCAAGGGAGCAAAGCAAACATGGATGGGTTTGCGTGTGTGTGTTTGCACATCAGAGCGCAGCTGCCTTGTCTGCTTATTTCAGAGTGCGAGGGAAAGGGGACAGCCAGCGGTCACCAGCCGCCTTTCGAAAAACGTTATCTCAATCAATCATTTGGTTGTGTGGTTTATTAGGGGACAGCACTGTCCACAGAGCATTTAAGTTTAGCCCTGTCTTAATCCAAAGACTAGGACAGCCTGTCGATGTAGCAAGCCCGAATGTCATCCTGTGGACGGCACTGAAAGAGCAAACCAAAAGAATGGCTTTGAGTGTAGCTCAAGGCATAGTCAACCCTGCTTATTTGATGTCTCCCTGTTCTCACTCTCTTGCCACCACAACACACATTAGTACTTGCTGATTCATGAATGTACAAATTCACTTCTCCTCACTCTACATCTCCCTTGCATCTTCTAACATATAAGAATGAATTTGTGCAGCTGGCTGGCTTCTGTTGAAAGCGTCGGGCACCTTGCAGGGTTGACCTTCAGCATTTGCCTCCCTTGCTGTTCATGTTTTAACACGAACATGTTTTAACCTAGAGGCGACAGGTCAAGACCAGGGCCAGGTTCCATCGTGTTTGATGCTTTGTTGACCCAGCTGTGTGGGCCCTGGTTATTTCTTACAGCAGTGAGTTCCAGCAGTTCGTTGCTATTTCCTTTCCTGTCTCCTCAGCACCCTGATCTCTAATATCAGCACTCCTTCCTTTCTTCACATTTTTCCCAAAGCCAAGAGATTGTTGACTCACCAGTTTCTGCAGTCTCCCATTTTGTGGAAGGCCATTGCATACATGCATTGCTCTCTTTGTCTGGGTTGTTTGCAAATCTGCTGGTGCCACATACACGGATCAGCATCTTGGGAGACCTGCTGATTTTCCCGTCAGCGCATGAGCTGTTTTGGTCCCAGTCTTTGCTTTAGAGAGTTTCCTGCTGTCGTTCAGTGTCTAGGGGGCTGCTGGCTTTGCTGAGCACCTTTGTTCGCTTGTGCTGGGACACTGGCACTTGTGCAGCTGGGGCAGCTGATCTGTGCGTATTTGCCGTATTGTTTGCTCTTGTCACGCCATGTGTCCTCTAATTACACTGTCCTGGATGGGTGCCAGCAGGAGGAGGACAAGATGTACAGCACAGCGTGAGATGGCACGGAGAGGTGGTACTCATGTGTGAGGGAAGACTTCATCCTGTCCTTTTAGCAAATGTTTAATATTCACAGGAATGTCCAAAGTGTTCTCCTTGTTCTCAGCGAGCGAGGGCCTGGCAAATAGGCACTTGCAGCCTTGCACGTGAGGCTCAGCATGGTGTGAACTTGCGGCTGTTTTCACGTAGGTCTTCCCTCCGTACAAGTGGTGTCCTTGATGCCATTTCACCTTTGAGCCATGAAGCACTTACTGATCCCACCAAAAGCTCTCTGACCAACTGAGACAAATCCGCCTTTGAAAATTGAAATAATGCAATGTGATGACTCAGAAACATCAAGGGATTCTTTCTGTTTGTTTATTTTGAACCACAAATGGTTCTGTTTGAGGTTTACCTAGGGTCAAGCTACAAACTGTAGAGCCAGATTTTGACTGTGCTGATGTTTGGGGCTTAGCTCATTCTAAGGAGGCCAGTCCTTAACTGGGATTCATAATCAGATTTAAATTTCACCTCAGAGCCAAGAACTGATCTGTAACTTCTACAGCTCTGCATTTTCTGTAAAGTACATATTTATAGTCAATGTAATGCTGCCACATGACTGGTAAACAAGCAAGTCCCAAAAGTAAACACCAATAAAACAGAAAAGCTTTGGACAGGGTTTACATCATCAAAGTTTCCCTGAATATTTTCTACAATTATCTTTTGTCTAATGTTGCCATTGTCTTTTTTGGTTGGTTGGTTGGTTGCTTTTTTTTTTCTTAATTGTAGAGATTTCTTTTAATGTGAGCTATACACCATTTTTTACTGGTATTATGTGTCAGGAAAAAGTGTGCATCTGATTTGGAAGGAAATCCTGTTCAGGCATGAAGATAAAACAAGGTTTGTGTAGTAGGTGCAAGTTAGATTTGTTTTCATCCTTTGCCTTAGAATGAGTACAGTATTTATGTGGGGATAGGTGGTACTCATTTCTAGTGCAAAACCAGTCATTAATCCTCCTAAAGGGAGTAAAAGTAGCTGAAAAGTAGATGAAAATCCCAGGGAAAAGCAAAGAAGGATTTTTGGGGGCATGTTACATCTCAGGCTAGGGAATGTAACTTTTGCTTTTTGTATCTTCGTATGTGATCTTGCCAAAATTTCTAGCGTGCTCATAGCTCTCTGTCTTCATTGCTGCCTTGCTTTTTTTGACTTGTGATCATCTCAGCTTCATTAATAACAACTAACCCCTTTCATCACTCTGTCTCTCTGTTTATTTAGAGCTTGACCTTTTGAGTGTTTGCACTAACAGTTTCTCTTTGTGAAATGTTCAACCGCCGAAAATAAGTTCCAAGAAAGGGAATGTTATTTTTCTCCTGCATACTTGCAGCGTTCCGACGTGTCTGTGCACCTGCTTTTCAAAAGGAGCGCGCCCAGCTGCTCTTGCCTGTTTTGGGGTGCCCAGAGCTTAGGAGGTGGTGCCCTGTAATGAATGTTAACGGTTGTGATTTGGCCTGGAGGGTGGCATTGGGATGTATTGGCAGCAGCGATCGCAAGCAGGTCAAGTACTTTGTTTTGCACCCCCTTTGAAAAATCCCCTCTCAGGAATGCATTACTAAACACAGTTTCTCCGGAGCTGGCTACGTACATGAATGGCATTTTCTACCATTTGTGGGGCTGGTAATGAGAGTGATCCTGCAGAACCTGCAGCATTTAGAAGAACAAGAGCAATAATGGCTCTTTATTAGTTTACAGCAGCTAAAATGCAAATAGAAGTCAGAGAGATCTTGCATATAGACAAGCTTGTACATTTCTGGTTTTCTATGATCCTTGGCTACAGAGGAGCAAGCACTGAAAAAGCACAGAAGCCCTGTTCCCCCCAGAGAAAAACAAAGCTGGGGAATGAAAGACTCAGAGAAAGCAGGACACTGAGGATTCATGTCTACCACAGACAAAAGCAGCTTTGAAATGGCTGTTGCATAGGACAGCATTTAAGGTACCCAGTGCTCGGAGTTAGGCTAGAGTGACTCTGAAGGGTTTTGACAGAGCTCTAGCATGCGACTCCCTTGCTAAGTGTGAGAGAAACAAGAAACCTCAGCGAAATGACCGCAAACCCCTTTGTCAAAAGCTTTGAGAAACCTTCCTGTCTTTGTCTTTTCCAAAATTGTCATGTCAACCTGAGCCATTGCTATTCCTACATCTGTTACACTACAAAACAGCACATGTGCAAGCTGCTGACTTGCTGTTTAATGAAGCATAGTTTCCTATTGCCTGCAAGACACTTTTTACAGATATGAGGATTGCGCTTTGGTCTGGTTATGAGAGCCCAGCCCTGAGCTGGAGAGGCTGCAACATCTTCAAGCAAGGGACAGTCCTTCTGTTGTTTCTGCACCTCATTTAGCAACCCTGTTGAATTTACCAAGATTGATCAGATGAAAGCCATGGTCAGATTCCACCACTTCGGCCCTGAGAAGAGCTATGAGAAGTTGGTCTTTGCGGTATGTGGTGTCACCATTCAGCTGCACTGTCACCTGCACTGTTGTAACCACACAGTGCAGGAAACAGCAATGCATTAAAAAGAGAAAACATGCTGCTCCTGTCACAGTCATTTCAGGCTCAAAGCCTGGTCTGGCCATGTCCTCTGGTGCGTAACAACTTTCACTGGCTGTGGGTTCTGGCACCCGCCTCGCACTCAAGTTTCTTAACATTCAATCTGTTGATGAGGAGCCACGTTTTATTTAAGTCCTGTAGGATTTGCAGCTGGCTAGGTTGCTCGTGCTGAAAGATGTGAGTGCCGTGCCTTGCAGGGCCCTGTGATCCATCCGCGAGAAAGCCAGTAATCTGGGTGTCTCTTGCCCAGTCCCTGACCCTAGACATGGCCAGGCTTTTTTCTTCAGCCAGTAACTCATGTTGCTCCTTGATGCCTGTTTCCCAGTATCTCTGGGTTAGCCTGTAAGGTTGTTGTTCATTTTATTCTTTCCCCTTAATTCATTGACTCTGAGACTGCCCAAAGCATGCTGCCTTTCTTTGGACTAGGTTAGAGTAGGTTTGGCTTTGCTCACTGCATTTGTACATACTTTTCCTTCCTCGTTATCTGGCCGTAGTTTGCACCCCCAGAATCCATGATTTATTCACCTATCTGCAGCTTCAGTTGCTTCTTTGCTGTCGTCCTCACCCTTCTCCTTTTTTGACACCGCTTCTGTTCAGATATCTGTGTGGGCCTTGCCGTGGCTGTCCCCAGTTGGCCCTGGGTGTTTATCTTCAGCCTCACACATCCACTGCCTGCTTTTGTCCATGGTGAGAATCCACCACTCCCTCCGTGTTGCTGCTTTTCTGCACTGACAGTCATGCTGATAGGGTTTGGTGCAAAGCTGAGCAAATAAAGCAGAGTCACATCCAATGGGTTTCTTTGGGTTTTGGGTCATGTTATGGGGACAGACTGAATCATTTAGCACCCAACATGCCACTAAGTGTGCTGAAAGCAAAATCTTAACAAAGTGGTCACCACCCTAACTCTGCTCCATCACAGGACAGCAGCTCCGTAACGCAGCATCCAAGCCAGGCAACCTCTGCCCAGCTTGCTTTTTGGTGTCATTACAAAAAGGGTGCTTTGGATGTGGACAGTCATGGTAGCCCATCACTGTGCATCTGTGACCTTCGTTAGGGGTGGGGCATCGTTTCCTGTATGTTGTGTCCTGCAGCAATGGGGAGAATGGAACAAATGGGGTGATTCTGACCAACAGTTATAGCAAAAGTAGGGGGCACCCAGTGACTCTGTGGAAAGAGGCAGGGAGAGGGAGTAGGGAAACTCCCTGGTGACAGTGCAGTATAACTACTAGATCTCTACAGCTTTCTCCCCTTTCTGGCTACACTTTCCCTCTTGATTTCCAGGATGGAGAGAGCAGCTGGGGAAGCCAAAAGTCTTTCCTGCTGGCGGAGAGGAGCAATTTGGACGTCTCTCTGCCAAAAATGTACATTCTTGAGGGAACAGCCAGATGCCTTGGTGTCACCCAAGATACCTCAGTTCAATGAATCTTAAAAATGTAAGACTAGGAGTGGTGGAGACTATCTATCTCATCCCATTCCCGTCAGCAAAGCAGGATTAAGTATATCCCAGGGACCAGCTCCCAGACACTTCTCCTGGCAAAGGCCACTGCTGGTTGGGAATCCCACAGTTGCTACCAAATATCCACTGGGCTCCTGACGTGAATTCCTGCTGGTGTGATGCCACGAGGATGCCCAGGCTCTCCCGGCACACATTTGTGGAGCCAGCCCTGCTGAGGTGTTCCCCCTGTGCCATGTTTGATACCAGCAGAGATGTGGGCCTGCCCTGGGGGCAGTGAGCTGCGATGCTTTTAGGAGTAGATTTGGGAGGGTTTGACACCTGGGCTGCCTCGTCTTCTCTGTTCTTAAAAAGAAGGAAATCTGCAATTCTGTTGCCAAATGATGGGGGTTTTTTTCCAAGAATATAAAATCAAGGCCTCAAACCCTAATTTTGCAAACACAACTTAGAAGCTGGTCTTTCTTGTTAGAAATAACCATGCAGTGAGAGAATGATACTGCAGCTGTAACACTGCAATCTCTCTTGTAATTTTTCTTCCCTTTGACCCAAAGTTTTTCTCTCTGGCACTTAGCATTAAATGTATATATCTATATTTGGCTACTAAAGAAGCAGCCTGAGGTGTGATTTTCCATAGCACTATGCATTTGACTTCAATAAGGGCTGCAGGGACGCAGCAGTTCAGAAAAGCTGACCTCTGCTTTAGTGTTTACAGATGCATTTCAAAGCTTGACTTCAGGCACGTGAATTTGAAAATGTTTGACCTAAAGTCCTTTTCCTCTTTCAGTTTATTGCCAGTCTTATCTGGTCGTTACTGTAACAGGTCACCACATTATCCCTTTGCAGCAGCCATCAGTAAGTGTCAATTCCCAGCGAATGAATTCAGCAACTTGCCAATATTTTTTTTTTATGATGGTTATTTAAAGATGACAAAAATCATAAATCTTCCAGGCTTGTCATTGAGAGTTTATATTCAGTTTGTTGATGAAACAACTTCACAGTTCAGCTGAAGAGGAACTGCAGGGTTTGAAGAAGCAAAAGGCTTTTGATAGTGTGCAGTAGTCCAAGAAATTGAAGATAAAAACCAGCTTGCTGGCATTTTGCTCATATTCCTTCTTCCTAGTCAGAGCAAGAGCTTATCTTCACACCCCTGAGAAAGCCTGGGCATTTTCCAGCCCCTATAGAGGCCAGCCACCACGTAGAGCAAGGGGTTAACCCTCGGGGTTAGAGAATTAAGGCCCGGGGGCGCGGCAGTGGGGGCGAGCGTGATGTCCCTGGGCGCAGCAGTGTTTCGTTCTCTCCCTTTTCACACCCTGCAATGGAAAGTTCCATTGCGATTTTGTTGTTTTACAATTGCAAATTATTTTGCTGAGGAAAGTTTGAATCTTGTGCAGATTTTGATAACAGCCAATAAAATCTCCATAAATCTGTTTGGTGAATCCCCTGGTTTCCATTTGCATTCTCATCCTCTGTGCAGGCCAATGGCTTTCATTGACAAGTTATTTTGCAGTCAACCAACTGACCAGCAGAGTTTATGGAGTGATTGCAGCATTATGCAACAAGTGGGAAGGCTTATGGGCTTGGGTAGAAGGAAGATATAATTGTAACAACTAACATAACTGCTTTAGCAACTGCCATAACACCAAGCTGGTCCATAAAACTCCAAATTGGATTGAAAATAAAGTGTCTAAAAAGTGCGTTTCAGGAATAAACCTCTATTTAACAGATTGGAATGGATTTTAGCTGGTTTTAGCTGGTGGAGTTATGTATCATTTCCTGTTTCTTGAAAAGCAGGGATTTGCTGGTCCTCCAAGCTTCAGCTGACTGCTGTTTCTGAAAACTGTGGCTCAGTGCTTCTGCAGTAGTATATTTTTCAGTCAAAGTTAAGTTAAATGTAATAGTAACATCTTTTGTTACAACAATAGTTATCTTCTGTATCTTGTATATTCACTCAGTGGAACAGTCACTCTTGTGTTCCCCCCCCAAAAAACCCATTCTCCACAGATAAAATCAGACCGTGAGATAAATCTAATACTAGATTGTGCTAGCCTCTGTAGAGGAATTATGGTTTGAAAACCTAGCTCTTGGCTAAACTCCCACTGACTCTGGTTGAGCCAAAATTTCATCTGTGGTATAATAAGCACCAATTTTTTTCCTTTAAGTGAAACAGAGTCACATCAAAGGCCTTTTACGTGTCCTTTTTTTTCAATCTTCCTGCAAATTACATTCTCATACTCGATCAGAGCCCCTGTAAAACATGCATGCGCCAAATCAAAAAACTAGTGGCACAGAATTGTCTTATGTCTCGGTATAGAATGCAGAGCCATTCTTTCCTTTTTGCCTTCCTGTCTCAGAGGATCGCAGCTCCGGTGGCTGGATGCTGTTGTCCTCCAAGATGAGTTTAGAAACACAGGCCCAAGGTGAGATTTCCTGCATTGGTATTAGGCACAAAGACAAGTGACTCGGTCTTCTAAATGCTGTTCTTGTGGCACTTCCAGCTTGCTTCACTGAGCTGCCCAGATTAATAATATAGATGCTTAATATATGGTTGCATGTTTATATAGCTATACTATCTTTATGTGTGTATATTGCATGTATTAGATGTATGTATACTATATGCTTGGGACGGTGTTCTTGAAAAATCTTGGTCTTGTTCTCCCAGCAACTCTTTTCTTCTAGTACCCAAAGCAGAGCACGGAGAGCCTATGTTAAAAGAACTGCGATTGAAGGAGAGGAATTGGGATGTTGCAAGCATCCTCTAGAGAAAGACGTAAAAGTAATATAAGTTTAATGCAAAGGATTTCAAAATGTTCACCTCTTGTGCATCAGGCCTAAAGCCCTTAGTAGGTTTTGGTACTGCCAGTTCCTCAGTTGAGTTTCTTTTAAACTACCAAGCAAAACTACAAAGTCTTCTCTGTGTAATTATTAGAGGCTCTCAGACAAATAATTTCCACAGCAGTGGGCACTGAACTATGACACTTGGCCTAAGAGAGCAGCAGTAGGTTGCTGTCTGTGTGTGGCAGCACAGCACAGACTGCTCGCCTGTGCTATCAGCCGTGCTAACAATAATGAATTCTGCAAATATCTCTCTAGTCATGCATATTGTAAAATGACATTTTAATAACTGAAGACTTAGTGCTAAACTTCCAAAGTTTTAATATTGTTTACACAACATACAAATTAGACCGATTTTGACAAGGCCTGAACCTTTGTCAGGTGCAGTTATGAGCTTGTCTGTAACAGCATTGGACTTTCAGGAAATGCAATAAATGAATTCATGAAATTAAAAGCCCTGTGCTGAACTCCAACCAGGGCAGTGGATCAACTGGAGGCTGTCTGCCTGCTGCAGAACCCCACTCCATCTTCTCTGATGAATCACTGAATTGTGTGTGGCATTAATAAACGTGAGCTAGAGAGCAAAAAGGGTGTTATCTAGATGCAATGAACTCCCGAACTGACTTGGAGAACGTGGCATGCTGACAAGATGTCATCAACTATGAAGCAAGACAGGCCCACTCACCTCTGAAGCCCAATGATAGGTATCACAAAGCCACTGTTATCTGAACCATTATCTGTGGAGCCAGCCGTGTGTGGTTGCCCCATTAACATTTCATGTGCAAAGAGGCAAGGCTGTGAATGCTTAAAAGTCTCCCAGTGGCTAAACTGCAAAGCTTTTATAATTTCTTTAATTGAAGACTTAGCATACAGGCGCGTGTGCACACATAATCTTTAGCCTGGAGACTTCAAGCTGTTAGGTAAATGAAATATTTCAATGAGAACTTTCTGGGTTTTGTCACTGGATACTGTTAGCCCTTAGTAAATTAGGAATAAATACTTGCAAAGAGAGTCTCATTTCTCTTTAGCACTATTTTCTGGTGGCAGCTGGACAGATAATGCAGCCACAAAGTGGAACTCCTGTATAAAGAAGTACAAGTACAAGCTCTTCTGAGGCTTGCAGGCAAAACCCTGCAGCTTCATAGCAGTGGTCAGCAATATTTCAAACAGTAAGAAGATAATGGTCACTCTGAAAGGTAAGAAATGGATTTAGATGGTGGGATTTCAAAACTGAGCACCGTTCCAACAGTTGTGACCACATCTGATTGCAGCAGAGTCATGCTGAAAGGAGACCTGAATCATGGTCACATTTAAGTCTGGGTGCATCACTCTGCTTGTAAAAAAATGGTTTTAAAGTGGGGGGTTAGCTAATCTGCACCTGCCCACTGCAGAAATTGCAAAAATGGTGTAGGGCAGATGTCAACCAGGCGTCTTGTGGGTAGGAGACTGATTTTTTCAGTGTATGGGCACTTAGAGAACACAGGTGGTTTTGTTCACTTTTATTTTTTCCCTTTTGCAATTGGGTGAATATGGTTGTCTCTGGTATACTTCTGCCCGGCTTGAAAACAGTAGGCTGCTCTGATTGTCAAAGGGTGTTCAGTAGTTTTTAAAAAACCCAGTTTCTTCAAGCCATCAGGCAGTGAGATGCGTCATTGTCTTCAGCAAATGTTGATTTAGGTTTCTGAATGTGATTTCAGGTACTGTGAGCTGTGAATTAACTTATTTTTTAGTCTGTCCTGCCCTCTTGTGAACCCAGATGTTTTGCCTAAACCCTGAGAAGGGGAAAGTGAACCTGACCAGTGTGTCTGTGGGTGAGAGACTTGCAAAAAAGGTAATGCGAACTGCAAAAATGGAGAGAAGTCTGCTGTGTGGTTGGTCTTTCTCATGCAGTCCCTCATCATGGACAAGTCTTTAAATGCACATCTCTTCTAAAATGCCCTATTTCCGTTTTCTCATTTGTAATGACTCTTGCTAGCCACCGCTCTCCACTCAGCCCCTGAGTTGAGCACAAGCTGTTTAGATCCTTCACGCTTCGTGAGTTAATAACAGGACAAAACCTGCTGAAGGAAGAGAGACAGGGGGCCTGCGGGATGCGGCCAGAGGAGCCGTGCAGCTCTCACGCTGCCTCCGCCCGGCTGTTTTGGCATCGGATGGGGCTCTGCGGGGCCATCAAGGGTGAGCCAACACCCCAGGCTGCCATAGGCAGCAGCGAGACTTCCAGGGACGAGTGGCATTGGGCCAACCTTGCTGGAGTCTGGGAGGGTTTTGCCACAGGTACTAGCAGCACCAGTAAAAGGCCGTAAGGAGAAATGACAGTAGCTTCCTTGCGTAAAACCTTCCATGGAATTTGGTTCAGGCTGGATGGGGACTGCAGGAGTGTGCTCCTTTGATGGCGATTCAAATAAACTAGCGGAAACTTAAATATTCACTTATAAACCAGTATAAAAATAATACTCCCAATCTGTTTAACTAGTCTTGGTCTATCTTGTAACAGTTCACTGACCATCTGTTACCATGGCGTAGAGACAGACATTATGAATCCACTTGACTGTATGCATTTCAGACTTCAGTTTATTTTTGGTTGCTAGTACATATGGACCATGTTCTGTTATTCTCCATGTGTTTGTTCACAAGGACTTCTCAGCGCAAATTTCGCTGGGAGGGGTGTTTCAGAATGGGGGAAGAAGGGGAAGAAAATCAATTCATTTTGTACTTCAACAATCATAAAGAGTTTCTAATTTGGATCCCGTCTCACTCTCTTTTCCCCCAGCAAGCTGTGTGGATGGATGAAGCAGCCAGGAAAGGGTGGCAACCCAGACGTGAGCTATGTTGATTAATGAAGTCACCGTCAGGCATGCATAGTAAAACTCAGACAAAAATGAATCATTTCAGAGTTCTCTTATCAGTGTTTCTCCTCTCCCTTCTCTTTCACATGGTTAAAGGTTGGGCGAGGTGTTCAGGCACGCTTCCACTACCTCAGTGCTCGTTAGTCTCCATATCCAACAGGTGCTGTAAATTAGAATTGCATTTAGCCGGTTGGATGCGCGGACATGCAGCGATGCTCTCGGTTTTATTAGTGATGCTCTTAGTAGCCCAAGTCGGAGTAGTCTCTGCAGCAGACATAGGTCAGGAAGAAGTGGCTCCTTTCCAGGAGCAAGAAGTGTTACGAAAAGGAGCTGGTATTTAATTGGGCTTTTTCATTCTGCAGAGCACCATTTGTTGCCACATCTGTGGTATGCGGCTGTTTTATTGACCATTGCTGAGTTCTGTCTTGGTGAAATGCATTGGAAGGAAATTTTTCCTGAGATCAAAACGATGTTCGTGGTGGAGAGCTTCCAGGCAGGGGCTTCGCAGTCCAGCAGGGTTGGAAGGGTTGCTGTGTGCCAGAGCTGGCTTTGCTTCCTGCTTCTGTTTTACAGCGGGGAAACTTCATTCATGTCTGTAGTACTCCTGCCTTTGGGTGGCATGAGGTGGAAGTGACACTGCCTCAGCCTAACCGGGTATGAGCTAGGCAGCCGTGCAGCTGCTAGGTGACTAAGGTAAATGTGGAAATAGTCTCTGTTCCTTTGATGGAAGCATTTTAGAAAGGCTGTGCAGGTGACAGAGGAGCGTTCCAGGGGTTAGTCCGTACTTGTCACTGTTGCTTATAAAATATTTCATGCTTTCTTTCTAAGTGAGCTTACTTAGACAAGCAACAGCATCCATCCGGGCATCACCTAACACTCCGTAAGAATCAAGTTTAGCTCTAGAGGAGCTGTAAGCCATCACGACTCATTTTGTCAGGAAACCCTTCTAGCGCACACAAATGCTATGGGGAAAAATACAGACATGATTAATGTTGCGCTGGGAGGAGCGACATAAATATCTAGATGGAGCAGTGCCTCAGCGAACTGCTGATTCCAGACTGGTGAAGCATGTTGGGATCCTACCAGGGCCCACAGTATTATCGACTGTCAAGCAAAAGGAGTGGGCTCCTATGCAGTGTGAAGAAGCAACTGAATCCCTCTTGTTGGGAACCGATAGGACTTCTCTGTGTAGAATTGTAACAGACACATAGACCAAACAGGATTACGGTTCTGCATTAATTATCAGCTAATTAGCCCCCTCGTTTTTAGACCAGGCCTACTTTATAAAAATCAGGTGAAAGGATTTCTTGCATATATTACTTAACAAAGTTTTGTTAACAGCTCACTACCTCTGATCTCTCTCCATTCTTATTTGTATTTAGTAATCTATCTGAATTAGCAGTGTGTGACCCATTCTCTGCTGAGGCCTGACTGCCAGCTTACAGAAATTACTGAAACGAGGTGCCAAAGTAATGTAAGGACAAATGCCTCCCTGTACAGATTGGCATGAACACTGGAGGCAGCATTTGAGCGTAATATTGACTAATTATTTAACCATGAGTGGCAGCTTTGAACATTGTGTTCTTTTTGCTTCGCTTCCCACATTTACTGTGAATCTAATTACGAAGGGAACAAGTATTTCTTCTCAGGTCGCTGAAAACACAGCAGCTATCTTTGGGAAAGTGCATGGGATGCAAAGTGGAGGCAGCCGTGAACTGCGCATCAGCTAGTTCTCGTACTAGAGCTAGTACTAGCATGCTAGCACTAGTACTTGATGAGCAGAGGGAGCAGGTGTTGGCAGGGATCTGGTCTGAAAATCCAAGACCTGTGATAAGAAGAAAACAGATCTTGGACTACCAATGCTTAGTTTGAAATAAGCCACTCGGCTTATTAGCAACATAATTCCCCCCCCCGCCTTTCCAGAGGGCTTGGCTTTTTAATGGTGAATCTTTCTGTGATGTTAACAAGAAGTGTCCCCACTTGGATGCTTTTCAGTAGGGGTCATGTGTATCAAGAGATATGACCCCTAAAAGAGGAATGTAAACTTCTGGCATTCACTTTGTGTGCAAAATCTCTCTGCTGTAGACAGGAACTTTTCTGAATTTAAAGGAATATATATGTACAGTAAGCAGCTGGATCCCCCTGAACGACAGGAGACAACTTTCAGTTGCTTGAGAAGGCAGGTGATCATCTTATTCTTTCCCTTGCCTCTATCTTTTGGTCTGCTAACCCATGAGGTGAAAAATAATAGACTTCAGCTCCTAAAGAGCTGAACCAATGAACAGGGCTGTAAGGTGGGAATTAATGTTTAGGTGCTGCACTGAAATTTGTGACACCCTGATCAATTAGACATGTATCTAATAAGAAATTTGAGTCTGATCCTATTTATTCTGCAGGCCCTAGAGAAAAGGACTGTCTCTTCAAGGGGGTTTGTGTACAGTCAGGTCAGACTCATGACGTGGACCTCAAGGGAGACTTCGGTCCCAGGCTTACCCTGGACTAACCTCTCTTTGTGCTGAATGTAGGCTTGGTGTCTTAGCTTTTACTTGGAAAGTGTGCTGTTGAGGTGGCCTTGTGCCTCGCCTCAGTCCTTTGGAGTGAGCCCGTCTTCACTGTTGGATTTGTCAGGTTCTGAGAACATGGTTGTAGCTCAGCCCAGAGGTGAGCCATTAAACTTGAGTCTGCGCATCCTCTCTGGCAATGTGCATATTGCTGGGATCTCCAAGGGCACCCATCTGCTGCAGCTCATTGTGCGGCTGCCAGCTCAGCCTCTCGATGGGTTGTTGGGTTCCTCTTCCATAAGCAAAAAGTCACCTGGAAGATTTTGCTTGGCCCTCAGGCTCATTCTGAGTTGTGGGAGGCACCTGGGAGTCAGTGAGTGCCTCAGCAGTGGAACAAAGCTTTCTGGGTTGCTAACCAGACTCCAGTGTCTCCCCAGCAAGCCTGGCTGTGTACACCGATGCTTTTGTGGCAGATGAGCACAGTAGTTGTGGCAGGCTAAGGACACTGTTGGGTAAAAGACCACATTGCTGCTGCCTTGAGGTGCATTCTTGGAGGCTGGAGTCAGGTGCAGTATAAATATATCCTCTTACTCTTTCATCTGGAGTCAGATGATGCCAGGCTATTGTATTAAACGCTGTGTTGCAGAATATACTCTGTGAATGACTTTGTGAATGATGCTTTTTTCCACGATAAATTAGGTGGAAATCCCCTAGCTCTAGACCAGGGTGTTAATACCGGCCGTAGCCCTTGCTTCCTTTCCATTAAGCTTTATTGAGTTAGCTATGGTTGCTACTTGCAGATTTTTCTCTGTGAGAAATCTACTGGCTATCTTTCCTGGAAGTGCCCAATGGATGATTTTAACTGCAGAGGTTACTGAGGCATGCCAAGACCAAGATGTCAAGGTTGGCCTTGAGCATTTATCTCTGTACTACCAAAAAATTTATTTCTGAAGTAAAATGATTGCCAAAAACCCATTAGATAACTTGATGTCCTCTGTTCCTGGTTATTTCCAAAGTCTGCTACAGGGCTCTGATCCCAAAACGCACTTTTAATAAACTTGCAATTGCTTTGTTTGTTTTAATTTAAGGTTCCATTTCTGCAAACACATAGTTGTACCACTTTCTCTTTGTCCTTGATGCTGAGATGGTTGTGCATATTAATTAAGGGCCATTAGCAAAGCAAGTGCAGAGCAGTGCAAAATGTGGCTTAGCACATGTGCTGTGCTGCAGTCTGCAGTGGTCTGTGTTGCACCACATTTTGATGGGATTTGAAAAATTACAGGTGAAAACATACTCTTCCTTTATTAGCCACTATTATTAGAACCATATGGTTCGAACTGAGGAATAAAGTCTGCCTGGTGTGTATCAACCGAGCATGTCTCTGCAGATGAATATAATTTGTGAAATGTAGATTAAAGGGGAGGTGAAGGTGGGCTAGTGGTGTTCACACAATTGCTCTAGGAGATGCTGGCACTATTTCTGATTTTTAAGGTCATGCCACAGAGTCACTGGAGCATGATGCGGTGGTGCAGAGCAAGTTCTCTATAGGAATGTTGATGTACTGGCATACACTTGCATTCAAATTATTGTATTCCCTCATAAAATGAGAATGATCCTTGTTTGTGTAGAGGTTAACAACGTGATGCGTGCCACGAAGCTGTGGAGGGTATTTGCATATTGGTGTGCCACTGCTGTGCTGCTGAGTGAAGTTCAAGATGAGACCTTGACCGTCCTTCCCTGGCTGGTCATGAGATAAGAAAGCATGCTGTCACGCTGCGTAAGAGTCTCTGTTTTTGAGAAGCAGCATAAATCCTTCTGTCTCAAAGCAGTCTAATTACAAATTACCTGGAGTCAAGGAGGAATTACTCTTTTGACACACTATTTAGTATTTTATTGTTTTATGCTTCTTGTACTTTTTACCACTTCATCATCAGGTAATGGTCCCTCTTGAAGACAGGACACTGCAGCGGGCAGAAACTGCAGATCTGGTCTGCTCTGGGGATTACATGAGCTTCCCCTTGTCCGGAGGGTGTTGTAAGTACAAGCATTGTGGACACCCAAGATTTGTGCTGTGCTATTGTTAGGAAAATGAAATGCCTCTTCCTCAGTCTCCAGAATTAACGTGTCTGATGGGTCTTCACATATATACTTTATTTTCCTCCTTCCTGGGATAAGGAGGCTTATGAAACGATCTCTCAAAGTCACTTCCAAATCTGTTCTCTCTTGTTATTTCTTAGAGTTACACAGGCTTGTTAGGTGTCTCCTCTCTGCTGCTTTTAGAGTTTAATTAAGTCCCTGTTGATACTGAAGGATATTTGACCAGGCCTGCAGCCTTGATATGTGAGCACAGATCTGGGGAACCAGCCACTGTTCTGCTCTCGCGCTGTCTCCAAGGGCTCCAGCAATGGGCAGCATCCCCGGGGTGAACAAGATTCCACTTCCGACTGCCATCTCTCACCCAGCTGCCATCACGGGAGGGCCTCATTGATCCGACAGCAGCCACCACCAGCCTAGCATCAACTAGTAGCTAAAAATAATGCAGGTTGGATAAAAACACCCAACATCTAAATATAAATCTCTAATGCCTCAGTAGGGAGCACTGCATTTCCTAATCATTCAGTCAAATTGTTTAAAGATTGATTAACACTGGAAAGCCTTTTGTTTCCACCTTGGTCACTGGTCTCTCCTCACCCCAGCTCTTTCTTGAGAAGGCATAAGTTTCCTTTTCCTTCCTGCCTAGTTCTCCAGCGTCCCTCCCCTTGCATGTGTGCGCTTTCTCGTAAGCCCTGCTGCCCACTGAGCAGTGGGAGCACCGTGCAGTGGCCCAGCCGTGTTCACAGCGCTGTGCTGGCTCCTTCAACAGCCTCCAAAAGAGCAGCATGTTCGGGTAAGAGGAGGGGTCCAGAGGGCACAGCGTGGTGTTCAGGGCACTATGTCTTCCCAGCTGCAAGCCAGCATAGCTCCCATGAAGTGAACCCATTGAGTTGCACCACCTGGGCTTGCCACCCACCCTTGATCATGGAACAGGTTGAATGAAATAACACGCAGACATGGAGAAAATAGCAAGAGTGTTTTTTTCGCCAACCCATCAGCTGGCTGCCTTTGAAAATCAAAGGCTAGAGAGAATTCTTTTGTCGGCAACACGTGCCAAGCAATCGTGCTCCATTGTTGCTGGCAGATTTGTTTTTGCACACTTCAGACAGGAAGAACGGCACTCTCGGGGCGAAGAAGCTGGCACAGCGCAAACAAGGTGGGAAGAGGGGGAAAGAGCCAGCAAGTGGCAGTGAAATCTGCAGCGGCTTCACGACGTTCCCTAGCAACCTGTGCCCCGGAGAGCCGCTTGCAATGTCTCTCCTCTTTATCAGCGCAGCTGCATGTGATGTGCTAGCCTCGCCGTGGTCTGCCTCACACTATTTTGGGTTTAAAAACCGAGGCGTGTGATTGCAGTGCTGTCATGGCCATAAGGACTTTGGATTGCTCTCTTGCACAGATGGGAGCAATTCACAAGGAGGGCTGGGAAAGTGACTTTCTGTTCTTGCTTGAGTGTTGTCTGGTACCAGCTAGTAAATACCATCTTGTGCCTTAAAGACTTTGCGATGAGTAGATTAGATAGCTCCCCTACCATTTGTTTTCCCCAGAAGGTGATATTGCAGGGTAGGCTTGCATGGGTGTTTCTGGAGTAACTTCTTTCTTTCCATCCACTGCAGACCCACGTGGGTCTTTGCACAACAGACACGTGGAGCGTTTTGCTGTCTGGGGCGTCTGTACTGGTTTTCTGAGTGCTTACTTGCCTGCCATTTCCCTGCTCCTGGACAGACGTCTGCATTCTGTCTAGCTCTGGGAGGTTTTAATGTGTGCTGGATGGGCATTCCAGTGGACCGGAACAAAAGAAGCCCTCTGTTTACCTAACACAAATATTTACAGCCCATACAGTGGGTGCTCTGAATGTGAGCTGCCTCATGCACCTGAAGTCTAAGCTGGAGGTACAGTGTCTTGGAGATGGTAAAAGAAGGGCAGTCACTATGCCTGTTTGGGAGCTGGCATCTTTGTCATACCATTTCTCGACGAAGTTTCTTTGGTTTAGTGTCGGGGAGAAAACCATAAAGTAACTTAATACTGCACATGGGCTGCATTTCCTCTAAGCAGCTTCAGCCCTGAAGATGATCCGTAGGGCCTTCAGCTGGCTTTGCTTAACTGTTGCAGAACATGTCACAACTGCTATCACAGTCGCAGAAGCATAAACAAGAAGGCTGGAACAGACTTGAAGATCTGTCTGCTGCTCAGAGACAAGATCAACTCTGCCTAAGCCATTCTTCACAAATATTTGTTTGTTCCTACTCTGAAAAGCCTCAGTGATGGAAATCACAGACAATCTCTTCCAGCACTTTGCTGGCCTCACTGTTTCTCCTCCTCTGCATTGCAAACCCTCTAAAGTGTGTAAGTGATTTTCAGATGCGTCTCCTATACAGGGAGGGGGCCTGAGACCCTCATTTAATAATGTAAAATTAATGAAGAGGGGCAGGAAGGGAGTATGGAGAGCAGAATACATAGTTTTGAGGGAAAGAAGAGAAAGGAGTCTGCAAAGTGACATTCGCAACTTTTTTCTAGATATACTTTTGAAATTTGCTTGGCTCTTGGGAAGAAGGGTGGGTGAGAAGGGAGGTGAAGGAGCCATAATTGCTCTGAGGTCCCCTCCAAGAGACTGGTGGCTCCCCAGAAGGAGCAAGGAGAGAGGAGGCCTTGAAAAAAAGGTTATTCTGAGCCGAGAGGTGGTAGCAGGAGTCCATGAAAGCCAGACTGAGAGGGGCCCTGTGGCTGGGGACGGGGACTTGAAGTAAGCCCTAGAGTGTCACCTGCAAGGAAGCAGGTTTCAATCACCCATATTCCCAGAGGGTGGGGTCTTTGCAGTGTTCGCTCTAGGTTTGGCAGCCTGGGAGCTGGTTTTCTCCCTGTGTCAGATGTTCCCGTGAAAGACAAATGCAGGTGATGGCTCAAAGGGCTGCAGTTAGTCTGGGCTGGGCTTGGACAGCTTTGTTGACTCAAATAGTGCCTCTCGACCAGCCAGTGTACACCTGAGTATATTTCTCACTTTGGCACTCTGAGCTAGATCCACCGCTGCTGTGTAAATCAGCGAGTTCCCTGGAGTGACTCTGATTTGCACCATCTGAATGTCTAGCCCATCCTGTTCAAGTAAGATCTGCAAGCAGAATTATATATATATCTCTTTGTTTTTCCCCTTCAGCCTTTGCTCAGTCAACCCGCGAGCTGCTTAATCATTAAAAAACAGAAGGGGGCTGCTGCTGTTGTTGTGGTTGGACAGGACATGAAAAAGTTTCACGGACAAAGTGATCTTTTTAATACATCACAGTGGTCCAGGCGCAACATTATGTCCTGCCACAGCCCTCGGGCTCCTCAGCTTTAATTGCACATGCCACTGCCTCTTTCGGTTCGCTCCATTCTCCATGAAGTACTGCTTGACCAATTAGCGAGATAAGTTCCTCTCTAGCCCAGGAGGTATGTGGATAGCCTTCTTAGCTGCATCTCAGTACATGGAGGAATGTTTTGACAGCTAAACATGGATCTTGTTGAGCTGTCAGTTCTGCTAACTCTCCCACGTGTCTCTTATTTATTGAGCCATCAGGCTCTTCCTGACCTCCTCAAAGTCAGTCCCAGCCTTACACAGAAGACAGCACGGAAATACAGCTCGAGTGTGGCCTTCTGAGCAAGGCAAGTTTCTTCAAGCATTTGATGCCTTGAACAGCGCAGATCATTAGGTCTGTATGTCAGTGCAGTGGCTATGCCCTCAGGCTGGCAGCAGCCTTAGAGGCTGCAGCTGGGGAAATTCAGATTCCCTTCCTTAGTGCACAGCCCAGTTTGGCTGCCAAGATCTCGGGGCTTTTTAAGAGGCTGATAGGAAAGCAGAGGACAAGGGAAAGCAGTAGAAAGGCTCTGAATCCAGGGAGCCCCACATCCCTTTCTGGCTCCAGCGCCAAGCAGGGAATTTCTTATTCTTGCTCTTTATTCCTAACCTGAGCTGGCTTGGAGACCAAAAGTACTTGTGCAGTACACAGCACAGTCCGCACAGCACAAGCACCTATGCACTTACCATCTGGAGTATCGTGACCACAAAGTCGTTTTCCATTTGGCTGGAAAGGGTGCCTGTGATGGATGTGGGATCATGCACTAGATGCAGCAGGGGAAGTGGAGGGGGGAAGCATGTGACATTTGAAGCCCATATAATACTTCCATGCGGGTATCAAGTGAGACTGAGGGTGTAGTGCTCTGCTGTGGGTGCCCACCCTTCCTGATCCCCCAGCAAAATCACACACACACATGTGTCTGGAAGCATCTGACCAATCCCATAGTCTGAAACTGGTTGGTTTTGGTTCATATTGCATAGTTCTTGGACAAGGGAGCTGACTGACTAAAATCAGCTGATGCTGATACCTGTCACTTGCTCTTGCTTTCCTGCTTGTTGCCTGCTCTGAGAATGATGTTAATCCATCCTTCCATTTCATCCAGCCCCTTCGCTTATTAGTCTTCTCTAAGCCACTCTCCTTCCTGTAGTGGGTGCACACAGCCCTCTCTCCTTGGGCTCTTGCCAGCTCTGGAAGCTCCTAGCCAGGTTGCACTTTCTCCTCCTTCCTCTCTGCCTTGTCCCGGTTTTCTCCTCTGGTGCTGGCATCTGTCTCAAACCCCCAACTGAACACTGCCTGCTGACTGGTCTTCCCCTCTACCTCTTGCTGCCAGCACTTCTCTCTTGCCTTTGTAGTTCTGCCTTTTTAAATTGTTATATTTCTGTTGGAACAGGCTAATCTGCTCTTTCCCCATGTTGCCAGAGCTCTCGTTCCAGCTCTGACCTTGAGCTCTCTGCTCCTGTGGCTCTTCTCCTCCATGGGCCATCTCCTACCCTCCCCACAAGCGGGATGAGTAGCACCCACAGCAGCTGTGAGTAGCATGGCCAGCTCAGATCTTCGCTCCTGTGCCAGCAGGTTGCAAGGAGAAGGTTGAGACCCTGTGAATATAGAATGAATGTGGTGAAACTTCCTGCAGCATTTTTTGATATCCCATAACCTCTGCTCCTTTGCCTCCCTGCCACGATCTGGCCACCAGGTGGGATGGCCTGTTGTTCCCTCCAAGGGAAAATCGTTCCTCATCTCTTTCTGCCCTTTTCTCAGCTCCCATCTCCCTCTGATTGTGGGAAATTCCTGAGCAGGAACAGTGCTGAAGGGAAACTTCGAGCTTTTATCAGAGTAATACTTAACTGCCCTGGACTGTAATACAGGAGAATTATTACTTTGTTGAGAAATTTCTACTGCTGTGAGCCAAATGAGAGATCATTTTCATAAGTACATTGGGTGAAATAAATGATAATCTAGATGACAGGCATTTGCCCTGGCCTTTTTCCCCTAAGTGCAGTATAGAATTTGGCACTGCTTTGTTCTGAAAATATTATTTCTGAATATCCTGGGGTAATTGATAGTGAAACATGTACAAGTCTCTTCTAAAGCAGCAGTGCTTAGGCTATCAAGATGACATTCACTGGGGGCTGCAGCCTTTCACTCTCTCCTCTTCTTTTCTTGTGTATTACTCCCTCTGCTCCTGATGGCACTGTTTAATTTCACCACCTTTTTCCTTACTGCCAGTGTGTCCTTTCCTCTGCCTGACAGTACTCAGCATCACAGTAGCACCTGCAAGTACAGCTAATGACTTGTGGTGCGAGCTGCACCTCGAGCTTACTGCCACACTATTTCTCAGACTCTAATGCGGGCAAGTAGCATTAGGTCTACAAGCCAACTGCCCACTTTTGGTGGACACCTCCATTTCAGAAAAGGTGAGAGGGATCTTGAAGTTTTTAATTACCAGTCGTTATGATTAACTCCAGTCTGGTAATTTTGTGAAGAGGCCATTGCCTAGCTTGGGCTGGAGAGAACAGAGGCCAGGGCTTGCTGGTAGAAGTGGTACATGTGATCTGCTGTGAGCCTTAACACTGATGGTCTGGGCTATTGCTCCTCATGAATTAAATAACACATCTTTGCAAATGGTACTTGACATGGTGTTGAGCCATAGGTGGCTGAGCTGGGATTCAGGTGACCTAGAGATACCTGCAGAAGGCTCTTCATGAGGAGAATTAATTGTTTTAAATGCAATAAAACTTCAGTCTCTTAAAGGTGTATAAACCATTCAGCAGCAGAACTATCCACATAGGTAGTATAAAATATAGAGATGCTCTAATTGAGGCAGAAATTAGAGGATGAATTCTGATCTTTACTCCTTACATATTGTCTTGAGCTGTGTCAGTACTCTTTTAATACTCTTCTCGATAGTCTTGCACTACAAGTCCTTCAGGTGCAAGCAAATCAGCTCTCCCTCTGAGAGGGAGAGCTGATTTGAAGAACAGCAATATTCTCATTATTATTTGCAAATTCTTTTTTCATCCTTGAAGCACACCTCAGCTGAGGGGCGAGCACAATAGATGGCCTGGGCAGAATCCAGATGTCCGGACTGTCTGTTTATGCCTCCTTTCCCCTGACTCAGTCACCTGAGAGGCAGAAAGGCAAATGAAGGATCATACTCAGTGCTTACACGCTCTGAGTTGTCCAGAGCTCCCCATCTGTCTTCCAAAGGAACTTGTACTCATTTTGTTAAAAGGGGTTTGGACCCTTCAGTAAGCACTGCAAGAAACGCGGCCTGTGCAAAGCTAAAAGAAAAACAGCAAAGCTCTTAGAGAGAAACCAGTCACGTACGAGGAAAAGAGAAAAGGTGATTCTGGGATCAGAACAAGAGTAAAATGGAGAAATCTTCCTCTCCTGAGATAAGGAAGAAATTTCTGAGTCCAGCGGGACTGTAATTTGCTTTTGCCACACTATTGTTTTTGCTAATATTATTCTCATCACTTTTATTTATACAACAAGACTGCTGAGGGGCATGTTGGGAGACCAGTGTTTGTTTTGAAGATGTCTTAAAACGTAGGCACATGTGAGTAGACGGAGGCACAACTTTGGCTACAAAAATCATAATTTGTACTCATTCAGCATCTTTCATTCAAGGATCTCAAAGCATTTTGTAATCAAGAGTTCATTGAGACTCTCAAACTCTCTTGAGACAGCCAAGCATTATGAACACCATTTATAACAGCAGGGTGCAGGATCACACTGGTTAAGAATATTGCTGAGAATAAAACTCAGGAATCCTGCCCTCCAATGCTATGGATGCTGAACTAAGCACCCGCTCCAGTCTGAGAAGCTTTTTTTTACTGTAATTTATATATATAATCTTTTAATGTTAAGCCAAATATGTAGTCTTCATTTAAGTCACTGGTGTCCTGGGAAGTGTAATGGGCCATGTCACAGTTGACTAAAATTGAGACTACAGACAGTGGGTTAAACACATTTGGTTAACCATTTGTTTGCTGTTATAGTTTTCACATGAAAAAAGCTTAGATTGAAACCTGTCTTGGTGATGGAAAGTGATGTGATTTTAAGTTTCTTTGTGTATTAAAACAGAAACCTAATTTGCATATTTTAAGTATCTTTTCTAGCACATTCAGGCATCTGGCAAGAAAGCTATATTTAAACTGTTAATACAGTATGAATGCAAGTTTCATATGCAAAATTAGTACCATTAAAATTGTGAGATTTATTTTTCTTTTGAAACAAGTGATGCCCCAGCACTTCTGTTTTTGTTACCTGATAAGGCGCTGCAGCTGGGACAGCCTATTTTTTCAACAGGCGCTGAACCCAAACTGCAGGGCAGGTGGTGCTCATCGCCCAGCCACCCCGTCCAGCCCCCAGTACCGTGCAGTGAATGGCGCTGAGCTCCCCTGTCGCTGTGGGCCGCCGGAGAGGGCACTGCACCGGCGCTCTGTGCGAGCCCATCGTGCAGCGTCCGTTTTCATTGTCTGTGAAAATGGTTGAGCTCTGCCTTTGTGAAGTGTTTCACAAAAGAAAAACTTAAAAAAGAACAAAGCTCAGTTACTTCCTTGTCTTTTAAGGCTGCTTCTGGAAGGGTAGGTTTGGGAAAGAGAGTACGTTTTTTCAATGTTTTTATTGTGTCAATGAATTTCCCAGACTAGTTGTGTTGACTGCATGAGGGATCGCTTAAGCGATCTGAACGCCCACAAATCCATGGGCCCCGATGGAATGCACCCACAAGTGCTGAGAGAGCTGGCGGATGTCATTGCTGAGCCACTCTCCATCATCTTTGAGAGGTCCTGGAGGACAGGAGAGGTGACCGAGGACTGGAGAAAGGCCAATGTCACTCCAATCTTCAAAAAGGGCAAGAAGGAGGACC
>Ga0065711_1028888_pt1 | contig 38676 bp, 25 predicted proteins | sample Hoacrofraction12_FD_59098 | JGI IMG/M metagenome (GOLD analysis project Ga0065711, IMG submission 59098) | Hoatzin crop microbial communities from Cojedes, Venezuela - Epithelial fraction 12 v2 (version 2) | ecosystem: Host-associated > Birds > Digestive system > Esophagus > Crop | place...
GGGGGGGGGGGGGGAGAAAAAAACATCTGTCCGACTTTGTCCAGGAGGTTGTTTCTATAGCTGTAACATTTTAAAAAGCAGGGGAAAAAAAAAGTTATTTTTCCAAGCCTGCCTACCAGTATTTTTCATTTTTTTATATCCTCCTCTGTGATGGACATCATTTCCTGCCCCTCCTTTCTTTTAACCACTGTTGACCAAAAAAAAAAAAAAAAGAGAAGGGGAAAAATAAACCTAAGAAACTGATTGAAACTTGACTTAGAATTGCACAATGATCTTAAATTTTCCCAAGACTTATATTTTGGGAGGGAACTGTTTTATGAATGGATATAAGGCTGACACATGAAACGCGTGGGATCTGTCTGAGTGCCTTGTCTGGGTCAGCTGTGACATCTGGCTCTTATGAATCTGGTGTATTGTGACTCACTAATACACAAATAGTAATCCTTGATAGTATCCACTTGTGATGCTTTACGGGTGTTGTCACAAACAACGTCAAATGCCAGAGAACGGCCCTTAATTCTGGCCGGCACCGCTGCTCCGGGGCCGAGGCGGCCGGTGGGGCTCAGCGCTGGGTGTGGGTGTCGGGGGGCTCGCCCCGCTCCCTTGGCAGCACAGTGGCTCCCCGTGCACATGGGAGATTGCAACTCGCCACGCTGTGGGTTTCCCGTTGTGTTTGCTGCAGGGGAGCGCCTGCACGAGTGCACAGGCAGAGGGGTGCTGCCTTCGATGGACGGGGGGTTCGCGGCGCAGCTCCCATCTGATGCTTGTTGTCCCCAAAGCTGTTAATGGTAGCAAGCCTTTCAACCTCTCAGCCCCCCTCTCTCACCCTATATGTATGTGCGAGCAAGATGAGCAGCTCAGTCCGCGGCCTCCATCCGCTGCCATGAGCTTTGATATCAGAGGGAATTTTTTACTGAGATCTCGATCTGCGGGTGGCATTGGTAGAACAAGGGTTATACTCATGGTAGGGGAAAGTGTGCAGGTTAACACAACCCTGCTGATGCCCGTGACGTTGTCTGGACTGGCTCAGAGAACCTGTTACAATGTGGTAATGCATCCCACGTTGTGATACCATTCAGGATAAAATACAGCTAGAATTGCAGGCGGGAGTCAACAAGCGGGGAATTCACCTCATTTAACAGCAGCTTTTTTTTCCTAACGTGTTCCTGAAACTGAGGGGCTCTTGAATTCAGGGTTGTTCAAAAAGTGAGGCGATAGCGTGTTTAAAGTCTGGCTTGTGTTCCCTGCACCCCTTCTAGCTGGAGGGGGGTCTTTAGGATGGACTAGGTTCTAGCCCTGGTCTTACAGCTTTTTTTGTTTTGGCTGTGGAAAGCTTGATAGTTGGCTTTCTGCAGTGCTGCATAATGAATTAATTACTTTAATTTTTAAAATTTTTACTATCTTGAAAGGGGCTGCAAAGGGACTAACTACGTACAGAGCGAGGGAAAGAGGCAATGTGCCGAGGCACCGTGCTGACCCTCGCTCATTCTGGATGCCAGATATATCACATACAAGCTCAGTGTTTAGGCATGACAAGGTGGTTTAATCCCTAGTGGCAGAAAAATGGGGATGAGCATTACTTTTATTTTTACACAGGGATGAATTTCAAAAGGTTAGGATTCAGGATCAGTGGTGTCAGGTCCTCTCTTCCCGCATCTATTGTGGGAGTGGTATACACACTATAAAGGCTGACTTCCTTAATTTTTAAGGTATTTTAGTGTTACTGCTTGTGCCTGTCACTCTGAACAGTGTTCTGAGCTGGTGGAAGAGGAGGAATTCTGGCTGGGAACCCGCTCTGGAGACTGCAGTACTATAGTTTGGTGGTCACAAGGGTAATCCTGGATCTGCCAGATCTTCTCCAGAGGCTGCATTTTCATTCTTTCCTGGGTGATGGCTTGAATCTGCATAAAAACTGAGGTCCGTGGTGAGTTCTGAGCCCCACATAGGTGCCCGGAGCCCCCATATCCTCTCCTTTCATTACTCCTCGAGTACAGTGCAAGGTAAAGGAGTCAGCCACGTTGCAACAGTGAATATTTTTTCTGTCGTTGTTGTAGCAAGTGAGGATTATTAGAGGATTATAGCTATCTGGGGAAAACTCTGCTCTAAGTCATTTTTGATATGAGGAGGGATTGGCAGTTGTTTTTTTGCCTGTGGCGAGAGTTCACATATTGTCTCTGTAAAGTTTTAGAGAGGAGGGAAGGCAATGATTCATTAGTAGTTTTGTATTATAGCACTACCTAAGATACCTAGTAGTGGGTGAAGGCTCCTGTAGCCCTGCGTGTTCATTGTGCTGAGCAGCATGCAAACACAAAAAAAAACGCGGCACTGAATAACTGACCTTTCAAATGCAAGACAAGAGTCTCACGCTTCAAGGGGATGAGTGATAAATTTTGAAACAGGAGAAGAAATGTGTTTCAGAAGCTTTTTTGTTGTTGTTTTGTTTCCTTAAATTTCCCCATACATGAAAAAAATCAATACAGAGGAGCCAAGAAACCTGTAATGGATGAAATGTTTTACACATATGTGATGGAAAACTCTGCTCTGCTAAGTCAAAAAGCAGCTTCTGAAGAACTTAATGTGGCTAGAAAGTCACAGGTGCCTGACCCCTCTGGCCCTGTTACATCACTGCTGCATATGCTTGGACTTCTTTCACCACTTTTTCAAACCTGCCATATGGGGAGATCATATTCTGCTAACCCGAATCTTCCAGAACACTTTGCGGGACCTCGTGCCAGAGAAGATTCCCCACATCTCACCCTTTTATCCTCACACAGGAGCATTAGTGAACTAAACAGCTCTCATTTCAACTTCCTCCCAGCCCCACTTTTTTGGCTTATGGATTGTATCTCTTTTCAGCAGCTGTTTTTCAGCTGACATTTAAACCAAGCTCACATCCTTAAGGTTGATTTCTAATGTTTCCTTGGGAAAAAAAAAAAAAGAACACGCACACACAGGCACACACCCTGAGGCTACAAATTCTCCACCAAACCCAAATAACACCGATTACACAGTAATACCTGCTTTGGAGACTGCTGGCATCCCAAGCTCGTGTTTACAGTGGGTGACAAACTGTTCACCAGAGAAATACCTAGCACGAGAGACCAATAACGGGCTATACATAAGGCTTTTGCACCTCTAAGATGCTGGTTCAAATCCAGCTCAGGTCTGTAGTGACTGTAAAAGTTTATTACCATCTGATAGCTGTTTGGTGGTCCTCGACCAGCGAACAGGTGTCTGGCTCATAAAAGGGAGCAGAGGAAGAGTGCTGTGGTTAACGCAGTAGGCTGAAGTGCCAGATTTCTTGGTCCCTTTCCCAGGTCTGCCACAGATTGTATAGCCATAGGCAAGTCCTGTGTAAATGGTGATCGTATCCACAAGCCTCACGGGAGTGTTGTGAGGATATGTTCATTAATATCGCTGAGATGATCGAATGCATTAGGAACGATTTGCTTGGCAGAGCTAGAAAAGCAGCTATCATGTGTTGGCAACGCCAGGGAGAGGCCGTGAGATGGATGGGTGTAATAAATGGTCTGCAAATGAGCTGTATGCTCATAAATGACCTGTACGCTCTCAGCGCCCGGATGTAACATCTCTAAATGGGGGATAAATTACCAGCCCTGTGCGACTTGTCCTGTGGGTAAACAAATAAGAAAACAATGGCAGAGGTTATGTGCATTTTTTAAAGGGGCGTAATGCTTGGTACAAATACTCTGAATTCCCTGGCCAGCTATAAGGCATATTTATATACATATATTTATCAGCCTCCAACCCTGTCATTTTGGTATACCTCTGTATACGGTAACATAGGCTGCTGCTTGGTCCTCTGTAAGGAGGAAGCTTCAGTGTTTTGGACCACGGGGCATCCTACTTGATCCTACTCTACCTTGGTGCTGCCTGGAGAAGGTCCTGCTCTGTGTTTTGAGGACCAGGTCTTTGCTGTCACCTCAGCTCTGTGTAAGGGACCTGCCTTCAGGAGCCACCTGAGTCACATTTCTTCTGCTTCCCCTAGGGTGGAGAGAGGGGACAGGGTTCACAATTTGTAGAGCACCACGGCGTCCCTGCTCTTTCTCCAGCTATGAGAGGAGGAGGGGGTAAAACCCAATATTACCTCTCCCTTTGCAAACTGGTGCTTACTCCTGCGGGTCCAGGCCCCTGAGTAAAAACTCTGGTGGTAAAGAGGAGTAAGGGGGGAGGAGGCCCCGGCTGCCAGGAGTGCTCTGCATTGGAAGAATTGTGTTCCACAGAGGATGTGGTATTTGGGATGCCCTTACAGCTCCCAGGGGCTGCAGAAGGTATTTTTTTGAAGTGTGAGGTATTTGTGTTAGGACTGTAAACCCCAAATTTCAGTTGCTCTGTAAGGGCCATTCCCTGCTAACTTCTGAGAACATGAGCACTAGTCTGTTTGAACTGATAGTCCTGTTGAAGTTAATGGAGTGATCCATGCGAGTAAAAGGTAGGAGTATGTTTACCGAGTTGAGCTCTGAGGCCGTTCTGTCGCCTCTTACAGTGGTTCTGAAGCTTTTTCTTGTATTGTTTTATCTTGAGCATTTTGCTTCAGGTACATTGAATGGTTGGGAGGATTTTTTTTTTTTATTTTTTTAGTGGCAACAGAAGCAGAAGAGCAAATGTTGTGGTTTGACATTTGAGAGAAAAGGAGCTAATTATTGTTACCTGAATTAGCCTTGGTCAGAAGTAAACTTAAAATGTGGAACCACACAGAGAAGCGTTTCATTTACATTAGCAAGCAGTTACCAAAGTTGTTCCATTGATTCACCGGGGCGGCTCCGGTGCGTGCCAGCCCATCTGCGCGAGCGAGGCCAACGCAACCTGATCCTTCAAACTGAAAATCCTCCTGCTGTGCCTGCATTTCAGACAGGCATGCTGAAGTACTTCTGTGCTCTTCCGAATTTCTCAGAGTGCTTACTTCACGATATTTGCAAACCCTTTAACTGGCACAGCTGCATCTCTGTGAATAACGTATTTTCCAGTGTACTGGAGGTCTTGACACCTTGATGTTTTAGATGAAACAGGTTGGAAAAAAAAAGACGCAACATGGAATATTAATTGATAATCTGCTATAAAAATTGCTTTGCAATGTATTAGGAGAAAATTTATTTTCTGCTAAAAAAACCCTAGTTTGATTTTATAACTGTCAGGAAAATATCAAAAAAAGTCTTCAGCCTGTAAGAACTTAAAATATTTTTTAAATGCTTATGAAAGCATTTTAAATGGTGAAACATTTTAATACGGGCAAATCTGCCTTTTTCTCTGAAAATGAATTTGTCTGAAGAGTATTGCCTAGCTTTGACTGTGAATGCAGTCCTTCTCTTTCAGCAACGTTTGGTTACTCTAGGGTGAGGATTGTATTTTGCATTTGAAATTCAGGACACAGGTTCACACTTATTGATTAATAGCACAGTAAAAAGGAAACTGCTGATACATCCCTAAAGGAAGCAATCATAGATTAAACCAGAGCGTGACTCAGAGACTCCTTCTTGATCTTTTGGCAAAATGTTGGACCTGAATGATCCATGCTTTTTAGAATATGAGCTCACTATGCTTATTTGAATATTGTGCCTACTTAACAATGCTTAGTGTTGCTTGCATGAATAAATAAAATTACTATATGTCATCGTGGATTTCCTTAAGCTGTAAAAATTAGTCATGGCATTAAGTGTTTTCAGGGCTTGAACTTCTAATATTATTTCCAGTGATCGTAGCAACTGTGGGGAGGGAGGGAAGGAGTGAGAAAGAGAACTGAAAAATCATATGTTGAAAATTTTATTATTTGAGAGGAAAGTATCAGGTAAAACTGTTGCTAGGAAAGACCTGGTGGAAAAATGTGTTGAGATGTGGGTAAACGCTGCCAACCTCCCGTTCCAAACTCTGCTTCTGTGCTGTGTAGCCTTTATTTGGCCCTCCAAAAGTCTCTGGGACTACACCAGTCTTGCGTTACATTTCTGAAACAGAGATCTGCCCTTTCGCTGTTCATTACCAAAGGTTTCCTTTACCCAATAACCATGAATTTTGTCCCTTTCCGAACTTTGCCATGTTACAAGATTTGGATCTGGCCATGAAAGTCAGGAGCTAAGTGCGTATTTCCTGCTTTGGAAGTAGGATTTTCATTCAGCCTGTTCTCTAAATTTAACGTACCTAGGGGATTGAGAATTCTCCTACCCTTCTCCAAAAACGTGATAAAATGTTAGTAGAGGGTGGGAGTGGCGGAGCAGGAGAAGGAAAAAAAAAAGAAAAGCACATTTATTCCTGATGGCTATGGCCTTCACACAGAATTATACTTTACGGGTTTCACTGATATTGTGTTCTTGTTCCCGACCTGTGTTCTTTCTTGGAATAATAAGGTTTATTACTCAATTGCTTGTTATATAATAAAGCCCATGAAGTCCCTGGGTGGTATCCTATAGCCATGACAGTCACAGCTTTGTGGAGTCCTATCCCTTCCTTCTGTTCTCAGCTTTGGTCAAGCAGGCACATCCATTGCCCCAACAGTGACCTCGACACAGTGCCAGCTAGACGAGGGCTAATAGCACTGACCCACCATCACATTATTTATTTTGCTTTATAAAGTTAATGACCTTCCTGGTTCTTTTCTCATCCAAAATATAGAGTATGATCTATGCCAAATATATAGGAAATAAATGAGAGACAGAAAGCCATCCAAAAGCCATTACTAGACATAACAAAAATCATACTGGCTCTCCAACTGGCTGGGGTAATGCGGGAAATATATCTGTTTAGAAAGCCGTTGCAATTTATTTTTTCATCCAAATGTAGGGGGATAGAAGGTATGTCATTGTTCTGTGTTATCTTGTCCACTAGCTAATTATAAACTGTTGAAAGCTGTTTATTCACAAAGATAGACTGATTCTGCTCCCAACCTCCCCCATCATATTAAATATACTAGTGGAAATCATCAACATGTGTAATGATCATATAATACGTTTGTTGTGGGGACCGACTTAAAACTTCAGTGACCAATCAGTAATGTTGACAGTTCTCCCAGTTTTTTAAGTGCTTATTTTTGGACTCATGGGATAATAGGAAACCTCTGAAAAAGAGAACAATATCTCACTTGTAAAGGAAAGAAAATCTTGAAAACCTAGATCTTAATCATTAACAAGGCAAAAGGTGAAAACTGTCAACTCTCAGTTATTCATGGAGATTAGCTAGGTTTTTCTGCATGTACAGAGTCCAGCAAGGTTGATTGCTTCTCACGTGTAGCCATGCTATTTTCATGGATAGAAAAAAATCCAAAAGTAGTGTAGTATTTTTTAATAGTTTCTTTTTTTCTATTACAACTTGGAGCTTATGTTAACGAACAGGACTGGAACAAGGGGGTGGTGTGAGGACACACGGTGCTTTCTGCATGCCTGCCCAGGGACCACAATCTAAGTTGCAAAGCCACTGGGATAGATCTGCATCATGCTCCCCTGTGGCTCGAAACACGGAAAAGGGTGCCAACAAGGGTCCACACTTCTGTGATCCTGCAGGGATCAGCTTGGATATCTGTTGGGGAGATGCTAAACCAGGTGAAGTCAATGTGGATGGACCTGACTAGATGCATGGAAGACCTTAAAGCATCACTTCATCACTCTACATCCTATTTCCCACATCAAGAAAATTTTCCTCTTAGCCAAGGTATAACAGCTACCTGTGGTCGCTACTGGCTAAAATGAAAATTTCCCATTAAAAGATGTAATAGCAGCAGGCATACCTTAGAAAGGTTTCATTATTTTGATGCATTAGGTTGACATTAGTGCTTCTCTCATTCTCAGTTTTGATGACTTAAACCATAAAACTGACAAGAAACATGATAAAGATTAATATTATTCTGTGCACATTGCGGACATTAATTCATTAAGGTTTTAGTTGACTGGTTGACATTTAATTCTATGAGACAGATAGGAAAATACAGAGTGTAAAATTCAAGTAGAATGTGTGATATTGGGTGCAACGAATGTGTGAGAATTAGAATACAGGAGCTGGGTTTTTTTGGCTTTTTTTTTTTTGTCTGCAGTGATTCGGTGACTTAATGTAGACCACAAGAATGCCTTTCGAATTTGCCAAAGATCTGCGAGAAATCCTCTGACTTGAGCAGAATGATCAGGCTTGACAGAAATTTCTGAAGACGGTTTTAAGTTCTGTTGCAAATGTGGCTGGCTGCATATGTTTAGAGATGTTTGCAGTATTTTCATACAAGCAGTTCTTGCACAAAACAAAATGTCAATATACTCTGTGCAAATAATATAAGTTGATAAAACGTTCTCATTTGGAAAATAGTCAATTTCTACAGGGCAAAAAGAGTTCTAAGACTCAGAAGCTGTAAATTGGGGTTAATATTTTTCTCCTTTTACGAGGTTCTTCGAGGGGAAGTACTTCTGTCAGGGAGCTGGGGTTGCAGATAGATACTGAAGTAGTAGGGAGGTGACCCACGTCTGGTGCTCCTGCCCTGCTCCCAGGGAACCCTGTATCCCCACTGCCTTTGCTTTTACTTTATTAATTTCATCTGGAAACTATTCCAGGCCAGGTCTGGCTTCCTGAGCATAATCTGAAAGGGCTGTAATCTCAGCTGAGCCTGATAGGTGCTAACATTTCAGCAATTCTGAGGTTTTTGAGGGCAGACAGGGCTATTAGATGGTCTAATCTGACAGTATATTCTCACTGGCCATAGGAGTTTGGAATGGCTTCAGGAAATAAACTCTTGGATGAGGAGCAGCTGGATCAAGTTGAACGCAGGCAAGACCAAAGCAATGCTAGTCAGAAAGGGGGAATGCTTTGAAGAGTGGGCCAAGGCACTGTCTCCACCTTCCATTCATTGAAGACACATGGCGTCCATTTATCAAAGTTGTGCAGAGCCTCTGGGTCCTGCCTGGCTTCCATGGCCAGGTAGCATTGCTTTCTAAAAATTTCATAGCTAGCTGGGAAATGTCCCTTCCTTCCTCCCAGGCAGTGATAACCTGAGAGCAGGAGTACACGGCTCTGGGTTCTTGGAACTCATTTGTTCTGGATGTGTTTTATCTGGCTGTAAAAACAATGCTCACATTCAGGATCAGGTTAATGCAGCTATGCAGTACCGTGTTCAATGTCTGTAGATGTTGCTGTCTTCTTTTTCTATCGTGTATGCTACCCTGGACGTAGCAATTCAAGTCCTCTCCTGATGCTTGGTGAGTGTCTGACGTCACTTTCAGTACTGAGAGTGGTTAGTGAATCAACACCAGCTAATTAAATCCAAATTTTGATGTATGAACCATCATGACAATAGTACTCCTACTGACTGAAGCAGAACACATCGCCCAGAAGAAAGTATGTGAGAACCGGATACAAGACTTTCTTAATCGAAGAATGTGGAATCGTCTTGCAGAGAAGATCAGACAAACCCTCATCTGACTGATCTTCAGGAAAGAGGCTGTCTTTTTTTCCATCTGTCATACTCATGGTTCAAACATTTTTTTTTTCTTAACTTTTAACAGTGCTTCATTTGATATTTACTCTGCACTAAGTTGTTTTTTTACGATTTTACATAAAATTTGTAAACAAAAATTGTCTTGAATTGAAACCCATGAACAATCAGACTGGAAGTTTCTACTACTTGAAAAATTTCAATTCTCAAATAATAATAGAAATATTACAAGAAATTATCAAACCATGTTTGGTATTAAAAACTTTCATGTATGTGTGTTTTTTCACTGTGGTAAGGGGGAAAATGTCCCTTGTGAAATAGATGGCAATTTTAAATGCCTTTGTGAGGGGTGATGAATGTACAAACAGAAGGTATAAGTAGAGAATGAGAAGGTCTCCCCTCAGCCTCCTTTCCTCCAGACTAAGTAACCCCAGTTGCCTCAGCCACTCCTCATAAGACTTGTTCTCGAGACCCTTCACCAGCTTCATTGCTCTTCTTTGGATGCACTTCAGCACCTCAATATCTTTCTTGTACTGAGGGGCCCAAAACTGAACACAGTACTCAAGTTGGGGCCTCACCAGTGCCAAGTACAGGGGGACAATCACTTCCCCAGTCCTGCTGGCCACACTATTTCTGATACAAGCCAGGATGCCGTTGGTCTTCTTGGCCACCTGTGCGCACTGCTGGCTCATGTTCAGCCGGCTGTCGACCAACACCCCAGGTCCTTTTCTGCCAGGCAGCTTTCAAGCCACTCCTCCCCAAGCCTGTAGCGTTGCATGGGGTTGTTGTGACCCAAGTGCAGGACCCAGCATTTGGCCTTGTTGAATCTCATACAGTTGGCCTCAGTCCATCCATACAGCCTATCCAGATCCCTCTATAGAGCCTTCCTACCTTCAAGCAGATCAACACTTCCGCCCAACTTGGTATTATCTGCAAACTTACTAAGGGTGGACTCGATCCCCTCATCCAGATCATTGATAAAGATATTAAATAGAACTGCCCCAATACTGAGCTCTGAGGAACGCAACTTGTGACTGGCTGCCAACTGGATTGAACTCCATTCACCACCACTCTTTGGGCCCAGCCATCCAGCCAGTTTTTTATCTGGTGAAGATTACACCCATCCAAGCCATGAGCAGCCAGTTTCTCCAGGAGAATGCTATGGGAAATGGTGTCAAAGGCTTTATTAAAGTCCAGGTAAATAACATCCACAGCCTTTCCCTCAACCACTAAGCAGGTCACCTTTTCACAGAAGGAGATCAGGTTAGTCAAGTAGGACTTGTCTTTCATGAACCCATGCTGATTGGGCCTGATTGTCTGGTTGCCCTGTACATGCCATGTGATGGCACTCAAGATGATCCACTCCATAACTTTCCCTGGCACCGAGGTCAGGCTGACAGGCCTGTAGTTCCCCGGATCCTCCTTCTGGCCCTGCTTGTAGATGGGGCATCACACTTGCTAACCTCCAGTCACCTGGGACCTCCCCAGTTAGCCAGGACTGCTGCTGATAAATGATTGAAAGTGGCTTGGTGAGCATTTCCACCAGCTCCCTCAGTACGCTTGGGTGGATCCTATCTGGCCCTACAGACTTGTGTGTGTCTAGGAGGTGTAGCAGGCTGCTAAAAATTTCCCCTTGGATTATGGGGGCTTCATTCTGCTCCCCATCTCGGTGTTCCAGCTCAGGGGACTGGATACCCTAAGAACTTGCTATTAAAGACTGTAACAAAGAAGGCATTAAATACCTCAGACTTTTCCTCATCATTTGTGACTATGTTTCCCCCCACATACAATAAAGAATGGAGATTCTCCTTAGGCTTCCTTTTGTTGCTAACGTATTTATAGAAACATTTTTTTTCTTTTATGGCAGTAGCCAGATTAAGTTCTAGCTGGGCTTTGGCACTTCTTATTTTCTCCCTCCCTAACCTCACGACATCCTTGTAGTCCTCCTGAGTTGCCTGCCCCTTCTTCCAAAGATCATAAACTAAGTAAAGGGGAATCTGTTTTCCTTCAATTTTAGGCATATGTGATGAATTTAAATGAACTGCTTTCTATTATATTAAAAGACAGAATGCGATAAGTCATAATCAAGATTGTCCAGATTGGTTAGAAATTTATAGCATTTTTTTGTATGCACATTTTTTCGGTGGGCTGTAATTGTCCCTCACGTATTCCGTTTGTTACTCAGACATTTCTTCAAGGGTCTGTTATAAGAAATCTGGAGTAAGTTGAGTGCAAGAAGAGAGGATTTAGGATTCTTCTGGTATTTCCAGTATGTCAGGTAGGAAGCTGAAGGTGTTAATTTTAAAATATGGATCTTGATTTACAAAGCTAATTGGAGACCTGGCATCTGTGAAGTGTTTCGGATTGCACAAGCACATTGATTGTTCTCAAGCTAAATACAAGACAGAGGGAAGCCCTCCTCCTTTCCTATTTCCTGGATAAATATCAAGACATTATGGCCTTGCTGTACACTTCTTCCAAAGCTAGCTTTACTTGATGAGAGAAGACTGTACAGGTGTTGGAGTGGAGAACATGGCCAGATTAGACCTGAACAATAGTAATTCTTTGCCCAAACAGCATTCTACAGGGCCAAATGATGTAAGGACATACAGAAATTAGACTTATTTTGAACCATGAGTTGCACAAAGTCCCAAATTTCTTTCTTGCAGAGAAGGAATAAGCACTTCTTTTCCTGTCTTCATTCCAATCAGAATTATTATTCTGAATGTTATGAACAATAATTATCTGGACCAGTTGTTCAGCTATGACAACAGTAGTGGAAAGGCATAACAGCAGTGTATAAAAGCCAGCTTTCCTCTGCTGCAACAGTTGTTACTTTGGGCAATTTCCCCAAAGATGCCAAGAACATGGAGGAAAACTCTGGATGGAGAAGAGCAGTTTTATTTCTTTCTACCCTAGGAAGATCTTGTGCTGTGAGAAGCAACTCTTTCTTTGAAAAGTGAAAACAAATGTATCCATAAAAGCAGGAAATTAAGACTATAAACAAAAAAATGGAGATTCATTGATCTGTTTGTTTTATTCATTTGGGTTTATGGATGTGGAAGTCTGCCTGTCTTCGGAGCGCAGGGTCAGCAGGGGGTGCCCTGCTTCTTCAGGACATGGGTGAGGATTTCCTGCCCTAGAGAGAGACAGAAGGGCTTGGTACCTATGGTGAGGCATCACCCTCAGTGACTTGTACTTGTGGGAGAGAATTAATCACCGTAGGCCATGTCCTTAGCTCTTTACTGAGGTTTTGTTCAATCCTCCACTGTCTAAGCAAGGTCCAAGTAAGAAAGTGAGTCAGGGCTGGGTGCTCTGTTGCTCGTATCTGAGTAATACCACTGTGATTGCTGCATTAGAGAGGATGTAGTGTTTTGAAAGAAGTATCAGTGAAGTGAAATTATGGGTAGGACTAGATTCCTAGCTTTGCCTCCATCATCAAGGCCAGGTCCCCCAGCAAGGAGAGGATTTTCGTGTCACACAAGGAGGACAGTCTTTGTGACTGCATTCCCATGAGACAGAGCTTCATATGCAAGATGTGTGTAACAGCATTAGGGGCATACTACACTTCAGATGAGGAAACTTGCTCTCCTGGTTGTTAGGGAGGGCACAAAGACAGAAATAACATACAGGGACTGCCCATTACTCAGGCTATCATGACTTCGTCAGCAGAGAACCATAGCACAGAAAGTAGCCATACAACAACTGGAAAATAGCACAGAACATAGCCATATACAAGTAGGAAATTATTTATCTTGATTTGCAGATGACCAGAGTAGGGAGCTAGGGCTTTATTCTGCTTTTCTGTGGTCTCTCACAATCCTCGGACAAGTCCTTCGTTTAAGGCTCAATTTCCTAAGAGCAGCTCTGACTAGCGTGAGGTATTTGTTAGGGGATGACCACGAAAGCGGCTTAGTGATGGTCCATCTGTTGGTGCCTTCCTCTGGCTCAGTGCATCCTCTGGAAACCATGAGAGGGATGTGGTATAGATCTGGCTCTGTGTATGCTGGCTGCAACCTGCAGCATAGCGTAGATAGAACACCCACTCAGATGGTGGAGCAAATCAGATACATAAAGGGTTTTTCAGGTTAATTTGAGCTTCTAAAGTGATGCAGAGACGTTGAAAGCAAGAAAAGGCTATAGTCCACTAATCCAACCTCATGGCTGGATTCAAACCAGTACTCTCGCTTTCAGATTTAGGCGTCTGGGGCTGTACCTGCAAGTTGCAGGTTCCGGCATCGTTTTGGTGTGAGGTAATTAGGCAGTAAGATTGGATGTGAGAGCAAGCAACAAATAAAGGAACTTACCTTTGCCATGCAGAACTTGAAGGCCACCGGAGTATGGGATTTGTCTCATGATGACTCAGCCATTATACCAAGGGATTAAGATGTTTCTGTTCTTCCTGAAATAGTTACAAATAGGAGCGGACATTTGACAAAAAAAAAAACCCTGTTATTAGATCTCTTAAGAAACCCTTGTAGACGAATTTTGCTCTAATGGAAAATCGTATTTTGGAACATAAAGGTGCTTCTTCGTTAATTTTTGTTGTTGTCGTTGTTGTTATGGATTGCTTCATTGTGACTCTCAAGTAGTCCTTGGTCTATTCCAAAGTCTGAGAGGGGGAAGGAAAAACCTATAAAACATACTGGCCCTTTAAATTAAAAAAAAAATTCCTGTGGTGCAGCTGAGGTCAGGAAGTAGTTGATCATAGCAAGAGTCTGGACCCATGCTCTGCTATGTCTGAAAGAAGTCTAGTTAGAGAGAGGGAAAGGATGTTACCTCTGGACTGGAGTAATTGACACCTGAACCATACAGGAGGATTTTCATTCTAGTCCAGTGAAGAATATTAGGAAAACAAGATCTTCACAGGAGAGACACTCAGTGAATTCCTATGCTGAACAGAGCAGTAAAATTTCACCCTGAAAATGGAGGGACAGTTTTGCTGAACTATGAATCTTTGTCCCCTGCAATAATAGTTTGGCATGTCCTTCCAATGAATACATGAAACATTCAGAGAAGGAGGAAAAAGCTCAGCGAACTTCACAAATTTCCATTTCCAAGAGACGGAGCAGCCTATGACCTGGCAGGGTGCCACCGCATGACGCAGGGCTTTATGGAAATCGAGTTGCAATGGCGAACGACTTGAAACAGAGTGCTGAGCTGTCAGATAAGTCACAGTTGGTGAATGTTAACTTCTATTTGTTATGTTTTGAAGACAAATACCATATCCACGTACCAGACAGGGCAGGGTTAGACTGCGGGGGTGAAGAAGGGAGGCAGGCAGACCAGAGGAAGGAAGATATCCTTTGTAAATAAATAGAAACGTCAGTCTTCCCAGTTTACTTAGGCTGCGTTGCTCATGACCCTGTTATACCAGCAGCCAGGGGCGTGTGTCAGTGAAAGACCATCGTCCTCCCACTTGACATAGGATGCGAGTTTTATTAAACGGGACTTACATTTTAATGTATTTATTAACAAAATTTTGAGTCACAGTCAAGCCCATGTGAAACTGCATGAAAAACCTTTGGCCCTATCCTGTTACATGTTCTTTGCAGATACTATGTATATTTTTAGCTCTGTAAACTACAACAATTGCCCATTACCATTTTGTTGTAGTTAATGTTGACATTACAGTGGTGCACAGTGTTTTCAGTCAGAAAACACTCTTTTGCGATTAGTATATACAATAACAAACAGGAACTCGTGGAATTATAATATAGGGTTCCATTTATATTTAGGTGCACCAGAAATGCTGTGGTGATTACCATTATATAAATAAAACAAGTATTTGCAGACTTTACACATTTTATTCAGCACAGCTTGTCAGAGTAATTTTGTCTGCATTTCCAATGGAAAATGATAATGGTTATTGAGAGTGATGCCCCCACCAATCTCTAAGCAAATAAAAGACAGGAGTTTTTAAAATGGTTGAAGAGATGACTAAAAAGAAATAATTAAAAATATATTTGCAGTTAAAAATGAACTTTTTTGGGAAAATATTTGTGTTTTCCTACTTTCACTTTTGTGACTGCCTGTGCTAATGAAAATAGAGGAAAAAGAGCAAGTCGGTTCCTTTGTTTATTTCGTTCTTGGAGGTTTTACCTAACAAGGCTTGTCTTCCAAATAGGTGCACAATTCAGGCAACACAGGAGTATTTTACAGATGCACTGTTATAGAGGCAAGGGAGAAAGAAGGCTTATTTCTAGGCATTGGATGGTGTAGTCTGTTACAAGCAGTAGCATACTGTAAGTTCTCTGATGCTGTTCCAAAAGGTCCTAATACACTATGTCAGGAACAATGGATACGATTGGGCCAGCTGTATTACAGCTCCTTTCTCATGCCTCTGGCAAGTAACAGGATTTCGTAGGACTTGAATCTGGTTCCAAGCCATTGCTCTTCCAGCCAACTGCCTAAGCAGCCTCTGAACAAGTTGAAGGCACCTGGCTCTGGCATTCAGTGGGACACAGAGCAGTGTCCCCTGCCACTCTGCCAGGCAGAGGTGACCCATCACGCTTATACCGGGGGATCTTCCTGCATTTTCTGCCAGTTAGGCAGTCTCAAATTTTCTCACTCTATTCCATAACGTACTTCGAGCTGTTCAGCAAGATGGGGTGATATGTTAGTGAGCAAAGAGCGTATTGCCCTCCCCACCACAGACAGCAGTTGTTTGCCTTACTGTTGCAATAAGCAAGCTATGGAAGTGTTTCCACTTCAGGGCTCGCATTTAATTATGCGCATGAAAGCTAGCCGATGCATATGGACGTGTTACACAGCATGTGTTTATCTCGCCTTGCTCATTCACACTGAATTGATATTGGCTGGTGCAACCTACGGGGAAGCGCGCTGTTTTTCGGGCCCTTAAACAAAATCAGGGGCTTCGCTTCCAGCAGCAGCACGCTCTGGCTTGGTCCCGTTGGTGTCTTCGGTCTTGTGAAGTGAGGTGAGCCCTGTGCCCGAGCGCCTGTGAAAGTATTTGAGCTGTCAGGACAAGGAAGTAACCTTTCCCTCCTGATCTGGTCAGCGCCGTGCCTTCCTTCTCTTCCCAAGGGCAGTCAGAAAATATCTCTTCACTCATCTCTCCTTTATCCAGCCAACCAGACAAAGATGGCAGCAACAAGACCTCTTTTTCTCCTTCCCCAGTCCCTCCCACGAGGTATGCTGGTAGTAGCTGCGTGTCATTACAGTGGTGCTTGTAAGGTCCTATGAAGCGCTTCTTCTAGTAGATAATCCTCTGTCGATGTACACAGGGCAGTTCACATTTTTCAGCTCCGCTATTTCAGCCCATCTGCAGATTTAGTCAAGCTTGTTACATTGGTTACATGTGGTCATGTTTTCAAAGTTTTCTCTTTAATCAGCATAGACTTGAAGCCCAGGTGCTTTAGTGTGTTTTTGTTTGCTCACTTAATTTTTGGTTTTGTTTTAATAGAAATTGAATGTCTGATGTCTTCACACGGCTTTGAGCATGGTAGCTGTAGGCATTGGTTTGGGATACTTTTGTCTCACCCTTATCCTACACATAATTCGATACAGTAATTACCTGTGGTCTGTGGTTTCATTTCAGAGTGGAGCTGGCAATACACAGTAGAGATTGACAACCAAAGCCTTACTTTGAAATATCAGAGAGTGTTGAGATGGCACGGTGCTTTCTAGATGTATCAAATGCGCTTCATTGACCACCACTCTGCCTGCCACACTTTTGCCAGTTTAGAGATCACCCTGTTAATGAATGAACTGCTTAGACATGGTCTATAGCATCTTGGGCAATTATTTAAGCCTTTTGCCATTGCAGTCGCAATTTGGCTAGAACTAACTATAGCTGTCTATAAAGTTAGTTCTGGTTCAAGCAGTAATTACTCACATAGCCATGATATGGCTGTTCCCTCCTCAGGCTCCACAGATGTATCCCTATGCTAGTATGTGTTAAATTTTGTAAGTTAACATCATTACTATAGGGTTCCTCCATTTTCTGAAAATGATGGAATATGCTAGAGAGGAGTTCTTCATATTCAGTTCTAATAAATAGCTGAAAGCAGCAGCAAAAGTCAAAAGCATAACAAGTATTCAAAAGCCAGAGTACAGTGGGCTTTAGTAGAGAGAAAGGCTTCCCAGTATTTGGGCTTTTGTTTTCTTTAGTAGCAAGACTATATTTTTGGGAAATTTAAAAAATGCTTTGTAGATAAATATTTTTAATACTGGCAGTGTTTAGAGTCCTGAACAGGTTCAGAATCCTGTTGTGATAGGGACAGCAGAAACACACATGAGACGCTTTATCCAAATGTAAGGCATCAAAAAAGGCCTGATTGATTAAGCAGGTTATTGAAAAAAGAAGCTGAAGTAGCAAAACCTGTATGAGGTTTTAGCACAGACTAGCCAATTCATAGGAGTCAGATGGAGTAATTTCTGTAGTCCTACCATTCTCAGCTCACTCAGAGGAAGAACATGGAAATAAGTCTTATGGGGCAGAGGCAGCATGTATGTTTGATGGCAAAGATTAGGACTACAATACAGGCTGCTTTACTCCAGGACCTTCTAGCTAACAGCTATGGTTTTATCCCAGAATGCCAAATAAGCAGGTTGTGGTGTCAGCTAACAAACGTCCAAGGTAACGCTATACCCAGCATGGTGAGAGGAAACTGGGGACCTTCTGGGAGGGCTGGCTAGAAACAGGGTGCCATGTAACAGGGACTTCTGAAAAAGTGTAGTAGTGAGTCTCAAATAGTTGATACGTTTCAAAAAGGCATCCAGAAATCTGGGTGGTTATCTGAGCTAAACTGAATCTTTTAAAGTTAACCCATCATTAGTAAGTTCATTCCCAGGATTAATGGCCATGCAGTACAGTATGTGCGTATTTAGTGAAGCCACAAATAAATTATGAAGGTTACTAAGTGTTTCTCTGAATAAGGAGAATTATTCCTCAGGGAACCACAAAATATGCTATTAAGACCTTAACAAAATAGGCGGCCTCTACCATTTTGAGATTGTGGCCTGTTTTGTTAAATAAGGCAGTAATTGTTTTTGTTTTAATAGTGTGACTGGCCAGGTACTCCTGCTTGAGCACTTTCTCTGTTTCTCAGGGTGAGAAGGTCAGATCTAACCCTTTAAAATTTGATTTGGAAAATAGATCCAAGGGGGGGAAAAGTCAAACAGAACAAGGTTATGTGTGGAGTTATGGGTCTATGGGAACACTCACTAACCAGGTCCTGCGTGCCCAAGTTGGTGATGGTCTTCACTGGGTTGCCAGACTTCTCTGCCTTTCAAATATACGTGAATGCACAAATGAATTAATGCTGTGGATTTTCCATTCAAATAGATGGGAATGACCTTTGCACAGCCACTAGCTAAGATGCCGGCTCAGGAGCTCTTATTTGAAATATCTAAGATGACACTGCAACATAACAGCCTTTGAGCATCATGTCCACGTTATACAAATTGACGTATGATGTCACGGGGAGGACAGCACTGTATATGATCAGCACTGTGACACACGGAGAAAGATGGATTAGAGAGAAACACTTGTAAGGACAACAGAAATAAGCAGATATTGAGAGAGACAAGAAAATAAGCACAACAAGAAATGAGGAAAAAGTTTATTGGTGGTTATTTTGGTGCTTCTGGGAGAACTTTGGGATCAATCTTCAGAATATATAACCAGCAGAGGTAAACTTGCCAGGCCAGCTGGAGTTCTGTGCCCTCACAGTAAGCTTCAGAATTTCACTCGTTGCAACTTGAAGTGTTTTCTTGAAGGACACATGGGCTTTTTTCCAGCAGACTCCACTGAAGCAGTGGAAATTAAGTGACCACTGATGTTCAGAGATCCACAAATCAACATTGCCATAAATACTACTCTCTCTTGATCTGGGCTACAGCTGCATGTTTAAGAGGAACTTTGCAGAGCATCTGTTGTCCAGTCTCACATGGTATAAAGCTTTTATGACTCCACAGTTTCTTAGAACACAACAGAAAAAAAAACAACCCACCAATCTTTGGTCAGTGTAATGAATTTCAGACGAGCTGGTCCAAAAATGAACCCTGTGGTCATCATCTGAAAGTCAACACTTTCCCAGGGTGACAACATTTTGTTATCATAGTATTTCCTTACAGGTTAAAAGAGGAAATACATGTTCCAGCTCAGATACCACTGTGTGATAACCATTGGCATATACTTACCGGTGTAGGTAGTTCCTGATAGATAATTTGGTCCAGAAACTGGGTGAAAGGAGGTGGCTTTAACTGAGTTTGGCTGCAAATTTTTGGTTCTCAACCTAGTAACAAACCTCAAAGCATGAAAATGAAGGCAGAATGACCTCAGCCCAATTCAGATGTCGTACATGAACATTCTGTGGGCAGAATTTGAAATTTCTCTGTTGATCTGGGTCCAAATGCTACGGCTAGAATCTACTCTAATCAAACCGAAGCTTGCATAAACGCCTTCAAACAGAACCTGCCAATTTCTGTAGAGCTCTGCTGACAAGCAGTTATTTTTCCTGTGTTAATATCGTTAAGGGAAAGTATTTGAACAAGGAAATAAATAAAAAGGCGCATTGACTTGAGGTGGAGTGGAAGAATGAGGATAGCTGAAGTCCACGGGAGTTTTGCCATGGATTTTACTGGAGCCCAGGACTTCATGCATTCTGTTTCCCTCTAAGTGTTTGCAGAGAACTGAAATGCTAAATATTGCAACCAATCTGCAGGTGCCATTTAGTGTCAAGAAAATCTGTGTGTGTGTGTCTGCAAGCGAGTGTGTCTGCACATGCTTCTTATTAGGATATACTTTCATTATTTCAAATTTCACTTAAAGACTATTTCTTAACATGAAGACTAGATCAATGTGGCACTGACCGAAGCACAGGGGCAGACCAGTGCAAGCTGCTCCTGAGCTACTTCATTCTGACTGGAAACTGCCTTGCTTCCTGCCCCTGGTTTCCTCACAGATATTATAAGCTGATCATGTCAAATCTCCAGGTGTTACTTTGTCATGCTTGCACATAGAGATCACCTTCCTCATTTCCCTTCAGTAGAGAACTGTAACAAATTATTTTAGCTAGTGCTGAAAGATTTAATGTACTTATTTACCTCACCCCACAAAGGGAAATTGGCTTTTTTTAAAGAGACCTGAATGTCAGCTGTATCAGTGTTGACTTCCCTCTTCTTAGGCAGAAGCAACAAGTAGTGTGTGCAGTAAGGAGTCAGATATTGCGATGGATAATAAGTGAATATGTTTAGTAAGATAAAAATTAATTGCTCACCCTGTGAAAATTTTTGAGGAAAAAAAAAGGAAGAGAGCACTAGCGGGGAAAAGGACAATTTCTGAAAGTGGTGGTTGTTATTGGTGGAAGATCAGAGAAACCAAATAAAGACTTGGTTCTGAAGAGAGGCGCTGTGGCATTTCTTAGTGGAAGCCAGCCAGATAAACTAGGGGAATATGAAAAAGTCACAAGGAAGAGCAAGTCTCAGTGTTCTGACCTGATGAATAAGGCGTGCTGGTAAGTACTTTTCAAGGTTGTAGCACTGGGAAGAAGTTGACTATGTGTTGCTTTTCCTCAGTAAGCCGGTATATAGATGTACAGCTGGTTCCTTTGTAAGGGGAAGAGTGTTGGTATGTATCGCAAAGTCAAAGAGAAGTGTGGAAGACTCCATGAATTTAGAGAGATGCTTTTAGTCCTGGTGGGAGGTCCAGGTGATTGTTAGTGGCTTGGAAAAGTTAGGTAAACTTTTGCAAACATCTTTCAAAGTCCTTTCTTGGCTAATGTCAGCTTCTTAGCTCACCACACAGCTTCTTAATTTCCCTCCTCTGTCCAAAAGCAATTGCATGCCTGGCTTGCAGATCTGCAACTGTGAGAGTCTCAGTGACTACTAGTATATTTCTTTATGCTAACTCACTGTTTGGTTTGCCGTCAGCAAATACCACCGCTTCTGTTTAGAAAGAAGAATGTGATCCTAAACCTATAAGCAAACAGTATACATGGGAATAACAGATAATTACTATGTCAAAGTAAACTATGATCTAGTCAGGATGGAAAATCCACTGCTGGCCAGTGCTGTAGCGAATGATAACATTAAGAAGAGATAAGTTCATAATGGAAACTGCTCAGATTTGCTTTATTTTAAATGGCAAGCACTTGCTTAAACATAACAATGAGCAAACGAAATCATTTGTTGAGACTTGACTCTCTGTTAATTGTATACCATAGAGTAGCAGGTGTCTAAGCATGTAATGGTTTGTTTAATCTGTATTTCTGAGTTGCTTTGAGGCTGCCAAGAACAAATATTCAGTACTGGAAATTACAGCTTAAGAGATAATTTGGAAAAGGCAATTAGTAGGTCTGACTGAGTTGTAAAGAGTGATTTGTGAGAATCTTCCTAAGCAACAAGACGCTTAGTCAAGGCTCGGGTCTATCAAGAACTGCATGGCTGACCGGCTTGTACCTATATACTACAGCCTTGATTTCAGTAAAGCAGAAGAGCTTCAGCTTTACATGTGAAGCAATATACTTTACAGATTTTAAATTTTCACATATACTTGTACTGTCTCCTGACCCAGTGGTTTTTAAACGTACAAGTGGGCTTTCAGAAGGGGAATGTCTAACATATCTTCAAAGGGAGCTATACAGAGCATCACCCAGCATGCTTTTCTGAGAACTCCTATTTGTTTTTTCAAGGGAGTACCTGTTTATTCTCCTCTTTGATCCAGCTTTGTAGAGTCTAGACCACAACTGAACGAAATGCAATAGGAGTTAAAACAGGTAATAAAGGTGGATTGACAATGAAGCATTTGCTAAGGTTGCTTTTGTCTCTTGTTTCAGAGAAGGCTTTACTAGTGATTTCGAATTTTCCCAAACTTCTCTATTCCTCTGCAATACTTCAGTTCCAGTTATTAGTGGTATTGGATCACTATATGAAATATATGAGCCCAAAATCACACAACTTCTACAATATGCAGAGACAACAATGAATACACTTAGACTACAGTATTTTCTCTGAGGGATAATTTGCTTATTTAAATGATATATAAAGCATTTTTTTCACTTATTCTACAAAGATATAATAATAATAAAAAAGTACATATGAGCTCCAGGACTTAACACAAAGATCTGATTTTTTTGGTGCTGGGTGCAGAATGCCACCATCATTTTCTTTTGATAGTACTGTAGGTAAGCATAAGGGATAATTTGTTGTGAAAAAGTGGAAAACTGAGTTTTGGTTGCATTTCTGATATATTTCAATTGTATCTTTCTTAGGATGTTTCCTTTCAAGGCTGGCTTATTACAGTAGCAGTTTGTAAATACGCACTGTTCAGGGAAGATAAAATCATTCCAATAGTACACAGTGCAGTTATAATACATCAGTTCCAGTTCAGCTTTACACAGAGCAGCGTCAGAGAAATGAAAGTGCCGTCTCATAAATGTAGGAGATAAACCTTTGTCCTCACTTTTCCAAAGCAAGAACCACATCCTGTGTGGTGCTCAGCATCTGCTGCCCTAATCAATATAGCTGAGAGTTGGCTTTTCTCGATAGGTTTGTTCTTCCAGCCAGCAACTGTCCAGCTATAAGAAAGCATTATTGTTCAGCGTGAGGAGGGAAAAAGAATTATATCTTTTATGGGGAATCTAAATCATCTTGTCATCATATAACTCAAAGATGGCCAAGTATGTTTTCCCTCAAATTTGTTTAAACAAACAAATGTAATTCTTAGGTTTAGGCCTTGGAAGCCAAGTTTCCGTCCAACACGAATTTAGTACATAAAGATTTGTTTGTGATGGAAACAATGCCAGACACTTCTGCATAGCAGCGTAATGGAGCGCTGCTAGAATGTAGCTTATAAACCCAGATTCAGGAAAACAGAGCTGCTCTGTCTAATTTGGCCTGCGCCGTGTGATTACAATAGCATAATTGTGCAGCTTGGAAGCCGTTCCCTCTCTGCTGAAACGATGCAGTATTCAAACAAGTGTGAGAGCATTTCTTCAACCAAAGGCCAAGGTTGAAGCCTCTGCATATCCTCCAAGCCCTCCTCCGGGACGGGTCCTCCTCGTGCCACCATGACTTCCCGCAGTGACTGCGCCTTGTCACCTGCACGTGGCCCTCGAGGCAGCCCGCTCTCCTGGTACCACTGCACTGTTTTGTTAGGGCAGATCTTTTATTCTAGAGTTTGAAGAATAAATTCCCCCAAATGGAGTATGTGCTCTTCTCCTGTGTTAGACAGCGGTGCTTGGTTAACGAAGATAATTTGTACTTTCAGCCTGCGTTGATACCTGAAGGGTGCATGGGGGTACTTACTGAGTGGGAAGCACCCACAATTTGGACTCTTTTGGAGACTAGTCCAAAGGTTTTTGGACAGGATTTCTAGTATTTGTAAGGAGCTGAGGTCCATTGCCTAGACAAGGTGTGAGTATACAGCAAGCTTGCTCCAGGAGCATATCTGTGAAAGGAAAGAAGGAAAAGAAATCTTTCAGTATTGCAACTTTTACCCCTTCATGTTCAGTGCTTCTGAATGTTTCATCTGCTTCTGTGATCAGTAATACTGCACTTTGTATGTGACTGTCAAAAAAATAAAGAGAGACTGCGCTTCGGTGTAAAAGGGAGAAATTCAGTGAGTACTTCCTGTAAGAGAGAGGAGTATAATGTTTTTTTCTGCAATATATCATTTGGAAGGAAAAGTTCTAGTATTTTTGTTCTGAAAGTAAAAGGATCTCCTTATAACACTATATTCTAAGTATTGAACTTTGACCAAAGCAAAAATATTCATTGGGGCTCAGAATATTCCTCTGCTTCATCCCAGACCAAGGTTTCCCTTCCTCTTTGTTTAGGGAAAAAATGAGGAAATTTTATTTATTTATTCTTTTATGGAGGATACAAGAGATGATGGGAACTAAATGTATTAAAACATGTTTGTACATACAGTTATATGACAAGTGTGCTAGTTACCACTTTTAACAGCCAGCACATAGATATATGCGCTTAGAGAAAAGATAACTTCGGGTTATCTTTGGGTTCTTGGTTTCAAAATACTGGCTCCTGAGGAAACTAAATGAAATGTTGCTCAGATACTTGTGTGGGAGACTTCTCTGAACACTGAACACTCTTGCAACCTCAAGTTAATATTTCTGCTAAATATATAAGGAGCTAGCTAAAAGAAATGGATAATTTTAATTTTTTAAAAGAGTAGTTCCATTCTGAGGGCTTGTTTCCTTCTGAAAAGCAGACCTTCCATCTACTTTTAGAATATTTTGAGAGAGCACAGTTCAGCAGATTGTGATGCTGACAGCATCAAGGTCATGGCAGTCAGAGCAGAGGTTTTGGCCTGACACTGAAATCCAGATCTTGCTGTATGTTCAGATACTTTTTTAATTTGAATGATTAATGAAATGTTTAGCCTTTTGCCATTACGGTGTCTGGTCAAGAAAAAAGGTAGAAATAAAAAACTTAGGGTTTTTTCCTGGTGGCAGCTGGGGAGAAGAAATGGTGGCAGAATCTCATTGCCCATCCCTTGTCAAATTTTGAAGGTCAAAAATAAAACTCAAATAGATTTATGGATTTCACAAACCTCATTGCCAAACTCTGTTCTGGGGGATAAAGTCTCAGCCTCCACTCCAGAGAGTCACCTATCACTCACAATAAGAAGAGAAATTTTAATTCTGTGGTATGTGGTTAGTTTGCCATTAATGGTAGTAGGAGCTGGAGAGAAACCTGCGAGTTTATTCTCTCTGTTTTAGTCATTTCTTACTGAGCAAATTTAGCATCCACCTCAATGGGAGCTACTTCTGACTCGGTACTGAGTAAGACCTACTGAATATCCTGCTGATAGACTTTCTAAAGATGTTTTAGAGATTAGATTTTAGATTCTGTGCTTGAGAAATCTTTTCAGCTGCACAGATCACCTTGGGTCTCCCATTCCAGTGGGTAACATTGACTCCTGAGGAAAGGCAGATTAAATTTTCCTCTGTGGGTGTGTGTGTATGTGTGCGTGTGTCCATGCACTCGTTTTTTCCCATGTCCCATACCCAATATGACTACCGAGTAGCACTGTCAGCAACAGCATCTCTTTGCTTTGGCATGGCTTGCACACTGGTGCAATCCATATCACAGTTAGGAAGCTTGGGAATGACCGCAGATCTCTCAGGAGATCTGAGCCATGGTTAAAGACAGAAAACGGTGAAGGATCAGTTCCTCCAGTGGTGACAAGCCTTTCTTGTTAGATGTTTGTACATATTTCCAGTCTAAATTTGTCTAACTTCAGCTTCCGCTTTTAGACCATACTTTATCCCTTAATCTCCTCTTCCCTTCTAAATTGAAAATTTCTAAAATTAATTCTGCTGTTATGCAAACTACGAAGACATTTCTTTGAGTGATTTTAGGGCAACCAGGGAAATAAGACCTGAAACCATAGACTAGTCTTGGCATCTCATCTGGCCAACGCCAAATGGAAACTGGACTGCAGGTCTTGAATTATGCTTTTAAGTCCTGAAATGAGGTCTGCTCAGATGAGCCCTGCTGACTTCAGTGAAGCCAGGGCAAGTGTATGAGCCTCCCTGAGCAAAGATCTTTGCAATTTCACAACTGAACTTCAAACCCGCAGATTTCAAGGAGTTTCCAAATATGGTAAAATAATCAGAGAAATACTTCCTTTTTCATAGACCAGGAGTAGCCATTCACTACACTAACAAAAAGCCTTTAGTCAGTTCCTGGAAGGGAACTGGAGGAAGGGAAAAATCCAGCATAATAAGGGTCGTAGCTGTCTTATGTGACTGCTGTTGCTACCCTGGAGGTAAACAGGAAGACAATCTGATACACTTCAGATAATGAAGCTTGTTTAAAGGGGGAATGTGTGATCCTTGCTTCCTGTCTGCGAGACAGAGCTAATCACTGCAAGTAGCCGGCAGTGTGTGTTTTATTACGGAGAAAACCCCCTGTGTCATTCACAGTACACACTTCAGTGGCTGTCTTTCTTCGATGACACAAGATGTACTTTCCTTTCTTCATCATCCTAGGACGTTGTGGGGTTTTCCTGTTCTCTGAGAAGGCTTTTTTTTTTCAATTCCTCTTGGCAAAAATGACTAGATAACGAGGCCAAACAAGGAGATACCCTGCAGTTCCTATGATGACACACCTCCCTACCAGTGACTCACCTAGTGATTTAAGACTTTCTGTTGATATTTCTATTAAAGACAAAACTAAACATCTGATAAGAAAATCAGTTCATTGGTTATATGTGATTTGCATGCTGAGCTCTTTCAATAAGTCCAATTATTTAGCATTAGGAAATAATACACTAGGAATAGAAGTGACCTGCACTGTGGTGAAAGATTTGAGTTCACCTGTAGCACAAGTAAATATCAGGGTTTTTGCACTGAGCTAGACATAAATCAGAGTGTTTGAATTCTGTCCTGGATCCAGTTCTAGCTCTCATCAGGCTGGGGTATGCATGTTTGCTATACCGATTCAGATCTGCTTTGGAAAAGGCTAAAAGAAGAATGCTTATCATCAGGATGTATAGTCACTAACAAACCAGAACCCTGATTAATTTGTTTCATTTTGTTTGTGCTTTAATACATCTTCCTAGAGTGTCTGTGCCATTATACCTAAGACTGATGTAATGGTGGAGATAAGCTTGAACAACACTATCTTTTAGAGGTCTAATAAAACAGGCATTAGCAATTGTAAAACAATTGCCAGCATTCTCATTCCTATTTAATGGAAGACGAAGTGGAGGCCTATGCATGTGGACCCTGTGAAAATCAGACCAGATAACTGGAACGACACATAACAGAGATAGTCTAAATCTGTTCGATTTTAATAAATATAAATTTAGGTGATCTTGTGAGAGCTTTTCTTTGTCTTCCTTTTCTGTTATTCCGCTTTGCCAATGTGCACCATGATGTATCTTCTCAGATATCCAGATGATCTATGTTGCCTTCTCTTTCCCAGGTAACTTCAATCTCATTATAACCATGACATATATTGTTGGCAGCTGAGTGTGGAACTGGCCAGTACGATTGCTGGACATGGGTATTCAGGCGGCAGATTGAGCTACAGGTAAAACCACAGAATATAACACAGAGTTTTCATCATGAAAATTATCTCCAGTGCTCCTAAATGTGAGCATTATTTAGTAAAAATTCAGTTTTCTGGCTGGTCTAAACTGGTGTAAATCTGCCAGAGTTTCTCTGGCACTAGTCAGTGCCTGTCCACCTTTCAAATCTTTTGATACTCTTGACTACCTGTTGACTCTTTTAACATACTATACAGAAAATAACTACGGATGTTTATAACCTTTGTATAGACATTAGGATTTGGAAACTAAAGATGCATGAAAAGGAGCTCTTGTTTTCTCCATTTCCTAGGAACTAACAGAATTGTGTTGCTCTGAACTAAGGATTTATTGGATTTGATGCTCAGCTCTGAGATATTAAACATCTGTATGGATTTCTCACACCTTTTCGAGATGTAATCATCTGTTTCCAAATCACATAATGACCAGAGCTGTTATTAGATTATCAAAATTATGGGAACAGTGAGAATTCATTGCATATCACTTATGTGTCGACTTTGAGGTAACAGAGGCTGGGCAGTCCTGTAATTGCAGGGTTGCTGGGCAGCCTGCTCAGATGGGAGTTGGCATCAGCCAGTGGCGGAGCAGATGGCATGGGCTGGGGTGCATGGAAGGACCATTGTCAACCAGCAGTGCTCAGTGTATTCTCATAATCTATTGACCCTGCTACATACATGCCTTGCCTACCTGCCTAGCTATGCCCATAGTCAACGTAGATGGTCTTGCTGCTTAGACATCATATTCTCGTGACCAGATGGCACACGTTCATGCTCCTTGTTCCTAAGCTGAATGATCAAAATAGTGGTGCAACCTCACAACACTGCAGTGCTCACTTTTCTCCATGTGTCGTCTTCAGCATGCGGGACCTGAGGTGTCTCTCTTTTCATAAACTGTTATGGGTTTGTCATTTGGGTGGGAAAAAGTTCTACCAAAAGAAAAATACATCCTAAATTGTACTTTCATATTTCTAGAGAACTTCTGAATAGTAAACACCAGAAGCTCAATTCCCAACCACATTATGGTCATAAAGATCAAGAGATTTGAAAAAAAAATCACTGACACTGTGTCACAGTGTCTGTCCTCTGCATGGAAATCCTAGATTCTCAGATTAGACTCCAAACAATAACCAAATTATCCCTCCCAAAGTGGCAGATGTGTGATAAAGATGGCCTGTTATTCCTCCATCTCTGCTTCAAGGTCTCGTGACAATTACAGCGAAGTAGGCCAGTGTGAGCCTGCAGCTAAGTCTACAGCTAAGATGTAGATCCATTAACAGAAATGTCAGTTTACTATAAAGAAGGCTCTTGTGAAATTTCCTACTGGATACAGGGAGGTGACAAAAAATACAGTGAAACATCCTAGATTCCCCATCTATTTTTGCAGTTCCAGGAGGATTAAACAAACAGCTAGAAACCAAAGCCTTTAACTGAGCCAAAGCAAACAAAACTTTTTGAAGTTCCTCTTGTATTAGTTACAGAGACACTTAAAACCTTTCAGAGACAGATGTGCTGCTGCTGGAAAAATAGAAAGGCAAAGAATTACTTAAAAGCATGGAGTTTTTCACAGGGGGCTGGATTCTTTGCGCTACTAGAGTAGGTGTTTTTTTCACAGGGTTTAAAAGCAGAAGGGATAAGATGGAGGTTATAAAAATAAGACAGAAGAACAAGTGAATCATTAAAAATCAATATTAGCCCAGGATTACAGCCTCACCTCATTACTTTGTACTGGTCAGCTCCTGTGAGCAAAGCTAATAACCAAACTAATAACTCAGAAAGCGAGGAATACTGGTCAGCCCAGAGTCATTATCAAATAGCACTTATCAGGATGGTTCATGTCACCGGTACTGGACAAAAAACAGGGGCATGGTAACTTTTCCTATTCATTGACTATTAGTCACATCTTGGTTAAACTGAAACATTGTTTTAAATATTACAGAAATGTGGCACTTTGCTCAAATAAGGCATCTGTTCCAGCAAAATGTTATGTTTTGAACACAGAAAAAAAAAAAAAGAGTTTTCTGTTTTTAAAGAAAGCATGTGGACATGAAGATGAGTCAGTTGGTTCGAGCGGTTACTGTATGTGAAGTTATTTTGAATCATGTAAAAATTAAAAATACTTTGAAAGAAATCACTTTCCTGAAATATTACTTTAATGTCTTTCTTTGCCTTTGTTTTATTTTGATCTTTCCATTTTACCAACCACTCAGTGAGGGAGAAAACAGCAAACTTTTACAACTCCAAAAGATCATGAGATTACAAACATAGTCATGTAGTTGTGGGATTCTGAATGGAGACTACAGATGAAACATCAGCTGCAACCAAACTCCCCTTAGAGCGTTAAGACATGCCAGTTAAAAGTTTAGGTTTTCTGTAAACACTAGGATTATATCTATGACCTTGATAATTTGACAATTCTTAAAATAAGTGGAACTCAGGGGATATTCAAAACCTTGTAAAACAGAGTATTCTGAGCAGTGATATTCCCAAAAGCTGTCTAGCACAGAACAGGGGACAACAAAAGCCGAGGGGATATTTAAATCCAAGGAGCTTCTCAGGCTTCTGTAAGACTTTCCAGGGAGGTAGGGCTGCATTTGTCAATTTGCCTAAACATCTTCACTCCATATGTTTTCACATTTTGCTCCTAAGCTTTTAATGCATTTTAGATTAAACAGCGATTGAATAAAAAGAAAATTATCCTGGGATAGTTTCAGGAAGCAGCTTTCCTCCTCCTGGTGGTGCGTTCTGCCTGTCTGGCTACAGAGCTGGTGCCTCGCCTGCTGCTGGCCTGGCCGGAGCGGTCCTGCCCTCTTGCCCATGCCGCGACCTCACCTTCTGCCTGTGGGAAATTCCCTTCCCAGGGGCTGTGTGCTATCGCCCAAGGAGCAGAGCAACAAAAGGCAGAGCTTTTAGCCCCTTTTAGGCTGAGCGAAGGCAGCATGTAGGTCAAGGCCTCCCAAGAGAAGTGCTGGAGCTTTTGGGGTTCATGGAGGAGCCTGACTTGCACTGCCAGGAGTGCCTGAAACCCTGGGCTACCCTCAAAGCACACAGGTCCCAGGGAGGGGTTCACCTGCAGGCACAACCATCCCTGCATGCTTGGTTTATTCCCCAGCGCATCTGAGTGAAACTTCATTTGGAGAAACTGCGCTCTGACATCTGCGATGGAAACAGCCCATTGAAGAACGGTTTTCCGACTACAGTTGTGGCGCTCCTGAAATTACCACACTGCCCACCCTGGCAGCGAGGTCCTGCCCGCCCAAGAAGTGTGAGCCAGGCAAGGTCACAGTTCAAGGGCATTTCAGAGCATTCAGGTGTTTCTCATCGGCGTCATCCTCACACTGTTACATGTGGGCACCTGTGTTTGCTGAAGCAGCTGGTGCAACGAATGTTGATCTATGGTACAGGAGACAGAAATGGCCAGATTTTTTGGCCTGAATTCCTCAGCTGCCAGTGGAAGTTGGAGGACGACTTTCTGAAGAGGGGGAGCAGGGGGAAATCCATGTGCTGTTGATCCCTGCTACATTTGTGGGTATGCTATGGATCAGGACAGGCTGTGACACTGATCCTCTCGCAGGCGGAAGGAGGAGAAATTAAAATGGAAAAAATGCTCCCTGCCCAGTTCAGATTAATTCTAATAAGTATTGTTTTGGCATAAAACTTACAGACCTCTTCTAGAAACTAAAATAAGAGGACTCTGCAGCTAAGACCTCACACAACAGTACATTCTGACATATGTCCCTCCCTTCCTGCATTCCTGTTGCTTGCACTGACAAAAACCTGTTGCAAGGATTTGTCCAGATGCAACAGGAACAAAAAAGAGGCCGTATACCCACCTCTGTGGTATCAGAGACTGCTCTAGAGCACCTCTGTATTTCGTGGCTGGATGTGAATGCTGTCCTCACCTGCATCGGGAATACTTAAGACTTCTTGCCTGACTGCTCTGTCTATGTAAAACCAATATGGAAGGTAGAACAACCCCACAATCAAGACAGCTTTGCAGGGGCTAGTGCAAGTATGGTGTTACTGCAGATGACACAAGGAGCACCAGGTGGAAAGAAGAAAGATCCTACCACTTGCAGGGCCAGTTTAAATGCAAGCAAAGCAATGCAGCAGCAGCTGTGGCCTGTTCTGGCTGATGATGGGCAGTGCCACCCAGCTTGGGCCCACCTGGCTTCAACTTCCAAGCTGCTGGCTGCCTACTCTGATGGCTCCTGCCTACACTCGAGCCAGGGGAGAAAGGTAAAGCCCACTGTAATCTAGTGAGGCTGAAGAAAGGTATTTTCTACAATGTGATAATTTAAAGCTGGACTTCTGAAGCCTTCTGGGGTCTGCTGGTCTGGAAATGTCGTGGTAAGACACTGAACGCTTTACTTCTGATTATTTAATGAGTACTGTGAAAGTGGTTGGGAAAGTCTCTTGTTTAAAAGATGTTATAAGCTTGGGCAGAGGGGTAAAGCTTTGTGCAAAATGAATAGTCTGAGGAAAAAATACGCAATCAATTTCAAGATGCTTTAAATGATTTTTTTTTGTAGCATTCATTTTATTCTGTTTTGACTCCCAAACCTAATTCTTCTATATATGTAATGTTAACATGAAAGTCAAAATGAAATGTTTCCCTCTAAACTTTTGATCTTGGAGTTGATACAGTCCTACAAAATGGTGTGCTTTTGATAAAACTGAATTTTTGCTGATGAGGAGAAGTTAATAAGGACCTTTTAACTGGCTTTACAGAGTGTATCTCTTCAAAGAGTGTGTTTGGGTGCCTTGTCTTCAAAAATTGACACAAAACAGAAAACCCAGAATTACACAAACATGAAAGCAAAGCTTAGTTTGTTGATTTGGAAGTACTGTGGTGCTAAAGTCTGGTGGTGTCCCTATTTTATCCGTTTTCCCTTCTATGGAAATTGTCGGTGTATTTGCCTGAAGTGTGGTTATGTCGTACTGTCGTATCTCAGATGATTTTGGATGCTGCAGAAAAATCACGGTTAGAAGGAGTGTGTGAAATGTCTGAACCTTTGAAAGGTTTAAGCACGCGGTGAATGTGCTTCATTATCCCAAATGTAGGCTGCCTTCTGCATTCATAAAGCAATACTTTTTGCAGTAGATGAGTTATGGAAAAACAGATAATGATTCATTAAAAAAAATCCTCCTTGCACACAGTTGGATGATCATCTTACTGCTGCTTGCTTTTTTTTTCTAAGCACGAGTTTGGGTGTGGGTGCGCAGTGGCATGTGGATAGGGGAAGAGAGGACTGTGTGTGCATGTGGGTTTATATATGGAATTAATATATGGATTGGGATATTCTTTTTAAGTCTGTGAAGTGTGCATGCTGCTTTTATTCATTAGCACCTACAAAGGACTAATTGCCATCAGGCATGTAGGTGGAATTTTTGGCAGGGAGCAAGAAATGCAATGGGTTTGATGACAACCAATGATCTGCCAAAGCCTTGTCAGAAGAAGCAGCTAGTTTTGCTGTCACTCACCCACTCCTTTAAATTCAAATGCAGATGCTTCCAGGGGGTGTGTGGCACCCATCCAAGTCAGCGTTCGAAACGGAGGGTTCCTAATACTGTATATACAGACAGGGCTGTAGCTGTGGCTGCTGCCTAATGCTTTGAGGTGAGAGGGAAACGTGAAAGCTGAAATGGAGATGGGAGGATACAGGCTGCTCTGCCCTTTCTGCAACAGTGACAACAGGGCAACAAGGATGCCCTCTGGTGTGGGTGGTGGCTGCCCTGCGGTGTCCAGCAGGACCTCCTACTGGTGAAGCCAAGAGCAAGAAGTGGCTTAGGGCTTGTAAACCCCATGAGAGATGTCATGGGATATTCGGGATTTACAAGAATGACTTTTCTGTGCCATGGCACATCGTGCGACTCTAGTCAGTGTGGTACCCTCGTGGCTGAGTGATGGCAGCATGTTTTGGGCATCATCAGTATCGGGTTCGTATCTGCTGCTGGAGGGCCAGAGACACTGATAAACTAGGAGGCCAGAAAGGGCCCATCTGACCTTTGGCCTAACCTTGGAGGTGACACTTTTGCCCTCTTGTCCATTAGCTCCAGTTCTTCAGCTGGAAATTAAAGCTCTTGCAGAAATTCTCAGAGAAGTGCAGTGTGATAAAAGCGATGTGGCTAGAAACTGCCAGTATGTGAAGTACTTGTGCTATTGTGACCAGCACACCAGCCGTGGCTGAAAACTTGCCAGTATGGTATCTGTAGAATGGATATACACCATACAGCAAAGCGCTACAGGATGTCTGCATAAGGAACACCACATAAACAATGACAATTTTAATCTCTCCATCAAATTAAACTATTTGAAAGAAAACTAAGAAGAAACTAAGATAATATGTTGCTCTCTATTAGCCTTTGCTTTCACAGTATTAAGCTCTGTCTTTCATTTTGGCTAGAAAATGTGACAATATTCCTTACAATTGGGTCTGTGGATGAGTTCCAAATGTATGTGATGCATAAGATTGGCCTGTGTTACCATTGCTTTTGACTTGCATATGTCTAAACATCCTCTCATGGCAGGAGTTGAAGAAGTTTGTCCAATACATGACAAGGAACTGTCTTTATAGCTTTTTTTCAGGTTATTCTTAGAATAAGTGTAATCCTGTAGCTAGTTGTGTAGAGCAGGTATTCCCTGTCTCTAAGAGGGCCTGGACTGATGTGACTGAGGGCAATGGGGATAGGTCTTCTGAGTCTGGCTCAAGTTCTCTTTATATCCTGGAGTCAAAGGAATACTCCGCTGGGCTTCCCAATTGTATACCTCTTCTATTGCCTCAGATGACCTCCTTCTTCCCTCCTCTTCCCCTGCAAAAGGAGGGAGAGGTGCTAATTCTGCTGGAATGCAGCATTTATCACCTGCCACGTTTCAGGGGGATTAGTGGAGTTGCTACTTCATACCATATTTGTTTCAATATAGTCCATATTCTTTGATTCATACCCACAACCTTTTGCACAGTTTGGAGTTGGCTGTAAGAAATCAGTACAGAAGTATATAAACTCTGTGTAGGTGATCACGCTAAATAAATAAATTAAAAAAAAATCCCCAAAGGTGGTGGGGGGAGGGCGAGGGCATTGGAGAAAAAAGGAGTGAAAGCAGGTTACCTGTTCTAAAAAAAAAATATAAATTGTTACACATAAATTCCCATATTGGACTAGTTGCTGTAGTGTAGAAATCTCTCCATAAAATAATACTGTATCTTTAGTGTCTCATAGGGCTGTTGTGAGACTAATAAATGCTTGCTAATCTCTTTGACAGCTTCAAAAAAGGTGCTATGAAAGTAATAGTTATTTCTGTTCTGCTTTTTTATTTTCCATGTTACAATTGTGATCAGGAATTGGAACATCTACTTTTATCAAATGGTGGGTGGCATCTACTTCAGTTCTTATGCTTATTTCTCAGAGTCACAAACTGACACAAATAATAAATAAAGAAGAAATGTAGCTGGGTGGTCCTATATTTCATTTCTCATAATGTCACAAGAAGAACTCATTCAAATAAAAATGCTTTGTTTACTGCACATGTAATTAGTACGCTTAGGCAGCAAGCTCTGCAAATCAGTGGGGTGGAGACTTCAGGGCCAAATTCAGTCACACTATCACGTTTCATGAGACTCCTTGTGAAATAATTTAGTACTAGCCTTTCTGGTGATAAGTACTATTCACTGTAGCAGAAGTTACATGGTAAATTTATTTAAGAAGGGGCAAACCTGATTTATTGTGGTCTGATGGTCTGTGGAGCCTACAAAAAGGTAGGGCATGCCTTTATACATGCCCCTTTTCTTGTTTTCATTCTTTGAATTTCATTGAAAGACAGCTTTACAAACACAGAACTACTTGTTTCTGTTTCTATATACTGTTATTCTGATATTTGCCACAGAAATATTAAATACTTGCCGAAGGGAAAGCGCACCCGTGAATCGGAGAGTAGGTAGCCCACAGTCTGTTAGTATTATGGTAAATAGATAAAAAGAACTGAGACTACTTGTTTTATAGAAAACTGACGAGAACAGCACCTGAATTTACACTGGCCAAAAAAAAAAGTTAAGAGTATGATCAGCCTTCATGTCCAAGAGTGTGAGCTGATCACCAGCTGCAGTCAGGAAGGACTTCCTCCCTATGGCAAAGCCATCACAACTTGGTATACTGTTGGAGGTTATGGCCTCCTCTGGAGAATCACATGTTTTCTCTTAAGCAAGCCACTTGCTGAGACAGGATGCCCAACTAACAGGGACATGGAAGTGCTTTGGTACTGCAGCTTTTCTCCTACAACTGTATTTTATTTCTCCACCTAAATACTACCAGAATATTTAATCTAGCCTGTTTCTTATCTGTTACACAAGTGTTGCATTTTTTTTGTTCATATCCAGAGTGACTACATTATCTTGTAATGCTTGTGAATGTTAAGCCACTGAGGCTTGCAGGTGGAATTAAAACTGCTGTAGATACAAAGGCAAGGCTTCAGCCTGAGCATGGTACTGCTGAGAGATGGAGATACGTAACCTTTCCTTTCTTTTGGAGTGGATTACAATCCTTCAGATCATATTTGTAATCCACATATCAACTAGAGATTGATCAAATAATGCTTGTAATCCACATATTGGCAAATGATTCCAGGAGTTTTGGGCCCTTCATGCAAATGCTCTGTGTTTCCCTGGTGATCTTACTCTCAACAACTTGAGAGATGTTGCTGTTGGTGAAGGAGCCTTGACTACAGCTCCTTTTCTTTTTCTTATGCAGTCATTTTGGCTAGTGGATTTGCATGATCAGGCCTTTCCTAGCCTGATCTTGGCTGCTTTTTCTGTCTCTAAAGAAAAGCTCCCTGGAGCAGTAGGATCTGTGTAACACAGAATTCCTTCCTGAAATTTCAGAAATTCTTGCCCTTCTCCCCTTTGAATTGGAAATGCAGTGATTAGACCTGAGGTAATCTCTGCAGCTCTCATAATGTATGGTCTGTGGCAGGATGTATCCAAAAAACGTAGACTATGCCTTGCTTGGAATCAAAATACTTGAATTGGCTCATAAAAATTCCCCAAAAAGAATATTCTACAGCCCCTCTAGGTAGCCTTTGCAATGCTTCATAATCTTTATAAAACAGATATTTAGAGAGAACTTTGCTGCAAATTAAACCAAATTTTCCCTAAGCTACTTCAAGTGCATATGGAAAGCATTAATCGCCATTGTCTCTCTAAATGCTTCTTACGCATTTGAAGGCTGTCATCGTGTCTCTGTTCCCCTTTTCCCTTCTGGTCTCCTCCGGAGTAAACAAGCCCAGTTCCTTCATCCTTTTCTCATGCTGGCCATTTTTCTGGTCTCACAAATTCGCCTTGATCCATCCTATGGCATGGTGCTGAAAACCTGACTCAATTCTGCGTTTGAGGCCTCACCAGAACTGAGCAGAGGTGCACGATTATTCTTACAAGCCAAAATAGTTGAACCGAAACTAGTTTGTTCAAATATTTTGATGCTGCCAGTTGTGTACTAGTGTGGGCTCAAGTTGACAGTCAGGGCCAACAAAAATGTGGTTTTATTTTTAATTACAGAGGTAACTAAGCAGTGAAACAGAGGTAAAAACACTACTGTTTAATTGAAAGAAATTATGAACCACGGCTACTTGGGTCTTTCTGAGGTTGAATGAAACAGGAAGATATATTGTATTTCCAACGACAGAATAAGATGCAAGAATGCACTTTCCTGATACACAATTTTACTTTCCTAAAGGAACTGGACTCCACAAGTTGCCGTGTTCTCTATTTGGCGTTTGTTATAAACGGATACTGCAATTTGCCAGAGATTAAACACATCTGAGCATACCAGCCAGCTAATTTGATGAAACATCCATGTGCATATCTGTATAACAAACCATGGAAGGAATTTTAACTATAAAAGATAAGAGCAACTCTGTACATTGCTTTTTATTATCTTTTTTTCAAACTGTTGGAGCGTTTCTGGAAGGAAAAAAGATGAACAGAAGTGAAATGGAGGTTTATTTTTTTAGGCTGTTTAATAAAAGATCAGGATTTTCCAGTTGTGCAAAGCACAACTTGATGAAAAGACTGTCTGTTGATCACCTAATTTAATGTATGAGGAAAGTCAGCATTAGTTTACAGCGTTATTTAAGAGGAAATGATTTAGAGCATGATGTCAGGTTCCTGTTTTTCTTTGAAAGTGGAGACAACTTTTCAAACTTGAACACCTAAATTTATGCTTCTGAATCTAAATGTAGAGATCTTAAATCTTGAGGGGTGATGGGATTTGGGGTTTTGGTTGGGTTTTGGTGTGTGTTGATTCATATTTTTGTGTGTGTGTGTTTGTTGTTTTGTTTTTTTGGCAAGCTAAGACATCCAGTGACTTGAGTGTTGATGTTAGTAGAGGCTATATGTTCTCTTTACATTATTACACAAGGCCCCTTTTAAAGTGCCTGAGAGTGGAGTTTAGTCTGCCAGGTTTGAAAATTGAGTGCTAAGCTACAAAATAGCACGAACCGTTTTAAAAACTTCACTTACGTGTACAATGTTTGTTCTGGCAAGTTCAGCATCTTCACGTGAGCAAAGGATACAACATACCATCTCAATCTTAACAGCATCTTAATTCAGGGAAATGCTGGAGTACTTGCCTACCAATAGACAAATACTTACAAGAGCGTCTCTCCTGGGGAGGTATGCTGTCAGGCCTAGAAAAATACCTTAAATAATTAAATAAAATATGTTAAAAAAAAAAAAAAAAACAAACCCCACAACTCACCACCATTTTATATTCTGTTACTTCTATTTATGTGGAACAGCATGTTATAAGAAGCTGATCCATTTTACTAAAGTTTTTGAGGAGTGTGACATTAATGTAAAGTTAGCCTGATAAAAAAAAAATCAGTATCTTTGTGACAAGAGGCTTCAGGTGGAACTGAGGGTATCACAAAAGTGTGGGGGCTTTAGATTTATTGTCTCGCCAAAAAAATAGTTGTTATCCACTTCTGTTTCACCTGTTGCTCATTAAAATTATCTTAGTGCTTTGCTAACCCATTAAGCATCAAGCCCTCTTGTGACTGTTGTAGTGTTTCGGAGTCTAATGCTGTCACCAGCTTGTGGTCCTATTCTGTCCCACATGAAGAGCAGAAAGGGCACTCTTTGGTACTGACTGCTTCACATTAAAATGTTTTTGAAGAGCAATGTAGGGTTTCTATTATCATGTATTTTTTCTACTTGGGGGGGGGG
>Ga0065711_1028889_pt1 | contig 38675 bp, 24 predicted proteins | sample Hoacrofraction12_FD_59098 | JGI IMG/M metagenome (GOLD analysis project Ga0065711, IMG submission 59098) | Hoatzin crop microbial communities from Cojedes, Venezuela - Epithelial fraction 12 v2 (version 2) | ecosystem: Host-associated > Birds > Digestive system > Esophagus > Crop | place...
ATCCCTCAACCAGTCGCCCCAGTGCCCTGAAGTCCCTTTTGATGGCCTTGGGACTTCTTTCTGCTATCTCGTCCCTGCCAACCTGCATTACCAAGAGGGGGTAGTAATCAGAAGGCCACACCAGACCAGGGAGTTCCTTAGCAACATCCCTAACCCGGGCCCCAGGGAGGCAGCAGACTTCCCTGTCTATTTAATGTCCATTAAAGCAAATGCCTTCAGGGCTTTTTGTTAGGATCTTCTACTGCCCAGCTGAATCTCCTTTCCCGTCTTTCCCGACATAATAGCATTTATTGGTCTCCTGAATCTCCTCAGTTACGAGAACATGGACTCTAAGATCAGACCCTTAACACTGGATTCACCTGACTTTAAGCTAGACTTCTAAAGGTTCATTGTAAAAGTCTAAGCATCTCATCCTGAGTTCCCTTTATAATCAATAAGAATCCATTCATCATCTTTAAAGCAAAATGAATGGCCTTCTGGAACGTCTTGTTTCTCCCCAAGGACTGCTACAGAAGTCCTCATATGACTAGCTGAAGACTTGGATTACTAATTTTTAACCATCTGAAGTTAGGTTGACGTGAATGCCACTGAATGGTTCTGTGAACATGCTCCACCTTCATGCACAGGTGAATGCTTTTCTAAATATATACAATGTAATAATGTCTTTCTGTTAGTATTAATACGCAGAAAATATAAGTATTTATATTGTTTGTGTTAATGTACTTCTAGAGATAATGCCTACATAGATATATAGAGTTGTGTCTTGCTGATTTTAATACATTTGAGTTCCGTTCCCATCATCAGAGTATCAGATGATATTGATCTCTTTGCATCTATCTAGACAAATAAGAATACAATTCATTCTAAAAGGTTAGATGAGGCTAGTTCTACCAGAGCTCTCTTGTACATCAGCAGATAGTATTTAATGGCTTTTTAGCTCAGAACTGAACTGTTATAGACCCAAGTCACCATGCTTAAAAGTATACTTGCATGGATGAGCACTGAATGAAAACCATTAATGTCCCAGCATGCACTGCTCACCAATACTCATTTTTGTTGCAGGCAGAGTTTCTTAGTGTGTTTCTGCTTCATTTAAACTTGTCAATACCTCAGTTAGTGCTTGCTTCTCTTCCCTTGGGAGGGACATTTACACATGTCACTTCACAGCCTCCAAAATCTAACAGACACATGCAAATTGCTGGGTCATAAAATAGATCCTGAATAAAGCTTGTGTTTTCCAGTGACTTTCTGCTCCTTTTCTTTTTTTTTGTTTTAAACCTGTAAAATGTTTGGGTGTTTTTAATGAAAGGGCACAAACAAAAAGTTTAAAGCATAAAAACTTTTGAAAAAATGAGCAATCTCCCAGTTGATTCCAGTCTCTTGTTTTTTACAGATTTGCATTCAGTAAGCCACAAAAAATGAGAGTGCTGTACTTTACAATTATGATAGCAGTAACCCTCTCATTTAACATGAAAACTTGATGCCATCTTGATGGCAGAATGAATTCAATTTAAGATCAAAGCATTGGAGAAGTTATCTAAAATTATATATTGCTAGTTTTAACTATTTAACATTCCTGCTCGTTTCAGCCTGACTTTTATACAGGGTGACGAAAGACCGTAATTGATTTGGAATAGAAAGTGGCCCAAGAAATTTATACTTAATGGATACATGTTTCTAATACTGATTTTTAAGCATCCATACTTTTCAACAATGGCAATGATGGTAACACTAACATTGTCCATTAATTTCTTGTGAAGAAAGATGGTCTTTGTTTAAGTCTTCTTAAATCACAATTATATACATGCTAATGTAGTTTTTTTATAGAACTTCGATCACTTTTTTTTTTTTTTTTTTTACAATTAGCCAAGCTTTGATGAAACTGATTTTCCAGCACATCATGGATTACCATAGTTTGTCACAAATTTCCACAGGCTTTGACTATAACTGACTGCAGGGGACAAAGCTGTCAGCTTATCGTTTCCCATTTTCTTTCTCTTTGTTATTAGGAATTTCAGTTAGACAAAATGGGAATTGAAGCTGCATGGCAAAATGAAAGAAAGTCACATTCATTTCAGAACCATGTCAAAGTCAAAGGAAAGAGCAAGAAATATAAGCAGCTGCTGGTCTCATGTGTATCATTTGAAGACAGCAGAGTTTGCACTGTACAAACATAAAACTAATGCAAGAAAAGACCTCAGGAAAAGGAAAGAATTACCTTTGCGATTTGAGAGAAAAGACCTTTTTTATTTTATTAATATGTCTTTTGGTTAAAATTCATAGTTGTCATGCAAAATAAATCAACTTCTTCTCCTATAATGTGAACTGAAACTGCTTCTGAGTGAATAAGATATGAACCCTAAATGTTCACAGCCTTTACCCTGACATACTTAATCAGATCATGAGGTGCTGGTGAAGCTGCCAAGTACTCAAGACATCATTGTCATTCTTATTAAAGCTTAGTATCAAACAAGGCCTGTTCTGTCTTGGAAACACATGTTTGAATAATACTTATAATCAAAGTAACTTCATTTCTATCAGTGGAATATCTAGCTGAAATGGTATTTTAGGGTATACAGAGTCCTTATTTGTTCCCACTCAGTGATTTATTTATTTTTAGAACTTTTTTTCAAAGTTTACCTTGTATGGAAGTCCTAAAATCCTAATAATGCAGTTTTTAGATTCCACTGAGTCTCTTGTTTTGATATGGGATTTCTAATGCAAACTTTAGTAGCTGGGATATGGACTGGTCATGTCTGTCTTTAATTTCTCTCTATTATTTATATATCATAATTCTCATGGATGTCACTCCACTAAATAGAAACATAAAGATGCATTTTGTGCTGTGCACAGTCTCTTTTTCCATGGAAGTACTGTTTTTCATACTGTTCTGTCGGAAAGTTAGTTTGCCAATAGAACTGCTTATGAAGATCTTGCCTATTGTCCAAAAATCCACTCATCTAACAGTTATTAAAGGAAGCGTACAAAAAGCTACCAGCCCTGCTTTTAGGACAGATTGGGTTTAGAAGGTAATCTGATTTGATTTGTTTTGCTTTGTTTTAAAAATATTTTCAGGAATATATTTATTAACACATTTTCTAAATTTTTTTTGTATACACTGTAGGCTCCTGAAACTAAAGCTTAATAAATAATTTAGTCTGTCACATTAATTCATCGAATTTTTACTTCTCTCCTCAAATTTCTCAGGTTTACATGTATGAAATTATTTTTCCTAGTCTGAAACTTCAGCAGCAATTAATTTCAAACTATTTGCTTTTTGAATTTTAAATTCATGCCATATTGATTAGTTACCTAATCCATCCACTTTTGTTTCTATTTGAGAGTTGCATTTGTTCTTTACTAATTCCAAGCAATGTTATAAAATATTGCATTCAAAAGTAACTTTCATGAAACATTTAAATATTTCAAATTGAATTTTAAAAATATTTATCCTAAAAGAACATATCTCTGAGGAGGTTCACAACAGATGAACATGAGTAGGTGACAAACTTGAAGTTCATTTTGAAAATCAGTGAATATTGGTAGAAAATAGTTGTCATTAATTAGATGTCCATTATTTTTGTGAAAATAACTTGTATTCATAAAAATGGGATGCTTATTTTTGTATTAACATATTTATTTCACCTTTTGAGACATGCAGGATTTTTTCTAATCTTGGGCATCTCTTGAGGATGAGGACTAAGATCATTATTTTCACCTGCCGGAGAGGTCACAGTTTTACCAAGAAACTGTGTGCTTAAATTGAAGTATTTGAGCAGTCCTATTGATTTAAAACTCTCTGCTAGATTCAGGACACCATTTGAATTCTGGAGAGATGCTACTTCTGTAACCAAAAACATAATTTATTAGAAAGGAAAAACTGGAGTTAAGAGAAGAATTTTAGCAAAGCTCTCACTGACTCCTGGAAGTTTACTAAGTTTGAAAAGAAATTAACATATAGAAATTTACTAATTATAGTGTGAGATCTAGTCTCCCTTAAATGTAGGTAATGTATTTGCATGGGCCTTCTTTTGCTGAGCAAAAGCGGATTAAAGAAGAGGGAATTTGTTTTTGAGGTAGAAAAATCTCATTTTTCATAGACAGAAGAGCATTTTCACTGTGGACGACCAGCACGAGAGGACATACTGAATTTTGTTCAAATGTTAAATTGGAATTTTAATTAATTTTTTCAATATATATTCTTTCAACTTTAATGCTCTTATCACATCTCCTATCCTCACTCACGATGTTATTTTTACCCACAGTTGTTTATACTGTGTCAAAGGGCCATAGTCCTCTGTTGCAGAAGCTGTACAAGAAAAACAGATGGCATTCATCTTCCCTCATTACAGCACTAGTGAGTGTGTCTCTGCAACTGAGCAAGGCCTTACAGGTTCCTGAATGATCAAGGTAAAGAGGCAGCTTTTGAGGGCATACTTCATTTGGTTAGATGAATACCACTCTATAAGTATCTTCCTTTACACTGCAGAAGTCTACAATGCCTAGCTTGGCATAGATATTTGCAGAATGAATCCCACCATGGTGACTGATATTTCCCCAAACTGGCCAGTTCGAGCATGCCTCAGTGAACGAGCCAAGTTATGTGGGAGGACACTCTGCCAGAGCAGAGATCTACGAGAGAAGTGGAGAGACATGTTGATATTCCAGGAGTCACATCACTGACAGTCTCCAGGACATGTCTGTTATTGAGCACACTCTCGAATTCTCACTGTCTTTGGTTATCTCCAGATCATTTTATCATTAGATTTGTTTATCTGCTGTATCTTTTCCATCCTCTTTCTCAAGAGCAGCTTGAATCTGCATTAATGTCTGGGTATGACCAGCAATCTAACTTCCAATACAGCTCAAAACACATTGTATAGTGTCACATGCAATCTCCCCGTCGATTGTGGTGTTGGCTGTGCTGTATTCCTCTCTTATCACCATAGCCAGGTTGCTAGAAAATTATAATTTGGAGACTACAGACAGCAATAGTTCTTCAACATACTGAGAACTTCAGTCAGTCTTAGAATCCCCTAAGGGTGCTACAAGGTTATTTAGTGTTTAATTACAAATTAAAAGACAGGTAACCTTTTAATTTACTTTCTTCCCATGTGGCCATTTCCATCTATGAGCTAAAAGAGAGAAAAAAGTCATTATTCCGTGCCTCTGTCCCCCCCGCTCCAGTCCTTACATAATTTTTAAAAATAATGTGAATTTCATTTTTCTGGTAATTCATAAAGGTTTATTCTAAAATGATTCAGAAGTTTCTGTCACTTTGCTAAAGCTTCACCTAAGTTACTATAGCTTCCTTATTCTGGATAATGAGACTAGTCTTTCTCAAGGTAATTAAATATTTTTATTTTTATTTGCATTAAATTCCTGATGGAACACTCTGCATACCAGAGAAAAGAAAGTCAGATTAAGTAATTTCTGTTGAATCTCAGGAAAGGTCCAGGTTCACTTTTCTTCGAGAGTGGGACAAAAGGTAGTTGTTCCATCTGAACCTGTTCCATGATTCTTAAGAGTGACCTGGACTACTGAATTTTGCACTTCGATTTTTAATGATGAAGTTGTTAATATTATAAAGCAATGAGATTACTCCTTACTGGATTGCCATGAAGAAAGGGGAAAACCATAGGCTGACTTTGGAAAGCTAATAAACAAGTCAGCTTTCCAAACAGAAGCTCAGCTTTAAACAGAAAAATCTCCTAAATTAAAGCTGCTGGTAGCAACATGCCTACCTTGAAAACAGAAATCGCCACAATCTGAAAATTGTAGCTTCTGTTTTGTCCAGTTTTGACCAATAGACTGTAACAGTGCCCAGCACCACATGGCATGCTTCAGAGAAAGATGTGAAGAACCCCAGGGTAGAGAGAAATGGATTAATTTGTCCCATAGGGAGGCCTACTCCAAAATCCTGGAATATGATGCTACGCATTCCTTGAACACTCACAGCAACATGTCCTTCCCTTCCAAAATTCTCTTGTATAAATATGTGTCATTATAACTCTATGTATATAATGTATATTTGAAGAGATATAAAGGATACACGCACCTAATATGACATCTGAATCATCTTGATATATTTCTAAATGCCTTCACTTTCTTTTAAGATATCCTAGGAGACTATCTCATGCATATATAGCGCAGATTTAGTTTGCTTATTTACAGTTTTCTAGGTTATTTTGTCAGTAAAGAGCCAGCATATTTGTCTCCGTTATTTGCATCGTTAATTTGATTAAAGATAGTTGGAGGATGAAAAAATGCATTGCCTAAAATATTCTTGGGAATGTGGCTTTGTTGCCAGAAATCTTTTGACACAGAGGAAGATAAAAAGAAGAGCTTATGGTTTAGGATCATTGGAGATATATTGTGAAGAGTAAAAAATCAGCCTTGGAGGAAGGGGAAATACTTAGCTGTGAGGCATTGCTATGGCAATAAGGAATCCGTGTGGAAGATTATTCCAGAGGAAGGGCAGGATAAGCAGGGATAAAACTTGTCCTGGGTGTATCTGATGAATAAAGTCATCTTTCCTTACATGTTTTTATGCTGCTTGTATTAAGAAAATTTGTTGGAAAAAAACCTGAGCTTTTAAGCTAGCCTCCATATTTTACAAGCTAGCAAGGTAGTCGCAGTCTTTGGCTAGGTGCTTTCACCCATTAGGAGACTCTTGGTAAACAACTGTTTAGGAGACCTGAAAGTGAGGAAGGAGTATCTGAGACAGGCTCCTCAAGATCCATAGGACTGAAATCCAAATCCAAATGTCCTATATTGTGTGGGTGCACGCTATGTGCTCCTGCCTGTCAAGGAGGAGGAGGGTAGACCTGACAGTGCAAGGCCCATCTGCTCCAAACGCTGAGCCCTCCCTCCTGGGGACACGGGCACCCCGGGAGCTCAGGTACCTCGTGGGGAGGCACACACCACCCCTCAGCTCTCGGGTGGGCTGAGTTTGTGCTCCATCGGTCACCAGAGAAACTCCTGAGTAGGAGATACTGGTGGGAAGGAGGACTAGAGCTGTAGCAGAAATCACATAGGTGACTTGGGAGGTTGGCATGATATAATTAGGGATGGGAGATGAGGTTAGAGAAGAAAAATGTTGCTGTAGGGGTTAGGGACCATGTGAGAACCTGCGGAGGTTGCAGCAGGCAGAGGAGAGGGAGAGATGAAGGGGACTGCAGTGTGTCACACTGAGGAAAAAGAGGGAAATGTGGAGAGGTGCGGCAAATGAAGAAGGAAGGGACTTGTGGGAGTCTTGGGATATTATGGAAGGAAGAAAGGTGGTGTCACAGGATAATGATGGTAAAGTGGACTCCTTAACAGCCTGCTACCCAATTGAATTGGGTCTCTTATTGATGAACAAATACATAAAAGTATATATTGGTCTATTTCAGCTGTTGCAGATGAGGGCAGATATGTTCAAGTGTATATACCTGCGCAGACAAGGCCCACAGGCCTGCAGCAACATAGGCCTCGTACGCTAGCTTCTATGTGTGGAAACAACCAGCAGATGGCCACAAAAAGTGACTTTCTGAAAGTAACTTCTTTGTGGGTACCAGAACTTAGACAGACAGCAGACAAAACTAAAGCTGTTTTTATTCTTTGGAAGACAGTATCAGACTTGTTGAAATTTTCTATTCTGATTATTCATCATTTCTTCTCTTTGAGTGCTCCTTTTTGACAGAACTAATAGGTACTTAATATCTCAACAGTTGAACAAGACACACTTCATCACTAAAGCACATCAGTGTTTAAAGAGCCTCATGTCTCACACAAAAACTTTCACAGAATCATAGAATCATAGGTTGGAAAAGACCTCTAAGATCATCAAGTCTAACCGTCAACCCAACACCACCATGCCTACTAAACCACATCCCGGTGCAATATCTAAACATTTCTTTGAACACCTCCGCGGATGGGGACTCCACCACTTCCCTGGGCAGCCTGTTCCAATGCCTGACCACTCTTTCAGAAAAGAAATTTTTCCTAATACCCAGTCTAAACCTCCCCTGACACAATGTGAGGTCATTGCCTCTTGTCCTATCGCTAGTTACCTGGGAGAAGGGACCAACACCCACCTCTCTACAACCTCTTCTCAGGCAGTCATAGAGAGCAATGAGGTCCCCCCTCAGCCTCCTCTTCTCCAGACTAAACAGCCCCAGCTCCCTCAGCTGCTCCTTACAAGACTTGTTCTCCTGACCCTTCACCAGCCTCTTTGCCCTTCTCTGGACACTCTCCAGAAACTCAATGTCCTTCTTGCAGTGAAGGGCCCAAAACTGAACACAGTACTCGAGGTGCAGCCTCACCAGTGCCGAGTACAGAGGCACCATCACCTCGCTATTCCTGCTGCCCACACTTTTCCTGATGCAAGCCAGGAGACCGCTGGCCTTCTTGGCCACCTGGGCACACTGCTGGCTCATGTTCAGCCGGCTGTCAAGCAACACCCCAAGATCCTTTTCCGCCGGGCAGCTTTCCAGCCACTCCTCCCCAAGTCTATAGCATTGCATGGGGTTGTTGTGACCAAAGTGTGGGACCTGGCATTTGGCTTCGTTGAATCTCATACACTTGGCCTCGGCCCATTGATCCAGTGTGTCCAGATCCCTCTGCAGGGCATTCCTACCGTCAAGCAGGTCGACACTCCCACCCAACTTGGTGTCACCTGCAAACTTACTGAGGGAGCACTCAATCCCCTCATCCAGATTGTTGATAAAGATGTTAAACAAGACCGGAGCCAAAACTGAGCCCTGGGGAACGCCCCTCATGACTGGCCACGACCTGGATTTAACTCCATTCCACCACCTGTCTCTGTGCTTGGCCATTCAGCCAGTTCTTTATCTAGTGAAGAGTACACCTATCCAAACCATGGGCAGCTAGTTTCTACGGGAGGATTCTGTGGGGGACAGCGTCAAAGGCCTTACTAAAGTCCAGGTAGACAACACCCACAGCCTTTCCCTCATCCACGAGGGGGATCACCTGGTCATACAAGGAGACCAGGTTGGTCAAGCAGTACCTACCTTTCATGAAGCCATGCTGTCTGGGCCTGATCTCCTGACTGTCATTCACATACCCATTGAGTGCGCTCAAGATGGACCACTCCATAATCCTGTATTTGTAAAAACATTTTTATTGTCCCTTTCAACAGTGGCCAGGTTGATTTCTAGCTGGACTTTTGCCTTTCTAACTTCCTCTCTGCATGACCTAACGAGAGCCCTCTACTCCTTTTGAGTTGCCTGCTCTTTCTTCCGTAAGTGGTAGACCCTCCTTTTTTTCCTGAGTCCTAGCAAGTTTTCCCTGTTCAGCCAGGCCGGTCGTCTTCCCCACCGGTTCATCTGGCAGCACATGGGGACAGCCTGCTCCTGTGCCTTTAAGATTTCCTCCTTGAAGAATGTCCAACCTTTCTGGACCCCTTTGCCCTTCAGGACTCTCTCCCAATGGACCCTCTCAACTCCAACCCACAGCTCCACAGCCCTGTTAATTTTCAAATCAGTTTGGTTTGGTTCACGAAGCCTTTGAGCAGAAAGGACTGCATCCTGACATATTGTCATATCCAAGCATCAACAGCTCTGGCATGTGAAAAGGTCATGCCACCAAGCATTAACATTTCAGAACAGCGACTATAGTAATTCATTTAAATAAGGAATTTGTTTTGCTGACCGGTAGCAACAGATCCAGTCTATGCAGGAGGAAATATGGGGAAGGCCTCAAATCAGGTCTTGTGTCAACATCATCTTCTTCAAATAGAGACCCAGAGAAGTTAGATGAAATGAGTGAGTTGTTCTGATAAGCAGAGGCAAGTTTTCATGCGCAAAAACAAGGCGAGTGGGGCTATTGCAGGAGGCAGTCCTGGAGCGCAAGTGCTTAGAGAAGGCACTCTTTGCTGCCACCTCATAAGCTTTGAAGGGAGTAGACAGATTCATTCAGAAGAGAGCAGTCCTGTATGCTGTCCAGGGCTTTCCAGCTTCTCCTAAGCAAGGAAAGGGCCAGAACTGAAACACAGACTTGTGGGCTTTGATTCTTCCTACTCACAAATGCCCAAAGGCTGTTCTTTCATGTACAAATCATACGGGAAGGAAACGACAGGCTGCTGAGGACACCAAAGAGACCATCATGTTTCAAAAATGCGATGTTTTGCGTGGTTTGCAGTAAAACATTCTGAAGATCTTTTTCTTCTTATTTCCAGAATATTTTTATTCCAAAATATGAAAGTACTTGGGGTTTAAGCCTATTCTTGCTAGCAGGAGAGTATTTTTTTCAATATTAAAATTTTTTAAGTTCGGAAGGATTAATGAATTTGATGATTATGTCCAAACTGTTCTGCAAATACCTTCTAAATACAGTAAAAACTCAAATCTAGCAAGATTTATTGTCAGTTTAATTATACTTTCAGTTCAGTACAGTTTAACTATGCACTCAGCACATACATGGACTGTAAGCTCTTTGGAGCAGAGCCTTTATTTTAATTTTATACAGCTTCTAGTTTAATTGAGCACTCATTTTGATGGGTCATTACTGTCATACAGAATGGTAGAGCATATATCTGTGAGCAAATAGAACAGTAGCTCATGAAAAGGAATAAGAAATTTTTCTCAGTTCTTTATTTGCCCCATATCTGAAAGTTTATTAATTACGATACCTTTATGTACTGTGAATATTTTAAGTATGTTGCAAGGTTTTCAGTGAGCAGCAAACAGAACAGAAACACCCTTTCTTTGAATGCACATCTCCTTGTCTCTACAACCCCACTGTCCAGTTCCAGCTCCTCTCTGCTAAGTTCCCTTTGAGGCCCATCTTCAGTCTTAAGAAAATGCTCTTACACAAGAATGAAAGTAGTGATTTCTCACTCTTTTGGCCACCTGGTCAAATGCGGACAAGCTAAATGAGACTCAGGTTGATGGGCCAACCCTGTGTCATCAGACTAGTCGGCTCACTGAAGAACGATCTTTTTTTGTTTTGTCTGGTTTTAGTTCCAGCTATGATAACTTCCTATCCGAATACCACCTTGGCAACACAAGGTCAAAAGAAGGAGATGAGCTGCACAGCACATGGAGAGAAACCCATCATAGTACGCTGGGAAAAAGAAGACCGAATCATTAACCCTGAAATGTCCCGTTACCTTGTTTCCACCAAGGAAGTTGGAGATGAAGTAATCTCTACTCTACAGGTAAGAAAACAAAGTGACCCGCAATTTATCCACATGTGTGAGAGTGTTTCTTGATTTGGTTTTGGTAGGGGTGCATAGCTACCTCTGCTTTACAAGGTAGCCACTCACTCCATCTGTGGCTCAACCCTGCAGAGCTGGCAGCAAGAGGAGGTGGAGGAAACTTCAGCATCCCACCTCCCAGAAAAATTAGTCTCCGTCTTCTCATGCTCCAGAGGCAACAAGAGAGTGAGCCTGGCAAGCAGCCGTCCCATCCTTTCTGTCTCAGGAGCAACATGGCTCATGCCTTAGCCTGCCCTTCCTGGGGAGGCACAGCTCAGCTTTGAGTACACTGCTGATAAGCACTGAGTGAATATCTGTATCCCAGCTATGATGTGTGTCAGGCTTACCTTCACCAAAATCATTAAGCTATTTTGAGATAAAAATGTCGTTTTAAAGTACTATTTCTCTCTCCCTTTCACTTTGTGGGGCTTGTGAGACCGTTTTATAAAGTCAGGTTAGTCATTGGATTCAAAGTGAGATGGAAGGAAAAGGCACATGTAGATATGCAAGTAGTGCATCTGCTGCTTCTAGTAGTGCTTGGCACTTGCTGTACACAGTAGCAGAAGTTGCCAAGCCACTTAGTAAATGGTCATAGTCTACGTCTTCACTTCTGTGACAGACAGCTATCTGGTGTCGTGGGAACCATATATCTCGACTTGCCTGACAAATCAGTGTGTGGGACTCCATTAACTGCTCAGTGACTCACCTGGATTAGACTGAGGGGCTACATGCATGACACTGCTGTTTTGGGAACTTCGGTTTCCCCAAGATGCCATGGAAGTATGGGACACTCCTGCTGTTCTGGTGTCACCTACAATGGGTGGGGCTATGACGTTGCCCTCAATATGCCAGGATACAGCTTTTTCCACTCAAATTGAGGATTTACCATCATGAGCAAGTTACCATTCCATTCCTTTCTATTTTTATTTACATGTGCCTTTACAAAATCTAAAAGATTTTTTTAAAAAATCATACAGTTTCTCAGTCAAAAATCTTGATTTTCCATTTTTCAGTCACATTCTTAAAAACATTTTTATCAGGTTTAAGGAAATAATTCTATAGCTCTCTGGAGATTGTCTATATTCTAGAGTAACTCTTATGATATATCTCTTTCTTTACTAGCCAAAAAGTGTGTTGGATGATATCCAGTAAAAACCTGGTTTTGCTCTCTGTGAGGGAGCTTTGTCATTGATTGCTATGAGGAAGAATAAGTTTTATGTGTGACTTTGTTCGTATTAGTGTATTTGTGTTACGAAAAATATTTCATTATAGCATAGAATCCTACACCTCATTGCCCTCACTCGTCATTGAATTCAATAAGATAATGCCTGGATGTACAACAGTATTTCTTTTTGGAAGGCTGGAGACCTGCTTGGAGAATTCTCTTCTGAAGCAGTTTTGCACGGTAGTGGTGTTCTACATCCATATGTATGTTGCATACAGAACCTTTGACTTCTGAGAGATAAAATGCCCTAAAAATAGAAAATGACAGGATTAAGGTTGTCTCTGAAGCTTGTAGCTCTGTGCTGTTGCATGTGTACATGATGATGTGATCTTTAGTTGTATACTCAGCTTTTATTTTTTCTGCAGGACCCCTGCCTCAGTCAGGCATGACTTGGATTTTCTCTGGAGTTGAATTAGGGTTGAGTAATGAAAGACACTGTGTGATGCAAGGCTGATCACTGAAAACAAACTTTTCACAGGTGGCCAATAATTGTGTGTTCTTTGTTTTCTAGGTACTTGCCTTGAGCCCTTGGGGTCTGATTTGCAGAAGTACTAAGCCCTCATAACTGCAGCTTAACTCAATGGAAGCTGTTACGAACACACGAAATGCTATTTATTGCTAAGGACTCTGAGGGGGAAAAGAAGGCCCTAGATGTATCAAATTGGGCTCTGAAAAAATTTACTTTCCTATCTTAAAGCTCAGCCGCATGTGCAACTTAACACAGCTTGACAAGTTACCACATCTCAGATGATAACTCTCCAATATTCTTGTAGCGAGTGGGAAATGAATCCATTTATCTTAACCAGTGGTGAATGAGGGTTGTGCTCATATTACCTTGGCTTTGCTGAGGAATAAAGAACACGTGGAGTTACTATGGCTCTGTTAATATGTGGCAACTAGTCACGCAGCCACAAACGTTATCATATGTCTGGTTCCTTAATTCCCCATACAAAATGGTGGTAATACTCTTCATGATGTCAGGGTTTATGAAAATAAATTCACTCATGTTTCTTCAATGGGTATTGAATAGATGAAAGCCACAGAAAAGGCTATGAGAAAATGAATAAGTCTGTCTTCAGGGCACAGTTAGAACTGTGTGCAGTAAATAAAGTGTGGAGCAGCACACTGAACAATGAGAAGAAAAAGGTATTTGCAATATCTGCCCATTTTAAAAAATTCTCTCCCTATTGTACGTTGAATGAAGCAGTGGTCCTGTAGAAAAATATCATTATGCTCACGAATGTAAAGATCTCTACGTTATTAAATAAAAAATTGAAAAGAAAGACTACCCAAAATTTTATTATGAGGCAACATGCTGAATACTACAGGGTTCACCACCAGTGTTTGAACCTTTATTTCCTCCACACAGACTTCAGCCATGTGAGTTATTTTCAGAAATAACTGGAAAATTTTGGAGGCAGCAGGAGGCACCATTTTGTATGGAAAATTTCAGCCAACTCTTAAACACTTGGCAAAAGTGTGAGTAACTGGAAACAGGACTCCTAATGAGAAGCTACAGGAATAGGTGGTGCTCCAACTCCTGACTACACATGTAGAGCTGAGAGCCTGCTTCCTTGATCCAGGTGTTGCTATCTTTGATAAGTCTAAGGATTTTGGATGGTTTACTACGCATATGTATGTGTGTGTATAACATGCAATATCTATTTATTACTGTCAAGTAAAACAGTTTGTACAATTTTTCTTGCACCATACAGAAAAGCTGTTGGTTTATTTTCTCTGTGTGCTGTTCAATCAATCACTTCTTTTCAAACCACCTATAGATTCTGCCAACTGTGCGTGAAGATTCTGGCTTCTTTTCCTGCCATGCCATCAATTCTTATGGGGAGGATCGTGGAATAATTCAGCTCACTGTGCAAGGTAGGAAGAGGACAACATAAGGAAAAAACCACAGCTATTATAGTACAGTAAGTGTATGCCATCCTCAGAAATCTGTTGTGAGAGGGAGGTTCTGATTCCTAATTTAATGTACTCCTCATTGTCAAAGAAATTATGAGCCACATTAAGACTTTCCGTCTTTCCTTTTCCAGCATCACAGATTAAATCAAAAGAAAGGATAAGCTCGAGTCTTTCTAGATATGTACAAATTAATAAGGAGGATTTTCCTTAAATACACTAGCTGACAATCTACTAAAGATACTCAAAACTATCATCTTTGGTAGGGACAGTGGATGTGAGGGGGTTACCTTTTGGGGGGAGAGGGTTGCATTTGTTTTTAAAGAGCAAATGCACTTAAAACCCAAGTCTGAAATAAAGCAAAAGCGATCTGAGTTTATCTCTAGAGAAATGTTAAACTGACTGTGGATCTTTAAACAAAATATTTCAAGTTTCTTCAGTCAAAATGAATTGTGACCAGTTTACACAATGCAGACTCTAGGAACCCATGTTGTCTGGGGCTGGGGTTCCCCTCCTGCAGGGTTTCACTCAGGCAGACAGCAGCAAGTCCAGGAGTGGCTGAGGTGACAGTATGTGAGATGCAGGGCACGGGCAGGACTCAGCCACCGGCCACAACTTATTTCTGTGCCATGCTTGTTCCTGTGCTTGTATGCCTTTCAGCACGCACACAACAAATTTCCAGGACTTGCAAATTTCTTTCTCCCCACTCTTGATTTCAAGTAGCTACAGATGTCAGTGAATGCCTAAGGCAGCCCTGTCGAAAAATTTGGGTGAAGTTTGGGGACAGGTTCTCACTGCTTGTTTAAACTGGCTTGACAATTCAAAGGGGCATTAGAATGGGTATAAATGCTATTTGTTTACATTCTTAAGTCTAGAGGCAGAAAGAGCGTTTAGTGTAATTTTAAACTGTTATCAAAATATTCTTCTATTAAAAGAAGACTTATGAACATACTCAAACAGATAGAAATTTTAATCACTCCCCCTAACAAAATTAGCACTTCTAAGTTTAGTATTCATATTTCTACCATCACCTTTTGTGTAAAAACTGTAGAATTATCAGTGAAACGTGGCATTCAAGGCAAAAATCTTTTCCAGGATGAGTAGTCCAATGTGGAGTGCTTTTAAGGAAATGCAACTCTGTGTTGCATATAACAAGGTTAAATGGAAGACAGTATTAAAGATTACTTCAATGACTCCTCGTTGAAAAGTGACTTTTCCTCCCTCTGTTGAGTACTCTTCAGCAGGTGATTAACTGGCTCAAGGTACTAATGAGAGTCTGGAGAAAATGCCATGAGAGCTTACCACCAGTAAGCTATGCCAGTGCCACGCTCATTAATATTATCTCGTTACCGGTATGGGCTTTCTTCTGACTAAAACTGTGTGTGTATTATTACTCAGAGCCCCCCGACCCTCCTGAAATAGAAATCCGAGAGGTGAGAGCACGCAGTATTGCCCTCAGATGGACCATGGGATTTGATGGAAACAGCCCCATCACCGGCTACGACATCGAGTGCAAGAACAAGTCGGGTAAGGAGTAATCTTCCTCTGAAGTAATCCTTCCTCTGAAGTGTGATGATCAGTGAAACATTCTGTTTATCAAAGCAACTATAGTACATTTACAGTTTTCTCGCTTTAGTTCTGAGATGTAAAAATATTCCTGTTCATAAAATTCTAAAATTTGACAAATTTAAAAAAAAAACCCTACTATCTTTACTGTTTTCCATTTGTCTATATTGTGGATTTCTCTTGTGCTTTACTTAGGCAAAACCAGTGTGGTGCTTTTATTACTAGGTAAAGTATTTTGAAGAGTGTTAAATCACCAGCCACTGTTTTTGCATTGGCTTTGTAAAATGAAATTGAAAATGTACAGGTGAGCACAGTACCTGAAAGATTACAAGTAATAATTCCCTACTGAGGCTGTGGTCAGGAATCACAGCTTTGGAGACAAAGACTAGGAGAGGATACCTCCAAGGGACCTAGATACCTAGAATTTGTTTTCTTTTTCATTCTTTTCCTTTCCAACCACCCATCTGCTCCAGAAGAGTTTTTTAAAATCATTCTTGCCTGGTAGGCTCCTTTCTTACCTTAAAACATCACTTGTATTTCTGAATCATGTAACTCAGCATAACCTCATCTACAAAGATCGAGTTGGTTTCCTTTGACTGAAGCAGTGGTGGAAAGGGATTTCAGAGTTCTAAAACCTCTTTGTTAGATTTAGTTCAGTACTTTCAATTGATAATGCAGAATGCTGGCAAGGCTTGAGTGGTAATCATGGTGAGCTTGCATTGCAAAATTATGTGTCTGTAATATGGCATGGTAAATCAATAGCAAGACAGCAGATGAAGTGTCATCAGATTAGATGAAAACATCAGGATGCAACATAATGATAGCAGTTTAAAAAATGGAAAGAAATCAAAAATACTGGATGGCAGAACTGGTGTTGGAGAAAATATTTCTATGTCTGTATATGAAAACAAATACTAGAAATCATGTCCTAAAAAGACCAGACTATCTTAATCTCACTACTAGCAACAGAAATTACATTTTTTAGAATTTGAGGCTGAATGTTTGGAGAAACTAGTGTGAAGTTTCTGAATTCTTGCACACAATTTTTGTCATTAATTAAATCATCAAGAATATGAAACGTCAAAGATGGTAACTAAAGAACTTGCACAGGGTGGTTGAGGGAAGTTAGAACAGAGAAGAGGGAATTAAGAGAACTTGCACAGGGTAGTTGAGGGAAGTTAGAACAGAGAAGAGGGAATTAAGAAAAGTTCTCATAGTCTCCAGATATTAAAGGGACAGAAGAAAACTTAGGTAAAACATTCACAATATGGGCAGTAAGCTCAGGGAATGTCCTGTCAAGGCCAAATTAAGCTGTAGGCTTCACAGTTGTGTTTAGTGAGCATTTTCCATCTATGTTGATTACTCTGAGGACTCAGAAATGGGTTTGCAGCAGGATGCATCATCTAGGCATCTCATGAAGGAAAACTGCAAATTTTTCCCATGTCAGAGAATGTGCAGATGACCACATATCAAGTGTGGACTTCACTATACAGTGCTTCCCTCATGTATCCTATCTACCCCTGATGTGCCATCAGACAAAAAAGACACATTAATTACCCTCTGGAAGGAGCATGGGGTTGCCTGTCACATGGGTAGGTGGCATCTGTAGGGTCCAGTTGCCGCACAGGAGCAATCCAAATAGCGGGAGCTCCACTGTTCAGGCTGTTTCAGTGTTTAGATATAATTCCTATCTGCACAGAAATATACCTGTGACCCGCAGACCTGGCCCTCACTGAAACGACTGGTGTGTGGCCATCAGACTCCTCCATTGGAGGTATGTGAAAAGGTTTGAAGATGGGAACAGGAGTGTGGGTCCTTCTCAGAAACTTCTAAGTTCCACTTAGGCCCTGATCTGAAGGGAGAGGAATGTGGTCTGCACTTTCTTGTGCCCACCCGCGAACCGCTGCTCCTTCAGGGTGCAGATGCCCTGACAGAGCTGGGGGTTCCGGGTGTTCCCTGCCCCGGAACCAGCCTTGGCGAGGGAACGGGCCCCAGATGTCTGCCCCAGAGTAACCCCAGGGCTTCAGCCTTTACTTTAGGAATGGGTGGAAAGCTGATGGTATTCATAACATCATACTTTTTTCATAGATCCTTGTGTCAGCATGCATTTTATGTAACACCAAGAAACACCCGAGTGTAACGTTTTATGAGTGGAATAAAGAATATGCTAAAAATTCCACTCTTAATTCTTTTTACTTTTTTGCTAGCCCGTTATTGCTCGCTTTCTATGCTTTTGCACAGATGAGTAGGTTTTAGAGCACTCTGCAACAACAATAAAATACAGAAAGGCTTACCATGTGTACACAAGCAAATATTTTTAGAGTTTGCCAGAAGAAAACAAGATTAACTTTTTTTCCTATTTTTTTCTTAATAGCAGTTAAATTTTTCAAAACTGAGAACAATTCTGGTGACAAATTGATTAATTTCTGTCTGGACTGACTCAGTTCAGAGGGATTGCTTTTGTTGGTTTATTTTACTCTTCAGAAAGGGGATACACATATCAAAATATACTCCTGAAGTCTGTGCGTTAGTCATAAATAAACAGTGGAAACCTACATTTAGAAGTATAGAAGACTGTGAGTTTTCATGCCTCTCTTTCTCCATGGTATGTCCTTACTTAACTACTATGAGTTACAAGAAGTTTTCAAATTTGTTTATTTTATTTCAGCAGCTAATATGTACTACAGGGTGCTACCACTTAGAGGTCAGTATTTAAAGGACCCAAGTTAAAACTTAACTGATTTGTTAATGTACAGACTATATTAAACAAAATTATTATCTTCATCAGGTCAAATTTAGCACATTATCCATACCAACTGGGTTTTTTTAAAAACTTCTTTCCAATTGGCGTGGTACACTGGAACAGATTCTCATTCTGTGCTGGTATAATGTTTAACACAATGGAGTGTAACTGCTGGTTAAAACTCTGTAAAATTTAAGAAATTCTATAAAGTTTAAGAAAGCAAACTGAAAGCAAATTGTGGCAGCGCTGCCTGTAGGTAACTCCTTCAGAGCTTCTGATCGTATGCTACAGAGGAAGCTGTGACAAACTCAGTTACTGAGGAAAAATAATATTCAGGTGAATTTGGTTAGCACTTAAATGTCTGATTCCTAAATGTTTTGTGGGTAAACTAAGCCACATGGACAAGCAAACAGGCTCTGTAACAAGCCAAGCTGCACATGTCATTGTGACAACTTGTGCATCTTTTCACAAGCTCATAGAAAAGAATTTGTACAATATGTGCAAATATTTTGCATCTGAGTGAGCTTTCTATTTTTAAACCAGTCTTTCTTATCTCCTGAGTTTTCTGCGATCCTACGTACAGTGACCCATACTGTAAAACACTCCTGTAGAGCCTCCAGTGACATCCCCAGTAGGATGCTGCAGAGGTCAAAGGAGGAACATCGCTTGCAGTAAGAAAGAAATAAAGGATGGCAACTCATAAAAGGCATCAAAACCTTTAAATGGAGAGATTCTATTAATTTTTTCTGCAGCAATTTAATGTTTGGATAACAAGGAGATGTTACTGTGTTTAGCTGATTTTCATCCATTTTCCTATTACATGTCTGGAGAATTCATTAAAAACATAACAGGGAGATGAATAGTAAGCATGAATAATAACAATGTGCTGCTCCTTTTACAGATACATGGAAACAGCTAAGAGGGTTCTACATTCCCCTTGTATTAAACTTCTCCATGGCCTAACATGAGTCAGGGAAATAGCATCAGTCCTGGAGGGTATTGAGGCCCAGTTCTAAGCCAGCAAGGTGCTCCAAGCTCATGCTCACTGTTCACCTAGTGAACCTGTCTGAACTCCTGAGTTTGGGATCAAACATTCTTCTTGATCGCTGCTAGGCTAACAGTCTTCCATTCCTGTTTATTAACTCCCTTTACCCCCTTTTTGGAGCACAACTAACCTTCTATCCAAATGAGGATTTCGGTTGGGCAGCAGCTCCCATTTTTCACAGTTGTTCCAGTGTAACAATGGTAAAAAGCCAGTATGTACACACACACATGCACAAAACTAGGGAATTCTTGCTGCTTTTACCACCCCATCAAAAAAAAAAGGCAAAGGAGTAGCTATTTCCTTGGATTTGCAGATGACCTGGGGGCTGAGATCCTATTATTCACAGGGCCACACCTGGAGCAGTCGGGAGATGTGTCATGGAAGGCAGTCACTTGATTTGCTTGTAGCAGCAGGTGTTATCTGGGTTAATGCAGCAATGGCAGTATGCTGCTCTGTGAGACGGTTTAACTGCATGCTTGTGTTAGCAAAGTTAACATCATCTTTTATTTGTCTGTTTTATTTTGATCTCTTGCTAAATAGACTCTTGGGATTCTGTTCAGAGAACCAAAGACGTTTCCCCTCAGCTAAACCAAGCCACTATTATTGACCTCCACCCTTCCTCAACTTACAACATTCGCATGTATGCCAAGAATCGCATCGGCAAGAGTGAGGCCAGCAATGAGCTCACCATCACTACAGATGAAGCAGGTATACTCTGGTTTTGTAGCATCTAAATTGTGCTGGCAATTATTGCTCCTTGACATGAGGAATCTTTACTTGAAATGCTGCTTATGTTGCTGCAGTTGCATCGAAATAAATACTGAATTCTTCCCAAAAAACTTTGTGACTTTTGCAACTTCATCGTGCAAGCCTGTAATTAAAGCCATTGAGTGGCATCTAGTGGTCAAAGAAGACATTGTGCTCCAAATTTTCAGCCTGGGGTACTTGAAATGGCATGCCTGTATCTACAGCTAGGCTACTCAGTCAGCAACATTCTGTTTTTAGTGGTAGTTCCTCCCCTTTGGGTCTTGTGCCTTTCCTTAAATGCCCAGATATTAGTGTAAGTAAGTAATTTAAGCTACCCCCATTTGAGAACATTGATCTACATGAATCATATTTTCCTTTGGTATTCCATCCGTTACCTCACCCATCATTTAGTTCTCTGGTTACTGTATTAGTCAGTTGGCTGTCAATAGTTAACATCACCTCCCTGTCCTTTGTTGCCATGTATTCTTCTACACTGCTACAGCTTTAAGTACCAGGGGGGCTATGCAGGCATTTTCACTTTGATGGCTGGAGCCGCTCTTTTGCGCACTCGAATTGCTGCCTTCCAGTGCCGTCTTTTTTTTCATTTCTCAGGGCTAGCAGAAGTGGCAGATGGATAAGGACAGCATGGCCTTGTGCATGATAACCACGTTCCAAGGCCCACACGTTACATGTGACAGTGGAAAAGACTTATGGGTGAAAAGTGGAGGGCTACAGCTCTCTGTTTCAGCAATTAGGAATGAAAATGCTGAATGGCCATAAATACTTCTGGCAGGTATACATTGCAATTATATACAGTGTACAAAGGAGTACAGTGAAGAGTAATCCAAGCAGCTTCAACACCCTTAGCCATGAAACTGGATGGAGTTATTCTACTAAGTCTTGACGAGACAAGAACTTGCTCGTTTGTATTTGAAAACACATTTTTATCCTGCTAATTTTTTATTTCTTGTTATCTTATGTGAAGTCAACAGTGCTTCATTGTTTGGGGATTTTGAGAGGAAAATCGTAATGCAAGTGTCTGGGTGACAGTGTCTTGGCAGTGAAAACCCTACCTCTTCTTCAAGATGGATGTTGGTCTGGACTTTAAACACTCAGTGACCAGTCTTCAGTTCAGCTCATATGAATACAGCTGTGTAATTCCCACTCATTTTCTCTGTGGGTGAATTTACTACAGTGAAAATATACCCTTTGTCAGGAGAACACATTTTTGGTTGCAAGGAACTTTTTGAGTAAGAACAGGACACAAGGGCTCACAGTACAAAACAGAGTAAGCAGGAGACAATATGACCTCCATCTGCTTTTTCACCAGCTGTCTTTTTTCATGCCAGTAGAAGGAAAGGAGTGAAGAGTATTCATATTTTTACGAGCCCTCAGTGAACTGCTTCACTAACAGTGAATAGTTTGTTTGCAAAATATTTGTGATTTGATTGGGGTTTTTCTTTTCCTTTGTTTGATGAAAATGTGAAATGACTAGAGAAACAGGCTATCCAGTCTTCCGGCCAGCGTCACCTGTATCTCCAAAATGCCCATCCTTCCTTGTGCGTATACATCAAAGTAGAGGGGTGGGTCTTGGATCTACATTCTTATTCTCTCTTATTCACCCATGCTTGGAATATTTCTTGCTTGATGAGTTTTCCCTGCCTGATAATTGTCAGGATCAGCAGCTGGCCTTGAAATAAAAAAAACATCTTCCCCGTGAACAGGGTGGAACCTTAACATCACGTTTTATTCCGTTCTTTGTAACCAAGTTTCAGAGTAATTGATCCTTTTGTCGCCGTCTTTTAAGGAGCCGTCTATTTGGAGAAAAAGACCAGCACTGTGGAACCGTTTTCAAAAGACACTGATCTAACTAGGGAACAATTGGAAGAGAGGAGGTCAGGCTTAGGCAGAGCATGTGATATTTGTCTCCTGGGTTTTGATTTCAGGCAGTGTGCAATGTACAGAGGCATCAGTTTTTGATCACTATTGATTTCTGTTCTCTGCTTTTACAACAGGAAATGGAGGACAGCATGGGTACAGGGAATGAGAGAGAAGGTAATGAGAAGGGAGCAAGATAAAAATCCGAGGAAGGCTATATAAAAACTGGACAACTCAAACCATGTTACTGGCAAGGGGGTGCAGATTCTATATCTCATATTACAGTCACCTGAGTTTGCCATCACTAGCTATTAGAAAGAAAACCGTAAAGGGTCTCTGTAGCAAAAGGATAGTCAAGAATGGCATGATTTCAAAGCTTACAGAACACATCTTTCGCTCCATACAGCCACAGCTATCTCCTGTGTTGGAAACTATACTGTAAGTACACACTTGCACTAACGCTTGTCAGAAAAATAAAAGCATTATGGCTGTTGTTTAATACTGAAATAAATAGAGGAAGCTGGGAGACCTGGGTTTTCTTTATGTCTTTGTCACAAACTCTGTATGACATGAAGTATGTAAAATAAATGACTTCTTATTTAGTATTTTACCATGGTATGCTGGGAACAGTTAACTACTTGCATCTGTAAAAACATGTGGGGTCTTTCAAGGAAAATTCAAGATTTTAAGGAGCACATTTTAAAGCCCATTTTTAGGATCAAATGCTTTGATCAAATTCGACTACATTATAATGTACCCAGAGAAATGACATTCGTGTTAGTCAGTGGGGAGACAGTATCAAGGACAGGATTCAGAAAATTCATAGAGACCTCATTTTTGCCAGTGGACTTTTTCTTCTTCTTCCTGTGCATTAATGCAAGGGGAATGGAAATAAAGTTCTTTCAACCTTTGGAAATTTCCCATATGAAGGACAGTCGAGAATGGCACAGAATAGGGCACATTTAATAAACATATTATAGGCTGTATTCTGGGTCTCTCTACTTTAATCAGTTAAAGCAAAATATTCTGGTTCCTTTCACCACAGCTGTCATTTACTACTGCTCCACCTCTAACAGCCCCATCTCACCCATTTTATTGCTTTACTTCCTTTGTCATGCTATTAAACTTAATTTAATACCTTTTACTGAGGCCATATTCTGCGTCAAGGGAACCCTCTACAGCAGCTCGAGATTACGCCATTCCTTTCTTCAGATTTCTTTTACAATGATTTACTTCGCTGAGCAAGCAATTTACTTCACACCTCTCCATTCAGTCCCAGCCAATTCTTGATCTGCTTTGTAGCTGCCCAGCTGACAAGTAGGTTCCCCTAGACTCAGGGCCTTCTTTTTTCTTTTGCCTTTAAAGCAGCATGCACCCTTGGAAGCGTTTCAATGGTAAATGAAACTCCTCCTGACTTAGGCAGGAGCTGCAGCATGCTTTTTCCATCTGACAGGTATTTTCTACCTGATTTCCAGGCTAGGATACTTACACTTGGGATAGGGAAAGGGTAAAGTGTGCAGGGTTTTTTGTGTATAAAATATTTGATATATGACTGAACGTGCTCAGTCTCTAATGAACAAAGGGGATCCCACTGGAAAGTCTGCGACATGACGAAGGTTGCCTGAGGAGCTCCTGTCTCACCTGCTTTCAAATGGGTTCTGCTGCCTTTCTATAACTTAGAGGGTTCTGACTGCTGAAAATATGTCTTGCCTATTTGCAAAACAGAAACAGCATTGTGAGCATATCACTAAACAAGAAAAGTCACTATTATTCACTATTATTTTATTTGCCAGGTTGCTAAGTTTTGGCATGTGCTGTGTCTCACTGTTGGCCAGGGATGACACCTGGATCAGGAAGATGCTAGGCTCTGGTTTTGTCTGATGGAGTGATATCTTCAGTTTTCCATATGACATTGACTCACTCCGAATCTTTATGATGCTGGTGTGTTAAGTTGGTGACATACCGTGTGAAGTGCTGAAATCTGTGTACTGTGAGGGCCAGTTTTGATCTGTCTCTCTTTTCTCTTTGCAGCTCCTGATGGTCCACCTCAGGATGTCCAACTTGAGCCTATATCTTCACAAAGCATTAGGGTCACCTGGAAGGTAAGTATACACAGCCAAGAATATAGACTCTGACAGTATTTTGGCGCATTCAAAGAGGTTCCATTGATGGGAGTATTATAACTTTGGATCTGTTATTTCGTTTGGGAGAGACCTTGCAGATGCCTTTGCTGACAAATCTATTGGCCTTGAAGACTGGCACATTATGCAAAGAAAGAACCTTCCATCAGAAAGTAATAACAGCTGCTTGCCTGTACTGGTGACAATAACATTTCCTACTTCCTTCCAATTGCAGAGATAAGGCTATGTGCTTGGAAAATGAGCACTCACAGAATTTCACCGTGGTTTTGTGTAAAATTTCCCCAAACCATTGGAGCCAATAGGATTTTGTTCCCATTGCAATGGACTTTTGGACAGTGTCTTACTGAAGGCATGTCCTCACAGAGAGAAAAACATAGTGTCTCAGAAAAGTCCATGAGAATTTATGAATCAGAGACACTGATCTAAAATACTAGCAACTGATACTATTAAGAAATGTGACATATCTCATGACTCCGTAATTTTTTTCTAGTTTTTGCCCAGTGTTTTGACAGCCACGGAATGTTTTAAATGCTTTCGGTATGATATCAGAGGTACTTAAACCATGTTTTAAATGGCTTTGTGCCATACACTGTTTGTCACTGTAGTGGACAGAATAAAACTATCTAATTGCAGTAGTGTAATCTCAATATGAATGGCAGTTTTCAGATTGCATTGATCATTCCTTATAATTAAGATTCTAAAATACATAGTATTAAGTGCTGGAGTAGGATGGTGGCATAATAGTCATTAAAGTCTATAGTAATGTTACTTACTTCTGCAAATGTGGATAATGTTTATTTTGTACCATGATATAGACCATCCAGAAACTCAGGATAATAACAGTGAGCTGCTACTTATTAACCATATAAATAAATGTGGGCTGCTTTTTTTTTTTTTTCAGTTTTATACAATAGATGACCAGCACAATCCTGTGTTAGTTTTTAGTTCATTCCTGAAAAGACAAGTTTCTGTACTGCATGATCTCTGTACGGTACAGGTGGACATATAACTACTGAGATGTCCAATTAGTACAGAGGGACCTCAGATGCCAAAATTTTTTTAGTAGTTCAATGGTAGTTTAAAAATGGTGGATTAAAAAGTCTGTTTTGATGAGGCATTTCAGTATTAAATTTCAAGAGCAGCAGTCTTTATCAGACCTTTTATGTGTAGGTAACATACAGTGCTGATTCTTGGATGTTGTCCACATCTTGAACTTATATCAGTGTGGGTTGTCATCAAAAGGTTTCCAATAACCAAAGTCTCATGGTCGCTAGCCATTGGCTTACCTGATGGTTAAAATGAAACACAACAATGTATTTGTGAAAGACATACATGAAACATGGATTTAAACACACCACACAGTCAGTAGAGCATAGGAAGTAGCTGTTGAAGAAATGCAGAGTGTAGAGTGATTCAAAACTAAAATAAAAGCTTAATGCATTGTTTCTTTTTAAAGCACTCAAGAAGTGTGTCTGCCATTTGATCTAGTCAGCTATAACCTCCAAGCTTCTATGCATGAACTTGTTTTTATGGGTGTATGAGCAGGCAGATTGAAAGGCTTTGCTTGTCTTTTTAAAGTTCACTCTGGGGGATATTTTCAAAAGCAACAAGAGAAGATAGGAACCATTGATTCACTGATGGAATTAATAGCTGCCATTTGCAATTCTGAAGATTTGCCATTAAATTTTACAGATGCAGATGTGTGCAGGCAGCTACAGGACAAAAAAAAATTTTCCACATCTACATTTCAATAACATTGTCTAAAATATTGTTCAATGTGTACTTCCAGGCCACTTCAGGTGCAACTTAGTGTCCTGATCTCTGGGTATTGTCTTGGGTGTAGAAGCATGTCAAAAGAGTAGCTGAAGTTGTATTCTCAAGGTCACATTTGGAATTTGATTTGTGAATGCTTGTAGAGTAATGATCAGTATCTAATATAAAAAAATAATCACAAAAGCAAGTTACATGTTGACTATATACCCTGTTGCCCTGGCAGGTCTCATGAGCTGAGAGTAGAGGTGGTTTTTCACAACTGGAGTGAGCTTAAGGTGTGAGCTACATGTGACGCTGGGAGTGTCTGCTTGTATCCATGCAGCATATATCCAGACCAGGAATGGGGTGTCCATACTGCCACAGCTGTGCACCCCCAGGTGAACCTGATGCCACGCATTGGGCAGTTGCTGGCTAGGTGTTTGGAGTCTGCTGTGGACTGCACTGCCACGACTGCACACCCAGTCTCCAACAAATACCCAATCTCCTGTGAACTTTCAAGATATTATTCCCATAGACTCAGTCTCCATTAAATCTGTTAAATCTTTTAATTTGTTGACCAGAAGTGTCTGTGAGATGTTTCTGGTAGTGTGTCCTCTAGCAAAGTGCTAGGAAGGCGCTGATGGCTCTAGCCAGAGGTAGCCTATGGCCCCACGATGCCACAAGGCCCCATGAGGTGCTCTTTTGCAAGCAGCAGAAGCTCGGAAGGTCTGCCTGTGAAAGGATGGACAGCAAAATACACCACTGGCACTTCACTGAAATTCTGGTCAGTGTGGTCTTTGTGCTGTCAAGCCCCTATGTGCTCAGCTTGAAAACTCTGCACCTTGGTTTGCAGTCATTACTTTATCTGCTGGTAGGTTAGCTTATCTGATGGGGGCTAAATTTCTCTGTGGTGCTGGATGTAGTTGAAACCTAATTTTTTTCCTTGACCTCAAAGCTCCTTTGCAGACAAAGGCGAAGTCACTGAGCTGCCTTCCCGAAAGGTTAGTGCTTGCATAGTCCTACCTTTACTGGAAGAATTATTTCCTGAATGACAATTCATAACAGCTGGTTAAGAAGTCCCCCAAATTAGATGTCCCAAAACAGGAGTGATCTATTCACTTCCCTTGAATTACTGTGGTTTTCCCCTGGCCACAGCAGTTTTAGTCCGTTACTCAATAAGGTACTTCAAGATGGTCCCACAGACATACGATAGGTCCATACCATGCTGAATCCTGACTTTTCGGTAGTTCCCTACAATGCACTGCTGTGCAGAAGGCACTCATTGCATTTTGAAATACAAAGTATTTAAGAATAAAGAAATACCCACATGAGATCAATCCTATACTGTCATGTAGACAAAAAAGGAAGAAAATAAACCCAGTAATAACCTAGTCATTTTTATTTTGTAGACATGTGGAGCTTTTACCGTGAAAACCTATGATGACATTATACAAAAGGGATTGTATTGTGAACCATAGTTTTACTTAACGTTGGCAAACTGCATTTAAATACAGACAGTGTCAATAACAGCAAAAGGAGCAAAGAATAACACATCAATTATCTTTCATCTTGTATTAAGTTCTATTTCTGCAGCTTGCTAGTCATTAATCTTCCTTTAAAGTTTCTCTTAGCCCACTTTTAGAAAATCCTATTTAAGCAAAGTTTTATGGGTCTGTGATCTATTTAATCCCATTTCTATGCATCCACACAGAGCACTGGGTTTCAGATGACTGAATTTTTAAATAATAGTGTGTTTTTGTAGTTTAAAATGATGCAGGGAGAATGGGAATGAAACAGGAATTCTCATTTAGAAAAGAGCATGAAAATATTCATTATTTTTTCTTGTAGTACTTTACAAGGTAAACAAACCTATAAAATTTAGGCATGGAAAATATTCCTTCTCCTCTTTGTGCGTATACACATGCACACAACTATAAAACGTCATACTATACCGAAATCATTGATACACTATTGTTTAAATACAGGATTTTATGAGATCAGTGGTAGGATCATGGACTGAAACTTATTTTTTCATAATGTTCTAAGACTACTGACAAGGTTAATGATATTTTTCCCTGTGAACACTTAGTCATGGACAAATGTTGCTTCACTGAATTTTCTACAAAAAATTTGTGTCTACACACAAGAAGGCATATATATCAAATATGATTTATTTGTGCAAAAATCAATCAAAAATAAAGCATATAGATAGTACTAAAAATGAACATTTGAAGTTTTGTGGAGCAGAACATTTCAATGCTTTGTTCTGAAATGTTTTTAAGCTTGTTTTATATTGTATGTTTCAAAGTGAAAAAAAAAAAGTAAAAATCAATATTTTATTTAAGGAAAAAAATACCCTTGACCTAAAAACTATTATAAAGAAGTTCCTTGAAAACTGAAAATTTTACTATTTTATTCCAATTCAAAATGAGAAAGTATGTAACTGCAGAATTCCCAGTGAAGAGGCTATTCTGGCGACAGTCCTGCTCTGAGAACATTTCAATGCTTAGTAAATGTATGATTCCATTTTCTCATTGTGTTCCAACTGTTTTACAGTAAGATATATGAGTTCCAATATATGTGCTATATGCTTCTGTAATCTCTTATGTACAAGGTGAACGCTCACTTGTTCTTGGTATGCAGTGCATGCCTTATGATACATAGTGTATATACACACAGCATCTTGATGTGTGCTGTATGTGGCAGTAGGCAGTGTATGTCATTCAGAAAATGATAAATGCACAACATCATGTGGTTTGTGTGTTTTACAGATGCTGCTTGTGATTTCAACGTGCAATATGTGTTTGTGGTTACGACTTCTGTTCAAAAGCCACCTGTGGTACCTCATGGGAATGTTCCAGTTGCAGCCTTTAGCTGGGAGAGGCTTTAGATTTTGAGATGTGCAACCGTGCATATAGTAATGTTTGAGATGAGAAATCTCCACATAGACTGTTGAGGATTTGCCAAGCTGTGGTGGAATCATAGAATCATAGGTTAGAAAAGACCTCTAAGATCATCAACTCCAAATAAACCATGTCCCGAAGTGCCACATCTATACTTTTTTTGAACTCCTCCAGGGATGGTGACTCCACCACCTGCCTAGGCAGTCTGTTCCAATGTCTAACCACTCTTTCAGTAAAGACTTTTTTCCTAATATCTCATGTGAACCTCCCCTGACGCAACTTGAGGCCATTGCCTCTAATCCTATCACTCGTTACCTGGGAGAAGAGACCAACACCTGCCTCACTACAACCTCCTCTCAGGCAGTTGTAGACAACAATAGGGTCCCCCCTCAGCCTCCTCTTCTCCACACTAAACAACCCCAGCTCCATCAGCCGCTCCTCATCAGAGTTGTTCTCCAGACCCCTCACCAGCTCCAGCACCTCAATGTCTTTCTTGTAGTGAGGGGCCCAAAACTGAACACAGTTCAGGTGCAGCCTCACCAGTGCTGAGTACAGGGGCACCATCACCTCCCTGCTCCTGCTGGTCACAACACTAATGGAGAGAACTGATGTCCTGGTGTGATTAAACTGGTGCCTCCACACTGGTACACATCTAGAAAAGAGGCAGTGAACTACAATGTTGTCTGAATATAGTCCTCCCTGTAATAACACTTGTTTGAGTTGTCTGCTACTTTGTCCAAACTGTTTGTCCTTTAGTTCATTGGAAATGTTTGGATTATGTTTGTTCAGTCTTTTTACCCCTTCTCATCAACACTGACAGTGCCTAGAAAAGTGTATGAGCTATGCAAAATGCTATGGCTAGTAAAAGAATTTGGAATCCTTCAACTAAAGAGGCAATTTACCCTGAAATATTTAAATATTTAAATGTGATAAAGTTTTTTTTTTTCTCAGATGGAATGAAATGGCTTTATTTTATGAAGATATCTGAATCACAAACAAACAAAAAAGCCCTGACCTTAGTTTCCACTCCCCAGCCCATCTTAAAAAACCCCACCTTTTGCAATCATTTGAAGACCATGAAGCCATACAGTTGTTCAGAATAGGTAATGCAGTTGCAAACAAAGGGTTTTGGTAGTAAAAGACCTACATGTATGTAGAGAAGTTGGGAGTTTTTTGACAACAAAACACAGAAATATTCAAACAGGAAAAAATTATACTCTTAGATTCCCAAAAGACAGTTCTAATCCCTGCAGTGTGCCTTACAAGGTGCTCAAGACCTGAATCTCCTAATTCAGTTGTCCACACCTGAACGGACAGCAGTGCTCTTGCAGAGAGCTTATTGGCACCAGAGGAGCTGAAGTACTACAGTGGAAATTATATCCTTGCTTCAAGTTTTGTTTCTGTTTCTGAAAGAAGGAGGGGGCATAAAATAAATCATCTGAAGAGATAATTCGTTCAGTCAGATCCATCCAGTGATACATTTTAAATACGGAGAGGGTGCTGGTTTTTGCAGAGCAACCATTTGTTGATAGTGGATAAAAGGCAAATCACACGCTGGTTTTATCAGCTCCAGTGAGACTTTAGTCTATAAACCACTGAAACAGACAGATCCTGTGGCAGAAAAGAGTATTCTTCCTGAGAATGTGTTCCTCAGTAGACTTAATGGGATATTGTAACAGCAGAATTGCTGCCTCTGCCGGTTAAACTCATTGCTGTTAAACTGCATCACAAAGACTTTTTTTATGGGTCAGTGGAAGAGATGAGCTCATGGGCATCTGGATGGAATTTGATAGAGATTTGGATGATTTGAAAGAACTTTTTTTCCACAGATTATAAACTGTGTCTTAAAATGTTTATACTAATTATACCTCATATACATAGAAAATTAGACAGGAACATTCTTACATATTGAAATTAGTCCAGTACTATTTAAATGGAATTTTAATAGGTATTTCTGTCAATAACAGGCTTTTTCCTCGAGTTCCCAATCCCTGTTTTATTCTTCACTACACTTTATGTTACGGAGTACATAAATGATTTCCACTAGTCAGCTACAGGGAATATTGCAGTGTGACTGAGAAACATGGTACATAATTATGGCCAGCTATTTTTTACTATCTGTGGTCTTGAATACCAGATATTGTACACCTTATTTTAGTAGCTATTCAGTATGCAAATCCCTGCTTTCCAATTCATTATTGCCTTCAGCACTCATTATCTAATCATCTTTCCACGCTACACACTGAATGAACAGAAGCATATTTCAAAGAACAGCGTAAAATTTTCCTAATGCATCTTGCTGAATAAACTCATGTGACTGCCTTCAACAGATCAATAAATGCCTTACTAAAGATTTAGTGAGTGAATGGTGGAGGCTTCTGGCAAAAACACAATTAGTACTGAATGATAGGCCTGTAATGCAAATATACCCTTATCAACTCAACTGTGATCAATTCACCTGATAAGAGAACAAAATATTATAAATTCAAATTATAACTGAAGAATATCTCTTTATCAGATTTTTCTGTCTGTGAACCGCTTAAAGGTCTTTTTTTTAGCACAGGAACGCACAAATTAGAACAAACTGCACCTGAAATTTATATATCGCAGTAAAAAGTTACTACTTCATGTGCAGGGAGTATTTTTGAATTCTTACCTACGAATAGACTTGCATTTGCTAGGAAGAAAATGTTGACATGGTGTATATTTCAAAAATTTTAAGGGGAGCAACTTGACTTTGGAGACATGTACATAATGTGTCATCTTTCATTTTCTGTTTAGGCTCCAAAGAAGCACTTGCAAAATGGAATTATTCGTGGATACCAGATAGGTTATCGGGAGTACAGTGCAGGGGGCAACTTCCAGTTCAACATCATCAGTATTGATACCACTGGCGACAGTGAAGTTTATACACTGAATAACCTGAAAAAATTCACCCAGTATGGCATGGTAGTCCAGGCTTGTAACCGGGCTGGAATAGGACCTTCTTCTCAGGAAATCATCACCACGACTCTTGAGGATGGTAGGTCCTTGGCAAACAGCTGTCATGGGACATATTGCTTCTTTATTTCTTTTTACCTTGTTACATTTATTGCTTTATTGGTGATTACTATAGCGGGCATAATAGAAGACCAGACTTTACAGGTGTTAGATAGAGTAGACAGCTGGATGGAAAGACACTGGCTAATGAGCACGTACAATTTTCATTACAAGAGATGCAGAATCATCCAGGCAAATAAATACAACTCTACTAATGTGATATATGCTGCAGTGAATGATGTAAGACCATAGCTTTCATTAAGAAGCCTATTGCTTTGGTGTTTACATATATGGAAATTTTGTGATCTCATCACAGCTTCACAACAATCTCCTCATGGTTCTGAGATGCTAAGAAGTAAAACTCTGAAAGGTTAAGTGATACTGTTAGTTTTATTGACTTTCTTCTGTTTTCAAATGAATCTGCTGTGAAACTTCGAGCTCTTGTATTATGCAGTGCTTTATCTTGTCAGCATAAAGAAAGCTCTGTGTTTTTTTCAAGGATATCCAAACTAATGAGAGAAAAATCATTGCTATTTCAGACAAAATTCAACCTGTCCAATCCAAGCTACAATTTAGATTTTTTTTTCAAACTGCATAAAAAGTATTTCTCAAACAATGAGAGGGAGTCCTCTAGTGGAAAAAGAGAATGATTCCATACCCAAAAAGAGGGCTATTAATTTAGGGGAATATAAAAGCAAATAATAATCTAAAAGGATAGTGTAGGTCAGATTTTCAGCTACTGTAAATTTGCACCAGTGTGCTGAAGTCAGTGCAGGCTAGAAATCTGTCTTTTTACATGGAGGAAATGGAGTAGCACACATCTAAAATTTTCAAGAGCTGTAGATTTTGAGGCATACGTTTCATGAAAGGCTGACATTTTTAATTTACTCTTAATATTTCTAGGCTAGATAGATCACTGCAAATCCTCAGAAGGCAGTATACTCACATGTGCATATATTTTGTGGTGTTAATAGTACATTTTGTAGTATAAATAGAATTTTTTTTTCTTCGGTATTAGGCATGCGTACTTTTTCCTGGTCATTAATCAGTTTTGAGTCTCTCTCAGAATTAAAAGTTTTAAAAGCAATGCCAAATACTAATACTGATGCATTCCTTTGATACTAAATGGCAAACAGAAAATGCATTCGATTTGGCTGATGTTTTCAAATTTTTCTAAATGTCAGTGAAAATACCTTATGAACATTTTTTTCCAATATTTTTTAAAGTGCCTGACTTCCCCCCCCCCAATTTTAAAGGGACATTAGAATTGTCTAGAAAGATGGAAATTTTGCTGCAAATCTTAAAAATTTTATTTAAAGTGCTAACAGAATATTCTGCATATTTCAGCACTAGGAGACATTTCTTTTTCAACAGAAGTGACAAATAACCTGTTGAATGACTAGTCAGCAAGTGGGGAAGCAGTACATTAAAAGTCATTCCGGGAAAATCAGCTGCACTTGTAGAAATACGTGGATTGTTGCAAGAATAATGGTTTTGCATTGTTAACAGTGTGTAACCGCTAATTAAATAACGGGTGGTGGGATAGCAATGAAAATTGAAAGGGTAGCCAAAGGGTAAACATGAAGTTGTATTCTTTGAGTTCAAAATGATGAATATCTTATTCCAGTGCCCAGCTGTCCTCCAGGAAACGTGCAAGCCACTGCCACATCACCAGAAACCATCTCTATTTCTTGGTCAACACTGGCGAAAGAAACCCTGAATGGGATTCTGCAAGGATTCAGGGTTATCTACTGGGCCAATCTCTTGGATGGAGGTGAGAGAAATCAAATTATTACCAAGTAACGACCCATATGTGACCTTTATATCATTTACTCTCTGCTGTGAAAGCATTGTACTTCCTTTTCTCTTCGGTTTAGAGAAAACTTCATCTACATATGAAGGAAGCCATTTTCCATAGAGCTTTAACAGAGCAGCAGGTGTTGCAAAGCTACCTGGTGGGGCCCTCGGGCAAGGCTTCCACCATGGTCTTGCAACATACCATAGACCTGCCATGGTACCCAAAATGATCTGAGCAAATTTCATCTCAGTTACAAAGTCCAGCAGGTTTCTTTTATAAAGAACATACTTGCCCAATCCTGTATTTTACTTTAGTTTTGTTGGTTCTCTGCTTGCTTAGTTAGTCACCTACTTGAGAGGTTATTGCTTATTTTTGGACACAATGCATTTGTTCTCCATACTTGAGGGCAAAAGAATAGAACTTTTTTGGAAAAGACTTGTTATTTTCATGCCAGCCTCATCTGTTGTTCTTATGTTTTGTACTCTTAGCATAATTCCTAGGGAAATACACTCCTGAGCAGAGAATGAGTGAAATGATCAGAAGAGAAATGAGATACCTCACTAATCTGCAATTTATGATTGTGATAATTCTACATATGGTCCTTTCTTGTAAATGAAGTATTAGTAGATTTGGGATGCACGTGCATTTATTCCTATTTGCCCTGCTGAATTCTCACAGCTCTGGGGCAATGTGTTGTCTCCCTTCTTCTGCTTTCATCCATCAGAATCATAGTTCATTCTAATATGTAACTGCCTTGCAAATCCTGGCCTCTGTTAGTGAGGCAAGGGGAACTCAGAGCAGGAATGTAACCCAGAGGCTCATTGTTACTGCTAGTAATGTTGGAGTCAAAGGTATTTGGAAATAAACCACCAAATCCTTTGTACAGATCAAAAATGTATGAGAAGCATACTTAAACATGTAGACATGACAGACATAAAATTAAATGTTTTCAGTGATGCCTGTAGTGTTTGGATCAGATCCTATGTGAATATTGTCAGTGCACATCTAAGCTCGTATGTGATATCCTACAACATGATGAAAATATATTATGTTCAGGCAGCTCTTAAAACTGGGGTTTCTTCATTTGTTCAGCTTTATTTTCTTCCCTAAATAAGTTTAAAGCTTTTTTGCTGTATGGGTTATATTTCTTAGCTTGCTGTAAAAAAGATTCATATGAAGCGCATCATCTTTCTGCAAGTAAATCTTATTTTACTATGTTTAAATCTATTGTTAGCTGGTATTACTGCCATCAAGTGTTTGCAGCAGCACTTGTTACATATTTTAAAACAAAAGAGCCTTTTTTGTTGCTTTTCCTTATGAGAAAAGGTCTTTCTCAAAACCAGAAAATCTTTATGAAGATAACTGGCTTTCTCATTTTTGCTCTAGGGAATATTTTGCAGTAATGTCTTCTTTTTATCTATTCTTTATGGAAAATCTTATTACTTGTAGAAATTTTCAATTCTGTTCCCTGTATTTAAAAAAAAATGCACAAAAAAATAGTTTGAAAATGAAAACTGGGTCTGCTTTGAATGTTATAAAGTCAGCACACATAGGAATTTACCTTAATTCATTATAATTAATTGTTATTTTATAACAAGCATAGAATCATAGAATAGTTTGGATTGTTAGGCACGTTTAAGGATCAACTAGTCCCACCCCCTGCAATGAGCAGAAACATGTTCAATAATGAAGCATTACTTCTCTGGTACTCTTTAATCCCCAAGATTTCCACAGTAGGTGTCAATAACTGGGAGAAGACTGAACCTGGCAATAACTAAATTTCCTCTTTATTCTATAGAGCTAGGAGAGATAAAGAACGTCACTACTACACAGCCATCACTAGAGCTTGATGGCCTGGAAAAATACACCAACTACAGCATTCAGGTGTTGGCCTTTACGCGAGCTGGAGATGGAGTGCGAAGTGAACAAATTTTCACCCGCACTAAAGAAGATGGTAAGTAGTAAAATATTTTCCATTCCCACTTCCACAAAATGTTTGTAAGTGTCAGGCTTTCAAAATAGTGCAAACATTGCACACATATGCAGAATGAGATTTCTATCTGGAGGTCTTGAGTTAGGAGCACATGGAGAGGAGTATGCTCCTGCAGCTTTGAAAACAATCTGACTATTTCCATGACTCCAGGCGAGCCAGAAGTTTATAGATAACACTAATGATCTGAGCAAGTTAGTCTTTTTTTTTTTCGCTCAAATACTTCAGGATCCTATTTCAGAATTTTGGGAGAGTTTGCTTTAATTCTTTCAAAGTGATTGAAAATGAGGAAAAGAGGAGAGGCTTGGACCATCTCATATAACTTTCATGCTTCTAAGAAGATATTTCTCAGCATATAAAAAAAAAATATTCCTCAAAACACTTCTTCCCTCAAAATAAAAATGAAGAACAAAGATCTCTTGCCTTTGTTTATAGACCAAAGGACAGAAAATTTAAGTCTTAATGCTGAAAGCTTAATAAACCTAATCACACACACACACACACAGACACACACACACAAGATTTTGTAATCACTTTCTTGTAACTTTAACTATGGAAATCACTTCAGGTTGCCTCAGTAGGATGCCACATACTGATCTATTTTGCAAGGACTAGAATTTCAAATTCAGGATGAGTTTTGTCCCTAACCTGCTTAAAGTCTTGAAAACCCCATGAGATGTACAAATACATTTTTAGATTCCTAAACACATTCAAAAATCTGGATCAAGGATTAAAAATACACACAGTCCTAGCAATGAAATTACTTGAATAACATTTGATAGGTAAATTCTCCTGTGAGTTATGCAATGTTTTTTCAAGGAAATTAGTCAATGGATTTTTCTTTATTACTTATCCAGTTTACTGGTCATTCATGAATATATGAATATATTTGTCAATCTTTTTATTTGCAATGAGATTTTAAAAAGCGCCAAGAGAGTATGTTCAGTACATTCACTGACTTAAGGAGTTAGGCGTTTTTTTGCCAATAAAAAAAATTACTTGATAAACGTTATTAATATTTTCTGAAAAAATATTAAGGGACTCATTCTAAAATTTACATAACTTGTAAGGTCACCGGGGCCCAGCTGTAGTTGTATCCAGGGGATGCAGTATAAATAAAAAATGGACTTAAAATTTTCTCTTACATTATCAAATGACTTATTTTTAACTTGTTCTATTTTAATCTGCTTAATACTATCCACTACTTTGATCAAAGTGGAATTCACAGCAAAAAAGTAATATTTACTAACCTTTTCTCCAAAATTTGCAGTGATGAGTATCCTGTAGCCTTCTTAAGTATCCTGTAGCAGTTAAGGATCCACCATAATGCAATCTCTTTTGCTGCAAAATGGGTTGAGTACTTACCTCTGCTCTGCTTGCCAGCGAGAGAGATGGATAACTTGCACCTTTATAACAGGATTTCCTATCTGAAGGGTTACTGTGCCCGTTGCTCCCTCCCCTGACGCATACATGTGCCCATCTTCTCTGACCTGTCTCTAGTCTGCAATAGTTCTGAAATATTGGAAGCTGCCAGTTTGGGGTTTTTTTCTAATTAACCCACCTCTTCCTAGCTTCTCCCTAATTGTCAGTGGTTCTTTTGCTCTCTCCCCTTCCGAGATCAGACAGGCCCTGAGATATGGGAAGCACATAGACTCTGAGCATGTCTGGCTGCTGTGCAAAGGCTCATCTTTAACCCTCCTGACAGTTTCAGCAATATTCACCCCAAGGCAGAGTGACCAGCCTTTTCAGACGTTTTCTGATGCCTCACAGTGGTTCCATTCATTAAGTCTTTTGTCCAGAAAAGTAAACTGAACGGTGTTTCCAGAAAACACGACTTCATGTTTTACTTCAGCTTCACAACTTTTTATTAAAGGCAGTAAAGGCTTAGTGTGGAATGCATGAAGGCTGCGGTTAAACAGAAGCCATAACCAAAATTCTGATCTAAACATCCTTAGGGCTGTGGAAGTTAAATGGGAAAAGAGCATTCACATTGCCAAACTATATGTATCTAACAGGTGCCTCATTCCTCAGAAAGAACAGACATTTCTGCTGTTTTTCTAAGGAGAAGAGGCTTCTGTAGAAGATCATTCAGTAGGACTAATTTCAGTGCACCTAGAAGATCCTACCCTACAGTTAGTTTGAACACACTCTCAGCTTGTGAAATAAAAACAATTGCAATCTTAACAGAGCTTAGATCTGGAAGCCTTATATCTCTGCTCCCAGAACTTCTCTGGGTAAAATTATGACATAATATTCCACCGTCCTCTAATAAAATCCATATGTCTGAGATATTTTTAAGTGACTGCTGAGACCTCCACTTCATTATTATGATGAGGCCAAATCAAGCCATTAATTTACTTTTCTTCTTTAATTTGTTTTAAGTTAGGAGAAGCTTCTCTTTGTAAAATCAATGGTGCACTCTGTTCCACTGCTGCTGTTCAGAGACAGATCACAGCCTCCTGTGACTTCTCTGTTGGTGTTCAGTTAGAGATATCACCCCAAAATTTCTCTAGCAGGTTTGAAATCTCCAGTGTAGCAAAATAAGCATAACCCAGGGATTGAAACAGTCAGCCTGGATTAAATGAATTGATGCTTCAATTTATTTTAAGGTTTTATACTGATTTTAGACACCAGAGGTCAGACACTACTGCTGATCAGCTTAGGAAATGGGAACAGCTATTGCAAATAATAGGAAATGAGCTTTCCTTTCAATGTTATCACATTTACAGGGTTT
>Ga0065711_1028890_pt1 | contig 38674 bp, 19 predicted proteins | sample Hoacrofraction12_FD_59098 | JGI IMG/M metagenome (GOLD analysis project Ga0065711, IMG submission 59098) | Hoatzin crop microbial communities from Cojedes, Venezuela - Epithelial fraction 12 v2 (version 2) | ecosystem: Host-associated > Birds > Digestive system > Esophagus > Crop | place...
GAAGCGGCGGGCGCCCGGCCCGGCCCCCGGGGCAGCCCCGCCGAGGTCGGGCCCGGCAGCGGGGAGGGGGGGGGAGGGGGGCAAACCTCCCTCCTCCTCCCGGAGCTCCTCGCCGGGCGATACCTCCCCGTCCGTCGATCTGTCCGTCCGTCCGAGCGCTTCTCCCCGCGGACAGCCCGAACTCTGAGGAAAGGTTCGCAGGCAAAGCAACCCCGGCCCCGCGCCCGTTGTCCTGCCTGCTGTCCCCGCGCTTCTCGTTCCCTCGCTCCGCGGTTGCGCCTTGCCGAGTTTCCAAAGAGTTTGCCTCTGATCCCCGTTTAGAAAAGCTGTCTAACTACGCCGGTGTGCAAAAGTGCTGTGAATCAATTTTCAGCCGTTATCAGGTGAGTTACGCGTAGGAGGAGGTACAAGCCCTCGTGTGCTGCTCCTGGGGATGTTTCAAGAGGGAGTTGCTAATGAATGTTTTCCCCGCTTTGAGACAGCACCTTCGCAACTGCGAGAGCTGTGACAGCCTCGTCTCATTTTACTCTTCTCTCTATGAGGGCCTTGTAAAAGAGACGTCTGTTCTCCCAGTAAAATTCACATTCATTTTCCTTACACTTTTTTTTCCTGTGACTCCCTATTTCTTGGTGCTTGGCCCTTCAGGTCAGAGCCACCGTGGTTTCCCCATGTCATCTTGCTTAGAAAGACCTTTCCCTCTGCTTGTCTACAAAGACTCTCTATAAAATGTAGAACAAATGACCCGAAGGTGTAAAGCCAATGCAGATAACCTCTGGCTGGAAATCTTTGTTCTGTGCCTTTCGTTCAGAAGTTAAGTGGTAGTGAGCTGATTTTCCTGAAGTGTGGCCAATGCCCAAACTCACCTGTGTTGATTCAGCTCATCTAGCTCAGACAAGAGATTGGTTTATACATGTGTTCACCATCGCTTCCAGTGACACTAGAAAGGGTCAGCTGCTGTGTTGCTTGTCCTTGTGGTTTTCTTCCCCTTCCCGATATAGCCAGCTTTTTATGGGTGTTGTACTGTGGTGCGTATCGCAAGTGTTAGTGCGACAGAGAGAATCTCAGTACCTGTCTGCTCAGATAACCCTTCCTAATGTACCCATGTTTCCACGTAGAAGTGGTATCTCTCTCTGAGCAATCTCTCCCTGTACCAAGATACAGAAACAGCTGCCGTGGAAGAAATTAAGTGTGGTTTTGTATGAGTCAGTCCTTTAGGGGGCTTATGGTTTTGTAGCTACTGCTCTCTTGAAGACAAGAAGAAATTCAGCCTCTTGTTCCTCAGCGCAGCGGAAGAGGAAGGGGAAAAGCAAATGGATTCTTCTGCTTTTTGGCTATATGTCACGGTTTGGCTCCACAGGGCTATTCCATTTTGGAGATGCTACCTTTTTGCTACAAATACATATCCAATCTCTGCAAACTGTGTTGAATTACAACCCAGCAGCGCTGAAAATTAGTTTTCAAATTACTGAGAATTAGTTTTCAAAAGAAGTGTTTTGTTATGGTATGCACAGGAATTCTCACTGAGTGGAATGTTAATGTTGTCTCCTCTGTATTTAGTCATTGTTAGGTTTTAAAGTGCATACTTGATTTGCAAATAAAAGCCAGGTCTAAGGATAATATTGCCCAGGATTTTGCAGATGCTTATATATTTTCTCTACTTCCCATGTATAAATATCCTTACTGCCGCATTGAGAGCTTGGTAGGGTTTCGTTCTGTTTTGTTTTGCATTTTTGTGTGTGGAGCGGTAATTTTGGAAGTCACTACTGAGGATTTAAGCCTGTGTAGTTCTATGTGGGAGTCAAACTGGATCTGGGTTTGTAAGGGGTGGGCTTTAAAGAAGTTGTTTATAACCAATACTAGTTACTTTAGGTTGTAGTCCACATCTTCAGAGTTTTAGACTTCTCAAATGGAAGCAAAGTTCTCGAGAACTGTGGAAGCTCCAGGTCACTGAACGTGCCAATTTAAGTATTTATTTAGAAATTTTTGTTCTGTGGGAGCGTGGCATGTGACATACGAATCAAAACCTTGTGTTTTGATTTCTATCCAGGGGATTGGGATGAAGTCACCACTGATTGCTTTTAAATCATGTTGTACCTTAGCCTGACTTAATTTTTGAGTTGACTATAAATTCTTGATTACCATAAGTTTCATCTTGCAGTCACTGGTCTCTGTTCTTAATACTACATGTAGATGTAGATCTATGAGAGTTGATAATATCACTTTAAAATCTAATAGAAAAGGAGTTTTAATCTTGACTTAAAAGCTTTAAATTACTTACCAAAGAAAAAAAAAAGGCATTTGTGCCATTAGACAGTAGGAGTATCTATCTCATTCTTTTTCTCACCAGTGTTTGTTGAAAATTTAAAGGCTTCATTCTCCCTTTCTTACACTAAAAAATCACATCCCTTGCAGTCTGAAATAGTCTGATAATTGAGAAGTAGTTAGAAGACAACATCAAAAGGGTTCAAAAAATTAAAAACCGAATGATTTAAAGTACGAGGACAATTGTAATAAGAAGTTTCACTCACTTTCACTGCTTGGTTGGCATAATCTGTCTCCAAATGTTTGTCTGGATTTTGGTTTTTAGGAGAATTCCTTTATGCCGAAATGCAAATGCCATGTAACTGCTTTCGTTATTTTCTCTTTCTGTTGGTGCAATAGGGGAAAGTACGGGACCTGAATACGTGCTATGTTCCAACAGGTTCAGTTCTAACAAAGGGGCTTTGAAAGAGTTGGTTGTGGTTGAATTTGTCAATGCTTGTCTAAGAAGGAGACCAGATTTTTTTTTTTAATTTTTTTTTTGTTTGGTTTGTTTTGTCTGTGTCTCCTCCACTGCAATTTACAGCCTTGCATCTTGGTGCAAGTCTGTTCTAAGCAGATTTAATATGACTGAAAAACCCAGTTAGCTGTTTCTGAAATGTTCATGGTACTGAAGTACTATGTAGGTTTTACAACATGAACTCAGTTTCTTGCTGTTCCACTGACTTTCTATGAAATGTTGGACTTTTTTCTTTCTAAATTTCTGTTTGTAGAATGAATAATATGCCTTTCAGATCTCACCGGGGAGGTAGGGTGGGGGGAGGATTATAAGAAGAAACACAAGCTACTTTGGAGGTTCACCGCTGCAGAGAGGAATTGTTCCACATAATGCTATGCATTATAGGAGTAATAATTGAATAATTACACAAAAGGAGCATACACCAGATAAATCTTTCTGACATCAAACTGTTTTTGGTTATGAAATTCTCTTGCAAGGGGAAGCTAGCGAGAGCAATGTGTGGTAAGGGGATGATGCAGAAGCTTTTTGCTGTGTGGAGGTAGTCTGAGCAATCTGATGCAGATCTTCATTGTGCCATCTGCATTTAGATGGCCAAAATTTATGTTTCTATTTAATACCCTATTTACCATATTTATTTCTGTAGTCTTGTTGTAATAAGTAATACTGGAAAGCAGAGGTCAGATTTTTTTGGTTGACATAAAGTGATTTATTATCAGCTGAAAATCTAGACTCCTTTTTTCCTTTCAGTTTTACTAATACTTGAGTGAACTGGCTTTGAGTTTTACCATAATGGGATCCTGGGGATATAAACCATTCAAACTCTTTCTTACACATGACTTGTGAAGCAAACGTTTGGATTAGTGGAAGTTCTAAGAAAAAATGCAACATTACGGTGAGTTCATATTTTTTGTGCTCCATCTGCATTTATTGGTTCTCTGGGGTTATACACCATGGAGCATAAATGAACAAAAACCTAAAGAGTTTTTGTTTTGTATTCTACCCCCTTAGGGTTTCAGTCCATTTATACCTTATGTTTTCTTACTTTGGAGACCTGGTGAGTCTTGACTAAACTTAGACAGAGAAGTTTAGCCAAATTACTCTGTTTCTCTGGGGTTGCCACTTACCCTGATTTGATTAGTGTCTGTTACACAGAAGTAAGTTGTAGCTACGATATGTTAGCTTGTAAGCAATTAATACAAACTTTATAGTGACCCATCCCTGTAAAGTATTTGACAACTTTAAATGTAGAAACCTGTGTTACAATACTCTGGTTTATACTGAAACTATCCAAAGCTGGAGAACTCAGGTGTAAAATCAAAACAGGAATCAGACTTCCTTCACTTTTTGTTTTTGGGATGGAATAGATGTCTACAGACAGACAGAGACTGTATGCCTCAGGACATACGGCAAAACTTACTGCACAACTGAATGGAGTAACATGGAGCAGGAGAAAGGCCAGGAAACTTGTTGTAGCTTAAAAGTACCTAAGCAGTTGAATGTTGAAAAGTTACTTCACCTCTGTCTTCTAAATGATGTCTGAATTCTGGTGTTTACATTTCTTCTCTGCTTCTCGTCCGGACAAATATGCATGTTTACCTTGAGGATTTGGAGCTTCACCTCATTACTATACCCCAAAACATGTCGAATACATATGCCAACATAGAAGTTACAATTGTCCCTTTGCATTATGTCCATGAAAAGGGCTTTCCCCCAAAACTCTGAACTAAGCATTGAGTCTCCACCAGAGTCTGCCTGTGTTTGTTTATGTAAGTACAGTAATAATAAATCTTTATGCTTTTCTGCCTTTGAGGGGATTTATTCAGCATTTGCTATCCAGTGACTGCAGAGTCCTTTGTTAACATTGTGTGCTGGGTTTTGACCATGGCTACACCCTGGCAAAGAGATGCCTCTGGCACATGGAGCCCCCTCCTTCTGGGCAAAACCGTCTGCTTCAACAGAGCAGCTGCCTGCCGGGCTTCTGTTCCCCTTTCTGTGCAAGATGGGTGGACCTGTGGACACGGCAGGGTTAATACATACTTCTTCTAGAAAAAACAGAGAACTGGGAGCCAGAGTCTGATGGTATTGCTTCAGTGATCTGGTTTTCATGGTAGCATCACAAACTGTTGGATCTGCGCTGCAAACTACAGTGCTGGAATAAGTTGCTGAGAACAAGGAAGAGACCTTCTGAAGCTGGCATCCCTCTTGACTCCAAGGTGTTATGAGTGTAGAATCTGAATACAACTGTATTTATTTCCCTTATTTAGGGCTTTTGGCAAACTGTCAAAGAACTTAGCTGTGAATTTTCAGAGTGATCCTGAGGTGAGGAACTACTGTTACTCCATTTTACTGTTGGAAAAGCTTAGGTACCTCTTCCTTGGGGGGACACGTAGGAAGGCTTTGGCACAGTGTAGGGAAGTGGAAGTGGTGCCGTCTTTTCAGTGGTGAATTTTAATGCCATCACCATGTTTTCCTGTTATGCTTGTGGCAATTTGACTTTCCTGGTGAAAATAAGGCCTTCATGGCTAAGTTTTATGTAATTATATGTATAATTTCTCGTGGTTCTAGAACAAATTACACATATTTTTGCCATACAAGTGGACCCAAATTAAATGCTAAATTAAAGGAAGGTAAGTGAAGCTAGGAGAAGTAAGGTTTTGGTGTATATGAAAGATGTGTTTTTAAAAGCCACAAAAAGAGCCCTGACCTGGTTTATTTGCACACCCAAAAACGCTTGCTGGGTGTTGTGTGTGCAAGGAATGCAGTACCAGCAGAGAGAGAGTAATTTTCTGTTAAGAGGAGAGAATGGAAAAGAGTTCTTTTTATGCCAAATTTTACCCCACAGTGTATAATTACGGCCAAGTTGTAAACCCCTTAAAAGCTATAAGGCACCAGTATAATGAAACACATAACTGAAATTTACTGTACGTGTGTAGATTGCAAGCTTACTCTCAAATACTTAGTCTTCAACTTCTTAAATTTGTAGTTTCCACAGAGGACTTATAAGTGCTAGAATTTTGATTAACTGTCTCAAATAAACTACTGCTATTGTTATCACTATAAATCTCCTTAGCCTAAGAGCCTTGAGGAGGCTGGTATTTTCCGTGGAAACTGTAGTGATTTAGAAGGGCATGAACCCAGTACCCTTTATTTGGAGCTTCCTGTCATTATACAGAAAGTCTCAGGCTTAATTTACATCAGTTATTAGGTCTTATTTGTTTAATATTACTTTTTCATTGGCTTTATACTGTGTTTATCATGCACATTTTTACAACATACCGTGTTTTTCTTTTGGCTGGCCCTAATGCTATGGCGACAGCTCTTCACAACGAAACTTACTCACTTGTGTCTCCTTTGGCCTGACTGAAGGGATAACATGGAGGCCAGACCCAAAGGCTTTGTGAATTAATGAGAAACTTTCCTCTTCAGCTGGTAGTACTTCCCACTTACATTAATGGATGGAGTTTTTTTGCAGTAGGTTCAGTGAAGATAGGGCGTTAATCCCTGGTCAAAGGGGGTACTGATTATGGGACAAAGCCATGCAGGAAGGGATCATTAGTAATCCCAGGGGAGTTTTCTCCTCTGAAAATTCTTGAACTGTTCTGCTCTGACTTCTTTAGCTACAGTGCTCCCTCCCACCTTTACAGGTGCAGTTTTTTCGGTAGAAAATTAATTTTAAAGGTTTTAGTGGGATACCTTTTAAGATAAAAGCCATGTTTCTAAACTGAAATAATTATACTATTACAATGCAGTCTTTAATTGAGTAAATTATTGCTGCTTTTCAGAGGCAGTAATATTGTTTGCAAGTGCATCCTTGATGTAGAAGCAGGTATTTTCCAAGCAGTGAGGTTTGACTAGGGTCAATATTAGGCCCTCAGACCCTCCGTGAGGCTTATCTCCACGTGCATAAAGGCAAGATAAAAGTTTATTGATACCCATCACGCTTGGCCTTAAAGGAACATCTGATTTACCAGATGTTTAAGAAAACCATCACAGTGTTCCTGAATTGGAAAGCAGCTGTGTTTTTCTCTGCTCACGTATTCATTGGCACAGCTGCTTCATATATCCGGGCATCTAAATTATTCTGACATCAGAAAGAAACACTGAAACAGGGACTGATTATGGCCGTACGGCTTACACAGGTTTAATGCTTTGGCTGACTGATCTCTCGGAAAACTGTTCAGTTGCCAGACACATTACAGTTAAGGAGCAAATAGAATTCATGCTGAGGACTAAGAGCTAGGATGTTAGGTGCACTAGAGTCATTCTTCCTAATATCAACCCCTTTGAAGTAGCTGCCTCAGGAATAGAAGCAGTTTCCATTTCAGCTCCACTGTCTCTTCAGCACCATGCTGGAAGTTTAGGTCTTGGCTGGCTGGATGTCAGATGACTACAAAAATAAAATGAGAAAAGGAAAAGATTTTGTGTTTAACCCGATGTTAAAAATATTCTTTAAAAAAATATCTATTAATTTGCGTCTTGCCTATTTCTGCAGGCTTTTGTTGTTCTTTTCTCAGTCTCAAGTTTATGTTCTTTTAAAAATGACTTGACATCTAAATAATGACTAGATACTAGTTTAGATACAGTCTGTTGATCCCACTTCATTTCATTTGTGTTTATTTAGTCACTTTTGGATCAGCACAAAGTAGGAACACAATTGTCCTACAAAAACATCTGAGGACATTTTTGGAGAAGGAAGGTCTTGGGATTATGGAGTCTGATCTTCCCCTCTGAAAGAAGAGCATTTGAACTGGAAGCAGTACTCTTCCAGACTGCATTGCCAAGCCACTCTTGGCCCTGGATCAAGCAGAAAGAAGAGCAGGTAAGAGCCACCTCTTCAGCTTTCCAAGTCAATTCTAGATGTAAATTCAGTGTGTTTATGCATGGCCGTGACTTGCTAAGAGGATATGGCCTGCAGATACAGCCATTAACATTTATTGAGGGTTCTGGCTGAGGATTAGAACCATTTAAGGTTTGATTGAAGGTATGTTTGTACAACCGATGCTTTAAGATCTTTTTTTTTTTTTAAATAGTATGAGATGCATTTCATGTTTGTTTCTAGAACAAAAAAACTGAAATACATTTTTGTTTGTATACCATCATGTGTTTTTGTTTTGGTTTATTTATTTTTATGTCCTCTTACGGGAAGTCCTTCCGCTGTTGATGCAGCATAAGTTGTGAAGAGAGGAATTTACACTTGTAAATAACCAAAGGCTTCTGACCCATTTTTGAAAGCCTAGTTCTTTGTGGTAGCTAATGTTATGCACATGTGACGTTCAAATGGCGGAGTTCCACACAGACCAATCAGTTATCAGGCATCTCAGGAGATCTGAAGGGTATGGGTTGATGCATATTATAAAATTGAATACTTCTGAAATCCATCTTTGGTATGGAAGTGTCTTTTGTGCAGAAAAAATTGATGGAAGATCATGGTGCAGCTAACGATACCTGACTTGCAGATTGTACTTGCAAGGACTAAGGTCCTTCTTTATCCATTTCCGCAGGTTTGAACCCATACCTGCCAGATACAAATTGGGATCCACTAACAAAAATGAAGTGTTTAGAAACCTTGCAAGGCCCAGAGGGTGTTGTTCCAGGCTAGAAGACTCGCTGAGATAGATTAGCCAGAGACTTTTAAATGAAAAACTAGGTAGTATTTACACCACAAACTGAGAATAAGTAGTACAGTCCAGTGGACAGGACACTAGTATGGAAGTAACAGAAGAGATGTTATCTGTAGTTCTGCTGCTGTTAGAAACTCTTGGATGCCTCTGGTCTCAGCAAGGTCAGACTTTTTCCCATCTGTAAAATGGAAATTGTTAAGTATGATATCCATGGATACCAAGTACTAAGTACTATGTCTCCATCAGGGTATCTTCTGAGTGAGTGTTTTCTTCTATTCACTGCAGACAGCGCCATGTTTTAGGGTGGAAAATAAAAATATTTAGATGGATTTGTAATACCAGATCAAAGAGGTTCTAGAGAATGAAAATGCTGCAAAAGCTGACTTAACCTCAGAAACCTCACGAGCAGTAGGCTGATAGGTTTGTAAACTAGAGCTTCCTTTCTTCTCTGACATCTTCTTTAAAATCCATTCTGAAGGAGCAATAAAACAACTTTAGATCTTATCAAGGAGGCATCTGAGCAGATATGAGATGCCAAGGAAAGAATAGATTTGCCCCCTGCCACATGTTCTGCCCTTCTAGGTGAGGGACAGTGTACAGAGATTGCAACAGTAGGGGGGGAACAGAAGCATATAAATCCATGGGATTTTTCACAGTGAGAGTCTGCAGAAGTTTCTTTTCTGAACAGTTTCCAACAAATTGTTAGAGAGAAGGATTAGATCTAAAGGGTTTATCACTTGGAGTGGAGGCAGAAGATTGATCTGCCCTAGCCTGGCAGTGCAGAAAATGATTAATGAGTTTGGCAACTTCTTGATCTGTATCTGGGTGCAATATTTTTACTAGTTCTTGTATTGCATCTGCCTACATTTGCATTTACAAGAAGAATAGCTCTTTCAGTATTGTCAGCATCCCATTGAGAGGTCTTACAGTGCACAGCTATCAAATGTGCTTGTAATCACTAACAGCAAGTTAAATGTGATCATTACACATTGTAATTTCATTAAAGTGATGGAATCTTTCCTGGCTTGTCACTTGCTCCCTATCAAAATAGATTACAAGGCCATAATGCTCCACTGTGGTAAGGTGGATAACAACCTCATGGCAGGTGTTGAGCTGACCTGAAAATTACTGCAACCTGAAAGCAACAGTAAGGAACGTTGGGTTTTAATCTATTAGCACATGGACTAGTGTAGAGGCTGTGCCCCAAAATCAACAGTGTATTTTATCCATGTAAAAGGATTATTACTGCAGGGATGGTTCGTTATTGACCAACATTTTCCCCCATTCCCTCCCCTCATCCCAAAGAAAACAACAGCGAAGCGTAAAAGAGTTGCACAGCAGCTAAGGCCTTTGGACTGACTACAGGGCAACTCTATTAAATGGATGGGACCCTGCAAGGATGGCTGTATGTGACCTCCCAGTTAACTGTGCTCTGGAATAGCTAGGTTCTTGATCCAGGGCAGGAGACACAGCAGTTGGGAGTTGGCCAAATGTTGCAGCTTGCTGACCCGACTTGTGCCATTACTGTGTCCTTTGCAGTTATAGCAGGAGATCAGCCCCATTCCACTCAGGAACTTCCCCATGCCAGAGAAATCCCCAAGGAAGTAATTAAACTGCAGCAAGCTTCATAGTAACTTGCATTTTAGCCTGTGATCTAACTTTGCAACTCTTGAATGAAAAGTAGGTAGAATACTTCTGATTTCATTCATAACAGTAAGGAGATTTAGTTGGTTAATGTTTTTCTCCTAGGTCTTGAGAAGAAAAGTTATAAACATTGCAAACATTATAGATGAGAATTGTAAACATTTGTTGTTTATGCAACAATATGCAAATATATGCCTATAGTAAGTCAATTGGTAAAAAGAATGAGTAGTTATTATTATTATTTCAGTTTATGAAGTGACCTAAATCTCTTACAGACCAAATATAAGGAAGAAATTTATTCTTTAAATGCTGCTGCACTTCAGAGACTCAATACCCTACAGAACTGTGTGTGTTCCCATTGAGTGGTAACAGGTCCCTCAGGTGTGGGCTTGTAGCATCTCTCAAGCATGCCTTTTCTCATAATGTCTTGTACAGATGATTAATATCAGTGGAAAGAGTAATATTTCCTTTAAATTTGTGTGTCTTTTGGTGGCCAGAAGGATGGTTTCAATTTGACAAAGCATACTCCAAGGCATTTATAGAATATGGTTTATAGCAGAATTTTATTTGAACACATCTTCTGCGTATCGAATGTTTCCCTTCTGCTACCAGTGGTTGTATACCTGAGCTAAGGGAAAGTGATTGGGGAAGGGGGAAAGCAGGGGTGTACCAAACCAAAAATCTTTGTATCTCCTGGTGGAAGACAGACTGCCCATATCACATTGCATCAAGAAGGAGGAAAAATGGGAGTGTCCAGAGTGCTTTGTGCTTTCATTACCAGTATCACATAAGTGCAGCTGGATGTTACGGCTGTGTGGTGTTTCAGTTCATTTCTGGGTTGCAGCCCTTTAGTCTTTGTACATTTCCAGTAATGTCACAGATTTGCTGCGTGTCTTTACTTTTTGCTGCCTGGAAGGCTTTACAGTGCTTTGTTTTTCCCTGTTTGTTTTGCAGCTCTACCTGTTCTAACTCAGCTTATAAAGTTTTGTTTTGTGTGTAAGTCTGGCAAGAGAAGATGGGAGCTTCAAACAGAAAAGTAATTAGTGATTTAGGATACATACATCTGGTAAGATGAGATACTGTTTGAGCTTTTCATGTATCCAGGCAGTTGAAAGTGTAAGTGACCAACTTTACCTCCTCTGAGAATAGAACAGTGTGTACATGTATGTGCCCAGAATGATTATTCTTACACTCATTTATAGGCATGTCTTTCTAGAACTGCATTTTATTGTTGCAGGTACATGCATGTTGCATGTGCTTTAAATTGAGTATTGGTTTCAGATGAGGACACGTGTTCACTTAGTGAGACATTTTAGTTACATCTCCAACAGCTGCTCCTAAAAAGAAGTTTAAAGGAGTTGGCTGTGGTTACAGAACTCAAGTCATGTTCTGAGAGAGTATTCCAAATTTTGCAATGGTTCAAATCCACATCTTTCACTTCTCAGATAGTGGAGCTCCAGAAATGGGTATGATTTGGCCTAAAAGAGCATGGTTGGCACAGTGCTTTTCTCATTTAATTTCTTCTGTCCTACACCACTTCAGTGAGGTTCAGTTTACTCATGCAAGATATTCTATCCCTATGGTGGAGAAATTCACCCACTTCTGATGTGGAACAGATACAGAAAGCCAACTGCCAGCATGTGTTTGTATAAAAACATATGCTGGTGTAGTGAACCCTTTGTAAACATCTGTACTCAAGAACCTTGTTGGATTTTGAAAGCTCCTTTGAGGACATTGGGAAGGATCATTAACAGAACTCTAACTTGCAAGACAAACAGTCCAAGCGCAGATATTTTCTGATACTTTAATGGTAATTACACTGTTTGCCTTAACCCAACACTTCTGGTGAGACAAGCAATTCACCAATATGTCATACCAATAATAATTCAACAGCACCACAATATATATTTTATTGGAGCAGGTGTAGGCCATTTTTTGAAGATTCAGTTAAATTCTAAAATTCAGGTACCTTAGGTTTATCATCTTAGTTGATGGTTAGGTCACAATGTCAGTCTGAGTTGGAAGTACTGAACATCTCCTGTGTTGGTCAGTGGGACTGTTAAATGCCCTTGTTTCTGTATGTTACCTCAAATTAAAGCATTACACCATGCTAGTCAGTGGCCCTCTGAGTCAGATTCTGCTTGAGCTTCAGCAGAGGCAGTGGGTGTCCATGGTGTACCAGAACTGTTTCTTGAGTAAGATGCTTTCTATGGTAAAGATATCACTGTTGTAAGTGGTGTATTCAGTTGATGCACAATTTGCATACTCAGAATTTGCAATAATGGCATGTTTTGAGAGCCTTCCAAGAGCTAATATGGACTAAAGTTTGTTTGGGAAGACAGAATATCCCTGCAGTAATCTATCAACATGTGTGTCAGCTCAGAGCTGACACAATAGAGATGCTCTGCTGCATGGTTGCTGTTGCTTTCTGCAGGTCCTGGCGATCTCTTGATTAAATCTCAACTGGCAAGCTTTGTGTGGCTTTTGGGATCCGAAGCAACAAGAGCAAAATGGAAGGGCTATCTGATGTGCATACTATTTCTGCATTTACTGTGTGATTCCAAACCTGGGGGAGAAAAGGGGAATATCACATAAGACAGAGGAGTTGAAACCAGAAAAATCATCACGTCCTTGTTCCTGTTCATGTCGTTACTCTTCAGAGTGCTTTTTACTAGCCTCAGCAAACACCCAAGTTCATTATGGAAGTGGACACATTATTTTTGTGTTACGTTTCTCTTTTCTGTAAATGGTAAAGAGGTCAAGACAGTTTATAGTTTAAGATGAGACCTTACCCTTAAGATGTTGAGAAATGATGGGACCTGATCCATAGCAGAGGCTCTGATATTAATTTCTGTTTATGTCACAGTAGAATTCAGCAGATGCCGATCATAGCAGATAATGTCAGGTTCCTGCAACATTGAAGTCAAGAATGAAAGCAGGATGAGAAGTAGGAGATGGCATTTTGGCATGGAGTCTGGTGGTATGCTTTGTTTCCTTTTTTCTAAAAAACAAAAATAGCATCTTAAAACTGATTAGTGCAGTTTCAAATCAAGATTTCAGACAAACATCAGCCTCTTTTGGTGGTGTAGATAATGCCCATATATGCTAACATTAAAATGTGTGCATGCAGTAGACAGGGTGAGCTTCCTGAGAATGTATTGTAATAAACAAAAGTGCATGTTTTAAAGGGTGGTGATGGGAATTTATAGAGTGTAAACAAGAACATTTCCAACTTTAGATTACAGATAGGGGACATATCTTACACACAATCTTTCCCATGCACCGTTTTGTGCCCATGTACTTGGACATATGGTAGAGGCCCACGTTAACAGTTGCTCATCTGTAATCTGGGGTTCTCCAGTGATTTCAGCTTGTCTGTGATATGAACCTGGAAAGAGGAATTCTAATAACAAAAGAAAGTCCAACAAATTATTAGAGTTGCAAGGAAATTGAAAGAATGGATTTTTAAAATTTTGTAACCTACATACACTTGTAGAAGCTGTGCTAGAACATTGGTCTTCTATGCATCATTTGAAATAATAGCAAAAATTGCCTTGTTAATTGGAGAACCACCACTGAGTTTGCATTGTGTGGGATGGAGGTCAGTGTAAGAGTAAAATGAGTGTCGTGCCTTGGAATGAATTACAGTTTTGAGGGATATGTCCTGTACACTCACTTTTGGTTTTGGCATTTAATGCCTTCCTCCCATTCAAATATGTGGGAGGAATCAAATGTCAAAATCTTCACTATGTATGATATATAATTTCTTTCTTGTATTTCAGTGGGAGGAACATCAGACCCCAAAATGATTATGTGCATACTGCTAAAGAATACATCACTGCATATTTTAATGTCAGTTGTGGGAACTGCATATGGGGTAAAATATTGTTGTCACCTTTCCCCCTTCTGAGTTTCTGGTTGTGCTTTTCCATGTACTCTTGTAGCATGCCAGCAATCCAGAATGTTAGTTCGGTGTCCTGAGCTTTGGTCCTGACCAAAGCAAAACTCTAGAGATGAACATGTCACAGGACTTCAGAATCCCAGTCCAGATCTAGGTCCAAAATATGAAACCTAGCATTTTTAAGTAGAGCTTTATATACTTGAAGAAATTTGCATTTGCATTTTGAAAACTCTCCAATATACGCAGTAAAAATATGCCTATTTTACAGCTGGAAAAATAGAGTCAAGGGGAGGCTAAAGGTCTACTCACACTTTACAACAAGTCAGTGGCAAAATTTATGGGAGCTCAGGACTCCACAGCTTTGTGATTCTTAAGAACAACAGAGGTTCAAGGATTTGCAGCCTTTTTTGGTTAATTGTATTCTCAAATAAGATATCAGTTTAAATTCTGGTGTCATTGACAGAACAAATTCTGAACTCACAGGAAAGAAAGTAGAAGAAGTGTATAGGAGACACTGAGCTGGATACGAGACGAATATTTTACATCCCAGCAGCACAGGCTGCAGACAGCTAGAAGGTCCTTTTCTGCGGTTCCTCTGACTAACTCTTGTGTAGACCTTGGGACGGTGTTGTCAAAGCCTTGTCCAGCAAATGATGCTAGATAGGTCAGGGACCATGTTACGATTTGGACGGGCTCCTACTCCTGTTAGCATTGCTCCTGATGCTGGAGAATGGACAGAGTGGCAGAATGGGGAGCAGAAATTGACAGCCCTCCTCTTGCGGGCTCTGGGTTTTACGCTATGCCTCATCTGAGCTTAGCTCGCTTCCACACCATGCTGCCTTGTGGTCACTGTTCATATGCTCGGTTTTAGACACAAACTTCATTCATGGCCCCACCAAAACAAGGCCAGTCACTTAGGCTGCACCTACAGTTCACAGCAGGTGACCTAAGCTGGGCAGAAACATCCGTCGGTCAGCAGCATGAAGCAGGACAGATATCTGCTCTGTGCCTCCTTATGTCTCATTTAAAACAATGATTCTAAACATATTTTGTGGATGGGGCCTGATTCAGAGCCTATTAGAAAGGAAAGAAACTCCTACATCAACTTCAGTGGGGTTTGGATCCAGCCTCATGTGTCTGTTCTCACTCCTAGTGCAGTCTCTGGGAGTTTTGCCAGGGATTCACTGGGAATCATTTGACTTCACTGGGACCAGGACTGGATCCAAGATGAACAGACACAAGGGGAATAAACAGCCTTCTTGATCATTCCTAATTCTCTCTCAAGGCTCCACAGAAATGCAAAGTGGTGTAAAGCAGCATAGTTACATATCCTAGGAACAGTGATGAGAATTCTAAGCACATGCAGTTTTATTGAATGTTATCAAGGTTCCCTAGTAGTTAATTTGATTAAATGGGGCTTCCTGAGTACTTTTTCTATAAAAGTGATTTACAAAGTGTTTTAATATGAAGAGTTTCCAAAGGCTCTTGGATGTCAAAGAAGGGCTATTAATCTTTATATTAGCATTTTGAAAAACAGCAGGTGTTCCTTGATTAGCTGATATTTGTTTGCATTCTTCTTTTCTATAGAGGATTATCACTTTGACCTTTTTTAGAATATTGTAGCTTTTTTACATACAGGAGTAGAATATTCTTGTGCTTATAAACTGGAGTAAATCTGGGTTTTCACTGGTGTAAATAGGGGCTGAAGCCCACAAAGAACACTGAAAAACCTCAGATGTGAGTTTTAATTATCTTTACCTCATGAAACACATTATTGATCTAGCTAACACACTGTATGTATGACCATCTTGGACAAGACACGGTGTGGCCAGCCCTGCCTGGTTCTTGCCGTGCTGATCATGTCACTGGCTTCAGCAGGACTGATCATGTGAGATGAAGGATTTCTGCCTGCTGCTTTTGCTAACAAGAACCTCTCACTAGTTCAAAGTGAGTAGGGCAGGCAGGATTGGCCTGGTGGGAAGAATGTTGGGTTTGCCTTGCAATGCAGATATGCTTCTTTTCTAATCTTAAGTAATTGTAAATCATGGTCTGTAAACAGAAGAGTAATAGACACTACTTTAAGTGCTGTGTACTATTGGAATTCCTTGTCTATCACGGGGTTTTTTTGTTATATCTTGGGAGCATATTCATTATCGACATTTCTGCTCTGTATGTGTGTAATAAAAAAAGCCTGGTAAGATAATACAGTGGCAAACTGATGACACTTTCAGCCGCTTGGGATTGAGAGTGGGGCTGGAAGTTCTAAACAGTAGAGGTACTGTGCACTGTCAAGCACAGCAAAAAGAAGTATCATAAAGATTAATTAAAAAGGGCATATCTAATTAGATTGCAACAGAAACTACAAAGTCAGAGTCCAGAGTTCCAGCACATGCGCTTGCTCTAAAACAGATTTAAAAAGTACCAGGCTTGGTCGCCATGCTTAGGACTGTTGACTTGCTGCTTTGAGATTTTCAGTGTTGTTTATTTGGCTCTATATTGCCAGGTAAAAACACCTAAATTAAACGTTGTTTTGGATTGCCTCATAGCATTTCTGCTAAAAAAAAAGAAAGAAAAAGAAACCACTCATTTAAGGATCTGCTGCTTATTAAGATTTTAACATCATGTGAAAGAAGACATTGCAGACACATTACCTTTTTTATTAAGTGATATTATAGGTCTTTCCCATTATTCTTTAACAATTTGGATTCTAGAAAGTCCAGTCACAATGGAGGCCTTAGTACAGCAGTTGTATCTTCTCTTGCAGTTGACCACCTGATGCCTGGAAGCCCCTAGCAAGCTGTCTGGAGGCCAGCAGAGCTGCAGCTGGAAAGAGTCAGTGTCAGCAACTAGGCTTGCAGAGGGTGACCAGGTGGGGCTGTGCTAGGGGGTAGCCCATGAGAGGTAGCCCCATCCTTGAATATATAAGGGGACCCTACTGGGCACTTTGCATTTTTTACCATGTTTCTTGATTGCTTTTCAGGTTTCTGTTGTGTAAGTCTACTTCCCGTGCTTGCCTTTTGTCTACACAGTCTTGCTTCTTGGTGTGTGATTTTTTGGGTTACTGTGCCTTCCTGTTCAAATGCTGGTTGTCACTGCTTGCCATCTCAGTTCTTATAGTCTCTTCTGACCTTGTTTCATACACCTAAGCCATAATGTAGTTATTTCTTAACCTCCCTGCCTTCCCGTCTTCATCCTCAAATATTAGAATTAAATCTGCATATGAATTTACACTTGCACATAAATCGGGAAAATAAATGACTATTACGGTGTGGAACTTGAAAATAAATAACATATGTGCTTTTTCCACCCTTGTAGGGAAATTTAGGTGGTTTGTGTTAGCACACTATCTTGTATTTGGTTAAAATAAGCACTTTACCTAACCCATCGACCCTAGTCCCAATCCCTGGTCTCTGGAGGATTTGGGTTTGGCTCAGCAAACACCATATAAAGGGGTAATCTGCTCCCCTCTGCCAGCAGAGAGCTGCCGTAGTCTGATAGTCATCTACTTAACTGGCTTTTTCGAAGTGCACAAATGCATGTTGGGTTGGGCCTGCTAATGGTGCATAGAGTTTTTCCTGTAGTAAGCCCTGAGAAGTTTTTTAACAAAGATTGAGGACTGTTATTTTTGAAGACCATTTGTGCAGACAGCTAAGTAATGGTGGGTGAATTTCCACATTCCCAAATTTAGCCTGGAATTTTCTACACCCAAAACCCCTTGGATCGTCCGCAAGGCAGTAACACAACACGTCACAACTGGTGTTGTAGAGTCTCGTAAACTTTTGGGATGACGCCACAGATCCCACAACTTTTTGGCTGACCCACCACTGGCCATGCACAGCAGGGATAGCCAGCTTTTGTATAGGGGCCACCATATTTACAAGGAGATACTTTAGGCAGACCAGATACAGCTACTTTTATGGACTTGTTTTTTAAAAACCTTCCAGACTCGACCCGCACACTCTTTCCTTTGCCTGTCCCTCTCCAAATGATCCTTGCCATTTGGCTGGCCTGGCTGAGGCTGGATGCAGCTGGGTTGTGGGCCACCTCCGGCCTCGGGGCTGCCACTTAACATTCCTGATCCGCGTCAGCTGTGTTTACATGGTGCCCATAGCTGGTGGATGCAAGACCTTTCTCTCGAACCTAGCTTTACTCATGTGTGACAAAAAGCCTGATGCCATATGGGATTTTCATTCACAGTAGGAATTTAGTACTATGTCCTATCTGTCACTTAATTAGCTGTCCTTTATTTTAATAGACTGCATAATGCAAGGACTTACTTTTGTTGTGTAAGGGACTTCAGTTGGCCTTAAATCCATAGGGAAGAGGAAAAAAAATACACTTCTACAAGAAGTAATAAAGTGTTTTTGTTTCCCTAAAATTATTACTATTTGAAGTCCAATATGCCGGATCTGGTATGTTGCAGTGAAAGCTGCACTGGGACTTAACAGTTATATACTAGGTGATTATTTAGAGTCACTTTCTTTTTAGTCATTTGTAACATTTTACATTTTTGGGGCTTGACTGGGATACTGCATCACACTTGGTTCTAGCTGCATTGCAATAAACTCTGTGTGACATGGAGCCAGAAAGACCTATAAAAGCAGCTGTTGCTTTCATTACAACGACTTTACAAAGGTCTAGTTGTGGTGTCCCCAATAATAATTCTGATAATTGGCTGTTAATTTTAATTATTCACCAGATGAATATCTTGATAGGATAAACAGTTATACATGTTCAGTCAACCAAAATAGATATATTTTCAGAAATAACTGGCTATTTTGGTAATGTGCTGAATGCAGTAATACTGTGCAGTGATGATTAATTTATAATCCTCATCAGTTCAGTGGGAGCAGGATAGAGTTAACGTGATGTCAGTGTTTAGATAGTCCCTTTTAATGATTTTTTTATACACTTATGTTCAGTGTTACAAGGTGGTGAGCCCACATTTTTTAATACTGGGCAAGCTGCATGATCTGCTTGTAAAGCTGTTTTTCAGGCAGAAGATGCACAGTGCCTTCAAATTCCTGTTTCACTCTAATGTCTAGGACTTCAGCACAGTCAGAACAGTAGCAAGCTACTTGGTCTTCTCCATATTGTGAGTCACTGCAGTCACGTGGTTCATGGCTGTCAAGTTTTAGCGGAAGAAAAATATAACCAGAAAAGTTTGTTGTCTCCTTGGGGGCACAGTGTAGATGCAAGAAGAAACACCGAGTGGGAAACAGAAGTCCTGGTTTCATTGCAGGCACCCACTGTGGGGTGCTGTAGTCAAGGCTCAGGAGGCATTAAAAGGGCATTGCTGAAGGGACTAACGTTGAGCTACATGTGGGAAGGTCTTAATAGTTGGATAAAAGAAGTGTACTTTCATTCCTCTTCACCTTTGCCTTCTTTTGTTTGGAGAATCCTGCCTTTCACTCTCATAGCACTGAAAGGAAAAAAGAGCTTTAAGTAAGCACTGAATAAGATGTGGTGTGTAAGGACCACTCTATATGCTTCTACATTGGCCCTCTGTTGAATGGATTTTAACGCAGCTGGGTACTGCATCTCAGCCTACAGATGATGAGGATTTTTCTTGCGCTCAGGTGGTGAGAAGCAAGAAGGTGAGGGCACTACATTGCTATAGTAAACATAAATATTCACTTATTTATCACAATATGAATATGCAACAGAAGAAATGGAAGAGCTACTTCGGTGCTTTAAATAGCACTGCACATGTAGGCAGGTTGGGGGTGATGTTTCTTTTTTACTTCAGTTATATCTATGTATGCAAAACACATTGTTGCCAAAAAGTAGAAATATGGTTAATTCATTATTATAGGCAGGCAGATGAGTCAAGTTGCAGAATCACAGAATCACAGAATAGTAGGGGTTGGAAGGGACGTGCAGAGAAATAGCAGAACTGTTTTCTCATTAGATGTTTTCAGTTTTCCTAAGCATTTTGTCTTGTATCAGCTTGATAACTGTGCTTTGCAGTCAATAGAATTGTTCTCCTCTACATACTTTCATAAAATGTTTTTATTAAACCTTTTCAAAACCTTTTTGCCTTGGCTAGGATATTCCAGACCTCTCCCATTTCTCCATGCAAACGAGCAATAATCATGTGAGTTGATCACAAAGAAGGTCAGGATTTATTTCTTATTCCAAACTAAAAAGATAAGCAAACATAAACCACAGAAAATTCAAACCGTAACAATAACTTTCTTCTCTTTGATTCTGTTGTACGTCTTTGTCCTTTGAAGTACTTTGAAGTAGGCAAGTAGATGGAGACTGTGGCAGAAAGATATGAAGATGTTTTTGAGAATGAAAGTTACTCATTGAGGGTATTGTACAAAGTCTGGACTCCTCACCAGGAATGGTATGCAAAGAGTTTCTTCAATGTACTGATTGGATTTCACTTCAAAATGTGATAATTTTGAGTTCATCGATGAGTGAGGTCATCTATCAGTTAAGAAAGTCATAAACTCCCAAGGGTAATCTAAGCTGAATATATTGTGTGTCTCCTACGTTGTTAAAAGGGAAAAATCATTAGTCCCATGTTCTACTTGAGATGACAACTGGAGAGAGTTCAGTGGTGAATATGTGTATAGGAGTTAAAGCCCTTCCATTTTGACCACCCTGGCTCTAGAGAATACCTAATCCGGATGGAAACACATGATGTTGGAGTAATATATTTGCCCACTTCCTCTAATTGCTGAAATTCAAACCTAACTTTTCACTGGAAAAAGAGGGCAGACTGGTTGTCACTCTACAGTTTTTGTTATATATTGGCTTTTAAATATTGATTTTATAAGCTCTACTTGTCTCTTGCAATGTGAAAAAATAGTCACATCAGGAGACACTGGTGGTCCACATTTTAATTCTATTTTTTTATAAAATATCTGTAGCTTGCAAGTATTGTTCATCGTGCAGCTTTGAAAAAGGTAGTCTGAACATGGTTTTGGGTTGCTGAAAGTGCAGTCATGCTCTTCTAGAATAAATGAGGTGTCACTGCAGAATACCAGCTACAACAACGAGTGGGCACTTTAAGACCTGTCTGGAGTCTATTGAATGGTTAAAAATTATTTATATGAATATTCTCCATGCAAAGAGTGGGGGTTACTGCTGACAGATATGTGGATCTGCCACTGTTGAACATTAATCTCAGCACACTTCTTTATCCGTATATATATAATATGCAAAGTAGCTACAAGATCCTCACAATTCAGATCACTTGCAACTACTGTACATTTTCGTATTTCCAGTAACAGTTTTTCTTTGTTATGAAGTCATATTCAAAATGCAATGATTCAATACAAGCAGATAGATTTTTAGCTCAGTGTGCAGAGATTTAACTGCTGTTTCTTATTGATACTAATGCAAGTCAGGTGGCTAATACTCTGTACAGCTCACTGAAGATTCACCCCAAGATACCTTGTAAATGGCTTTTCATTGAAAGCACATTCAAAATTCACTTTTCTGTATATGGTTATTGCTACAGCAGTCTTAGTATAGACATTAAGATTGTCACTGAAAAGAAATAATAAAGTCAAACAGGGCTTATAAGGAAAATGTCATACAATAAAATTTTAAACTCTAGGTGATCTCTTGAACTGCAGCATTTCTCCACTGAAGGTCGTGACTGGTGTGCATTACCTTTGGCTCTGCACCTAGACGGTTTTGTCCTTTCATTTTGGCATAACCCAACTTTACCTGCCTTTGCAACCGTGAGTATTGCAGGATCAGATTTTGTTTCCTCCATTAAAAAGAAAAAAATCTCTTCTTGCAGAGATAAATGACCTCCCAGACTATGATGCTTTATCAGAAAGAAGTTTGTTTTCCAGCTGGTTAGTACATTAAGCCATGTAGCACTTTCCTTCCTTCTGTCAATAATACTGTTCTACTGATGTTCCCTACTTTTGAGTAATTACTGTTTCTAATGGTCGTTCTTTGCTAAATCTAACTCTACAGCTTTCTTAGGGCTGTGTTGATGATTACTAGATGTAAAAGGACTACTAATTATGAGCCACTAGACTAGGAATCCAGTGTGACACTTGAAGATGAGGAACTAAATCGACCGTGTATCTTTCTGCAGATCATACTGTTCCTCTCAGAAAGAAGCAGCAGAGGACTGTAATAACTTCACCTGCACACCTGTCTCTTCTGGTGGTCGAAGTCTGGTATGGGAGGCAAAATTACCTTTGCAACAACATAGCAGAGGATGGCTCTGGTGCCTCTTTTCAGTGGACATTAGAACCGGCATTTCTGTGGTTTCTTTGTAAGTTGAGGAAATTTCTGGCTTTGGAAAGAAGATGCTTCCTTCTGAACACCCTGGCTCTTTTAAGGGTCTGGTGAAAATGTAAGTCTACAAATGATACCTTGCAAGTGGGTTTTAAGCTCTTTAGTGCAGCACTTCAATATTTGTACTCCCTTACTTTCTGCAAGCGTAGTGTAGGTTTGTTTTTTAGAGGGGCTGTGGCAATGTTGTTGACTGTTCTGCAAAGCAGGCATGTTGGTTGTTAAGAATCATGGGTTGGCAGTCGTAGTCTACAATTACCTATTTTTTTAGTAAAGATGGCAACATCAGTACAGTACTCTCTACTGTCCTATCCGTCGTTGTCAGACTTCAGTTAACAGAGCCACTTCTGAGAGTTGAGGTGAGGACCCTGTCATGATTTGTGGTGTTGAATTTTATGATGTGAAGTTCCAGAGAGGGGAAGGAGGAAGAAGCAAATGTATGGACTTCTGTTGGGGAGTTCAATCCATGGAAGATGGAACGCTACTCATTTGAGGCTATTCTGATCATATGTGTTTGCCAGATCCCTACACAGTTCTCAGCCAGTATGTTTGCAGGTTCAGCAGAGGAAGGTTTAATAACCGCCACCACCAGAACAGAAGTTGCTTGAGAGTTAGTGAGGTTATGCAGCCCTTCTGCTGGTTTCTTCAGTTCAGTTGCTTCTATATTTTTCTGCCTTCTCTGTTTTGACAGGGATTGAACTACATATGAGTCCTTACACTTTCCTGGCTAACTTTTCCTTTTCTGTTGTGAACTGTTTTAAAGATAAGGGAACATCTACTCAGTTGAATTCCAAGTCTGTTTTTTCAAAAGATCATAGAGATTAACTGTGGAAGAGACCTTGAAAAGTTACCTAGCTTGTCCTTCTGGCTCAGATTGGGCCCAGCTATATTAAAGCATCCGGGATGCCTTGCATTTGTGACCAGGTATCAAAAGCCATAGCTTTCAAAGGGGAAGAGCTTTAAAATCCAATTTAACTGCAGTTGTTTTTCACCTATTAATTTTTTTCTCCCACAGAAAGTGTATTAGAGCTACTTAAATGCCTTATACTATCTGCTTGCAAACCGACTGTATCTCTCAATGCCTATTAAATCCCAGTGATAAACTGTGACTGAAAGGTGAGAACCAAATCAGTGAAGACCGAGAAAATTAACTCATGAATAACCTCATTGACTGAGAGGTACAAGTCTCTGAACGGGCAAATGAAGAAGCGCATAGTGTAGGTCAGTACCTGCCCACAGAAATTGTTTATACGTATGTCAGATATCCACTTTCTCCCTCACAACTTGTTTCTGAACTTACCACTGTGGATTAACTCTCCTTCACACATATCAAGCCTCAGCCTGGACTACCTTGACTATTAATTTTGCGACCTATTCTGTAAATTGATGGGTTACTTGAGCTCAGTGGAGTAGTGTGTTAAGAAAGAATCCTTTTCTTCTTTTCACTTTTAAAGGAGATTTCTACTTGCCTGTCCACCTAAAATCATACTTCATTGTTACATAGCTATGCAAGAAACTAAGATAATTTCAGGAGAGCTATTCTAAGAAGATAACTTAGCAAGACAATAGTATTTTTCATGCATAAAACCTCTGTTTTTTTCACTGTTTGGGTGAAGAAATACATTTTGCTTACATCTTTTGCAAAACGTAGGTAATGGTTTTGTACCACAATAGGCACTTTAGAAGAATGGATTACCAGCTGTATTGGCTAACCCTTTCATATTTTTTTTGGACTAGTTCTGGGATTGTCTCATTTTTGTAGAGAAAAACATTTTTATTTTGGAAAACCAAGTTGCACAGACTACAAGCCTACTTATTCATATTTTAATAAAGACATTCTTCTCATGGTTGAAGCTTGTTTAAACCCACCATTGAAGTCTGAATTTGTTAGATGGATGCTGGAACGGAAACTGGGAACAAACTTTGGCCATGATGTAACCAAAGATCACTGATCTGAGGGAAAAAAATCTTCCCTTCTGAATTTGGGCTGGAGTAAGCCTAGTATGAGCCAACATATATACAATATTAATGAGACCTTTCCTGTTAACTGGGGGACTTCTAAGTAGTAACAGTGTACTTGGCCACAGTCTATCAGACTAGAGGCCTTTCCTACGCTAGAGGAAATATTTTTTTTTCAGCTCTACATAAGATAAAGTAACTCACACACATGCATTCCTGCATTTTTTTTTCTGTGTAACCTTTTGAATGTGGTTTCCCTCCTTCTAACTGAACTTCATTTTCATATATGCTTGAGAACTAATCAGCATTTATGGGATTAATTCCATGTTACCTTCATAGAATCATAGGTTGGAAAAGACCTCTAAGACCATGAAGTCCAACCATCCACCCAACACTGCCATGCCTACATTCATGATATGGCTTGCCAGGGTTGCTTCTGCTGGCAGATCTCTCTCAAAGAGATGTTCCAATGCACAGAGAACATCAGGTGAGGTCATGTGGTTTACACTGTGGGTGGCTGTTGAGTGGAGATGGAATGGTCTTTCAGCAAGGAATATCGTTTTCTTTCTCCTCGTATACCTTGAACACCACAGTCCTATTTGTTAGATATGCAGAGTGCCTGCAACCATTATCTTTGGGGGAATTTTGGAGTGTCAATATCTCTGAAAATGGGGACTTCAAGCCTCCTAAACTGCATGCTGTCTAATATTTGTGCATAGTTTGTGCACTGCACATTGTGGTGCAGCGCACGTACTTCAGAATAATAATTTGTAATAAAGCAGACAAGGACAGGGGAAAGTACCATGCATGTCCTCATTGCTCAGGAGAATGGACTTTGAATAGCAATAATGTAACTCTGTGACTAAAACTAGAGTTGTGAATTTTTTTCTTTCCAGAATGTCATTCAAAATCTCACTGGCTCACAAGCACATGAATTCCGCTGTTGTTTGTCATTAACACTGTCTGGGGGGAAAAAACCCAAAGGCTACAAGTGTCCGAGAAGTCCTGTCCTGTGGATATGCTAATGGTGAGTTTTCAGTTGGTTTGTAGTGCTTTGTGGGAGGAGGATGCTGAGCTGTAATTACTGTGAGAACCAGGGCTCAGAATTTCCTGAATATTGTGGGTTTCACTTCTCAAGGATAATATGGCATTAGTGTGTTCTTTTGCACTGAATGTTGAGTACGCAGGCAACTGCTCTTCATTTATACTGGTGGAAATAGTCAACTATATATAATTAGTAACATTCAATCCGCTCTCCAAAATACCAGAGCTTGCCTGGGTCTCAGATTGTCGAGGTTTATTGCAAGCAGTCCAAGACCAGAGAGTTCAATTAGAAAATTAACTTATATGTTATTTTACCATATTAAAGAGTTGATTTCCATCCAATTTGAAACAGATGATACATTGTTATAAAGGGTTGGGGTTGCACTTAATATTCTCCTATAAAAGAGGTAAAGACATACAAGACTTTTCCGCTACATTGGGTTAGGGCTTTAAAAATAATATGCTTTTTACAAGCCTAACTGCAGTTTTTATTCCTCTGAGTCACGTGTGCTTGGGGGAAACCATGTACTTTCAGTGCTTCTCAAAGCATAAAATGTGTAATAAAATTTTTTAAAAAGAATTTATACTATGTTTAGCTTTGCAAGGGAAAAAAAATCTAGTAAGTTTAATCTAATGTCGTTAAATGTTGTGGTTTTCAGGTAATTTGTAATCCAGAAACTTTTAGTATTGGGAGCTAAATGGTAACAGAAAATTAAAGCAATAAGGAACTCTGAAAAATTACCGGATTACATTTCGTGGGGCTAAATATTGACTACTAAAATGTTTGTACTTTTAATAAAGTGGTATGACTATTGGCTCACCATATATCTAAACTGAACCTTTACCTTTCTGAATGTTTGAATAATAAATTAAATGGACCTCCCACTGAGATGACCTTGCTGCTGTAGATGACACTAGGAAGGAACAGATGAAGGGAAAATAACTCCTGGGCAGAAACAACATCAGATGGAAGTTCAGTAGGAGCTGCTTAGGACAACATACCATCCAGAAACTCATCTTTAGAGAACAGTCAGGGCACCTGAGCAGTCCTAAATGGGTTCTAGATTGCAGGGTGTTTGCACATATGGCTTCCTTCTTCAGAAGCAAGTCAGTATTTCTACTGGGGCTCATGCAAGCAGGGTTCATGCAAGGAACTATAGGTCTAAGACATGCCCTAATTTTGGTTTTTTTTTTTCTTTAGGGTAAGGTGTGTGTGTCAGCTTTTACTGCTCTTCTATGATGTGGCGCGTCAGCCAGTACAAATAATTCTGGGGTTCATTAAGATTATAAATAGACTAAGGGGCCAAGAAGATGCTTAGAGGGTGTGATGAGAAAAGATAGAGAAATCTTTTTCTGTAGGCCTTAATGCATATAAGGCCAGTTGTGTTTAAAAAGTAGATCAGTGGATTAGCTATTTGAGGGAGTGTGCCAGTAACATTACCTTTTGAGGATAGAATAAAAAGATATTTCAAATAGGAGGCAGATGAATAGACTCCTGAGCTTTTGCAGAACCCCTCCAGAACAATTTCTTTGAATCTTTTAGAGTTTTCTTCATTATTACCTCTGAAGGATGAATTCAGTAACAGAGCACCCCATGATACAGAGCATAAAGCACCTGGTGGCATATTATGAAAATAAAAATAACTTCATATCTGAAACATTCTCCTTATTACCTCCCGTAATAGCAATATCTGTCTGCAAATTTTATTTCACTTGGGGAGTTCAGATTACTAACTTTCCAGCACGTTTTACCAGTTCTATCCAAAAACAATCCTGGTTTTTGTAAGTTAATAAATGGATAGAGTACTTTTAATAAGGGACCCCTAGAAGCCAAAAAAACTGGAAAAGGAGATCAGGGAAAATTATCAATCTGTTGAGTGCATGATCTTGCCAAATCCAAAGAAGAAAATAAATCTTGATGTCCAGAATCCGCCTTTTGGATAAGGAGTCACAGTCTGATGGAATTCTGAGTAATCCCTCTGCAGAAATTACTCAAATTCAATTTGGTGCTTTCCACTTCTGATACATGCTGGAAGCAGGTGGTTTTAAACAACAGGCTTGAAGCATGCACTATTACTACTCCGAGCAGTTACACACAACATCAAAATAAAGAAAAATGTATCAGTTACCACAGCTTTGCATGCAGGAGGGAAAAATAAAATATTTTTATGTGATACTGGAATGGCATAACTGAAAGGGTTTGGTTTGGGTTTTCTTCTTCCTTGCAAGAAAAGTACATGCAGACTGTTAAATAAGGGAACGGTGTTTCCTTCAATACTCATATAGCCGTTCTTTTTTAGGTTTCTTGGTGAGGATCGTGTTTTCCAGTAAGAAAGCAGAAGTGTCTATTGGTAAATGATACAACCAGAGAATATATCTTAAACTTTGGTAACAGAACCATTTAGCTGGATAGTACTTAATGTATCATATTAGCAAGGAGAGCAGAATTTGTTCTGTGCATGAATGTCTTTCAGAAGTGATCCAGTCATCCCTCACATATGGGAGACCCTGGGAAATAATACACCCATCATTAAAAGAGCTAAGATGAAAGTACTGCAAGATTGATAAGTTCTCATGCTCTCTTCTTTGCTTGCAATAACCAGCCTTCCCTTGGCCTCCTGCAGGGGAGTGGCTGAAGAGAGACTTTTCTCTGCAGAGGAACATAAGGGGAATGAATCCAGTTGTCTCAAAGCAAATTGTTATGGAGATCTTTGGGAAAATTTCTAATCCGTATTTCCCTGTTTTCCACTACTTGCAAGTCATTACAAATGAAATGGAACAACAACCCAGGAGAGAGGCTTCACACAAGAAAGGGCTATAAGCTGTTCACTAGCAGCATCTGTAGCTTCAAACCACAAACATGAAGTGTAATCAGCTTCAGCTTACAGTTATTCCTTCAGAGAAGATGGGGTTTCTGTGTTTTTTCTGTGGGTAGGTGCTCTAGCTTCCTCTGATATCTTGTAGTCTCAGCTTAACTCTCTTGTCAGGACAAAACCTGTGGTCTTTGACTGGGGTCTGGCACCTGGCCAAGTGCAGTCCTTGGAAAAGTGTACATGAGACCTGAAGTAGATAGACAGTTCCATTTTTCCTTCATCTTAATTTTTCTAAGGCCCATGGATGTAGTCAGTGAGCCTGGGACCAGAAGGTGCTGTGCTCTGAGAAAGAAGAGGCTGGCTGAGGAGACTTGCACTTGGGTTTATTTCACTCTCTGACAAGTAGCAAAGTGATCTGAGAGCTTCAGTGGCTCTTGCAGCTAGTAAGCAGTTTTCTCTTGGAGACATTGCTATTGTTTCAATCAAAGAAGCCTCACAATTTAGTCTTAACAGCTCTACAGTAGCTTTAAAGTGAAAACTTTCCTGTTATTCTGTTGATCAGCAGATATTATTGGCCTGGCTGGTGTGCAAAGGTGTGCTTTGAGGTTTTTGTACCCTTGTGTAATTTCTTATCAGCCTGCAGAAAAGTTGGTGCCTTGGGCAGACATTGAACTTTGCTATTCCATCATGTAACTGAAGAAGAATCTCCACTTAAACTCGTACTGATGTCATACTCACTTGAAATCAGAACTTAGACCAGTACAGGATAACTTTTTTTTTTTTTTTGGTGCAACTTGGAGTACATCACTGAGGAGCTGACATGATTTGTGTTACAAAGTGCATAATAGTCTTCGCTACCTTGCATTCTTATTCATCCAAACTAGTATGGTTTCCACCAGCATTTACCACATCTGCTCTGCTAGTTTTTGGGTTTTAGCAGAACAAAATGACAGTGATAAGTTTAGCTCTTTGTCTAATGTTTCTTTTTCACTATTTAAAAGAGAGAAATCGTATTTAATTTTCATAGTTTTTTTTAATTTTAGAAAAGGGGGACATAGTTTTTAAATAGGCAGGAACACCATTCTCCCAGTATAAAGGTTGTTTACAGGTATAGCAAAGGGTAAGAGGTAGCTAATGAGAGAGCTAGTAAAAAAGAGCATAGTATCTAATTGAATAAATTCTAACCTGGCATGCCTAGTCATAAGACAGATTAAAGACATTATGATATTGTTTTATTGCTTTTATAATTCTAAGAGTTAGCAACTGTAATCTATATTTTAATAAATATTTTTGGCGTAGAATTATCCTCATTGTCAATTAAATTATGGATGTGTTTTCAGTAAGTGTGGGAGTCAGATGGTTAAGTGTGAGCTACTGAGAAGAAAAACTTTAGTATGGATTTGTTGCATTTTCTTTCTAGGTTGACAAGTAAAGTGAGTATTTCTTCAGAGCATATTTCCTAGTATTTCATGAGCCAAATGTTGAACAGATGTACTTAAAGTGTGGAAAAATTAAATGAAAGACACATTTAGGATTTATAGAGCTGAAAACCAAAAAAAACAATGGAAATTAGAACTCTGATGAACAGAAATTATGCTGTTAATGCAGAAATTTTTACTGTAAGTTAAAAAAAAATTGGCCTCTAGGTCCCCGAACTGCAGTCTGGAACTGTATAAATTATGGTTAGAAAATGATGCAACACTTGTTCCGAAAAAGGTAATTTAGCTCTAAAATATGTTTTTATATTCGTTTTAAATTAAAAATGACCAGTGCAGCTCCAGAAAATTGTACTTCTTCCCAGAATCACGAAAATCCCCTGAAGTCTGAGTGCTACAAGATGTAGACTTTTTTTCCCATTTTGAAATCATGCAATCAAGACTACAGATGACATGGAAAAGACAAAGACTCCTAATTCACTAACAATCTCTTGTCACAGCTGCTGCTGTAAGGAGTAAGCGCAGTGGGTAAACCGCACTGCTGAAGCTTATTCACATCACCCAGTTATGGGAGCATAACAGTGTGCCATTTATTTCTGTGAGACAGGCACATGTTTCTAAAATGAGCTGTGGCCTTCATTCAGAAAAAACACCCCTGTTCTGGAAAGCAGTCTCTTTCAATGATCACAGTTACAACAACTCGACTGCGGAAACCATTTGAGCCTGGGACTTTGGGAATTAAACACATGCTTAAGTACTTTTCCTTAATAGGGGCACAATTAGACATGTGGATTGAGGCTTGCATAGACTAGTAAACAAGGGAATTTGCAAACAGTTATCAGCCATCTGTATTAAGTAATCCACATAACGAGTGGAGTTTGGGAGATTTGTATCAACTGATACTGTGTCTTGCACTGGGAAAACTCTTCTGAGATGAAGTTCTTCATTAAAACAACTGTGCAATCTAACACTGTACATTGTGCTCTGTTGAAATGCTGCTGAATATTGCTACTTATTTCATTTTCCTTGCTCATGCACTTCATATGATTATACCAAGAGGGAAAGCGATTTGAGAGGTGTGAACTGGAGCAGACTTTGGTAATGATTTGGGTCCTGGGTTGTTCCATTAGCTTTGGTCCATTAGATCAATCAGTTCTGAACAATTCAAAATTAGGCACCCAAATAAGTGTCTGCTATTTTCTGAAGGGCTGAGGAACTTTGTGCAACTGCTATTGTTTTGATAGATCCACAAATATGATTAATATAGCTCATATTGCCAGTAAGGATTTTCAGTTTTGATTTAGGCTTGGTACGTCCTCAGTGGGGTGGGTAGAAATTGAATCATCTTCTGCCTTCACAGTCTGTGGCTCCTCCTAGGCCTGAATAGACAGCAAGCCCGTATTTGTGTCTCTGATTGTCTGTGTCTTTGCTGCTAAGTTAGGTTGCTCAGCAGATAAGTCAATATCATAAATATAGGCTCTGATAAAGTGAACTTGGGAGAAGACATCCTATGTCTACTAATGCCTAGGTTGTCGCCATGGTGGTGCTACAGTCTGAAATTGCACTGGCCTTCCCACGTGTTGCGTAGCTCCCCATCTGATCACTGCATAGCCAGGAAAGATAGACCTTACTCTGTTTACTCCTTAGCCCCTGGCATCTTTCTTCAGTACTAGTAACCGTATTCCTACATGCCATCAGCTCCAGGATTTTGCTGAAATTACATGATTTCAGTTCTGTTTATCTTTGATTCTGTGTTGACTTTTACTATTAAGGATATTTGCAAAGCTTGCCTTTAGGAAAGAATGATGAGCTATGCTTTGGTTAACATTGGGTGTAATAGCAGCTCCTAACCCTTCTAGTAACGAAGGTGACATTGCATCAGTACAACGCTAAGCTGTGTTGTTCTGTGATGGCTGTATCTGTAGTGCGCTGAATGACAATACTGGTAGGTTGCCAAGCTGGACAGATGACCTCGCTGAGAAAGATCTGATACTGCCTGTAGTCAGGATGGGATGCAGGCAGGCAGCTCAGCCAGCTTTGCAGCATCAACACCCAGAATGGGCTGTGCTTGAAGCTAGAAAGCCAAAGGTGGGAAGAGGGAGGTAAAACAGTACTGGAAGAGGAATACCTTGTAAGCTGTGTCAAGTATTGTGTGCCTTATCTTCACTGGAACAGTCACAAGCAGTGGTAGAACAGGCACAGCTGGGGATGGGGCACCAAGGACAACGTGCTGCCAGGAAGCTCAGAGGACCACCGTGGAGGAGATAGCTGTGTCTGTCGAACAAGCACTGGGCTACAGCATACATAGCTGTATTTCTACAGAGCTATTATGGTCACTGAAGTGGCAGGAGTAGAAAAGAGGTGAGAACTGAGTCCTCTGTACTTTTTTCTCATTGAAACAATTATAAATTTATCTGTGCCTGTCTCTGTCCAGGCAGCATGTGTAAGACCCGTTGTGTATGGGTGAAGACTCATTTTCCTAATAGGGATGGTGTTATGAAGGCACGATCTCTGTTGTCTTTACCATCATAAATGGTAGTCATTTGCTTACCCAGATAATAGATTAGCTGTATTGTGCTGTCAAAATGGACTTTGATTGAAAATTGAGGATATAATGCGTTTTACTGGAGGACACATAGGTGATTTTTTTGAAGGTCCCAAAAATTAAAAGACTCAGTGCCTCTCCTCACTTCACTTATTTATGTCTTTATTTTTAAATGTCAGTATTGACTGTTGCTGTTTTCCCACTCATTTTGAAAAGCATCCATTTCAGAGAGGTGTGTCAGGTTGATTGATTCTTAAAACACATAATTTAATATACTATACCCAGATACTAACCTCACAGAACATTCAATAATCAGGGTGGGTTATCTCTTAAAACTATATAAAGAAAATTAATCTGAAGGTATTCAGATACTGGTGGTACTCACAGTTAGCCTGTATAGCCATATTTTTCCTTTTATTGACACCACCCCCTTCTACTTAGCATCACAGCCCCAAGTGGTTCCTGCTTTTAGTGTTACATATGTGTTTGCAAAGATCACTATCCAAACCGACATGGTTCAAAATCTGAATGAAAACATTAGGACTACGTACAGGCACCAGAGAACAGCGTGATTCTTTGTCTTTATGATCTGCAATATTGGCAACTTTCTCAGGTGTCTGCCCAAGTTTTGTACACTACGGAGCAGAAGGAAACTGCAGTCCTAATTTTGACCTGTGTAGGACGTCAGTGCAAATGACTGAGCACATGGAGATGTTATGCAGAGCTTGTCTAGCTGTGTCTGGTGGCCTTGGAGTCTTCGGCAGCAGCTCTTTTTCCAATATTGCATGGTCTGATAGTGACAAAAGCAGTTGAAGGTCATCTTTGAAAGTCCATTTTAACTTGATGTCAGAGTTTTCCTTGGTCTTCCTGCTTCACTGTAAGTCTCAGAGAATTCTTCATTTCTACAGCTCTAAGGCTTGCTATAGATCACATGTTTTAGCCACAATACATGCTGCAGTATAAAATCTAAAATGTAAGTTATGATGCATAGGGTACAGAGATAGTCAGGAATATGAATCTGACAGAGTGGTATCCTCCAGAGGCTGTAGACCTTTGCTCTGAACATTAACTGAAACCCAGAGAGGACACTTTCTGTATCAGCACTTTCCACGGTAGCTCAATAGAACATGTTGAACCAAAGGTACAGTAGGTGATGTACTCCTGCTTTGAGGAGAATGGGAATTGAAATACTTCACATCATTTCAGGATGAGATTTATTCTTCTGTTTGTACTTACATCTCCTGACTAGATCACAATGTGAACTGCAGTCATGGCTTTGCCTTTCATCTCTTTCATGTTCTTTGCTTTCCATTTGTCTTACTGAGTGCATCTACTTTTCCTGGGTCTCAGCAGCTTGCTCTGAAGAGAACTAATACATCTGTAAAGGGAAGTCAGAGAACAGGGCTGCTACCTGTTTAAGTTCTTTGTGCTGCAGGGTAACTAAAGCTGCTATTTACTGTCAAGGCAATAGATAAGAAAGATAGATAAAAAAGTACTGGTACTGAAATTCTGTAAGAATTTTTGTAAGATTCCCCCAGATTTTGAATAACGAAGATCTCTCTTTTCAGAGATCTCTTTTGAATCAAACAAATAAAGAATTAAGACAACAAGCTCTACTCTTTGATGGTTCTGACTCTGAACTAAACCCACAGAAGCAGGTTTGCATGTGGAGCTTCAGAACGTAGTGCATCTTTCTGAAGTTCAAAAAGATTCAGAAATTAGATCTACATTTTATCCCTCTCACTTAACAAAATGTGAAAGATGAAAACAGCAACTAGAAGAGTATACACAGAACTGCATATTCAATAAAAAAAAGGACTTGCTGCTTAGCGTTCAAGCTAGTGGCAGCTAATTCTAGTTTCTGTATCAATCTGCAAATAGTATTACTGGCAGTGATTTCAGCTCATCTGTTAATTCCAACAAAAAAAATATTACACTTGTAAGTCAGTAACCAGTGTCTTTCTGTAAGGCACCCAGAGAAACTGGAAATCAAATACCCTACGAAGGGTCTAGAAGTTGTACCAAGTGTACTCATCACACTGCGGAGCCTGATGTGATGCAGCAAGTGGGATAGTTAGCTCCAGAATTCACAGTTCACATGAACTTCATTACTCATGTGTGTGATTATTCCAAGTTTGTTTTGCTTTAGAGTTTTAGTAGCAGACATCATTGAAAAAGTTAAATGTGGAATGAAGATTTACTTGCTGACTGTGTCAGTCCAGTACAACCTCACCAAAATGCTCACATTCAAAGCACAAGCATTTCAACTGGTCCACAGTGCAAGATCCTTCTCTTTGTGACTGCTTCACAAAAGTTATGTTACTCTGTTTGAATAAGGTCTGACATTAATTTGTTCAATGGTTTAGAAGTTTTCCTGAAATACTGTTTAAAATTATATAAATTTAGGTTTATATGCTACATTCATTTTAAAAAGCACTGCTACCAAATAATTGATGCTTATTTAAAGCAGTTTTAACTGCATTCATTTGCGAAGTACTAGATTAACTTGGGGCACGTGAAATATTTTATACTGAAATTTTGTATGTAAGAGATGTGTTATCCTGACAGTGATGCAGTCACTTGGACAAATCATTGCTGTATCTAATATTATTTGTCTATAAAATGGGATAAGAAAGTTGGTGACTGGTTGTTAGGCTCCGTGGTTAACACACAAGTTCTTTGGATGAAATGTGGTGTCTGAGAGGAATATACTTGACTGAGATTGAGTTGAATCAGAAAGAAGCTGATGCACCAGAATCATATCTCTTCCAAATTTCCTATCAATAGGTTTTTTCATCCGTTCCATATCTAGGTCATTTATTTGGAACAAGGATCGTTGTCTTGTGAAAGAAATACATAGTGCTTGAAATAGAAATTACAACATTCTGGTATGGGAAGTCCCAGTATGTGTTACTCTTTTGTCTCCTTCCCACAGGAAGGACTAGTAGTCCTCTTTAAAGTGCCTCTATGACGCTGCCGTATATTGGCCAATTTTTATTGGAAGTGGGGCAATGAATATGGATTGCATGGTTTAGATGTTTTTTTCATTAAAATTAATAATCATGATAATAAAAGGAGAATCATATGTTGAAAAGCAGAATTAGCTACTCTCCCTTGCCATTTTGAGATGTGTGCTAAAGTCTTTTCTTCCATCTGCAGAAGAATCTCATCAAAAGTATCTATTTTCCTTCTCTTTCTTTCTGTGCCAGCTGACCATTGGCATCAGTACCGTGTCTGCTGGGTGGATCTCACCACTACCTTTTTATTGCCTTTATGTATATGAAAGTCTGTGTGGCATCGTGGGAATGCATGTACTGGACAAGAGCATAACAGTGAAAAGATCGGACAGACAGATCAGAGAGGTGAAATTATTTCTTAAATTACAGTTTAATTTATTTTTGTACACAGGCTGATAACTTGGTCTGGATACTTCTGCAGCACATACTTCCTAGTATTTCATATGGCAAATACCGAACAGATGTACTTCTAGTCTGGTTAAACTACGAGACACACATTTAGGATAGAAAGCTTTAAATTCAGAAGGCAATAGACAACCAAGCTTTGAGCTGAAGCTTTACACTGCCAACAAACTTTCTGCTATAATACAATGCGGCATTCAAATTGCAAGATCAGTATGCTGTAAATATTGAGAACCTAGATTTCCAGCAATCTGAGCACCGTCATCACCACCTCCTCCCTTGCCCCCCAGGCGCCTGCATTTGTCCAGACTGAAAGACCAGTTCTCTGCTCAGAGAACATGGGGTAACACCAGGACCCCTTGAAGCTGGTTTGGCCAAGAATCAGGATTGTACACTGTTAGACCAAAAACTCCCATTAGAGGCTATTTTCAGTCTCTTATTCTTCATTGGCACTCCTGGAATGTCTTCCACTCTCACTTTAGCTGGCCCATGAGCCTTATAGCTCCAGGAGAAATGTTTCTTATGGAGCAGGGAGTAAGAACTCAGTGTTTCTTCCAAGTTTCATTTGGAGGAAAGGCCCTATAAATGAAGCTGCATCTCCAAGATTCGAAATCTCTCATAGGATTATAAGAATTTAAGTTATTTTGTAATCAGTATGGCTTTGCAAAGGCTAGATTTCCAAATCTTCTGGAATCCACTACTGCATGAAATCTTTGTTCAAAGAAGCAATAAAACTGCAGTAGTGTAATACAAAGCTGGGACTAGGAAGAAAAAAAAAGACAGTACTTTGACTCCCTGAACCCAGCCGTGCCATCTCCCACTGGGTCAGTTTTATATAGGCACAGATGCCTACATTTCCTGTGCCGTAATGAATGCATCTCCATGGTCACACGATGAAAGGAACACATATAATCGGTCATGAACACCAGGAATGACCACAGTGCTAAGCTGCTGCAGGTTTTCTTTCCATAGCACTCATAGGATCATAGGGTAGCTGAGGCTGGCAGGGAACTCAGGAGGTTAGCTAGGTAAAAGTCAGTGACAGAAACTGTGCAGATATTGACTTGAAACAAAGAAGTGCAAATTCATGATCCAATTAAAGCATGATATGAAGTTGGAAGATATGTTAAATGGAGAGTAAATCTGTCACAGAGTGGTCTGAGCAGGACTTCTTTCAGCGTGAGACTGTGACCTTTCTCCTGGCACATGGCACTTGGCACCAAAGGCGCTTTGCTATGTGTGGCATCAGGCTGCACAGCAGTACTGCCACATGGTGTGTCATTCCAGGGCTGGAAAGCTAACCTGCAGATGTACAAGTTGTGTAACCAGTAATTGAACAAGTTTTGAGTCTGGGGCACAAAGTCTTAGAAAAAGGATAGCATTGAAAAAATAATAGTTCAGGCCATTGAATGTTATCTTAGTAGGGTAAATGGAATTGCTTCCTGATACTAAACAAATAACACAATATTTTGATGGGCTATCTGACTATTTAATGTGGACATAAATGTGATTTTGGCATGATTATCAAAAGAAAAAAACATTTGAGAAAGCCATCTAATCCTGCTTCCTCCTTTTAACTCTGGAGAACCAGAGAAACGGTAGCATTTGAAATTGCGATTTCCTTTTTCGTCTAATTATTATGGAAGCTGGAATGATTACCAAAACAGAAAGCAAGCACTTAAAGAACACATAAAAGCTGTTAAATAGACACAAAAAACACTTATGGTCTGTGTTTGCTCTGCTGTTAGTGGTGCAATTTCAGAGACACTACCTCAGCGTTACTATTTAACACATGCGTTTTAAAGATTCAAACAAGAGCAGACATGTTTCATTAACACAGGAGGTCCCTGAAGAAATAAATATTTATTAAACTTTCAGTGATGTAAAAAAGTGGGGTTTTTAACCACACTTCAAGTGTTAGTGTACTGCTGGCCAAATACATACCTGGTGAGCTATTTAGAAACATCCTGTTCCACATGCTAATTAACAGTCTGTGAATTTTAACTTAAATCAGGGTCACATAGCTCAAATGTATTTCAGAGGAGGCCTGCATTTGTCATTCAAAGGCATTGCCAAGGTTTTAAGGCCTTGCTATAAAGTGGATTTCGCAGCTTGAAAAACTAGTTCTCCAGTAACCACTGGGTCAAAACTGGGAGGAACCCTTATGCACAGTCACATGAGGTGCATTAGACTTACATTTGAAATCAAAGTTAATCCAAAACTGGAACATTTAACATAAACCTTTTTGAATCTTTGTGTGCAGTGTGGCCTTGGATTCAGATCCCTGTATTTCTCAGTGAGATTCATTGCACAGGTAGCAGCATTATTGGACAAAAATGCTCTTCTTCCTGCAGTGGATCTGGCCAGATTTTTTCAGGTAATGGGAGCTAAGATGACTGTGGTGTCTCCCACCTACAATCAGTGCAGCATGAACAGTGTAATAGCCAGAGCAGTGGTGTAGCAGCATTACACCCTCTTTCTACCACTCACTCCGATGCATCTTGCAAAGAAACAGCTTCTTGATACACATAAGTCTTGAATAGATTGTCTTCAGAAAATATTTTTAACTGTTTGATAGCTGGTGGTGTTTGACTCCAGAGGCTTTTTTTCTTTGTCTAGTTTCCTTCCTTCTCTTCAAGTAGAAGTAGCTGTGGAATAGTTCCTTGTTATATTACAGCTTTCTAACCAAGGTTTCACTGGGTAAATTCTTTGTTTTGACTTAGCTATACATATTTTAGTCTCTTTGCATCTTAATCACTTTAAAATGTACTATTTCATAGTTATATCATTGATTTGGAAGACAAGATTCACCATTATCAGTAAATATTGCTCTGCTCTTTCCGTCATGGATCACTTCCCCTTTCTTTATCTGCAGTCTTGATTATTTTCAGCCCTGCCTACAGACAAACAAGAAGTTTTACTTTGGCAAATTGCATGCTCAGCTGTCTAGGAAAAAGGCATGAGAGCCACATCTACACAATGTGTCTACTACGCTTATAGCCCAGGCGCACTTTTAGCTGTATGTGAGTATCTGGAAAGCCAGACTACCCAGAATCAGAAAAGGGAGCAGAATTAATAATGGCAATCCAGGTATTCAAGGTTAGGCCAGGCTTGGGTTAACTCCAGCCAGAGTGAAGAGGAAAAGATGTGGAGGAGGTGAATCTGGGATACAATGTTAGCTGGACATATTGAGATTTGCTGCTTTTCTTGCTGCCTTAGTCAGGAAGGTGGGGGGGGGGGGG
>Ga0065711_1004953_pt1 | contig 38673 bp, 30 predicted proteins | sample Hoacrofraction12_FD_59098 | JGI IMG/M metagenome (GOLD analysis project Ga0065711, IMG submission 59098) | Hoatzin crop microbial communities from Cojedes, Venezuela - Epithelial fraction 12 v2 (version 2) | ecosystem: Host-associated > Birds > Digestive system > Esophagus > Crop | place...
TATAATCGGTCGCAGTAACAACAGCCTTTTTGTCCTGAAAAATGCCCAAGCAACAGAAAGTGTCACCAGAGAGGTGAGGGTGTTCTGGTTTAGAGTAGGTGAGGGAGCAGAGCGTTGGCCACTGACAAGCCCAGGGAGCAGTGCCTTGGTTTCAGTCAGTGGGACCCCGGAGGGTGCAGGAGGATGTGCTGGGGGGCTGGAGGCTGGCATGGGTGAGCTCAGGACCCCCGGCCACCTCTAGCGAGGTCCTCTGGCTGGAAGGAAGTTGGCCCCTCGCATCAGGGCCATTAGGTGTCTGTGGCATGCATCTCGGCTGATGAACCCTCGCTTGCTAATGTAACGCCATTTGCCTTTGACATTCCCGTTTGGCGCAGAGGTAGAGGACAACAGGAAAGGCAAAGAAGCCATGTGTCCCAATTTTATGGTCTGGTAAGGATGGAGGGAGAGGGATTGTTCCCAGTCCCAGACAGACCTCCCAGTTCTGTCTTGCTGGGTTATCCAGAGGCCAGCCTAAAGATAACGCTACTGTCAGCCACCCTCCTTCCAGCATGGTGAACATCACCCTTGTGACTGTGGTGCGTTCAAAGGAGACTGGGGAAAGCAGGTGGTGACATTTGCGGGGACTGCTGTAACTAAAATCAGGGAGGAGCTGCATTCACACCTTTTTAGTAGGTCTTTGTTACTACCTAATTTTCTAAGTCTGAACCCACCAGAGTCCTTCCTAACTTGAGCTGTTGTAACCCTCATTCTTGGGGTCACATTTCTGGGTGCCAAAGTCAGTGCTGAGGGAACTGGAGAGCTGACATGATCTCCGTGGTCTGCTGGTGCAGCCCATTAGTGTGTAAACACCCCGGTGCTGAGCCGCGTTGGTGCTTGGTGCTGTTTTCATTGTACCACAGGATCTTCAGACGTGCAAACTGGCTTGCTAGAAGACATTTCTGGGATGGGGAACAAGTGGGTTTTTAACCCACGCTCTTGCTTCCGTTTCCTCTGGCTGTAGAGGCTGCTGGGCAGATCTGTGTTCACAAATGGTGTCACCTGCAAACCTGCAGCAGGTGTATCTATCGCAGCAAGCACTCAGGAGCAAGGGAGGCTGCAACCAGACCAGACCAGGCTTGTAGTCCTACCCATGTTCTTAACCCTGAATGCCAGGGCCCTGTGGGGGCCGGGACCCCAGCGAGTCCCACGGTGGGTGATGGCAGGGCCTGGTGGCCATGGCCCGTCCCACCCCCAGGCAGGAGCCAGGCAGCCGGGGGGCACCGGGGCAGCCCTGGGCATCGGGCACCTCCCCAGGGGATGAGCTGAGGTCGTGGGTCCATGGCTGGGCACGGCAGGGCTGTGGGGAGCTGGAGACCGGCCCTGCTACTGTGTCGCTGGGGCAGGGGCTGATGGACCAGGGGGACTGACGTGGGGTCCTGGGGCATGGGGAGGGTGGGGGGAGCCCCGGGGGTTGACATGGTGTCCTGGGGCATGGGCAGGGTGGGAGCAACCCCAGGTGCAGGATGGTGTCCCCCCATGGAATACAGTCTTCCTGCTGAGAAGAGCAGCATGTCACATTTGACTTCTTGTGGAGGTGTCGTCTCCTTGTCTTTGGCACAAGTACGTCTTTTAAGTGAGTGCTTCTGTGGATTGTTTTACTTGTCGGGTTTGTACCTTTTGCTACATGCATAGTTGTAGGATGTTTGCAGTTTTACTGCCATTGTCGTGTCGTTCAATGCAGGCTAAATTAAAGAAAAGCAAAATCTAACGTCAGATGGAATCGTGTGGCTGGATTTAATCTAGAAATTTAATGTTAATAATTGTGTCTGCCATGCCCTACAGGATTAGGCAATGATGAACCTCACAAAAAGCCATTTCTTAATGTACAAATAATAAAAACACACAAAAAGTTAGCAAAAATGTCAGAGCCAACCATTCCTTGAAATGAAAGTATGATGATANCTGAGTAGTTAATGCTTCACAAAAGCAAAACATCTGTGAAAAGGTCCAGCTTCCTTGGTTCTCACAGACCATCGACCTTGCTGTTTTCGGAAGGGTGTTTGTATCATGACTTTCAGGTAACAATAACCGCTTTTTGTGCTCTTCCTTTGGACAGCACTAATAATCTAACGTGACACAGACACCCTTAACTTAATTCTGAAGGGAGCCCGGGGTCTGTGTTTGCACTGCACCCATCAGACTGCTGTAGTGTCCCTGTGGTCCTGCAGTTACGGTGTAGCACGACTCCCTTCACTAGGCTGACACTCTGAGCTCTGGGGACCCACCTACAATAAAGCTTTCAGCCATGGTTACTGTATTTTAAAATTAGGTCTGGTTAGGTTGCAATTTCATGGTTTAAGGCAGTTGGTGTTCCTTCTGCTTCCTCTGTGTCAGCACCCAGTAAAGACACAGCTGAATAGCGAGTTGTTGGATCAGAGAACTGATCCAGCTGAAAACTCATCTTTTGCTCCTTTTTGGCTGTTGGGTGAATTTTCTTCAAGTTATTTCCTTTAGCACACAGTCACAGAATTTTAGCATTGCAATGAGGAGACTGGGACTATGGAGATAGAAGTGGTGTGAGGTTTGACCATCACTTTAGGAAGCAGTTACACTATAATTGGCTTAAACAAATCAGGAAAATGTCTTCATTTGTAGCTGGCATAGATGTGGCTCTCAGTGGGAAACAGGCAAACCTATGCACAAAGGTATTCTGTCCCATAGCCAAGCAGACATGCCTGTGTATGCAACCTCTTGTGAAGAGATTGCATTTTGTACACTGATCTCGTACTGCTGTGGGAAGGGAAGATAGTTGAGAATTACTGCCTCCAAGTATGCAGCTGGAGAGGTGGAGGAACAGAGCAGTAAGAACACTCAGTGATATGTTTCTGGTGACTGCTTTTCTAACAGTGCATGCCTGGTATGTAATCTCCGTTGTGTGACCTGCCAAAGGACTGCCAGCAGCATTTCAGTTGGCAGGACAGTTATGCAAAGGGCTAATGAAACATCAAGACTCATGTTTTAGGCAGCCGAGAGAGGAACCTTTCTCTGATCTGTCCCTTATGCCCTCCCTGTCTCCACTCCACCTCCAAGCATGTGTTGGCCAGGGAACGTAAGAGCCTTTTTAGCAACAGGGAAAGCGTCTATGTTGGAGTAAATCACAGTGCTGCAAACAGCATGATTATCATGACCATCATCCTCTTGTGAAGAATGACTGAGCCCCGTGGTTGCTGCTAGGTCTGTTTCCCTTTCTGCAGATGTCCGAGTTTTCCGTGATCTCTATTTCAGATCCCTGTTTTGGCATGTGGGATGGCAGGCATTCCTGGGTGCTGGCAGTCGGGCAGGAGCACACCTGCAAGGTGGCAAGGGTCAAGTAATGGTGTTGGCAGAGGAGAGCAGGGGATGCACAGCCATATTCTGGAGAGGGCTCCTCACAGGGCTTTGCTAGCAAAAGGTATCCCTGTTGCAGTGGAGCAGCATGGCCTCTGCACTGGGAGGAGTTGCCTAACAACGCAAAGTTAGTTGCCTTCAATCGTGATGTACCAACCTGAGTAGGTGACATCTCCCACAAGCAGGACTGCGCTATGTTGCTTATCCATGAGATGTCACAGCAGTGAGGAAGTAGGAGATAGAAGTTAAATATGAATATCATACTCAACAGTCCATATTCATCATTATGTGCCAGCATTGACCAGTGGCAGGATTTCAAAGTGTGCTGACAGTAGTGGAGAAATTTTTGGTTATCAGAGTGTGTTTAGGAGCCAGCCCTAAAGCAGGAGTAGAACGTAGCTCCCATTTTGTTACCAGAAGGTGGTATGGTATGCTTTTTGGAGAATGGATGCAATATAATTATTTGTATTCTGGGGCATCAAGCCTGTTTGAGCCTTGTAAAATAATGGATAAAAGTAAACAGAGGTCTGTCTGCTTGCCCTTGCTGCTATAGAACAGTCACTGGTGGTGTACTTTCCTCCTAATGTTATGTATTTGACTTCATATCAGTTATTAATTTTGTCATGTCTGCCAAAACCATTTGTTTCCCCCTTGAATCGTCAGCTTTGAAACTTTTTCTCTCTGATATTATGATATGTTACTTCATCAGGATATAACATTTGTCTGTCCTGGACTATGCTTCTTTTCAGGAAACATTCCTAATTTCTGTGTTTCAGTTTTTAGTAACATTCTTGTTGCAAATAGGCTGTGGTACAAATGCAATTGCACTGTCAAGTGCTTCATTTCTCATTCCTAAACTACTTCAGGAGTTTAGTTAGTTGGTCTCTTCTTAGCCAGGTGCTTCCAAACTGACGTGTCTCTGCAGTCGGGAGGTTGAGGCTCACCTTTGAGGACAACACTTGCTCAAAACAGCTGTTGCTGAGTGTTAATACTGAAGAGTAGAGGAAAAAGCAGGGGAAGTTTCCCCTTGACCCAGCAGCAAGCACTCATTTGGGAGGACAAACCTGATTTCTAGTGCCAGGTTTGTTCCTGTGTCCTCTTAGTGACTTCTCAATGCTAAATGTGTCAGTGATCTTGGCAACAATGACAGGAACTCAGATATCTGCCGGCTGAGGATTCGCTGTGAAGAAGAATAAAATGATGTGCATCCCCTGGCCTCCGAGTATTGCCTGCCATGGTGTATTCTCACAGATCACAGCTGTGTGGTCCCTCCAGTCATGTAAGGGCTCTTTCCACTGCTCCTGCCCTTCTCCACAAAAAATGTGCTTATTTGTTGGACTGGCTGACCACGCTGCTCACTCACTGTCATGACTTCTGCTCTGTTTTCCAGACCTCATGTTCTGAACACCACTGAGTTTTTTAAGAAAAAAATAAAAATTAGTTGCTTGACCTTAAAGAGAGGACTTTCCAGAAGTACATTTCGCATAGGGGACATCAGTCTTAATTGCCACTGAGCTCTTGGATAAGAGCATTTAGCCATTAGTTGAATAGAAATTGTATAGCTGGGCATCTTGTCTTATGACTTCTGTTGTCAAAGAGGTAATATTTTTTATTCAGTGTCAGGATGGTAACTCATGGGATTCAGTTTCAAAGCATCATGATTAAATTAAGCAAAAGTATTCCCCTCTTTTTGATAAACTTGCTGTGATGAAGGAATTACGTTAGAGATGTAGAACTGCATAACAAAGAACGTGTAATCCAGGAATGATGGTGGTAAGCAAGCAGTAGTACTGTAGTAGTAAGCAGTCAGCATTACTTGCTGTGTACAAGTCAATCCCTCCCTTCCTCTGATCTGCAGGTGGGTTTAGTCTTTTGCAGTCTTTTGGGTATTTGGAAACGAGCACATCCAGAGGTTTGCACTGGCAGTAACCAAGCTTTGAAGGTCTGAAAATCCAGACATATCCAGAAGCTGAAATGCTTTTTCTTTCTTTCTTTCTTTTTTTTTTTAAATGAAAAACCTGGAATGAAAATCTATGCCATTGTGTAGGATTTCATGGTCTTACACGCTTCGAAAGTAAGCTGTCAGAAAACCAATTTTTCTTGCGGTATTTTGTTAAACCGAATCAGTGCTGAGGCATGTAGAACCAGAGAAGCAGACCTTACATAAAATGGGAAATTCATTACATATTTTTGACCCTCTCATCAATCTTGAGTTTACTTTACATTTTGTAAATGAGTTAAGCTTGCTTTAATTTCACTTCATTTGTTTCTCTGTTACTGCTTGTTAGCTGGGCTACTATGTAATGATATTTTTACTTAGCTTTATTGAAGTTTATCTTTCAGCTGAAGTGGAGTTCTTTTGCCCCTTGGACAAAGTGCTGAAATATGAAGTTTCAGACTTGTGCTTCATGGTATCTAAAGTTACAAGTACGTCTCCCTACCACGATATTTTCCAGCTGAAGTCATTCTTGGCGAGGCTGGATGATCCAGAACATAGAAGATGCTGCATTGTACAAGACAAAACCTGGTTCTGTACAGTATCTTCTTTTTTTTTCAGTTGTCCCTAGCACTAATATGAGAAACTTGACTGAGATCAGCTTTTACTTAGCAATCATTTTCCATGGTAAATTATAATATTTATATCACAAATATTTACACAAGTTTAGTATTTATAATATGTATACAAAAATAAAGCCAGTGAATTAATAGCAAAAATTCACTTGTGGGGAAAAATAATGATAGATAAATGAGAAAAATTCAGGGACCAACAGCTCAGATTCTTGGGAGATATTTCTAGGTTTTGCATTCGGGGATGGAGTTAGTGGAGAGCAAAGTAAAGGTGGTATTTCTGGGAGTTTCTGAATGTGGGAGGGGGAAACAGAATATTCACTTTTTACATTGGATTTTTTCCTTGAAGTTTCTACACTTTCTAACCAGAAGGATCTGAGAACAGATCAGCCTTGTAAACTGTGCTGACACAGAGCCTTCTGATAAAGTATCCAAACTTGGGCCATTCTCTACCCCTGTGCTCCAAGCTGCCGCCCTCCCTGCTGTGCCCACAAACCGGCCCTGGCCTCGGTGGGGACTAGGCAGGGCTGCAGAACAATCCTGCAAGCAGATGCATCGGCACCGCGGAGGGTGACGGTGCTCAGGCTCGAGCAGAGGAGGGGGTGAGGCAGCAGGAGCTGGGCACCAAAACTGCTTGTGCTGGTGTTGCTGCCAGAGGATTCGTTTTGTAGAGGTCTGGCTGCACAGGTCTGTAGGGTCAGGACATTTGGCCCTGGTAGCAGGTCTTTTGACACGCTTCCGCATTGCTTTCACTCAAGACTTCGGGTACAGCTTTAGCCTGCGGAAGGAGGGACCTAGGTCTTTTTTGGCCAAGTACAGGATATGTGAAGTGGAAGGTGCCATGGTCCAATCCTCTGACTGACGTTGTGAGATTGACCTTCCTAAATTGGACAGGGATCACACTGTTTGTGTGTTGTTGGCTTTGCAGTATATGTGCCCTCAAGCCTACATCTGTATTTAGTTCAAAGGTTAAATAAACCCGGATGTTCCCTGAGGCTAACTGGCACATACTGGCTGGATTCACCACACCACATAGCACTTGACCCTGAATCTCCTCTTGCCTTTGGACACTGAACTTAAGAAGAAAAAAACACAAAGGAAAATAATAACCAAGTGTACGAAAACCAGAGGTGGCTATGTCATAGCCACGCAGAGCATGTCTCTATAAAATAAACCCAAGAATATGTGTGGCATGCGGGCATATAAGGGCCCCTGAGAGCGCAAAGCTTGTGGAGGTACTGCTGGAGGACTCTGCTGCGTCCATTATGCACTATGTGTGTCAAATGTGGCAATTTGCTCTAGCCATTTGTATTCATGTAAAAGCTTTGATACGATTAAGAGTTTCTAGTTTCCATTTTCATACATTGTTCTAGCCTGAATTCACAGTGTTTTGTAGCTGCTGCTCAGCAGGACAATCTGGGTGACTTTCTCTTATTTCAGAGGAGCGTGATTCATCTCAGATGATGGGCAGGGTTACACGTGAGTGAGATTTATAGTACTGAATATTGTTTGGAGATGGGTTTGGAAATACTTTAAGGAATTTCCTGATTGTGTGTCAGAATGTACACTTAAGTACATAAACATGACCTTCTCTACCTTCACCCTTTCACATGAAAACAATACAGCCCTTCAAACAATGTGTAGTGGGAGATCATTGCACTTCTTGGGTGACTCAAGTCTTTCACTCACACAAGTAGAATAAGTGATATGGAAAGACTTCCGAATGCTGATAACAGCATTCACAGTTTTGTCGCCAGAAATCTTTAGAAGGAAGCACATGAATTAAAAATGTTAGCATCGCTCATTTCAAATTACATACTGTGTGAGAAAACTGATTTTCAGTAGCAAACTGCCTAGAGTATTTAGAATCATAGAATCATAGGTTGGAAAAGACCTCTAAGATCATCGATTCCACCCATCCACCCAACACCACCATGCCTACTAAACCGTATCCTGAAGTGCCACATCTACTCGTTTTTTGAACACCTCCAGGGATGGGGACTCCACCACCTCCTTGGGCAGCCTGTTCCAATGCCTGATCACTCTTTCAGTAAAGAAATTTTTCCTAATATCTAATGTAAACCTCCCCTGACACAACTTGAGGCCATTGCCTCTCGTCCTGTTGCTAGTTACCTGGGAGAAGAGACCAACACCCACCTCACTACAATCTCCTTTCAGGTAGTTGTAGAGAGTTGTGTGCTTTTAAAGTTCTCCTAGGAAACAGGAAATATTTTCATTCCTAATGTAGATTTTTTTTTTTTGATTCTGAGAGTTATATGATTTCAGTCTCCCAGATCATTTCAATATTTTTGGTGCACTATCTTAGACAACACAAGGCCACGTGCTGCAAAAGTTCTGTTACTGTACTGAGGCTCTTTCTTAAAGGTAATAAATTACTGCTGACACTCATTATCTCTGAACTGTCAGGAAACCAACTGTTGTATCTGGGTGAGATGATTCGGGTTCAATAAAAACAAATTCAAATAATTCATGAGTTTTCTTCTTAAGTACAATAATTTGTTATTAGCTATTATTTAAACCTCTACAGCTGCATTTTTCTCCAGTTCTGTGAGGTATTGAGTAACATCAGTACCAAAAAGATGATAATAAAACCCATGATATCTTTGCAGCAAGCTTATTTGCAACCCAGTTTTTCAAGACATATGCAAATACTTAAGGATACTTGCGTGAAACTGGCCTCACCAAGGACTCATGTTTTCCTTCTTGCTACATATATAAAAGACATTGGTTTGAGAAAAAGAAAATTAGCTTTTAACATAGTTTCTTTAGAAGCAGGTGCAAAAGTTAAACGGGCAGATGGTTGACGTAGGGCCAGGACAGCTTTCCAGTCGTTCTCCTGAGGAAATGGTAGCTACATCTCTAATCACCCTGACCCAGATCCTCTGGTTGACATCCCTGCTGCATTTTTCTGGCATGAGTTTAGAAGTAGGATGATGCTGCTCAGCCAGCCCTGTCTCCTGCCAGGCCATCTGAGCAGAGACACATCACGTTTTGTTACAAGGAATATAGCGTATGGCAAGAGGACATGTTCGACAGGTGGGGATAGGAGCACCCAACCATGATCTGGGCCCACAGGCTCCATTTGCACCAAAAAAAAGTTTCATGGCTTCTATTGAAATCTGTTTTGAAATTGCTTGTGCAGGCAGTGCAACTGCCTGATGGGTATGCTAACTTCAGTAAAGTTTTAAGCTGCTTCACTGGCACTGGTGCTCCTGGCAAACTGGTTGAGAGAGAGAAGCAACCTTCTGAAAAAAATGAAGTGGTAGTTTTTCTTCTGTGTGAATTCCTAATATCATCTCACTGTAAGCTCAGGCAGGAGCTGTTGCTAGCAGTGGTGGGCTGAACAGGGGCGTGCTGCAGCTCTTGGTGGCACTTCATCGTTACCTGCACCCTCGACTGGCTTTAATTCACTGGATCTCCTGCCTTAGGTAGATCAGCTTAAAACACCATCTGTGGCGTGTTGTAGAACATGCTCTGGCAAGCCCTGCTCCAACAGCCTAAGAAGTTACTGGTCCCTCCCTCCCCACTCCATCTCCCAGCTGGAGATGGCTGCCCTCACAGCAGTGGGAGCAGAAGAAAAGATCTGTCGGTTGGGTGGAAACTGTCAAAAGTTGGCATAAAACTACTTTCATCAACAGTTTTAGTTGAGCAGCCGCTATCCTTCCAAATCAGCTTTGTCACAAGTGGAATTGACCACAGCTGAGGCTAAAGGCTGTGCTCGCACTCACTTTCTGTGCTCAAACTGGGAGGAGCAGAAGATAGAGGGAAAGGCAAAAAGGGGACTGAGTAGTCCCCATTGGAGGACAGGCCAGTTAGCAGGTACTTGTGCGCTGTAAGGGCTCTGGTTGTTCTGGAAGATGACTTAATGAAGTATTTGCCTGAGCTTTTCCTTTAATAAGTTTTTTTTTGATATGTAGTTCTTTGATTGGCCTTAATGTTTTTATTACATGGAGAATTGTTATACACAATGAGTCAGATTAGTAGGAAAACAAAATCTCAGATGAGTAAGGAATTGGCTAATGGGGATATGACAACAATTAGTGCTGAAAGCGTAAATGTTGGCTGGAGGGAAGTTACTTAGAGAAATTCCTGTTGGTCTTGGGACCAGTTCAGTATAATAGATCTTTGGAATAAAAGAAGAATTGTAGTAATGAAATATGCTGATGACTCAAAGCTTGGAGTTGTAATCAACAGGAGGATTAAGATATCCCTTTCTTAAGGGGAAGGAAGGAGCTGGATTATCTTGTGAATCAGACAAATGGAAGTGGTGCGATGTGAGCAACAGGGTACCTAAGGAGGTGAGATTAAGAACTTGGCTCTTTGGTTTAGAAAAACAAAGCCAGAGAGGATTTGATTATTACCTGTCTGGAGGATAAAAATCAGGGGATGCTTGGGACTGTTTCAGTTAAAGGGCTGTCTTAGTGTATAAACTGGTGATCTGAAGGAGGACACATTTAGACTAGAAATTAGAAAAAATTTCTAACCATCAGAGGAGCAAAATTCTTCCACAGTTTCCCAGCAAAAGAAGTGGAGATGCTTACCTAGTTCTGCCTGTGCGCTTGGGTGATTTACAGGAGGTTTTGTGTGATGTGGATGTTTGTGACAGCAGGAGACTGTGCTTGAGATGCAGAATTCAATATTCTTTTTCCTGGCTGGGAATATCTGGAAAAAAACCCTGTTGACGTTATCGGAAGTTCTGTTCATAAGCTACTCAAGCTGCTTACTTCAGAGCGTGATCTTCCCTCTTACTTCTGGTAATTTCATTAGCTTGCTAACAATGCTGACGTTCATTTATCACTGGCTTTCAAAATTAACAGCCAGTTGCTCTGAACCAGGAAAGGTCACACCTCTCTCAGCTCTCGTTGCAGGTTGTCGGCAGCGCCAGTTCAAACACCGTGCCACCGGCAAGCAGTGAGTCAGAGCTTTGCAAGTGCTCTCTGCAGCTCAGAGGGCTAGGGATTTACCCAAGTTTCTATCAATCAGCTCCTACTTACGAGGTAAAAGATTCCCATTGCAGGAAAATGTGCCAGATGTCTGAGTACTGCGAACCGAGCCTGGGCGGCCAGCTGGGCTCAGCAAGCGGCTGCTGGCACCGTCCCGCTCGGGATGCGCCGACCCTCTCCCTGCGGGGTGGAACATCAAAGGTTTGGGAGCTTCAGGCGGAGGCCTTGGGTGTAGCAAGGTACTGCCAGTCACAGTGACAGCAGAGAACGGCCACTTAAAACAACGCGTGGAATAGGCCGGAGAGTATTTAGACCAGGCGAACAGCGTGCTTGTTCGGTGCGACTTCCAGGACTGCTCACCAGAGAAGTCGCAAGTCCCTGGGTCTACCTGGGAGTGCAGTGGCTCAAAGAGGGGACAACAGAGCTTTACTTACGTAGGAGCAAATTCTATCAGCTTTGTTCCTGAATTGATATTTGTGATTTAATGACATAATAATCTGAGCTCTTTAGCTGTAGCTGAAACCATATCTCTGGGAACTCTGGTGAGCCACTGGTTTGCTGTGCAGCCCTTACCTGGCCTCCATTCTCTATCTGTAGGCCCCTTGTTGTATAGGGGAAAAAAGTCTACAAGGGTGGTCTCTGTTTTTCTCCGAGGTTTTTCAAGTCTTTTGAGTAGAAGATGTGCTCTGGTAGTGTTTTCATCCTAAAGATGATCCCTTTGGCTTTCCATTTTTGTCATTATTTCCCCACACCTCACACGGATAATTTCACAAGGATTTTCCTTGGTCTGACAACCGCTCTCGCCTGTACTGAACACTATCTGTGTGCGCGCGCATATGTGCTGCCCACAATGTTTAAGAGAGCTTTTGGTCAGAGAAATCTTGCATGTTGGAATCAAAATGTCCCTGGAGATGTATGTAATTCTGTTGCAGTTCTTGATGGATTTCCTCCTACCCATCCAGTGCAGTAGGTAGGCTATGAACAAGGCAGGCTGCTTTATATGCTGAGTGACAGCTATCCAGGGAGGTGGCATGACAGCCTGTTATTTCTCAGAAATGTCTATTCAGTGGAATATGTCACATTTCCAGCCTTTCACTCCCTTTTAAAATGGAAAAAGGACAGAAATACAGATTCTTTCATAAGATGGATGATCATAATTCATGCACACCTCTAATTGTTGAGATTTTTATAAGAACTGTAACATGAAAATTTAAGTATTGTATTAGAAAAGATTTGGGTGACTGAAGAAAATGAAACATTCTGAACACCTAATGAGCTGTTACCTACTACGCATCCAGCTCTGTATCTATATTCACCTGAATGATGCTGTTGAAACTATATACCATAACGCACCTTAAACAACCATAAATGAAATTAAGTACCTTTCAAGTGGTTTAAGTAAATGGGAAGATATTTTTCATTTTTATAATTGATCTAGGACTCTAAATTAATGAACCATCTGTAAATTATATCTTTTCAAATTAAAATCATGCATAGAATCAAAAGATGAGCACATTGAGAAATTTGTAATTTTTGTTTAAAACCTGTATTCAGGATTATTTCGGGGGGAGTGGTGTTTAAAAAAGCAATCATTTTCTGTTCAAGCCAACTGAGTGACCACGCTGATAGTTCGGTTCTCCATTTATGTCTGGTTACCTGCAGTCCTGGACAAGGCCCAACTCTGACTTCGCTGCTTATGTTCATGGTCATTCTGCTTCTGGATTTCTCTCAATGTATACTTGTTTGTTGACTGGGAATTTTTGTCGGGGTAACTGTGGTGGATTTTTCTACAACTCTTTCAAGTGTCCCACAGCCTGAACTGAACTGGCACGTGATTGTGTAGCACCAAATTCAGATAAATCCAGTGTTTTCCATCAGCCTTGGTCTCAGTGCCATACTTGTGGGTAAATGCAGATAAACTCCACATATCTGCTTCTCTGTTTACTGATGACTTCACATACTGGTGACTTTACTCAGTTTTTAATTTACCGCTTCAAAACTTGCTGGGCAGGCCCACATAGACCCAGCGGGTCGGGTGCTTTCAGGAAATGCTGGATTTATTGCCTCTGCTCTAAGCAGAGGGTATACACGTATACCCAGAAAGTCCTGGCTTGTGCAATAATGTGCTTCACAGTTGTTTCCTGGTACAAGTGGACTTGTTTTGGGTAAGACCATGGTTTTCAGTGGGATGTTCTTGGAAATTATTAAACTTCCTGGAACACTTCGCCACCTGGTAGTTACTGGACAAGTTGCATTATCAAGGTAAAACCAAATGATGTATCCAGTCCGTTACGAAAGCGGCCATCAGTCAGGCTTCACATGCACTTCCAGCTGCATAAACACCTTTACTATTGCCTCTTCCCCTGGGCTGTAAAGGTATCATGTTCTTACTCCTCACCCTCTCTGATGTGCTAAGTAAATGAGAAGTGTACATGGTGGTGGTACCATAGCTTAGAAGACTTTAGCTTCAGCGTTTTCAAAGTCGTGTCTGACATCACCACTGCTGTGAGGTTTTCTGTGCATGTGCGCATATGATGTAGCAATCCTAGTGATTAGTGGGCTATTAGCAATGAAGGATTTTGCTCCACATGCTCCTTTGAGCATCGTTGTAAATGCATCTCTGTTCTAAGGGAAGAAAGAAAGGACCTGATGAGGCAGGCTGAGCTTTGCAGTGCAACCTTGACAACTGTTTTATAGCTAGCAGCTTTATTGCGTTGCCCTGAATTTCTCTGATTTTTCTTTGTAGCTTTTAAACCTGATGACTGACAGTTGGTGATGGCTCTCTTGGAATAACTGTTAATAATAATTTGGCTGTAGAAATATACTTGGTTGCTGCAGGAGAGGCAGAGACATTCTGTTGCAACAGAACTGAGTAGGACCCAGGACATCCTGACCTGGGTCCTGCTCAGAAGCACTCAGTGCTGCTGGTATGTGAGTGATTAATTAATGTTTAATAAGAAACTCGCAAAGACCATGGATGATAAGAAACAAGCCCTAAAGTTGTTGTTAGAGTTTTACAAAGCAACAAAAAGTGTGAAGTTTATTCTGCATGCAGATAGGTACCTGGAATGTCATGGCAGCTGTCACTCTTCATTCCTGCTCTGACAGCTGTAGGTTCAAGATAAACATGAAGTTTCTGCTTGAAAGGGTGGGAGACTTAAAGGAGGATGACAAAGGGTTTGGGGATGGTTTACTGTGAGGAGAAACAAAGGATTAGACCATACATCGGGTCTGTTCTATCCAGTATTCGAGGCACTTTGGATACCAGCCAGCACTGAGAGCCCCCCCCGGTGGTGTTAGACGCCTTAGCAGGCAGGTGTAGGTTAATCATTTCTGCTGTAACAATACGGCATCCAGTGCTTTAACTGTTCTTTAATGCTGGACATGCATATTTCATGTCCAGTTCTTTTTCTTATTTTGTTGTTTGCCTCAACGACTTTGCGTGGAAGCAGGCTATAGAGTCTTGTTAATTAGGCACAGTGTTTTCCTTCCCAATTCATTTAGTTGTAAATTCGCCAACCTCCCTGCCCCCCCCAAAAAAAAACCAAACCCCAAACCTAAAGGAAATGCATGCTTATACACCTATTGCTAGTCTAACAATAACAGACATCAAGCTGCTATAAAATACTTTACCTCAAAGCATCTCTGTAGAAGATGGTGCTTGAGCATTTTATCAAGAGTGTAGCAAAGCTCAATGCAATGCCTTAAGGATCTCATTTATTTTAAAATTAATTGAGTTTCACTTATTCTCTCTCTCATGAGCACCAATGTGCATGTGTCCTGGTAGTCTCTCTAGCGTTCAGACATGAAGATGTGTGCATCCAGGTGGCCTGGTCCGGTTTCCTTGCCATGACAGATACATTGTCTCCTGCGTTCTTCATAGCTTGGTGACCACGTGCTGGTTTCTGACAGGCATTACTCTCTGTTCTCCTCCTCTCTTGAGCCACCAGTATCTACTCACTGTCCTTTTTCTCCTGATCTGGGAGCCCTGCCTGAGAAGTGAGTGTCCTGAAGATGTGCAGGGTCTTTGGCGATGGACTAGCCAAGATGCCACCACCACCTGCCATTCTCACCGCCCTTCCTCTGCTGCTCCTGCACCAGATACTGCCTTCCGTTCCCCATCTGTACAGGTCTTAACTTACGTATTACAGTTCTGTGTGCCTCAAAATACCAGCCTGTCTGCAGTAAGGTGTCCAGCACTGAGGGATGCTGACGCTCTGTGCAGTTCTGTTCCTGCAAAGCCGTGATACAGACGAGACGCATTAAGACTGCAGTAGGACAGCACGATCCTGTTGCCACGCTGGTGCAGACAGCTGGTACGAAGGATGCAAACTCTTGATGTTGCATTTGTGTCAGCACAGTGGTGTACAACACTTAAGACAGTCAAGCTCAAACTTTGATTATTCATTTTGCCTTAGCCTTCTCATTGTTGCCCTTTCTGATGGATCAGCATTCATTTCCAACCCGTAAATGCAACTTCAGTGTTTTCCTGTTTTCTGTATTCAGTGCCATTTCGTTGCTGTTATAGTTGCAGAAGTTGCTGTTGTGTTCATGAGGGCAGACGACCAGAGCTGCTCAGAGCACGAGCCTGGTGTTACTCCTGGCAGCACAGGTCGCGGTGCGTAAATGGGCCCTGTTGCATTTCTCCAGTTGTTACAACACATGAAACATGACATGAAATGGATTCTTTTTCCTCAAAAGAGGATTAGGTTTCCTTGTACACAGCATGCCATCTGGAGGGCTTATTCATAACACACAAAACCAGAAAGCCCTTTCCTTTTGCTTATAAAACAGCCACACATTTACTTCATATTTGTATGATAATAGCACATGGATGATGCTCAACAAAATCAAGGCCATAGCATGGCAAGTGATGCAACATTTCAGAAACAAAACCTAGCTAATGTAGCAGAGGAAGGTAGTTTTATTTTAAAACAGAACAAATATTTCACACACTTTCAGCCACTTTCTTGTACCCATGTACACAAAACCGCCAAGACCATGTCTCCAGGCAGATTGTCTGGCATTCAGTCGCATCTGGCCAGGTTTACAAACATCGAGGGATGCAGGTGAGTCCTCGTCACCTCTCTTGGGTCCTTTACATTTGTCACCATTCTCTGGTTTTGGATGTGACATTTGTACCTCATAGGAGCTGACAGGGATTGTGAGCTTTTGGCTCTCCATCCTACCCCACCTGCATGAGCCATCAGTAGCACTGCTGATTTACTCACTGTCTTTTGTCTCTTTGTGTGGGTGTCTTATGTCTCCAGCTCTGGTCTTCATATCTTCCCACCTCAGCAGCTCACCCTCATGGAGTGAAGGGCAGTATTTTCTTGATAAAGTTAGGCTGAAAGAAAGATAGCAAAAATCATCATAAAAGCCACTTAAACAGTAAAAGTTTAGTGAATTAATTGCTGCCTATTTTGAATTATGCGTAGTTTTAATAGACCTAGCAATACTGGTTAAATATTCTTTAAAATATTAGGCCTAATAGAACCTTAATGAGGTGCAGATATTATTTACTTTGTTTTACAGAAGAGGAAATTAAGCCATTATCCCAAACTAGGGATACCAAAGTGTTGGTACCCTTGCCTACCATGACACCTGAAACTAAACAGCATTTATCATGAGGGTTTTTTGCTCAAGCAGTAGCATCACAGACATCACTGGAGTGTTTGTAATGTCTCTTACTTTAGCGGGATCAGGGAATCAAATTCTGGTTAATTTTTTTTTAGGACTAGCTTGCATATTTTAGTTAAGTTAACAGGTCAAAAGTTGTAGTCTGACTGGTAGGGATATCTCACAGGGCAGGACTGAGACTTTATCTCAAAGGGGCGAAAGGGAAAATAGAAAGTTTTCCTAGGTTAAAACCTGGTAGTGAATTAAATGAGGTAGAAAAAAAGATTTTTTTTTTTAAAAAAGAACAGATACATTGAAAATATTTCTGACTCTGAGTCTTAAATGCACTACACCAAAATCTGTCGTGATATTTTAATACAGCTTTTATTAATCAGGGAATTACCCATTTTATACCAGCGTGCTTAAAGCAGCAATGATTGTAAAGCTGCATGTTATTTTATAGTAGAATGTGTACCCTTGGTTATTTTGAGAAAATATTAGAAGTCTGAAAGCTATCACAAAGGGGTTGTTCTACCCTTGTGACCTGATCAGGTGAACCTTAAAGACAGCTTTGGGGGAGAGGTCCTGGAAGTTACTTCATAATTATCTGTATTTCCAGGCAGCAAAACAATTTCTCAAACTTATTTAGGGAAGAAGATTGATCTTATAGCTTTTAATGTACTTAACTTGGGGTCATAGAATCATAGAATCATTTAGGTTGGACAAGACCTTTAAGATCATCAAGTCCAAATGTCAACCTACCACTACCGAGTCCACCACTAAACCGTGTCCCTAAGCACCATGTCTACACATCTTCTGAATACCTCCAGGGATGGTGACTCCACCACTTCCCTGGGCAGCCTGTTCCAGTGCTTGACTACCCTCTCAGTGAAGAAACTTTTCCTAATATCCAATCTAAGCCTCCCCTGGTGCAACTTGAGGCCATTGCCTCTCGTCCTGTCACTTGTCTGGGAGAAGAGACCAACACCCGCCTGGCTAAAACCTCCCTTCAGGTAGCTGTAGAGAGCGATAAGGTCTTCCCGCAGCCTCCTCTTCTTCAGACAACACTGTAAACAAAATGTACTTTGAAAATCTTTGTAGTCTCCCTTGCTCATTCCAAGGAAAGAATGTGTAGACAGAAGCTGGCAGAGCTAATTCCTGGTGTCAGACTCTGCCTGGTCGTTCGTTCTTCCTTTTATAACTGGGCTGATGTAATGCCAATATGTGTCTGGTCGCAGCAGGATTAGGAGCAAGACCTGGGAGAGCAGGCAGCGTTGCCCAGGCTGTGATTGTGGGTGTCGGGACATGCATTGGCTCCCAGGTCTTCTTTGCTGCTCAGGGTGGAATGATCATTCCTGCAGGGACACAGCATTTGCAGTGGTGTGTCCAGCTCAGAAGTGTGATGAATACTGAAACTTAGTGCAGCCCAATATGTGACTCCTCAGGAAGCACAGAGGTAATTTTAAATCATCCTTATCCATTTAACCCCCTTTCTCCATCGGCAACTGTGAAGCTTTTTGCAATATTTATTATTTTGCTTTTTTCAAGTGGTTGATTTATATTTGTAAAGATATATTTTATGGTGCAACATAGGACTGCACTGAAAAAATCTAGGCCAAAGTAAGGGTGCGGTTCTAAAACTAAGCTCTCTGAAGTTGGACGGCTGATGGTGTTACTGCCCACAAGGCCTGCTAGAAGGATACCACCCCCACCCCAGCTCTGCTGGGAGAGCAGTCTTTGGGGTTATTTCCCAGCTTGCTTTTATCAAAAATCATCAGGGTTAGCGAAAGACATTTTCCTGGTGGCACAGAGAGATAGTCTTCATTTAAAAATTAAAGAAAAACCCACGTTCCTTTCTGCACATCCACCTGCACTTGTGCTTCCTCAGATTTGCTCATAGAGCCAGGTTAGCCAGAAGCTGGGGATGGAGTTAGCTTGAATCAGTTGGGCGTGAGCTGGGAGGGCCTTGGCTGGGCAAGTGAGCCTGCAGGGCTGAAGGGGCTGCTGCCGCCCGGAGAGGGGCTGGGAGGGCCCCTGGCAGGGGTAAGCTCTCCCTCCAGAGCAGCCCTATCCACAGGGTCCTCCTGAAATCCACCTGCTGCCTTGTGCCTGGCCCCGCTTGACCTGTTCTTACTGGACTATACAGAATTAGAAAGGGTGTTTTGGCACACTTGGTGTGAATGCATTAACGTCTAACTTTTAGAAATGGTCACATCTGTCCAGAAACTGGGTGCACAGGTCAGCCCTCAGACTGTGTCCTTCCGCTTGTAATATGAAGCACTTGTGTGTCTGTGCTCTCTACCAGAGCCTTCAGTAAGTTTCTCTATAAGGTTGAGTGCAGTGTTTTTGAGGCAATTATGACTGTGCTATCACTATGGAAATGTCAGACTGATAAACTAACTGAAACATTTAGAAAGCAAAGAACTATTTTAATTTGCTAGTGATAAAGCCATCACTTTTCTTGAAGAGAGTCATGTCCTCTATGAAAGTGCAAGTGCTGTTCCTGTGACCCCTTTCTCCTCAGCATCCTTATGCTGTCCTCTCCTGTCTGCATGTCCTCTGTCCCTGGACCCTCCGATCACTCCATCCATCGGATCCTATGTGTAGCTGTTCCTTTGGGGGCTAGCTCCCACTGCGAGCCCACAGAGGGAACAGCAGGAATCTTCTTTGGAATTCCCATGGGGGAACAAGTTGCTGAGGCTGCAGCTGGACTAGCTCGCAGCTGTATTTATTAGTGCATACCTTTTTTTTTTTGAAGAGCAATACACAGCAACAAAATGTTAAACCTTAAACTTGCAGAATATCTTTTACAACCATATTTACACTCTGATCTTTTGAGAAATCTACTGTACATCCTTTCGCTTTGTGCAGGGTGTTTCATTTTTGTGCATGGGAGCACTGCCCATGGTTGTCACTGGAACCCAGTCCGTCCCCAGCTCATGCTCTGGTCACCTCTGCACCTGCTCCTCCAGTTCATAGTCTCTGAGCAGGGAGAACAGCAGCATTATTTGCAAGGTCTGAAATGTTTTATTCTCTGTGTTGGTCATTGGCTAAGAACCCATCAAGGTAGCCTTTTGGAAAGACTGGAAAAATCTATGTGCCCACTGATTGTCCCTAGTGGGCTAAGTTAAATCTTCTCCAATTCTGAATAAGAGTTTCCATGGAAGGTCTGCTGTGATCTGGCCAATAGGCTTGGCTGCTGTAACTTCAGCATGTTAACCTACATTTCTGAAGCAAACAAATACGGTGTGTATATTTTGAAGTACCTGACACAAATCTCCTCGAGAAGCAAGTGTATTGAGCAAAAACTTTGCATGAAAGACCTAGTATGTATTCAGAATTTCAAGACTGCGCCATGTTAGAAATCCTACTTTTGTTAGGTTAACGTGTTTGTGTAATCAGTTTGAATTTGTAAACTCTTGCAGGAGAGTGGATTTCGCTGCATCTTTAAGCACTGCTTGCTTTGGCTGTGCCCACATTACACTTAACAGCTCTGCTTTCTGTGTTTTGTGCTTACTGGTGATGATTTCTTAGCGATTACTTCTTGCTTCCTTTAAGCTCTAAAGTATTTTCTTGCTGACATTGCATCCACAGACCTAGTGCAGCAACTGGGATGTGTGCTGCGCTCTGTCTGACATGCTCGGCAGGGCTCGTCTCAGAGTTCTATGCGAAGAGACGTTGGAGGATGCTCTCCTTGCAGAGACCATGCAGTGGCATGGAGTGGCAGTGAGATATGACTTGAAAAGAAAATAGCCTGGCATTTCAGATCCCGTGTTTAATTTGGGATCTGGCAGTTAGCAAAAGCACCCATTAGCTTGGAAACTGAACAAATGTGCTATAATAATTAGTGAGAAACAAAGAATATGGGACCCCTGAATACCATTTTAATTAAAATCATTTGTCAGAGAAGAACGACATTAAACGCATGCTATCTTGGCAGCCCTGAGAGGAATATTAGTAGCAATATGAACTAGAAACTCTGACAGTCACCTCTGGAGAAAGAACAGCTCAAACTGCTGGGCACAGCCAGACAGGCTCTTTCCTGATCCGTGTGGAGCTGTAATGAAGTTACTGCCCTGCTCCCAGATGTTACTGATTTCTCAGCTGAGTAATTGAAGACCTGAGCACTTACACTTCCCTGTGATAAAACGAGTTTGCGTAAATCCCCCGGCTGAGGGGGTGCTGATTTCCAGCTGAGGTGAGGTAGCTAACAGCTGTGGCCAGTAGCTTTTAAACAGCTCTCACTTGATTGCTTATAATGGCCTAATTATATTTTGAGTCTGTTAAAAAATATACTTCTACTTAAAAAATATACTTCTACTTAAACTGTTATTAACCCATGCTGGAATTAGGGCTGCTGCCTTCTAAATCAACTTTTTTAAATAACAAAAAAATCACATTCCTTTTCGTCTCAAACACTGCTAAATCTGTTTCCATAAATTGCAATATTGTTTGTGAAGTCAGAGGAAAAAGTGCTGAAATGTGGAAAATACTGGCATCCAGAACCAAGATCTAGGGCAGCTTCTCTTTCATTTGTGTCGTCAAAAACTGGCAAGTGTATGAAAGAAAATATTTATCTTTGTTGTTTGTGATTCCAAGGGCCCCATTGTCTACTCCTCTGGACTTTTTCTTCATTTCTGCTGTCAGTTGTCAAGGCTGTGGCTTTGCAAGCCTTTGCTGGCTGACTAGTTGCTGGGGTTGTTTTGTTCCTCCTTTCCAGGGACCCCTGACTCAGGAGCCTCCAGCTTTGAAGCATCAGTGCCGAAACTTAAACAACATCAGTTTTGGCATATCTTTGTCTGAAGGCACCCTGACAGCTCAGAGGCTGCGTACTGACCTGCCCTAAAACCGAAATGTTTGGTTTATATCAGCATTGATAAAATAAATCCACGCATGTTTATCCAATGCAATCTTGTTCTGCTTTAATAATTTCTGCTTTCCCAGTGTCCTCAAGACTGTTGATACTGTGGAGAGTCACTGATATGACGTGGCAAGGTGGTAAGAACACACTGTAAGAAAATGCCGTAAACATAGAAAAATTGTCATTTGTGTGCAAACACACACATTTTATATCCATTGCCTTTTGTTAACTGCAGGCTTGGGCTGTGCAGTTATACTCTTCAAAGAATGTCTGTGTCATTGTTTAAATATGCACACACATATGTATAGGTACGTATATATTTGCGTGTATCAACACAGCCTTTTGACTTGGAGTGTATTTGAGATGACAACAGCTGCGAAGGTTTGAAAACCGCGTAAGTCGGAGCATTCAACTCTTTCGTAATCGTCAGTTCAAGTCGCATCTCAGAAATGCTGTTAGCTCGTGGTTGCTGAAGAGTTGCGGATGAATCACTGCTGTCGGCAGCAGCGCAGCCCAGGTTGGGGAGGTTTCCAGTTTCTGCTGCCTCCGTGGCAGAGGCAGATGTGGGAGCAGGGAGTGAGCAAGAGCAGCCATGGACCTCAGCAGCTTTTTCTGGGACTACACAAAGTCTGTGATGGGAGGAGAAGGAATCATACGAAGAAGGGTTGGGTTGGTAAGGGGAACAGTGGTACCTGAAACACAAGGACATGTTTAGGTCAGTGCTTTGCCTCCATGATAAAAACATGGAGGGTGGAGGTTGCCTCCGAGCTGGACACATCCCATAAACCCAACAGATGCATTACTGTGCTGCATCCCACAGTGCGTATCTTTGAAGTAATGCATGTCAAACTGGACAGTAATCGAGGGAAAATTACCACTTAGTGGGGATTTAACAAATGTGGCATTTGTTAATATGGAATGAGCAAGGCTGATGTCATAGCAAATACAAATCCATGGAAAACTGAGTGAATCACTGTAACTGTTAATGGGTTTCCAAGGAATCTCCTCTATGCGCTGTAAGAACCTTTCTTTTATTAGTTTGAGACCATCAGAACAGTTTATCTACCCTGTGGGGGTTATTAACATATGCCAAGAACATCGAGATAATATGAGGAACACAGAATGAGGAATAATAATTTAGGGACTGAAATGTAGTAGCCTCAGGGGAACATGTGGACTGGTGACCGGATAGAGTGGTAAACCAAATATTACTGGGGGTTTTCTTTCCGACCATGCCACAAATGGCTTTGTGGCCAAGAACCCCGTTTAACTTCCCTGCGCACGAGTCTATAATGCAAGTATTCATGTTTGTGTATCTCCAATGTGTGTCAAATCTTTGTTGGTGAAAGGCTTTGGGATATTACAGTGTAAGATACTGAAGATGTGGAAGGCCTATCGTAGTTTCTTAGCCACAAATATCTCTATACACAAAAAGCTAGCATGGGGTTGACCCTGTTTCCGAATGAAGCAGTGCATTATTTTGTTAACATGTTGCCCTTCTTTCATTCAGAAAGATTTTTCCTTACCAAAAGAGTGCTTTTCTGAAATGAATATTTATGAAAGAGTGTCTTAAATTATATTTGTTCCATTGCACCAAGCTCGTAGTAAAAGGAGGACCTGGCAGAAAACATGTCTGTATTGATTCAGTCTATGTCATTCACATGGACTACAGGATTTTTACAACAGGGAATATCCCTGACTGTGTGCACACCAAATATCTTTCTTGAGCTCTTCATGTGTTGCTTTAGTATACTAACCACGCGGAGGACCAAAGCAAAGGGATTACAGGAAGAGAGGGATTTGAAGGTTGATATCCTATCTATTCGCACGTGTATATATAGCCTGTATTATTGCTAAATTCTTGGGGCTCTTTTTACAGATAAGCCATGGGCTGTATGTAAGCAAGTTGACTGATAATACTTCCAGCAAGAACAAAATAGCAAGTGTAACTGTGGTTTTAACTGCGGTGGATTGATACTCTTTAGTTTCCTTTACACTATAGCAAAAAAAAAAGGGCATCTGTGAAGAGCAGTTAAGTAATCTGAATACACAGATATAATGAAAAAGGAGACTGAGGTCTTCACATTTGAAGGAAATATTTAAAAGTGACAATGGAAGCATTTAGTGAAGGGGCATGGTATTAGCGTGATCGTAGTTACTGGGACAGGCTGACATGGTTGTAACTAAACTTGGGTTTAAAAGCTCCTTGTTTTTGCAATTAGCTGTGAAAAAACACAGTGAGGGGAAGGAAATAATGTCTGGTTCTTCTTCTGTTGGTGGGTATCTGAGGTTTGTTTCTATGCATGAAGCAGCTGAGAGCAGAGCATTGGTCATTTCTGTCTTCTCATTCAAAGTTTGTCCCATTATAACTGTGTAATCTGAGAGAGAACAAAAAAGATACTGAAGATTTCTGAAGATATTAAAAATTGCTTAACCAGTCCAGAAATGAAAGATTTAAGCTGTACATTTTCCACTGGGTTTTGGAAGCCACTACAAAAACAATTTAAAATGTCCTGTGTCTGTCCCACAGAAAATGTGGAAGCAAGCTCCATTTTTGCCACTGTATTGACACAAAAAGTAAGCCAGTGATTCAAGAATAGGTCATGACAGTAAGAAACTGTTGACACATGGGCCAGTTAGAGTTTTTGAGCAGTGTTTAGGATGCCCACTGACTTCACTTGTTTGAAAGCTAAATATTGATTTACACTTACTCTGTCTCACGAGAAAGCACAACAAACCTCCAAACTCACTAAGCAGCTGAAAACTGAGAACATATATTTATTGTGTAGATGTATTTTTAAAATTCCCTCATTTGTTATTGCCTGTCATTGTAAGAGTGTTGCTATTTCTGTCCTGATTTTTTGGGATATGCCCTTAAATACCAGTGTGACAGAGTCCAGCTCAATATGTGTGTATGGATACCTGGTAGAAGGGAAAAGCTGAAGAATCTTTATTTAAGAGCCTGTTGCCTCTACAATTCTGAATGGTTTTTTTTTCCAATATTTTTACTTAAAAGTCAGAAATTCAAAGCCTTTGGTAGGGGATATACCATTAGCTAAATGAAGTGTAGGGTTAGCTGAAGTTAAGATACCTCCATGGCAGTTCTTTCCTCTCCTGGGCCCTTACAGTGTCCAACTGCTGCTGAAAACCAGAGCGTTTAGTTTCCGAGTTATATTTTTACTCTCCTCTACTCTACTGGGGCAGTTTGGAAATGTAATCTAATGAAATGAATCAGAAGCTCAGGTTCATCGCACGAAGATCAGGTGAAAACAGCTGTCAGTTATGCCGAGGGATTTTGTCCCACTCCTCTCTCCAGCTCCCTAGCTCATTTCCCCGCTTCAGTCAGGGTAAGTCACCTTACCCCAGAGATCTGGAAGCAGCATTTGGGCACAACTAATTCCTGTGTTCTCTTCGTAATGGGCCTGCCTTGTGCTTACGCTTAACATAAATTTGCAGATGTCAGCTGAGCCGTGCGCCTCTGTGTTGCGGCTGTTTGGTAATACCTGCGGGGCGAAGGCTCAAGCTGGATGCCAGAGCCACAGGTCCCTCCAAAGGATCAGTTCCTGCTCTGGCAAAGCTACTAATGTCATGGCAGTAGAAGACCTTGGTCCTGTTCACTATCAAAGAGAGGGTCCCGGTGCTTTATTGCAGGTGGGCCCAGAGGAGAGGTGTTGGTACACTGCTGGAGTCAGTGTGGTGAAAACAGCAAAGAGGGGTCATTATGGAACGCATCTGGGACCTGCAGGTGTCTTGTTTTCATTACACATTTCAGAAGCACAAATTAATAACTGTTATTTTTTTTAATTTCTTAAAAGGGAAACGATATAACTTTTCTCTGCAATTGTAAATCTCCAGGTGTGGGGTAGGTTACCCATGCTAAATGGCCTTCTTAAGGCCTTTGTCCTTGACAATGTACTTGCAGTGCTGTTGTTGATTTATGCTCTCATGTTTGTCCTGTTTTACAAATGCAAATATTTTCTTAGGTATTAAAAAAGCCACATCCCTGTTTTAAGTAAAAAATATCCATCGCTCACCCTTCTAATTATACAGAATAAATCCTTGCAAAAAATTCGGCTTGAACAGAGCAGCAAACAATAAGTAAATCACAAATCCAATATTATATCCAGCAGAGAGCCTATTAGTTGAGTAAATACGTAACATTTTTACAGATCATTGCCACATCAAACCCCTCACTTGTACTCTGCCTCTTATCTCTCCTGCTTCCCACAAAATTCAATAATATGTCGATAGACTTGAGCTACAGAGCAAAATTTTTGTATTTGGGAAATGACACTGACAAGATTAATGGACACCGGGAAAATTACCATGAGCGTATATGAGTTTGATCACAAGCCCCAGAACTGTGCTGGCTTCTGGAAGGTGTCTAGCATGGGACAGGTTCTTGAGCAGGAGCCCGCAGCACCAGAGATCTTCCCCAGCATGCTGAGTGGTTAGTGCAAACAAGTGCCACATTGTCTGCGTGCAGTGATGAAGAAGATGTTCACTGACTGCTGTGGATGCGTTTCAGTTGCTGCAATTAAGACAAACAGGCCAAATCAATGTAACGTATTGTATGGAGATGGCTGGCATGTTGCTCTGAAAATAAGATCAGTAGCTTTTAAATATAAATTATTCTGTGCAATGTGGATTGCACATGCCAGGTCTTATTTAAAAGACACAGCCTGAAAGCATAGCAGCAGGAAAGAAATGAGAATGTCCTCATTCGTCTTAGCTTTGACATCTAAACAATAATTTGAAGAACTATTGCTGCAGAAACATTGGAACATCCAGCAAATGGTTTTATTCCACTTTAGCTGGAAATGCTGATATTTGTCCAGTTGACTGATTGTTCCACATGTGCATAAGTCTAAGCCAGTGGTATGAATAAAAAATAATAACAAAGTCATAAAATCAATCTTGGGCAACACTGGCCATGTTCTGTTTCACTTTCTGAGAATACATGCAAGGAATTAATGAGTTTACTAACCAAACATTTCACCTTTAAAATTAGCTTTTAAAAAAAGCCAAATACATCATTTTTACTGAAAAAAAAAATGCATGCTCTAATTATTTTTCCCTTTAATGCCTCTGAATTCTCCCTTTCTCCTCTTAACACCATGGCCGTCTGAATAATGATCTAAGTGCTCTGTCGACATTGTCTAGGAAATGGGATGCGGAGATTGCTGCTTCCTGGTTTGCCTCCAGATGCTGCTTGGGTTTGACACTTTGGGGTAAGGCTGGACAGCTTTGGAGATGGAAGCTAGGACCTCCACGCCATGTGCCATGGCATTATATAAATGCAGCTGCTTGGATCCACGCTGGTTTGGGTGCGGACGCTGCGTTGTGTGGCTTTCTGTGGTATACAGCGAAGCACGCACACTCTCTTACTCTCCATTCGTCTCGTGATGCCCTGCGGCCATTCCTGGGGCCAGCCTGGCCACCTCACACAGTGCGGTAGGGGCAGATGCCTCCACCTCCTGCTCCAGCCCTGCTCCACGGGCCCCTGTGAACATTGGACCAGTTGTACCATCACACTTGGTCGGCTGGGTGCCCAACGTCTGGGGCGAGGCTGGGTGTAGCGGGTGATGGGACACATCTTCCCCGTGCCCTTGGCTTTTTCCATGCTGAGCTTTGCTCCCTGTGCACGCTGCCACAGGCATGGTGCTGCCGAGGGAGGGGAACGCGTCGGTGGGGAGGAGGTGTTCCTCCCCATCCTGTCCTTCTTCCCGCGCTGTTTTGGCTTTGTGCAATGGGAAGGCAGCTTGTGGCATGCTAGGGGCTGCCGGGACTCTGGATGGGCTCTCAGCCCGCCAGCCGAAAACCTCTGCCGCGCTCAGTGCCTTGTCCGACACCGTGCTTCAGGCCCCTTGCCACAGAGGCGCTGCGTGGCTGCAGGTTTGGAGAGGGCCTGCCGCAGCGAGGTCCTCATCGTGATGACACCTCTGGTGTCAGCGTGATGCCGACGTCCCACCCGCTGCCAGGGGTTTACCGAAGGGGACGAAGAGGAGCGGCAGCTTTCGGGGTGGCACAGCCCGGCAGCGCTGCTGCACCCACCGCGACGGCTGCCTCCTCCCCGCGCCGGCCGGGCTCTGCCTGCCTCCGGCCCAGAGAAGCGCCCGTCTCCGCGCGCCCGCATTGCTTTTTCCCTGGTTTGATGAGCTCGTGACCGCTGACGGAGAGGCTGCCGTTGCGGTGGGTGCTTTTTGCGGTGGCACGTGTAGCTTTTGGCACCGCGTGGGCAAGTACGGCGGTGCGTGTGGAGTATCAGACACGTTTCCTTCCTCCTGTTGTGCTCCCTTGCAATAAACCCCGCCCCCGAGGAGCACTTTGGTGATTCTTATATAAAAAGCGGATAGTTACAGCCAGTAGCTCATGAGTCTAAGTTAACTCTGTGGTAAGAGGCGGTGGTTCTGAGCAGGGGTCTTGGGGAGGCAGATAGGGCCGGCTCCGTTAGAAACCCTGTCAGCACCGCAGCGCTGCGACCCGGTGCCAGCACCGGCTGATAAACGCGGCAGCTTCTGGTCAGGGGAGCGAAAGGGGGGGATGGTTTGAACCACGGGCTAGTTTTAACAAAAATGCTTTTTTCTTTCTTACTCCTACTCTTTGTACCGTGCTATTGCCATTATACGGAATGGGATTTTCGACCGATTAAGTAATACACTTGCCGTGTTTCTATTGAATAAAAAGGAACAAGTTAGGTGGACGTGACCACAACTTCTGTGCAGCTGAGGCTGACTGCGGCATGGCCAGGAGTCTCTTCTATCTGCGGTGAAAGAACAAAATTTAGCAAAATATTTTAGAGGGTTAGCAGAAATCTGCAGTCACAGTACAGCATTCTGCCAGTCAGACTCCTGAAAAATCAATAGCAAGGTATGCACTCATTTTTTTACAGAGAAGGTTACAATTTTCTTACAGCAACAAAATTAGCATTAAGAGCTGGCTTCACGCAGACATTTATATGCTGGCATGAGTCATGAACTTGAAAAGGAGTCTGCCTAGGTAATTAATTTTCTCTGCGTTATTGCAGATCTTGTTACTTGCTCGTGTATTTTTTTAAAGGGTCTGTTTAAAATTTATTTTAACCATAAGACTTTGGGCTGAATTTAATTTTAATAGTACTCTTCAGCATGGCTTCCAGTATAGGAGATGGTGGAAATTCAGTTTTAAATTCATGAGGGTCTTGTGCTTTAAGTACTTGCCTGGCATTGAGCAGATCTGCCACAGAAGACCGACCCATGTGTCTGATCTTTTGCAAGTTGTTCTCTGCTTCAGCTGCCATCTTTAAAATGGGGCTAATTATATTCATTGTAGAAATGTCCCGGGAGTTGAAAGTCTTTGTGAAGAAGCCTGATTTCATGATGGCAGAGATTCCCTGAGAAGTGATCTGAAGTGTCGCATGTCACAAAGCTGTCGTCTTGCAGGGATGGTGGAAATGCCATTATACACGTGTGGAGTGAGCTGAGTCATTTACCTCATTCTTCTCAGGCTGTGGCACTGAGGAAAGCAAGCACAGGCTGGTAGCAGCGCTAACTCTCATAGCAACCACCTATTCGCTTCAGACTGACGTCCCTCTGGTAATCTCAGCAGGGGACACTCCTTAAGTGCCGGGAGATGCCCCAAATCTAAGACCGCACTGCAGAGCCCTTGTCTTTCTCTCCACCCTCATTATTGCTTCTCTTACTGATACTGACATGTAAACGAGAAGAGGTTCAAAATACGGGGCAGAATTAACCAGATCTCACAAGCACCACCTCATCAGGTGACGTCCAGTTGATGCTGAAGGTGTGCGCTGCTGACAGGCTGATAGATGTGAGGCAAATGAGAAGCTGGCTTGCATCCCCGCAAACCTCGTTTTGCCCCGTGTTTTGGTGCGGTCTAGACACCTATCTAGTTGTGCTGGCATAAAGCTTCTGAAGACTTCCAGTGGCACTGCCTTATGGCCACAGGTGCGAAACAGCGTCCACAAATAGGCAGCTCGTTCAAAAACGAGCTCTGTGCTGCCAAGCATGTCACCGAGGCGCTTACCATGTTGAGCTTCAAGAGTACAGTACTGAACTTTTGGGATATAAGAAACACAGCATGCTAGATTTACGGATTATTGTGCAAACTACGGTGCCAGTGAGTAAAAATAAGAACACATCTGCAGTAAAAATGCTTATATTAGCAAATCCATCCTTACAAAAATACATGCTTTAGTTCCCAAGAGTTACTGGCTTGGGAAAGTACTTTTTATCAAACATACTTTTTTAATGCTTGGATATGTATTTTAACAACATATTTTGGACACCAGGTATTTATCTCTTGGAAAAAAAGGGAGTTTTTTTTAGCTTACTGAACTCTTGAGTAGTGAATTGGTTGCCATCCGTAGATAAATGTGTTCTAAAATAATGATTAATACGGTTTACAAGTGTTACTGTGAGAGTCAGTCTGGAACAGCTTGAATACCTAATGTGATAAGAAACTGCAATCAGTTGCATGATAATGTAATGTTTTTCTTCAGTTCATGCTGAGTAACTTCTCTGAAACTTGCTTTCCTTCAGGAAGAAAACAGGTGGTTTCTATCTGGTATTGCTTTGGCAACAGGAAGACATCAAACTAATCAAATCCTTCGGTTTATGCTGGTTTTGTTAGCGCCAAGCCTTGTTTTACACAAAGAAAGGAAAGGGTTTCTTTTGGGAGGTATTTCTGGAAAAATCTAAGCGACAGAAGCATCGAAAGTCAGCAGTGCTTGTGCTTGCTATGAGGCATGCGCTTCTCCCACCTGCACTGGCTTTAGGACGGTACTTCTAGAGCAGAGCCATTCCACTTGACCATGGACATGAAAGGCACAGTTGTTCCCCAGCTCCTCGACGCCCCAGACAAGCACGCTGCGTCATTAGAAGCAAATTTGCTTTCCAGACTCGAATGCTTCTGAAGGCGTTGCTGCTGGAAAAGGCCTCTGGATGGGTGGCTTGGATTGTTAAGGAACACCATCTCTGGAGCGATATGCTCAGAAAAAGGCCTGGAAAAAAACTATCCCAGCCAAGATATGGCTCAGATGCCAAAGTATACAGCAAAACCGAGTTAAATAAACTTTGTAATCTGTTTCTACTGCTGACTGATAGCTGCTCACTAGGTGTCACAATTTTGACCTTGTCCTTGGATTTACTCTGCTCCATTTCAACATCATCTTTCTTCATCTTAAAAGTAACAGGTGTGGAAAGAGAAGTCCATGGTGTTCCTTACATTCCTGGGTGTCTAGGTGTTGAAGAAATGCAGACCGTAGAAACCATCTAGTGAATCTTCCTGGGCAACAGCCAGACTTCGTTCTGGCCTCACCTGTGGTTTCTGTCTTCTTCACAGGCTTGGCATGAGAATATGGTCTCTGTCCTCTCCATATTAGCTTGAATACCTGATAGGGATGAATATGCAGGAAAACACCAGGGTGATTAAATGTTCCCAGTAGTGTGTTCCCAATGGGCTGCCTTCGATGATGTCCACCTCTGTATTCCACCACATACTCCATTGGGGAAAATACTGTGTGGTCTGTAGCTTCAAAGGCTTAGTGCTGAACCAGAGGACCTGCTTGTGATCACAAATCCTCCTTCATCTTGGAAATGAAACGTGGCATTCTTTTCTGGAGCCTCTTTTTTTTTATTATTCCAAGGGTAAAGCCTATTTCTCCAAAGCCAAGGGTGAAAACAGCCACTAGTTGAAGGTTGAGAAAAGTTCCCACTGTTTGAAACAATGCTTAAATGTTCTTTCAGGACAGAAGAAATGAATTGCATTTTGTTAAAGCATCTTAACCTGGTGGGAATACAGTCTCTGATTCCTGGCAACTGTGCTTGCCTCTCTAGCTACCATTTTTAGAGGCTCACCCTTTTTCTGAAATACCTTCTGGGCTAGACACTGATTCCTCTGCTGACTTCTGTTTATCTGTCTCACTTATTTGTTTTCCCTTCTTTTGCTCTGGAGGGAGTGTCCATTTCAGGTTCTGGTTGCTTTTTCAGTAAACTATGAATTCATGCTGTTTATGCAGCACCTGGCAGAGGGAGGTCTGTGCTCACACCCAATGCCAGAGGAATCGCACTGCTCTGGGAGTGCCACCAGTGCGAGGGGTTCTGGGAGGCTGGTGGCACCATGCATTTTCAGGTCTCTCTGGCTTCCAGGCAGTGTTGGTGAAGTGATCCCCATCTGGTCATTCTCCATTGCAAGAGGGGAGGAGCAGGCGCTGAGAGGGGTGAGATCCCCTGTGAGGACTGGGGAGAGGTGGGAGCGGGCTTTGGGGGGGGACCAGCAGCCACATAGACATCTCCCACTCGGTCTGGGCTCGAGGTCCCTCTTACAATTAAAAAAATCAGCATTCAGGAGGTTGTGTCTTGGTATACGGCTGCTGCTGTGTTGGCCCCCTTGGTAAATTGTTTTGGGATAGCATAAATAAGAAAAGTGTAAAGGGAGAAGTCCTTTTACTATGTTATATTTTAAGGAAAGCCAGAGTGATTTCCACAGGTAGTCTGGCAGGGGAAGCATTGCCAATAAAGAAAATTTGCTTCCAGTTTAGAGGGGAAATTTGCATTGCATTGTCTCCTTTTTCATATATAAATTTATGGAGAGAGATATATATACGAAAATTATTTGCTTTTATAATAACAAGGTTTTGTTTGTTCAGCATGCTTTGGTGTCTAACCAACAACTTTTATTTTAACATCAGAATCGTTCTGAGACGTGCACTGAAGTTTTGGTCATTTTTGATCAGCTGTACAAATTACAGTCTCAGTTATTTCCACTGCAGAAAGACAGGCTGTCTTCTTACCTCCTGTGTGCGCGTAGAACCATTCATGGCATCAGTTTGCAAGAAGAAGTGTTGTCTGAGGAGCAGTTTTGACACCTCTGAGCTTTTTGCGTCTGAGTAATTTTTTGTCTCCAAGTACAGCAGTTTACACTGCAGTTCTGCAGCACACTCATCTTTCTTCATGGGTACTGGCTAGAGGACAGAGTGTAGAAATTTCAGTTTAATGCAGTTTTGCGGAGCAACCTTTGATGCATGACCATGTTGAATGGAGAGAACAGAAACAAAATGTTGTGAATGATGTGGTCAAGGTTTGGCTAAGTCTGAGCTGGATCTTGGGTTTTTTGGTCTCATTTCCTAACTCCATACTTCTCTTCTTTGCAAGTTATATTAAAAACCCCTCACTCTCCTGTGCTTGCTTTCTCCTCAGAAGGCTATGTGAAGAACTCTGTGTGATGCCAAAAGCAATATTAGTTTTTGGAATCAGCTTTCAGGATGTGCTGAAAGTTGTGTAATCAGCACCTTACCTCTCGGAAAGACTGGGTGCTTTACTCTCCTACGTCTCACAGGCGTGTGGGGCCTGGGAAAGTTGTTGTTCTCAGCTACTCGAGAGACCTGACTAGAGCACTAAATGATCTGGAAGTGTATCAAAAGTTTCTCCGCCCTGGGTTCAAAGCTAGGCCCATCTTGACATCAGACTCTTTCTCCAGGCTGCAACAATATTTTTGGGAAATAAAAAAGAGTCAAAAGAAACTTTAAAACGTCATAGTCACTAGAAGAATACAGTAGAAAAATGCTAAATAAGGTTATGATTTTTGTTAAAATGTAAGGGAAAAGCAGTAATAACACAGCGATAAGCACAGAAAAAGAAACGTGCCGAAGTAGGGGAGTGAGATGTTGGCAGTAGTGCATTGTCCACAGAAGAGCTGTGATTCAGGATCAGGGCTTCCAGGCGATCAGAAGCCATGTCTTGTGCTCTCACCTTCAAAACCGTGTTCCCTCTAGAGACTGCAACACTGCTGCCCTGGAGTGAATGGGCATTCAGAAAGGCCCTTAACGTGACATAGCCATGTGTTTCTCTGCGTTTGGTGAACTGAAACTGGAGTGAGTTACCACGACGCCCTGCCTGAGAGCATAAGGTGGTGCAATTTCAATTTACTTTGGAGTATGGGGCAGAGACTGTGGGGGTCCAGAAGCTGCTTCACATGTTGTTCAGCTTTCCTTGCTGCAGGCACCGCACCCTGTGTCTGGGCAGCGAAGGGATGGTGGATGTCAGTACCCACTGCCTCGCTTCGATGCATGGGAAATGGAGCTCTGACTCTCAGAGATGTGGTTTCTTCTTTGATGGCTTAAATAATATTTGCATTTAGGTGATATTTATGAAGCATCTGGAAGTCCACGTAAGATAGGTCATTCAGGACTATGCGGTGTAAGCAACTCGTCTCTCCTTTTCAGCAGCTGCCTAAGCAAGTTTTGCAATTAAATGTTGTATGCTTTGGACTGTGGTTCCACAGTGCGAGTGGTTTGGCAGCAGTTCTGGATGAACCAGTTCCCGCCCCTGGCACTGCCCTTAGGGTGGTGTAAACTGGTGTAGAAGTGGGGTTTGCCTTTGACAGAGTTGGGAACCAGTTCCTTGGTGTCAAGAAGTCCTTAACCCTGGTGTTACCGCTGGCCTACGAGGCTTATGAATTGCTGATCTACACAGCAGAGTGCTTACTAAATGGTCAAACATGACTTGAAAACAGCTTTTTGTTCAGTGAAGAATCCTCCTTCCGTTGGCATGGTAACTCAGAAGAGGCTGCTGGAGATGGGGCACTCCGCCATGCCCCCCCGGGAATGAGCTGGGGCTTGGTGGAGCAAGCAAGGGCCAAGTGCTGGTGCTGAGACACCCAGCTGGAACTATTCCCTGCTCCCGGCCCCCGGAGCTCACACCGAGCCAAGGTTTGTGCAGGGCTCTAACGAGGAAAAGCAGTGTATTGTTCATTCCTCATAATAACAAACTCCTGAGTCTCCAGGTAAGCAAAGCACTTCAAACTAAGCTAGACCCGGAGATTCGGAGCATCCTGAGGGGAGAAGCAGAGCCATTCAGATGATGTGATAAGGGGCAATACCGGCAAGTATTTCTGCTGGGATCTCCTCTGCGTAAATGGTTAAGTAAACAACCCAGGGAGCTTCTGGCCAGGTTGTCTTACTTCAGTATCTCGCATGGCAAAAACCAAATACAGAGATTATTCTGTAAACATTCAGACGGTAACAGGTTGATATACTGTGGGGAACATGAATTTTTAGAAAACAGAGCAAACTCTGCAAAGCTTGTATGTTTTTTAAGCAATCATAACCTTTTCAATAAGGTATTTGATGAGAAATTCAGGGCTGATATCATCAAGTTGAAACTGAGTTTAGGAATTAATGAAGACATTTATGCAAATACCTTTGTGTCAAGGGTAAATCTGTATTTAATCTTGTTTGTATTTTGCTTTCATGAATGATCTGGAATTTGAAACTAGATGATTATTGCCATTTGTGGAAGGTTACAGTTTTGGAGCATTGAAAATGCCAAAGGCCATGGAGGGTTCTAGCAAAACCTGCGACTTCCAAGAGGAAATTCAACGTCATAAAGTTATGTCAATGAGAGGAAAAAAATCCCATGCCAAAATTTTATCAGTCAAAACCCAGAGAAAAAATGGTTATATAGCAACAGTGGGGAAGAGGATCTGAGCATTAGTAGATAACAAACACACCACAGTGTAATTTGGAAAACGGCAAAGACTGTGCTGGGCAAGGTTCCTAATGTTTCTGCTACATTTGATCCGGGATTACCTCCAGTTCTTCCCTGCAAGGGCTTAGTTTTATATTCTCCTCGGTCTTTTACATGAAACTTGCAGAATTGTGAAACACAGATCACGGATAGCATGAGTTAAAGTAATGGCATGGCTTTGTTTCAAGTTGTGTACAGTGGGGGTTTGTGTGTGTGCCCTGGACATGTGTTGGGATTATTACAGGTCACGGTAATACTTCTGAGTTATATTTATCCTTTGTCTGCCTTTTAAATCCTCAGAGTGATCATTTCTCTCTGAACAACATAGGCAACACCGGGAATACTCCATGGAAGAAGAGAGAACAGCTAAAAAGCCTCTTCAGGGAACAAAGGACATGGATAACCCATAAAGTTAGGCCAAAGGACTTCAGGCTTAAGGCCAGCTTTCATGAGAAGGCAGGCAGAGTTGGAAATACACAAAGAGGAGGGCCAGGAACACTTTAAAATTATTTTAAAAGATGATGTTGGTATTTTTAAAAGTAGTAACAGAAAGAAAAAAATTATTGCAGGTGACCAAAGAAATAATCCAACAGAGAAGGGGTGACTCAAAACATTAGGGAAAATATGTAAGACTGGTCAGAAAAAGGGAAGGATTTGCGTCAGCCGTGGAGTCTGGTGTGCTCAAAACAAGCTTAGTTCTTAGAGTGGGTCTAAGGAAACTTTATTTTCTGTGAAAAACCAGGCTTCGTTGAAACAACATATTATCTCAAAAAGTGCTTGCCACACTAATAAAACAACTTCAAAACCAAATTACTAAATTTGAGATTTTCTGCTGATAATTTATATCAGGGGCAGGAAGAGAAGCAAAATTTTGCGTGAAGGTAAAGGTTTTTCCGAACAGCTCCATCTTTTGCTTTGCTTGGGTGAGCAAAACGTGTCTGTGTAGCAGTGCTGAGCCTTGGCGAGGTGGAGATCCCAGCAGCCCGGATCTGTCAGGCACCCGAGAGGGCAGAATACCTCACCCTCTGAGCTTCCGTCGCCCCTCGCTGCGGGGACGCCCGGGGCCAAACAGCGATGTTGAAGCCTCCCCAGCCACGGCAGCAAGATGGAGCGGAACCACCAGGAGCCCTTGTCCCTGCGGGGTGGTTCCCTTCTCCTCCGGAAAGTGCCTTTCTTCCTCGCCGCTCCGAAATGTGTGGAGGCAGGGTTGTCTCCCTCCCCTACGTCTCTCTGAAACTGTTTTCCCCACAAAAAAAGGGAAACTTCTACGGTTTTCTGTCTTCCCTTTGTCTCACTGCCGTGGGCTTCTGGGAAGGGTGGAGGAAAACTTGACAGCAGAAAACGAGGAGGAAAGCTGTGGTGCGCATCGTACAACTTCTCTGAATTCTTAGCGCTCAGGCAGAGCAAAAATAAGCTTCAAAGAGAAAGAGGCAGGCTTGAGTTCAGGTCCATGTCTTCAGCAGACTGCACGATTATCTGACCTGCAAACTCTGCAGTGCAATGGGTTAAGGAAATGCCCTTTTGCTTCTGAAGAACGAGCCTGAATAATCTAAATTTAGCGGTCAATTATAAAACTACCAAACAATTGGGCTTCCTTCCTAGTCCGTGCTCGCAGACGGCAGCGGCTGCGACGCGTGTGGGTGTTGTGGGTGGGAGCAGCAGCAAACGAGCGAGGGTCTCCGGGAGAGCGAGCGGAGGCTTCCTCGACAGCCCCGAGCCCTCGGCGGGTGATGGAGCGGGGATGGGGGTGACAGTGGGGGGTGCAGGGACTGCCAGTGGCCTCCGCGGAAGGGCACGGACGGGGCTGTTGCTTGGTGTTAGCCTTTCAAAGCAGTGAGCCTTTCTCAAGAGAAAAAAAGCGCCTTTTTTTTGCTAAATACAGGATTGCCTTTCTCCATCCCGGTCGGTAAGCGTGTTCTGTGGGCACCAAACCTGCCTGCAGACTGTATCCTTGCTTTTCCTCCTGCTTTGTAACCAGCTTTGCAACACGCTTGTAAAGGCTTTGCCACTCCTGATTTTCCTGCCGTCGTTCCCTGGCATGGGACTTGCTCCAGGGAGGGTGGTGGGGCCACCTGCCCTGCAGCCCTGTGCCAGGGAGGCCGGAGGGCACCAGGCTCCATCACTGGGCTCACGGCATCGAGGATTTGTGGGCAGTGGGTGATGTCTCTGACGGGTGGGAGTGTCTGTCAAACAATGCTTCACCCCGCTGCACTTCTCTGCAGTTACCACTGATAAATTCGAATGACACTCTGAAGGGCCACCCTGCAGCAGGTCTTGTTCTCTTGACGGGAGTCTGTACATCAAAGGACCATATTTCCCATCTGCGCGTTCAGCGTAGGTATTTCGGAGCCAAGTCCACACCAGTCCTCTGGCGCCAAGTTCAGGAAAGCATCCTTCTTCAAGAGGACTCTTGAGCACCTGCTTCAATCTGAGGATGTGTTTTTTACGGTGTCCTGGTTGCTAGAGTGAAAAGCAGGTTGATCATAGAATCATAGCATGGTAAGGGTTGGAAGGGACCTTAAAGATCATCTGGTTCCAACCCCCCTGCCATGAGCGGGGACACCTTCCACTAGACCAGGTTGCTCAGAGCTCCATCCAACCTGGCCTTGAACATCCAGATGTTCTCCATCCTTCCTGTAGGCCCCCTTCAGGTACTGGAGGGCTGCTATAAGGTCACTATGTCCCGTGGAAAGGGGACTCAGGGTGAACAGCAGTACCAAAATCCATAATTACATCCCTTCCAGCTTAGAGAAACCTAAAGGTCTCTTCTGCAGAGAAACATGCTCCATCTGAATCTTCATGCAAAAGCTTAAGCTAATAAGTCAGGTGAAGTTTAAATCAAATCTGAAATCTAAAATGCATTCATTTGAAAATTAGTATTTCTTTGAAATATTGATTCCTATTTATTGTTTAAGTAAAAAATGTCATCTTTACTGACTTCATTTTTTCTCTTTGGTCCAAAAGCAACTGTCTTAGCAGCCATTACATTTTTCTGCTCTATGTTTCTTTTTGAAGACGTTGAGCTTCATGGATCTCTTTTTTTGTTCCCTTTTTGGTTTTTATTTTGTGAGCAGCTGTTTATAGAGGTTTTTCGCATTTGTAGACCTTTGCTAGTGGCATGGTGATAATGCTAGTGATGGCACTGTGTTTTCCTCTAAGGGATGCACTGATTACAGATAAGGGGCGATGTAGTGATACCTACATCACACATAATGTGAGATGTAGGTACAGCTGATACAAGAACTGGCATGCTGGATGGGACCGAGAGGGTCCCTAACACCACATTGCTGTTTTCTATGGTAGGCGGGAATGATGTTTAAAGAAAGTGTAGAAAACAGTAGAAAAATTAAGAAGCAAGTATAAAATATAAGGTGTGCTTTCCCATTCCTGATGGTTAGTGACTCAGGGTCTTCTTGAACTAGACAATGATCTGAATTATTTTTTTTAATAGACACTAATGGCTGGGAACTTGTCTGTTTTGTGAGGTCATCAACAAGCAAGTGGAGAAAAAGAAGGTTATCAGCAGTACTCAGCATGGATTCACCAAGGGGAAATCATGCCTGACCAATCTGATAGCTTTCTACAATGGCATGACTGGCTGGGTAGACGAAAGGAGAGCCGTGGATGTTGTCTACCTAGACTTCAGCAAGGCTTTTGACACAGTCTCCCATAATATCCTCCTAGGGAAGCTCAGGAAGTGTGGGCTGGATGAGTGGTCGGTGGGGTGGATTGAGAACTGGCTGAATGGCAGAGCTCAGAGGGTTGTCGT